>MKWU01004965.1_pt1 | contig 15078 bp, 17 predicted proteins | sample 809101 | NCBI WGS metagenome assembly MKWU01 (sample SAMN05860141, study PRJNA318959) | sponge metagenome | host: Aplysina aerophoba | place: Slovenia: Piran, Adriatic Sea, Gulf of Piran | collected 2013-05-07 | reverse complement strand
TGGCAAACCAACGGAGGTAACGAACCTTGTCCACACGAACCACCGCGGCCGCGGCCGCGATCGGCCTCTTCGCCGCCATCCCCCTGCTCGCCCAGGACTCCCACATCCTGCGCATCGACCCTTCCGAGGACGAAGTCTGGCGGCTCAACACCCGCGTACGCCACACCACCGTCATCACCCTCCCGGCCTCCGAGAACATCCTCGACTTCGTCGTCGGAGACCTCGACTACTGGCACCTCACCGGAAGCGCCAACGTCGCCTTCCTCAAGCCCACCGAGGAAGGCGTCGAGACCAACGTCGCGCTGGTCTGCGAGTCCGGCCGGATCTATCCCTTCCTCGTCTCCGAATCCTCCGAAACGCCGCCGCACCTGATCGTCCGCCTCGACGACGCCGAGGCGGACGACATCGAAATCGCGGGCGGTGAAGCCCACCGGCCCGCCTTCGTCGCCGCCGACCAGGTCGCCTCCTACCAGACGATGGCCCAACAGGCCGCCGACGACGCGGCCGCCCACCGGCGGTCCGCCGATGAGGAGATCGCGGCCGCCAGAGCCGACGCCGACGCCCAGGTCGACGGCTTCCGCGCCGAGTACCCCACCCGCGTCCGTTTCCCCTACCGCCTCCAGGACAAGGCCAAGCGCTGGCCCTTCCTGGTCGAAGGCATGTGGCACGACGGCCAATTCACGTACCTGCGCAGCCTCGCGCAGGAGTCCCCAGCCCTCTACGAACGCAAGGATGGCCAGCCGTCCCTCGTCCCCTACGACTTGAGCGAGGACGGCCTCTACGTCGTCCGCCGCGTCGTCGGCGCCGGATGGCTTCAGATCGGCAAGCAAAGGGCCGGCTGGACCTTCGACGAACCGGAACCCCTCCCCTAGTGCCCGACTGGAAGAAGATCGTTCCGAAACCGGCTGGCGCGCTGCCGGCGAACCTCATGAACCGGATCGTCGCCATCCTCGCGGTCGTCCTCGTCGTCGTGATCGTCGTCGCCACCATCGGCGGCGCCGGCTCCGAGGAGGAGGAAGCCACTCCCGGCGCCGACCCGGCCGACCAAGGCCCCGCCGAGGCCGACATCGAGGACCGGCTCGGCGGCGAGGTCGAGAACCAGCGACGCCAGGCCGCGTTCGAACGCGATCAGACCGCTCTCGACGCCCAGCGTCAGGCGGTGCGCGAGCGCAACCTGAACCTCTCCCAACCGAATCCGGATCCCGGTCAATCCATCCTCGAACGGCTCGCGGGCCTCTCACCCGAGGAGCAGGAACCGGACGCCTGGGACCCCGAGGTCTTCTCCCCCGAAGAGGCCGAGCTGCGCCTCCGGCTCCACCTCGAGGCCGTCGAACGCCGACAGCGCTCGCTGCTCGCCGCCCCGGTCGCCCATTCCGTCCGCGTCGAGGCCGGCGACGCCTTCGTCGCCGATCCCGAACCGTCGCCCCATGACCGCCTCGCCGATCTCTACGACACGCTCGGGGCCGCCGCGATCCGACAGCAGTCGGCCGCGGAGACGGTCCCCACGGCCGCGGCGGTCCCACCCGGCGGCACCCTGGACGTCCCCCTCCCCGACTCCAACAACCTCCCCACCTACGAACGGCCCGAACGGGGCGTCGCTCCCGACGACCCGGCCGGCTTCGACCGAATCTACGAGGGCTCCTTCGTCGAAGCCGTCCTCGTCACCCAGCTCAGCGGCGACTTCCCCTCCCCCGTCGTCGCTCAGGTCGCCGTGCCCTTCTACAGCGCCGACCGCCAGACCGTCCTCATTCCCCGCGGCAGCCGCTTCATCGGCACCGTCCAGGCCGTCCGCGACCAGAACCAGAGCCGGCTCGCGGTCGGCTTCCATCGACTCGTCTTCCCCGACGGCCGCTGGGCCGCGCTCCGCTTTCAGGGCCTCAACCAGCTCGGAGAAGGAGCCCTCAAAGACCAGGTCGACAGGCACTACTTCAGCACCTTCCTCGCCGCCGGAGGCATCGGCCTCCTGAGCGGACTGGCCGCCGCCGGCACCACTCCCTACGAGAGCACCGAGGCGACCTACCGGCTCGGCGCCGCGCGGAGCTTCTCCGAGACCGGACTCCAGATCATGGACCGGTTCCTCAACCGCTTGCCGACCATCACCATCCGCGCCGGCCACCGCCTGCGCGTCTGGTTCACCGCCGACCTCCTCATTCCACCCACACCCACAGGAGACACGCAATGATCCCAAAGACCACCCCCGGCCGCATCGCCGTTCTCGCTCTGGCCTGCCTGCTCGTCGCGGCGCTCCCCGCCTCCGGCCTCCTGGAGAGCCTCTCCGGCGTCGCCAGTGAGCTCACGCAGATCCTCAACGTGGCCGAGAACGCCCTCAGCGCCGTCGAGACCGCGGACACCGTCATCAAGCTCAAGGACCAGATCGAGCAGGACCTCGACGAAGCCATGGGCCGCATCGGCGCTCTGACGGACCGATTCGAGGACCTGAGCAGCGATCCGATGAGCCTCCTCGATGATCCTGCCGGCCTCGCCTGGGCCGGCGACTTCACGGGCGAACCGCTGCAGCTGCTGAACGCGGCCGCCGAAATGCAGGACCCGAGCGGCAACTCTCTACTGACCTTCACCCGGCAGGAGATCGCCGCCTCCGACACCGTGGATCGCCAACGCTACGCGCGTGTCTTCCGCGACCTCCCCCATGCCTCCGACAACTGGCTCGCGCAGCGCGAGCGCCTCGACCACGAGCTCGCCGTCGACTATCTCGTCCTCGACAGCGCCGAGCGCGTCACCGAGCTCATAGGCAACGCGTCCGAATCCGTCGAGCGCAGCCGCGCCCAGACCAACCTCAGTGACACTGCGCTCGCGCAGGAAGCCCACGCCATGCAGCTCAACGCCGTCGAGGTGGACATCGCCGTCGCCCAGCTCCTCGCTCACCACGCCGCTAGGGACATGCTGGCCCAGGCCGCCCTGGTTAAGCAGCACAACGAGCAGCTCGAAGGCTGGGTCGCGGCCGAACGCGCGGAGGCCCGTCAAGCCGACCGCGCCCAGAGCCGCGTCCGGCGCCAGGGCAGGGCTTGGCGCCAAGCCTTCCTCCTCAACTAGCCGATCCCGATGCTCTCCAGCTCCAGATCCGCCTCCACTCCCCGCGAGACATGGCTTGGCTCCGCGTCAGGCGACCTCCGGAGGCTCTACCCGCGCGGGACGGTCCCTGCGCGCGCTACAGGGCGATTCTCAGCGACTGGTGCCTTGAAGCCTAAGTCCTGCGAAGGATCCAGATCCGGAGCGCCGCGCCAACGCGGCGCGCTCATCCTCGTGGTCGCCGCCATCTTCCTGCTGTCCGCCCTACCGGCGGGTGCTCAAACGCTCCCGAACCAAGTCACCCCGAACACTGTCGGCAACCTTCCCCAGTTCGTCGACACCGCGATCAACATCGTTCTCTCCGGCTCCGCACAAAGCACGATCCTCGGATGGGGCAACAACATTGCTCGCGGAATCGCCCTCATCCTCATCGTCTGGACCGGCCTGCGAATCGCCTTCAGCGGCACCTTCCAGGCCTGGGAACTCATCAAGTTCATCTTCATCCTCGGTTGGCCCCTCTTCTTCCTCAACTTCTACCAAGCGAACATCCCCGGCCTCGGCCTCTCGTTCCCCGAGCTCATCACGGCCCAGGGCAACGAGATCATGCAACTCTTCGGCGCCGACATCCTCGCGCAAGGCATGGGCACCGTCATGGCTCTCGCCCGGGACCACTACAACATCGTCGCCGAGCAGGCCGGCTCCACCAATCTCTTCAACGCCGTGACCACCGGAGGAAGGCAGATCACGCACGTCGCTCTGCTCGCCATCATCCTCGGGAGCTTCGTCCTCGGCATGGTCCTCGTGATCGCCCTCGCGCTGGCCCAGATCATCTTCGCCAAGATCGCCATCGCCGTCCTCGTGACACTCGGCCCGATCTTCATCCCGTTCATGATCGTTCCGAAGATGGACTTTCTCTTCTGGGGGTGGTTCAAGGCGATGCTCCAATACAGCCTCTACTCGGCGATCGCCGCCGCGATGATCGGCCTCTGGACCCGCATCATCATGACCTTCTCGCGCGGGCTTTCGGCCCAGGACTTCACCATCCAAAGCATGACCGCAGCGACCGGCGTCTGGCTCGTCCCCGTCTTCGGCGTCATCGTCTGCGCCATCGTCTCCATTCTCAAGATCGGCGACATCGCCGGCATGATCGTCGGCGCCGGCAGCGACGGTGGCGGCTTCATCGGCGGAGCCTTCCTGGCCGGCCGCATCGTCGCCGCCCCGGGTCGCGTCGCCACGGCGCCCCTCAAGGGAGGAATCCCCGCGTGAGCAAGCCCAACCCCGGTAAGGAATTCGCCGACATCTGGGGCGAGATCGTCGTCTCGAACCGACACTTCCGCCTCGCCACCTACGCCCTTGCCGGCGTGCTCCTCCTGCTCCTGGTCGCGGTCGTCCGCCTCTCCAGCGTCGAGCTCCCCAAGCCGATCGTCATCCGCGTGGACGACATCGGCCGGGCCGAAGCGGTGGCCTACGACACCCTCGAAGCCCAGGCCGACCCCCTCGATCCGACAACAAAGTACTTCCTCGCCGCCTTCGTCAGCGACCACTACTCGCGGCGAACGGCCACCGCCCAGAAGGCCTGGCCCCGGTCGCTGCGCTTCCTGGCCACAGGGCTCGCGGACGCCGCCTTCGGGCGCGACGGCGAGGCCGTCGCCGCCGTGGCGGCCGGCCTCGCGGACCGGGAGAGCCAGGTCGAGAAGGTCAGCATCTCGATCCGGCCCCAGCCGGAACCGCCACACGCCGCCGTCGCCGACTTCGAGGTCGTCATGATCGAGAAGGGAGAGGAGGTCAAGCGTGAGCGCTGGAGCGTCTCCATGCAGTTCACGTTCCTGGATCAGGTGCCGGCCGACCTCTTTCCGGTCAATCCGATGGGCATCCTCGTCACCTACCTCCAAGCCGACCGGGTTGCCGACTTCTGAACGTGCCGCTGACGGCTCCCGAGGTCCCGCACCTGGCTGGCCGCGACGCCGCGCTGCGAGAGCTCGGCTACCGCGACTCGGAGGCGGTCTGGCTGACCCTCGTCTGCCTCCACTCCGGCGTGTTCACGCGGCCCCAGTTCACCGAGCATCATCAATGCTCCATCGAGGCTTCCAGAAAGTTCGTCGGCCGCCTCGTCGACGCCGGCGTCGCCAGGGAGCACCCCGTCCCCGGCGCCGTCCCCGGCCTCCGCTGCACTCACGTGTTCGGCCGTCGTCTCTACCGCGCCCTCGCCATCGAGAACGTCCGCCACCGCCGGAAGGCCGAGGACCTCGTCCTCTTCCGGCGTCTCCTCTCCTTCGACCATGTGGTCCGCCATCCCGACCTTCCCTGGCTCGCCACCGAGCAGGAAAAGGTCGCCCACTTCACGGCCCGCGGCATCCGCCGCCGCGAGCTCCCCAGCCGCCTCTACGGCGCCGCGCCCAAGCGCACCCGGCGCTACTTCGCCCTCAAGCTGCCGATCGCCGCCGACATGAAGTCGGCGACGTTCGTCTACGTCGACCCCGGCCGGCACACCGACAAGGAGCTCCAGCGCTGGGCCGCGGAGCACCGGCCCCTCTGGAGCCGGCTCCGCGAGCTCGGAACCGCGGTCCACGTGGCCGTCATCACGCGGACCGTAGCGGCGCAGCACGAGCTCTCCCGCAAGGTCGCCGCCTGGCTGAACGCCCCGGCGGCGGCCCAGCCGCTGACCCCGGAAGAACGCGCAACGATGGCCGCCATCAAGGCGGCCATCCTCACGGCCGACCGCGTCGCCCTCGACTGCTGGGGCGGTTTCAATCCCGCCCGGCGACTCCTCATCGACCTGCGCAAACGCGCCGATCTCGAGGACTCCGGCGGCGCGTCCGGGGCTCGGATCGACGGCTACACGACCCATCACGCCCTCGGCCTCGGGCCGCAGGCTCTCGCATGACTCCGAACCGCTCCAGGAACCTCTCCCAAAGTGGATCCTTGCAAGAACCCCAGGATCCACTCCTTCGGCCGCCGAGGATCCACTTGTCCTCATTCGAGGACACTGTGCGAATTGTCCTTGAAACGCAAGGCGTTTTTCGGGCTCCGTCCTCCGGAAAGCGCCCTTCGGGCGCACCGACCAGACCGCCCGGGGCGGTCGGGTCGGAACGTGAGCGACCCCGCCTTTCGGCCGCCTGGAGCGGCACGAAAGGCCCTCCCGCCGGCGGTAGAGGATCTACCGCCGCGGGAGGGTCGCTCACGTCCAGAACGATCCCTCCGGGAAGGGTCGGAGCAGACCGATGACCACCCTGAACGAATCGGCGGCGACGAACGCCGGGCGCCGCGGCCGGTTCCTCTGGCCAGCCATCGCGGCCGGCGCCGTGCTCCTGCTCACGCTCCGCTTCGCCGTCTGGCCGGGCCCCGGGCGCGTCGCTTGGCTCGACCTCGTCGCCAACCTCGCGTCCGTAGACTTCGCCGTCGTCCGCGCGGCCTTCTGGGCCGTTCTCGCGGCCGCGATCGTCGCCGCGGCCGACCTCCTGCCCGCCGCCCCGCGGCGTCTTCTCGGCCGCGCCGGTGGCGTCGCCGGCGCCAGTCTCCGGCGGCGCCTGGGCCGGCTCCTCGAGACCCTGCCGCGCATCCTCACCCTGCGCCTCCTCGCCTCCCTGGCAGCCGGCTACGCGGCCTTCCGATGGGCCGCCCGGGCGCGGCCCTTCCCCGCCACCGGCGATGACCCGCTCCTCGACCTCATCGCCCACCACGACCCCGCAGCACACGCGATCTTCCGCGCTTGGCATCTCGCGGCCCCCGCCGTCGTCGCCTTCGGCGTTGTCCTCATCCTCTCCGGCGCGGCCCGGGTCTGGCTCGGGTCCGGATCCCGCGCGCCGGGCCAGGGCCGCGGCGCGCTGCCCCCGTGGCCGGCCGCCGTCCACGACGACGCGCCCTCCCTCGTGCTCGGAGAACTCCATCACCCGATCGAGGCCACGGAGGCCACCCGGCCCCGATGGCTCACCATCCCCGAGCGAGGCCTCTACACCGGCGTCGCCATCTTCGGCGCCGTCGGCACCGGAAAGACCAGCGGCTGCATGCGGCCGTTCGCCGAACAGCTCTTCTCCTGGCAGGCCGACAGCCCGCAGCGCCGGGCCGCCGGCCTTGTCCTCGAAGTCAAGGGCGACTTTTGCCACGACATCCGGCAGCTGCTCACCGACGCCGGACGCGAGGACGACTACGTCGAGATCGCCCTCGGCGGCCGCTGGCAATGGAATCCGCTCGACTCCGACATGGACAGCTACAGCCTCGCCTACTCCCTCGCCACCCTGCTCAACCAGCTCTTCGGACGCGGCAAGGACCCCTTCTGGCAGCAGGCGAGCACCAACCTGGTCCGCTGGATCATCGAACTCCACCGCGTCTTCCCCGACCCCTGGGTCACCCTCCGCGACGTCTACCGACTCACCATCGACCCGGCCGCCTTCGAGCAGAGGATCGCAGACGCGCGGACTCTCTGCGCCCGGCCCGCTCTCGAGCAGATCCGGTTCCCCGCCGAACACGCCGACCACCCCGAGCTCGAGGACGAGGCCTTCGAACTCGACCGCCGCGGCATGATCGTCGCCGCCGACAGCCCCGACCTCCGGCAACGCCTCGACGAACTCGGCGTCCCCTTCGAACCCCTGGCCACGCGCCCCGCTCCCCCGGACGACCGACAGGGCCGCCTGGACGCCGTGGAGCGCTGGTACGCCCACGACTGGATGGAACTGACCCCCAAGCTCCGCACCTCGATCGTGGAAAGCGTCAGCGTCTTCCTCTCCATCTTCGACCTCCCCGATGTCGCCCGCCTCTTCGCGCCGCCGTCTCCCCTCGACCGCGCGCTCGCGAACACCCCTGATCCGCTCCTGACCCCTCTGGGAAACGGAGCAAACAGTCCCGAAACGGAGCCTTCCGACGCCGATCGGCGCGAGGAGACCCCCGAAACGGACGCCCGCGTCGCCGGCGGCATGCTCGCGCCTCTGCCGCCCCTGGCCGACCTCATCGAAGGCGGCAAGGTCCTCGCCCTCAACATGCCCGCGGGAGCGAATCCCGCGCTCGCCAGGGCCATCGGCGTGATGCTCAAGAACGCCTGGCTCCAGACCCTGCTGCGACGGCCCGCGCAGATGAAGCGCAATCCAGATCGCTACTTCAGGCCCGCCGTCTTCATGTGCGACGAGTACCAGAGCTTCGCAACCGTCGGCGAAGACGATCCCTCCGGAGACGAGAAGTCCTTCGCCCTCACCCGCCAGTGCAAGTGCATCCCCATCGTCGCCACCCAGTCCATCGCGTCGCTGCGGTCCGTCCTCGCCGGCAACGACGCCTGGCGCACCCTCCTGCAGACGCTTCGAACCCGCATCTTCCTGACCCTCAGCGACGACAGCAGCGCCGACCTCGCCTCCAACATGTGCGGCAAGGTCGCCCGCCTCTCTCCCTCGTACTCCTTCTCCGAGTCGAGCAAGCCCGCCTTCTCCCTCGTCGCCGCCCGGGCCGGCGGCGGCCAGGGCGGCAGCCTGGGCGCCAGCAAGACCTACCGCGAGCAGCGCGAACCGATGTTCCATCCGCGGACCTTCACCCTGCTCCAGAACTACCAGGCGATCGCCCTCCCCTACGACGGCGTCCGCTCCCTTCCCGCCACCAGGGTCTACCTCAAGCCCCACTACCTCCGACGCGACCGGTCCTGGTGGCGCCAGCGCGCCGCCGGCGAGATCTGAGAGTCCGTATTGACCATCCATACCGTCCGCACCGACAACCCATGACCGACGGACTCGGCTCCCTCAAGACCTTCCTTCCAGGTCTCGAACAACTCCTCGAGGATCCGGAAGTGACCGAGATCATGATCAACGGTCCCCGCAACGTCTGGGCCGAGCGCGCCGGCGAGGGTCTCCACCAGGTCGAAGCTCCGGACCTCGACGAGGGCGCGCTCCGCCGCGCCGCGATCAGCATCGCTCGGCCCCTGGGCCTCGATCCCAAGACCGACCCCGCGCTGGACGCCAGGCTCGCGGACGGCTCCCGCCTCGCCATCGCCACTCCCCCCGCCCCGCCCCCCCCCCCCCCCCCCCCCCCGCCGCGCCCCACGTCGCCATAACCATCCGCCGCTTCGGAAACCGCTCCTTCTCCGCCGAGCAGCTTCTCGAGAACGGCACCCTCACCCCCGCCATCCTCGAGGCCGCCAGGGACACCCTCCGGTCCCGCCGCAACATCCTCGTCAGCGGCGGCACCGGCAGCGGCAAGACGACCCTGCTCAACGCCCTCATCGAACTTCTCCCCCACCACGAGCGCATCGTCTCGATCGAGGACACCCTGGAGCTGCGCATCGACCAGGCCAACACCGTCCGCTTCGAGGCGCGCGACCTCGGCGAAGGCTCCCTCACCATCCGCGACCTCGTCAGGCACTCCCTCCGCCACCGACCCGATCACATCGTGGTCGGCGAGGTCCGCGGCCAGGAAGCCGCCGATCTCCTCCAGGCCCTAAACACGGGCCACGGCGGCTCCCTGACGACCGTCCACGCGAACAACGCCCGCGCCGCGCTCTCTCGACTGGCCAGTTGCGCCATGCAGGCCGGCGAACTCCCCTGGGAGGTCGTCTGCAGGAGCGTCGTCGACGGCATCTCCCTCGTCCTCCACATGACCCGCGTCCAGGGCCGGCGCTACGTCGAGGAGGCCATCGCTCTCCGGGGCTGGAACGCCGAGGACGAAGCCTGGCTCACCGATCAGGTCGCCGTCAGGCCGACGCCCGTGGCGTCGCCCGTTCCCGTGCCGAAAGCGCCGCGAGCGGCGAAGCGAGAGCAGCCCAGAGCAACGAAGGCCGCCTCCGCATGAACACTGCTCAGGTCGCCGGCGGCGGTCCGAACCGCTTGCCCACCACTTGGCGCCGCACTAGCGCCGCCCACGCGGCCCCGCAGCGGGCCGAACACTCTGGAACCGGCCCAGGGCGCCCTAAAGGCTTCCCAGGCCCTCGCGAAGGGGTGTTTCCCGCCCGTTTCCCCCTGGGTAGGTCCGCTAGCCGGGTCCGAAGACCCCTGGTTCCCTGGTCTGGACCCCGGACCCGGAGCCACGGCCGCATTCCGGCCGTCCCCGGCGACGACACCCGCTGGGCAGGTGGCGCCGCGCTCCACATCGGCCCCCGGCGGGGGCCGCTCCGTTCGAAGCGTGTGTGCCGGACCGGCAGTGTACGGCCGTACATTCGCCTCCACGCGGTCTTCCACCCGCGGCCCCATGGCCGTTTTCGCCTAGACGCCCCGCTTCCCTGGCCGGGATTCGCCGACCTGGTCCCGATCGCGCGAACGCCCTTGCCGGCGCGAACCTCTCTGCTCCCTGGTCGAAGGCGGTCACTCAACGCGTCGACGGCGACGCCACCCCGCGGGCCGGCGCAAGAAGCCGCCAGACCGCTTCGCTCGGCCCTGGGGCCGTCTGTCACCCCCTTGCCTCGTGCCGGCTTACCGCGGCGCGTCGGCGCCTCTGCCGCATCCTCCCTTGGGGGTGGACCTGTTGGTCGCCGCCTGGGTGGGGTGAGCGGCGAAAGCCACAGTCCCACTAACCCAAGGAGGAATCAGAAACCGTGACCACCAACTCTCCCATCGACGAGGTCCGCATCGGAACCGTCAAGGCCGCGATCTGGAAGAACCAGGCCGGCGACGCCGTCCGCTACAACGTCACCTTCGGGCGGCTCTACCGCACCGACGACGGCGAGTGGAAGACCACCCGGAGCTTCGGCACGGGCGACCTGCTCGTGCTCAGCAAGCTGGCCGACCTGGTCCACACACGCATCCACGAACTCCGCGAACAACCCGTGGAGGACGACGCCTAGAGGCGACTCAACAGCCGGCGGCGGCTTCGGCCGTCGCCGGCTAGGCTCTCCGCCCGATGCCCAAGGTCCGCGAAGCCATACGTGCCGTTGAACGCGACGGCTGGCGTCTCGTCGCCACCAGGGGCAGCCACCGTCAGTACCGACATCCGACCAAACCCGGCAAGGTGACCATCGCTGGTAGATTCAGCAAAGACCTCGCCACACCCACCTGGAACAGCATCCTCAAACAGGCCGGCCTCAAGAAGTGAGAACTCCCATGCAGTACACAGTCATCATCGAAAAAGCCGGCGACAACTATTCGGCCTACGTTCCCGATCTCCCTGGCTGTGTCGCCGCCGCGGACACGCCCGACGAAGTCCTCGAACTCATGCGCGAAGCCATCGAGTTTCACCTCGAGGGCCTGCGGCGAGACGGCGATCCGGTGCCGCCGCCCCAGACGACTGCGGCCCAGGTCGACGTGGCCGCCTAACCGCGGCGAACACCTTCTCGAACTCCGCATCGAAGCCTCACCCCGTTCCTCCCAGGAAGGACCAACGTCATGAGCGGACGCCACTCCTGGACCGACCTCCTAGAACGCACCTACACCCCGCAAGAGCGCGCCGCGATCTCCGCGGACGGAGACAAGATCGTCGCCGACAACCGCCGCCGACCAGCCCTTCGCCAGCCTCGTCGCGACACGGCGGTACCGCCCTGCGGGCGGCCGGCTCCGACCGCCGAAGGCGCTCGCACCACCTCCTAAGAGCTGGCCTCACGCCAAGCCAGGCAAGGTGACCGTGCCCGTGCAGTACACAGTCATCATCGAAAAAGCCCCCAACAACTACGCGGCGTATGCCCCCGACCTGCCTGGATGCATCACAACCGGTGACACGCGGGACGAGGTCATCCAGTTGATGCACGAAGCCATCGAGTTCCACCTCGAGGGCCTGCGGCGCGACGGCGATCCCGTGCCGCCGCCCCAAACAACCGCCATCGAAGTGGACGTGCCGACGACGACCGAGGTCAGCCTGCCGGCAGCCGTCTAGTCGCTCTCCGCGAGGACCACAGAATGAGACTCGCAGTCCTCTGCCTGATCATCGCCTCGATGGCCTGCGCAACGCCCGAGGAACGAGCCGCGAAGCAGCTCGCCGTAGCGGAGGAACAGCTCTTCGACGCGGTGGAGCACCTCATGGAGATCGAGGACCCTCCGCCTCGCCCGAGGCCCAACGCGAGGCACGACGGGAACTCGTCGAGCTCGAGGAACTCGTGGACGAAGTCTTCGTCCGGGCTGGCGCTGCACCGAACTGATCCTGACCGGAATCCAGCAAGGCCTTGCGAACATCTACTCCGCCCTCGCGGTGTGGTCGAGGAACCCACAAGAACGATCGGCGGCGCCCACGCCGACTCCGCCGCATAGGCAGCGTTCCCCGTGACGCTCGAGACACCCTGCAGCGGAGACGTCGCGACTAGACTGAGCCACAGATAATGTCCCGATGAAGTCCGAGTCGCCGGCTCTTGGCGTTCTCGGTGTCTCGTCCGGTCTCCCCCGCCTTCGTGCAGGGATCAATACGAGTTCGGGCTAGGGGGCGTCCGCCACTCTCGGCACGACACCCATCAAGCGACGTTGAACGAAGAGTGTGCCGAACGGCCCCACGGTCGCGTCTACGCCGCCCGGAACGACAGGAACGGTCAGCGTGTCTCGTGCCGCGTCCCTGCGCACCAGGGGAGCCGCAACAGCGATGCCGGTACCGGGGCTCTCCGGCGGAGTCTTGGGTATGCGGCCCCGGTTGATCCAGTACCAGGATCCATCCTCGAAACCATCCGCCTCAAGCGTGCCGTCGATCGGATCACCGTCGGGATCGAAGCACCCTGGCAGCAGCGTCGAGATGATCCCGTCGTCGCCGGGGTTGAGCGTCTGAGTCGCCGTCACGCCATCGCGGCACGATACGCGAATCGTCGCCATAACGCCGTCGAGCGGCCGCCCCACGATTCCGCCCCGGCCCATGTAGAAGGGCGCAACGTGCTCTCCGTCTCCCTCAAGGTCGGTCAGGTGCGGAATGATGCCGATAAGCCCGTTGTAGTCATGAACCACAAAGGTCCCGTACAGCCGCCCACTGATGTCCAGTACGAAGCGACGGTCGCCGCTGGGACTCGCGGTGACGCCTTCCGGTATCGGTGGTCTGATCGCGCTGTTCAGGGACGACTCGCACACCAGGGGCGCGGCCGCGACATTCCGGTCGCCGTTGATCCAGTACCACCCGCCGCCATCGGCGCCTTCGATCGACATTTCGCCCCACAGGGGCCGTTCGCCGTCAACGCACATCGACTGTCGAACGGTACGCACGATCAGTCCGTCGTCTCCTGCGTACTCCTCGCTCGACCAGGCGGTGTTGCCGCACCTAAGACGAACCATGGCGGACCGGCCATTGGTCGGTCGGATCGCGAATCCGCCCGTGCCGTGCCAGTAGGGAGCGATCCGCGATGCGCACGACTGCGGATCAGGATCGGGATCAGGGTCGGGGTCAGGATCGGGGTCGGGGTCGGGGTCGGGGTCGGGGCCGGGGGGGGGGGCGGTGTCGGCGGGGTGGTGGGCGGAGGCGGCGGTCGGGGTCGGGGTCCTTGAACTGCCAGGTGCATTGCGCGGTGACGTCGTGGTCATCCCTGAGTCTGAACTCGAACCCGGTGAACCCGGCGTATGCCTGCCGCAACCCGGCAAACGTATTACTGGGGGCACGGGTCGAGCGGCCGGAAGGTCTGATCGGCAGGGCTCCTATCCACGCTCCGGCGGAGGTTTCGGTGACCCAGCGATACTCCGTCTCGACCTCCTCACTCGGAGCGGGCTTGAGCACGAGGGCCCATGACGGCGGCACCGAGGTGTCCGTGACCGTGGTGCCGCACGCCGGAGTGGCGTCGACGGACAGGGTCGGCGGTTCGGGGTCGTCCTCTTCGATCGTCAGGATGGCCCAGTTGGAAAAGAGGCCGGGCTCGGTCGAAACCGTCACTCTGTCAACGTTGTACAGCCTGACCCCCAAGCGCTTCTGCGCTGGCCCGAACACGTCGTTGTCCACCGCCGTGACCGTCACGGTCCCCGTGCTCGCGGTTTCGCCCGCCGGGATCACGAGGCGGACGTTGTCGCTCAGCGTGAAGTCCGACGCTTCCGCCCGGCGCGGCGTTCCCGCCGGAAACAGGCCCGCTTGCACAACAAGCTGCACGTCACCGAACAGGGTGGGATGGCTGAGCTTCGCCGTCACCGTAGCCACGCCCCCGTTTTCGGATATCGGGGTCGGGGTCAGCACCACCGACTTTGTCGGATGGAGCTCGTCGTCGACGACAGAGAATTCTTCAAATGAGGACGGAGTGCCGTTCGGCGCTGTACGGGCATTGCTCGATGCGGTGAAGGTGATCCGTATCAGCCTGGCGTGTCGCTTGACCCCGCCATCGTCCACCGACGTGACCGTGACCGTTCCGGTGCTGACCGTTGATCCCGGGCCGAAGGTCAGGACCTTGTTCTCGCTCACGACATAGTCGTCCGTCGTCGTGAACTCGTTGGCGGGCGCGACCGAAAGCGTCACTGTCACCGTGTCCGTCGCGGCCTTGTTCATCGTCGCGGTCACGGTCACGACGCCGGTCTCGGTAAGCGAGTCGTTGATGGGACTCACCGTGCCCGTACGCGTGAGGACCAGCGACACCCGGGGCAGCTGCGGCTGCGCCCACGCAGCGCTCGAAAGCACCACCCAAGACAGCTGCACTGTCAGGGCCGCAATCGTCCATCCCGGCTGTCCGTGAGGTGGGACGCGCCGTCCGCTCGCTGACGCCGCAGGCCGCCGGCGGTCTTGCTCAGCCCCTGACGATGCATGGACACCCCCTACCTCTCGCATGGAGGACGAAGCGGAAAAAGCGGGCGCGTCAGACCGTAGCGAGCAGAAGGGGACGAGGCGGCCCGACGCCGGCGCGCCTCATGGCGCATGTCCCGTCCGCGAAGCCACTCGTGGCATTGGGCTGGAAAGTGCGGCGTCGGTGAGAACTTCACCCTGTAGGAAGCCTAAGCGGAACAAGCTGATTGGTGGGCGATGTATCGGCGATAGTCGATGATGATTGTGCGAAGTACTGGGGTAGTCTGCGATGCTGAGGGCACGCAATGGGCGTCTCCTCTCGTGCCCGCCACGTCCGACCAAAGAAAGGAGCGTTTGAGTGGCAGAGTCGCGCGAAGAGTTATGCCGACGGATCGAGTTGCTCGAGGCCCGCATCTCGAACCTGTGCGCAGCCGTCCTGCGCGTTAGCGCCAGCCTCGACCTGGAGGCCGTCCTACGGGAGATCGTCGACAG
>MKWU01004964.1_pt1 | contig 15078 bp, 11 predicted proteins | sample 809101 | NCBI WGS metagenome assembly MKWU01 (sample SAMN05860141, study PRJNA318959) | sponge metagenome | host: Aplysina aerophoba | place: Slovenia: Piran, Adriatic Sea, Gulf of Piran | collected 2013-05-07 | reverse complement strand
CCCGGTGGCCACGGTGGTTCCCTTCGGCGACGAGGCCGAGGCGGTCGAGATCGCCAACCGGACGAACTACGGGCTCGGGTCGTCCCTGTGGACCTCGAGTGCGCAGCGGGCGGAGCGGCTCGTGCCGCAGATCGAATCCGGAGCGGTGTTCGTGAACGGGATCACCAAGTCGGATCCCCGGGTCCCCTTCGGCGGCACGAAGGACAGCGGCTTCGGCCGCGAACTGGGCCCCGACGGGCTCATCGAGTTCACGAACCGGAAGACCGTCTGGATCCGCTGACTCAGGCCGCTGGCCACCGCCAGTGACGGCGCGCTGAGAGCCGGCGAGTCGCAGCGCCGCGCCGGGGAGGGGATTTCCCCTCCCCGCCGGAAAGGGTGGAGGGAATCGCGCAGCGATTCACGCCACCTTCCCGTGGAGGAAGCGCCTCGTAACCCAGCGGCCACAGAGGTGCCGTTCGTTGATTCGCCGGAGCGCTTCCTCCACGGGAAGCTCTACATAGGCCAGGCCTCCTGGCGCCAGGCCATGTCCCAGAACATCCACTCGTAGCGGGAGCTCATGGCGAAGTGGTGCGCCATGGCGCGCCGGGCGTCCGGGCCGAGACCCTCGGCGACGTCATCCGTGAGCTGCACCACCCGCTGGACGACCGCCTCGTACTCCTCGCTGCCGTAGCTCTCGATCCAGCGGCGGAAGAGCGGGTCCGGCGAGGAAGGACGCTTGAGCAGTTCCTTGCCGACTTCGGCGTAGATCCAGTAGCAGGGCAGGACCGCGGCGAGTCCTTCGTGGAAGGGCTGCGAATGGACCTGCGCCAGGAAATAGCTCGTGTAGGCACGGTTCGTGGGGGCCGGTTGGCGGGCGAAGAGATCCTCCCGGGAGCCGCCCAGTTCGGTGAGGAACTGGCCGAGCTGGTCCCGCTCCGCCTCGATCGTCGCCACCGCATCGCCGCAAAGCGCCGCCGTGATGTCCGGGTGCGGCGCCTTGCCCCCGAGAATGGCGACCGCCCGCGCGAACTCGTGGAGGTAGAGCGCATCCTCGATCACGTAGAAACGGAAGACCTGCCGGTCGAGGGTGCCGTCCGCGAGCCCGTCAAGAAACGGGTGGCGGAGGATCTCCGCGTAGATCGGCTCGATTCCGGCCCAGAGCCGGGCAGTGAAACGGTCTTCCGGTGGTGCGGTCATGACGGCGGAATGCTAGTTGAGGCTCACCCGAACACTACCGGCACCCAGAAGACCGCGAACAGGCTGGTCAGAACGGCGCCGATCAGGTTCACGCCGATGCCGGCGCGCACCATCTGGGGAATGGTGAAGTGGCCGGTGCCGAACACGATGGCGTTCGGCGGGGTGGCGGCGGGGAGCATGAAGGCGCAGGAGGCCGCGACGGTGACCGGAACCAGCAGCGTGAGCGGCGGGATTCCGGCGCCGGTGGCGACCGCCGCCAGGATGGGGACCATCATCGCGGTGGAGGCCAGGTTCGAGGCGAGTTCGGTCAGCAGGATGATGAAGACCACGACCATGATCACGAAGAGCGGCAGCGGCAGCGCCGAAGCGCCGGCGAGGCGGTCGCCGAGGAACTGGGAGAGGCCGCTCACGTCCAGACCGTTCGCGAGCGAGAAACCCCCGCCGATCAGGATCAGCACGTCCCAGGGGATCTTCACGCCCCACTCCCAGTTGAGGATGCGCTCCCCGGACCCGTTGCCGGCCGGAACCAGGAAACACAGGACCGTCGCCGCCATGGCGATCGTGGAGTCGGTGATCAGGCCGCCGGTCGGCAGAAACGCGGTCCAGACCGGGCGAAACATCCAGAGCAGGGCGGTGCCGCCGAAGAGGATGGACAGCCTCTTCTCCGGAGTCGAGAGCGGGCCGAGCTCCCGGTAGGCGGCGCGCACCGGTTCCTGCCCGCCCGGGATGTCCTTGATGCGGATCGGGAAAGCGACCTTGGTGAGCCAGAGCCAGGTCAGGGGGAGGAACAGGAGCGTCAGCGGCATCGCGAAGGCGAGCCAGCGCACGAAGGTGATCTGGATGCCCAGTTGTTCGCCGAGGAAACCGGCGAGGAACACGTTCGGGGGCGTTCCGATGAGGGTGGAAAAGCCGCCGATGGAGGCGCCGTAGGCGCAGCCCAGCATCAGGCAGACCGCGAAGGGGAAGTCCCCGGGGGCGGGGCGCCGCTTTCCGTGTACCGCGCCCGAGATCTCCGCGATTACCGCCACCCCGATCGGCATCATCATCGCGGTGGTGGCCGTGTTGGAGACCCACATGGACAAGAACGCGGACGCCACCATGAACCCGAGCACCAGCCGGGGTGGCGAGCTGCCCATCGACATCACCGTCCTGAGGGCGATCCGGCGATGCAGGTTCCAGCGCTGCATCGCCTGGGCGATCATGAATCCGCCGAGGAACAGGTAGACGAGGTGGTTCGCGTACGGCGCGGCCGCGCCCGCTGCGTTCGTGATCCCGAACACCGGCAACAGGACCAGGGGCAGCAGTGAGGTAACCGCCAGCGGCGCCGCTTCGGTCACCCACCAGGTGGCCATGATCGCCGCCACCGCCAGCATCCGGCGCGCTTCGTCGGGGATGCCGGGAATCGGGACGACGCTGATCCCGACCAGCAGGGCCAGCCCCAGGATCAGGCCGATCCGCTCGCGTTTCATCCGCGCATACCTGGCGCCCGACAGATGCCGGACTCCGCGTTGAGTTCCCCGGTAATCACCGCCGCGGAAGGGTAAGCGAACGGGGGCCGTTGGCCGTCCGACCCGCATGATGGAGAAGCGCGGCGCCCGGCGTGGGCGGCCGAAATTTAGATATCGACCTAAACGACTCTAAATTTCAGGCAGTCGAGCTGGCGAGTTCCCGGCGGATGAACTGCCCGAACAGCGGCACGGCGAAGGCGTAGCACGCCCGGCGATCCTTGAAGATCAAACCCTTGCGTTCGAGCGCGGCCAGCATCTGAACGATATGGCTCCCACTGAAGGGTTTGTCGAGATGCGTCCGCGAAAGGAATTCGACATCCTTGACCGCGAACTCGGTGTCGGGACTCTCCAGGCGCGCAATCAGACCCAGCAGGTCCCGCTGACGATCAGAGCACCGGGCCCACCGGCCGGCGAAGAAATCGGAATCCAGCTTCCTTTCAATCTCAGGGACCGGAACGAACGGCGTTTCCCCGGCACTGACTTGCTGGATGGCTGTGTCGTACACCTCCTTGCAGATGAACTGCAGGAAGTACGGATAGCCCCCGGATCTCTTCACAATCTCCTTGACCGAATCGTCGCTCAGCTGAAGGGGACAGGCTGCGTCAGCGATCGGCTTTCGGATCGCCTCCTCACTTTCCTCAGCGCTAAGGCGGTCGACGAAACAGACACGGAACATCCGCTCGGCGTACGTTCGTGAGTCGACGAGTTTTCTCAGCAGGTTGGGTAGCCCTGCGAAGACCAACATCAGCGGCAGTCCCTGGCGCTGGAGCGACTGGAACGTGTCCAACAGGAGCGCGGTCGGGTACTGGCCGCGTTCCGGGTCCTCGTTCAGCGTCTGGACTTCGTCATAGGCGAATATGAGACCCCGAGTCCCGGGGGCTTGGGAGACGACCGTCCAAGTGCTGGTCAGGACCGCTTTCAGCTTGTCCACCGGTAGTCCGGGGGTGTTCTTCCAAGTCTGTTCCAGGACTTCGTAGGTGAGTGCGGAGTGGTCCCGACCAGTACTGCGTCGCAAGGTCTCAGGTAGGGCGATCTGGCTCGTAAGCACCGAGAGATCGGTGAGCACTCGCACCGCGACTCGCTCCTCGGTGTAGCTTGCTGATTCCGAGAACTGTCCGCCGACCCAAAGCCAGCCTTCGCTGACCGCGGTTGGCCGGAGGGCGTCCAACAGAACGGTTTTTCCGATCCCCCGAAGTCCCGTGAGGATCAGGTTTTCCAGGACGGTGTCCTGCTCGAGAAGTCGGGCGAACTCGCTCTTCTCGGACTCTCGGCCCGCCAGATAAGGTGGCGGGTGGCCGGCGCCTGGTCGAAACGGGTTTTGAAAAGCCGAGATTCCCGAGGCCATCTGCCTAGTATATCATAAATAAAGAGTCATCGCTAAATACACACGCGACACTTTGATTGGTGCTGCCGGCCGAGCCTCGCCGGCCGCTACTGCTGGTCGGTCGTCTCCGGCTGGTAGCCGAGGCTCAGGAGATTCGCGAGGAGGCGATAGGCGCCGGGGGTGCCGGCCGGAAGCTGCCGCCAGAGCCCGAGTCCGAGATAGAGCCACCGTCCCTCGCCGTGGCGGGCCTCGACCAGAATGCCGCGCTTTTCTCCCGCGTTGTATTCGAAGGGATCCTCGGAGGCGAGGAGATCCCGATAGGCGGGGTCCGCACCCGGGGCCAGGAAATAGAGCCCGCGCTCCTGCACCCAGCCGGCCCAGTCGGCGTCTTCGATGCGGTTCGGCCCGGTGAAGGCGGGATGATCCGGAATGAGGACCTGCATCGGGGCGTTCTCGTCGGTGATCCGGCCCCGGCCGACCGAAATCGGATACGGCCCCCAGGGGCCGGCGTTGAACTCGAACTTGTTGTACTGAACGAGGAGCGTGCCCCCTCCGGCCACGTAGTCGAGCAGGCGCTGGTTGTGCGTTCTGAGGTCGGGCCGCGCCAGGTAGGCGCGGACCCCGAGCACGATGGTGTCGAACTCCGAGAGGTCTCCCTCGGCGAGATCCCGCTCGCCCAGGAAGGTCAGAGGCAACCCGAGTTGCGCGATGGCCTCGGCGACTTCGTCCCCCACTCCCTCGACATAGGCGACGTTGACCGGCGCCACGGTGGCGTTCAGCACCCGGGCCGCGGCCTCCGCCGGACGGAAGAGATAGCGGGTCTCGATGTGGTGATAGGCGATCTCCTGAACGGTCTCGGTGAACGGTTCGCCGCCGTTCGCGGGCCGCGCCGAAGCCGCCAGCCGGTAGCTGCCGTCCGCGGCGCCGTCCGGGGCGCTCACCTCGAACTCCACCCGTGTCTCACCGGGGCCGGAGAAGGAGACGGGAGCGCCCGCAGGGCTGACGGTCCACCCTTGCGGGGTCCGGAGCGAGACTTCGAAGTCCGCCGCCTCCTCGCCGCGGTACACCACCGAGACGGTGAGCCGGCGAGGGTTCTGTCCCCGCGGGAAGACCACGATCTCCGGCGAGACTGCGACCGAAGCGAGCGGGAGGACCGAAACTTCCTTCTGTTTTTCCGTCCCCACCCAGGGCCCCTCGTAGCGGTACTCGACCGGCACGCGGATCTCGACGGGAACGCCGGCGGACTCGAAGGAAACGCGCGCCATGACCTGGGGCGGCCGGGCCGACAGGCCGAACAACTCCGCGGACAGCGGGTCGAAGCGGTCCGCGCGGGGGTCGTCGAGCCAGGGCTGGCGGCTGAGAGTGGCGTTCTCCGCCACCGAAACCCCGAACTCCGCGCGCAGCGGCCGGCTCGGGTTCGCATCCCGGGGGAGGTCGTCCGGCCCGATCGCAGGGGGGCGGGGGCGGCGGCGCGGTCCGGGGCGCGGAGTTGCCTCTGCTGCACCGGTCATCTGACTCGCCTCCCAGCCTCGCGGAACCTCGATTCCGATTCCGGTGATCGTTGCCGCGGCCGGCCCCCCGAGGACGGAAACCTGGGCGCTGAAACTGCTGTCCGGAACGACGGCGCCGGACTCCGCCACCGCGTCCACCACAAGGCCGTGGGCGAGCGCGATCGCCCGCTCGATCCGAGCCTCCCGCGCCGCCATCCGGTGTTCGATTTCCGCACGGCTGCCGGCGCTGAGCCCGTCGGGGAGTGTGTCCCGGCGCAGGCGGCGCGCCGCGCTGAGCGCCTTCCGAAGTCCCGGAAGCGTGTCGGCGGGGGGGGGCGCCCGGAAAGCCCCCGGCGCCGCTGGGCTCCGCCCGAAGTCCCGGAATCGTGTCGGCGGGTGCGACCGCCGAAAACGCCCCGGCGGCTTCGGCTCCCGCCTCCCGGAGAGCCGTCAGCCGGGACCTGGCTTCGGCGGTCGCCTCGGGGCTGCCGGAGACAAAGTCGTCCAGCCGCTCGAGACCGGTCGGGATTCCGGCGAACAGGCCGTCCGTGCCTTCCGCACCGAGCGCCGTCCCGTCCTCCGCACCGCGCGTTTCGACCAGCACCGAGGGGAACCCGCTCGGCCCGCCGCGCACCTGGCCCATTCCCTGGCACCGGTGCGCCGAGCGCGCCTCCGCGCCGAGGTCGGCATACGTACGGCCGAGCAGCGGATCCCAGACGGCGGTGTCCAGCCGGACGGTGCGCGCGTCGCCGGACGCCGGACCGCCGCCCACGCCGCCGACCAGCAGCCGCACCGGCCTCCAGGGGAGCAGCCCCAGATCGGCGTGCTCGGGGAAACGGTCCGGATCTCCTGCCGCATCGAATGCTTCGTGGGCGATCCGCCCGGTGGCCTGATGGTGTTGGCCGCCGCCCGCGCCGGAGGGAGGCAGCGTGAGCACCACGTCGGGCCGGAGCGACCGGATCATGCGGACGACTTCCCCGAGCGTTTTCTCCCGGTCCCACTTCTCGAGGGTCTCCTCGACGCTGAACGAGTAGCCGAAGTCGGAGACCATCCCGAAGTACTGCTCCACCGCGTCGAGCCGGTGGGAGGTGCGGAGTTCCTCGGTCCGCAGGATGCGCAACCCGTCGAAGAGCTCGGGTCCGATCTCGTTCTGCCCGCCGCCGCCGCGCGTCAGCGTCAAGAGCGAGACCCGGGCTCCCAGGCCCCGGCTCAGCAGGGCGTGGAGCGCGTTGTTCTCGTCGTCGGGATGCGCCGTGATCGTCAGCACCGAGACGCCGCTCGCGATCTTGCGGAGGGCGAGCCCGAGCCCGGTGGCGCCACGGTCCTCGGCGAGCGGCCGGAGCTGGGCCGGCGCGGAGACGGCGCCGAAAGCGACGATTGCCGCCGTCAGCAGCGCCAGAGGTCGAAGCGCGATGCGTCGCGCCGGTTGTCGAGTTGTCATTGCCGCGCTCTCCTCGGGGGGAGTCAGGAGCCCGTCCTCCTAGAATCTCCCGGCGCGGGCCGCTCAGTGCCCGGCCCGGTTCATGAGTGTAGCCGGGAGCACCGATGGATCCCTCTTCCGACCAACCTCCCTCTCCGGGCGGAGTCTTCCGCTCCTGGCGGCGGCTCTACGCGGCGGTGCTGATCACCGCCGCCGCCGTGTATCTCCTCCTCTCCTTGTTCTCGCGGGCTTTCCGCCCCTGACGAAGGGCCTCCTTGCAGCTCCTCGACTGGATCGTCGTCGCGGCCTACTTCGGGCTGATCATCACGGTCGGCTACTGGACGGGGCGGGGGAACCGGGGGCTCGAGGACTACTTCCTCGCGCGCCGCTCGATGCCCTGGTACGCGATGGGCCTTTCGGTGATGGCGACCCAGGCGAGCGCCATCACGCTGGTCGGCACCACCGGGCAGGCCTACGTGGACGGGATGCGGTTCATCCAGATCTACTTTGCCCTGCCCATCGCCATGGTGATCCTGTGCGTCACCCTGGTGCCGCTGTTCTACCGGGCTCGGGTCTTCACCGCCTACGAGTACCTGGAACAGCGTTGCGGCCCGCACACCCGGTCCCTGACCAGTCTCCTCTTCCTCTTCGGAAGGGCATTGTCCGGAGCCGTGGTCATCTATGCGCCGTCGGTGGTGCTCTCGGTGGTTTTCTCGCTCGACGAGACGCTCACGATCCTGCTCATCGGCGGGTTCGCCACGATCTACACGGCGCTTGGGGGAATGCGCGCGGTGATGTGGGTCGAGACCTGGCAGATGCTGATCATCCTGCTCGGCATCCTGTTCTGCCTTGGTTCGGTCATCTGGGGGCTGCCCGACGAGGTGAGCCTCGGCGAGGCGCTCCGGCTTGCCGGTTCCACCGGCCGCCTGGAGACCCTGTCGTTCGACACCGACCCGCGCCAGACCTACACCGTCTGGACCGGGCTCCTGGGCGGACTCTTCCTGATGCTCTCCTACTTTGGCTGCGACCAGAGCCAGGTCCAGCGCTACCTCACCGGGCGTTCGCTGCGCGAGAGCCGCCTCTCGCTGATGTTCAACGCCTTCGCCAAGCTGCCGGTGCAGTTCGTGATCCTGCTCACCGGGGCGCTCCTCTTCGTCTTCTACCAGTTCGAAAGGCCCCCCGTGCTCTTCGATCCGGTGACGCTCGCCGAGACCCGCGCCGCCGAGCCCGAGGCGATGGAGGCGATGGAGGCCCGCTACGAGACTGCCTTCGCCGAGCGCCGGACCGCGGCGCTCGACTACGCCGGGGCCGGGGGGGACGCCACCGAAGCGTCGCTCCGGGAGCGTTTCGTGGCGGCGGATCTCCGGTTTCAGGAGACCCGCGCCGAGGCGGTCCGCACGGCGTCCGAGGTGAAGGGCGAACCCTGGAGCGACACGAATCACGTGTTCCCGACCTTCGTGTTCACCCAACTGCCCCCCGGGGTCGTCGGCCTGATCCTCATCGCGGTGCTCGCCGCGGCGATGTCCACCGTGGAGTCGGAGCTCTCGGCGCTTTCGACCGCCAGCGTGGTGGACTTCTACCGCCGGTTCCGGAACCGCTTCCTCCGCGGCCCGACTTCCGATCGGCACGACCTGATCGCGGGCCGGATCGGGATCCTGTTCTGGGGCACGCTCGCCACCGGGGCCGCGCTGTACATGGGGAGACTCGGATCCGCGGTCGAAGCGGTGAACCGCGTGGGGTCCTTCTTCTACGGTCCCATCCTGGGGGCCTTCGTCCTTGCCGCCGTGTTTCCGAACCGCGGGGCGCGCCGCGCCTTTCCCGCGGTGCTGTCGGGAGTCGCCGCCGTCTGGGCCGCGGACCTCATCCCCCGCTCGCTGGGGGTTGAGGGGATTTCCTACCTCTACTACAACCTGATCGGAACGGCGGTCACCGTGCTCGTTGGCCTCGCGCTCGGGAGTTCCGCGAAAGTCCGCGGAAAGGAAGGAAGCGGATGAAGCGCGTGAAACGGGTCCGTGCCGGCACGATCTCGCGAATCCTCGGGGTTCTCTCCTCGCGCGACTTGCTCCACAGTTCCGGTTTCTTCACGGGCCTGAACCTCGGGATCGGGGCGCTGGTGGGCGGGGTCATCGTGTCGTTCATCGTGTTGACCGAGTGGCTGGCCGGCGTCGTCGTCGACGGGGAAGTGCTGGGGGCGGTCCGTTTCGCCGCACCGGTGCTCGGCGCCCTGGCCGCCGGCTTCCTGCTGCACCGCTGGTTCGACGAGGCCCGGGGAAGCGGCATCCCCCAGACGAAGGCCGCGCTGGTCGCGAAGGACGGCCGGATTCCGTTCCGGGTGCCCTTCGGGAAATACCTCTGCGGGATCCTCACCCTGGGGAGCGGCATTCCGCTCGGACGCGAGGGGCCGTCCGCCCAGATCGGCGCGGGGATCGCCTCCTCCGTGGGAGAGGCCCTGAAACTCGATGCCGAGCAGCGCCGGCAGTTGGTGCCCGTCGGAACCGCGGCGGCGATCGCGGCCGCCTTCAACACTCCCATCGCCGCGATCCTGTTCTCCCTCGAAGAGATCGTCGGCGATCTGCACGCCCGGGTGCTCGGGTCGGTGGTGCTGAGCGCGGTGGCGAGCTGGCTGGTGCTGCGGTTGTCGCTCGGGGACGAGCCACTTTTCTCGGTGCCGGCCTACGAACTGGGTTCACCCTGGGAACTGCTCATCTACGCCGTGCTCGGGGTGCTCGGCGGGCTCATGTCGGTCGGGTTCGTCCGCGCGCTCCTCTGGCTGCGGTCCGCCTTCCGGCGGCTGCCGGTCTCGAGTCGCTGGTTCCAGCCGGCCCTCGGCGGGTTGGCGGTGGCCGCCGCGTGGCTGCTGCTCCCCGGGTTCTTCGAAGTCGGCTACGGCCCGGTAGGCCGGGCGCTCGCCGGGGAACTGCCCATGGGAACGATGGCGGTACTCCTCGCCCTCCACCTGGCCCTGGTCGTCGTCGCCTATGCGTCCGGGAACGCGGGAGGAATCTTCGGTCCCAGCATCTTTCTGGGCGCGATGCTGGGAGGGGTGGTCGGCAGCCTGGCAAACCTCTGGTTCGACTTCGCCTCCGGCCCGGGACCCTACGCCCTGGTCGGGATGGGGGCGGCCTTTGCCGGGATTCTCCGGGTGCCCATGGCGTCGGTCTTCATGATCTTCGAGATCACCCAGAGCTACGCCGTCATCGTGCCCATGATGATCGCGAACCTGACTTCGTTCTTTGTCTCGCGGCGGCTGCAGCGGGTGTCCGTTTACGAGGCGCTGGCCGCGCAGGACGGCATCCAGCTTCCCTCGACGGAGAACGCGGTCCCCCATCCGGTGGTGCGTGCGGCCATGCGTCCGCCCCGCGAGTTGCTTCCGCCGGGCCTCACCGTCGAGGATGCCATCGAGCGGGTGGCGCTCAGCGGCAAACGCGCCTGGCCGGTGGCGGAGGGCAACCGCATCTCCGGGTTGATCACGCTCGCCGAATTGGAGCGGTTCCATGCCTGGGGGCAGGACCAGGAGCGCCTCGGCGACCTCGTGCGCGGCCGGGGCTTCCCCCACGCGCACGCCGACCAGCCCATCGACCACGTCCTGGCCACCATGGGCCGGATGCGGATGGACACGCTCCCCGTCGTCAGCCGGGTGGACCTCCATCAACTCGAAGCGGTGGTCACGGTCTCGGACCTGCTGCGGGCCTACGGGATTGCGCCCGGGGCCGGAAGCGGCCCCCCGCGCGGGATTCCGGGTTAGCCTGGGGTTAGCCTGTTGCCCGGGACGATGGGCAGGCGGTGCGCGCTCCTGGCGGTCTTGGGAGGACTGATTCCCCTCGGAGTTGGCTGCGGAGGTGATGCCCCCTTCAGCCCCAACACTGCGCCGGCTGCTCCGGCGTCGCCCGCGTCAGTGCCTCCTGCCCCCCCGAGGGTTCGCGGGCTGGTGATTACGACCGCACCCTTTGACTCGCGCGGTTATGTGGTCGGCGAGACGATTGGGGTTCAGATCACCTTCAGCGAACCCGTGATGGTCTCGGGAACGCCGCGACTGAGGCTCGGCTTCGGCGAGGATCTCGTGGATGCCGAGTGGGATGAGGAGGCGAGCGACGGTGCGTCCGTCGTGTTCCGGCGCGCTGGAGGTGCCGTGGCGGAAAGGCTCGCCCAAGTACTACGCAACGTGGACCGACATCGAGAACCTGCGCTGCATCTTCCCCGAAGGAGGATGAGGCGCGTGACGCCGCCGGACGTTCAGGCCGTCGCGGTCTCGAAGGCGGCGACGTTGCGGGTGGCCTTGCTGAACTCGATGCCGATGAGGTGGACGGGCTCCCCCGCGCCGCGGTACTTCGCGGCGTAGTCGCGGTCCCGGAGCTGGGCGAGGGCGGCGCCGGTGGGTTCCGCGTCCACCACCTGGAGCTCGAAGAGGAACACCTGGCCGGCAAAGCGCACCGCGAGGTCCGCGCGGCCCCGGTTGCTCGCGTCCTCCACGACCACCTCCAGCCCCGCCGCCGCGAGGTGGGAGTAGCAGACCGCGGCGTAGTACCCCTCGTAGCGCGCGATCTCGTTGTTCGTGTGCCACTCGTAGGGGACGGCGTCGAAGAACGCCCGGAAGAACCGTTCGAGCCCCCCGAAGTCGCGGTCGCGCAGCAGACCCCGCAGCCGAGCTCCCGGCGTCCCGAGGCGCGCCGGCGTCATCGCCCGCAGCAGATTGGTGTTCAGGCCCTGCCGCACCTCCCGATTGGGGTAGCCGAGCCGGTACACCGGGCCGTCCCCGTCGTCTTCCTCGCTGAGGATCGTGAGGTAGCCCGTCTGGAACAACAGTGCTTCCGGTTCCATCTCGTCCACGTCGAACGCCGAGAGCAGTTCGTCGGTACCCGTCATCCCGTCGAGTTCCGGAGACAGGATCCCGCGTCGCCGGAGCGCCTCGATCAGGAAGCGGGGGGTGGCGGTACCGAACCAGTGGGCACGGAAACGGCGCGTGTCGAAGAGGAGGAGAAGGCCGAAGGGGTTGTACACCCGCACCGGCCCGAGCCAGGAGTAGCCGTTGTACCACTCCCTGATCCGCTCCCGGTCGAGCCCTTCGAGTTCGGGAGCGAACACCTCGTCGAGATCGGACTCGGCGTAGCCGCAGATGTTCGCGTAGCGGGGATGCAGCGTGATGTCGGTGAGGTTGTTGAGCTCGGAAAAGAGGCTGACCTTGGTGAACTTGCTCACCCCGGTGAAGAAGCTGAACCGGACGTGGGCATCGGCGGACTTCACCGTCCCGTAGAAGCCGCGCAGGAAGTCGCGGTTGGCCCGGGCCTGCTCCGGGTCGTCGAGGGCGTCCAGGATGGGTTTGTCGTACTCGTCCACGAGCACGACCACCCGCCTCCCGGTTTGCTCCCGGAGGGTCCGGATCAGATCGGCGAACCGCTCCGGCAGCGTTTCGTAGCGCGACCGGATCCCGGCGGAGGACTCGATGGCGTCGAACTGCACCCCGAGGCGGGCGCGGACGCCGTCGAGGGCCCGGTAGTTGCCGCCGCCGAAGTCGAGGCGGATGACCGGGTGGCGGGTGGACCAGTCCCACGCGTCGTGGATCGCGAGGCCGCGAAAGAGCGGCTCGTTTGCCTCGAAGAGCTCCTTCAGGGTGTCCACGAAGAGGCTCTTCCCGAAGCGGCGCGGCCGGGAGAGGAAGTAGTGCTTTCCCTCGTCCACCAGCCGCCGCGCGTAGGGTGTCTTGTCCACGTAGTAGCACCCGTCCTCCCGGATTTCGCGAAAGGTCTGGATGCCGAGCGGCAGCTTGCGTCTCATCGGGGCCCCGACTCGCATGATACTGGCCCCCGCGCCGCGCCCCGGGTACCCTGCGCCGCGCGGCTTCCTGGAATGAGGGTGTCGTGAGAATGTCGTGATTGCGGTTGTCCAGCGAGTGTCCCGGGCCTCGGTTTCGGTCGGCGGGGAGCTGGTGTCCGAAATCGGGCCGGGGCTGCTGGTGCTGCTCGGGGTCTCGGTGACCGACACCCCCGAAGACGCCGCCTGGCTCGCGAAGAAGATCTCGGGACTCCGGATGTTCCGGGCTCCCCCGGGAGAGCCGGAGCGGAGCGTCCTCGAAATCGGCGGTGAGGTGCTCGCGGTGTCGCAGTTCACCCTGCTCGGGAACTGCCGCAAGGGAAGGCGTCCATCGTTCACCCGCGCCGCCCCGGGACCCGAGGCCGAAGCCCTCTACGAAGGATTCTGCGCCCGGCTGTGCGATCTCGGAGTCCCGGTCGGCGCCGGCCGCTTCGGGGCGATGATGGAGGTGTCTCTGGTGAACGACGGGCCCTACACCCTGCTCGTCGAGAGCCCCGGCGCCCCCTCCGGGCGGGGTATCCTTCCGGATTCTCGCGAATAGCGGCTGCTGGCCGGGTCGGCCCGTCGTGCGCTGACCGCCTTATTCGCTGGAGAACGAGGTGTTTCTCATGCGCATGCTCTTCCGGACGGCCGCCCCGTTTGCGGTCCTCGCCTGTCTGTTCACGTTCGCCGGCTGCGACGGCTCCGCCGCCGGTTCCGGGGGGCAGGCTGCCGCCAGCTCGCTGCTGCCCGACACCGTGGACTCCGAGGTGCTCGGGGTCCTGAACGGCGAGGAGATCACGCTTGACGATCTGACGGACCGGGACATCTCCCAGCTCGCCCAGCTCCGCAGCGACTACTACACGCAAACGCACGACCTGCTGGAGGAGAGTGCGGTCCGGGCTGCGCGCGAACAGTTGCTGCTTGCCGCCGCCGCCGAAAAGGGGATGACCCTGAACCAGTTCTACACGAACGAGATCGGCATCCCCGAGGTCAGCGACGAAGAACTCCAGTACATCTACGACCAGAATCGCGGGCAGTTCGGCGGCCGTACCCTCGATGAGATCGGAACCCAGCTTCGCCGGCAGATCGCCAATCAGAAGATGGGGCAGATGATCGAGGCCACCGGCAACCGGTTCCTGCGCGAGGCCGAGTGGGATCTGACGGTGCCCGCCTACCGGATCGCCATCGAGACCGCCGGTCACGCGGCCCTCGGCCCGGACGGCGCCCCGGTCGAACTCGTGGTTTTCTCCTGCTTCGAGTGCCCTTTCTGCCGGCGTTTCGACGCGTCGATCAACCGGCTCCGGGAGGACGAGGCCCTCGCCAGTCAGGTCCGGCTGGTGTTCCGGCACTTCCCGCTTCGCAACATGCATCCGATGGCCCAGAAAGCGCACGAAGCGTCCGTCTGCGCCGAAGACCAGGGCAAGTTCTGGGAGTACCACGACGCCCTGTGGGCAGACGACAACATCTCGCTCGACGGTCTGGAGCAACACGCCAGGCTGCTCGGCCTCGACACGGAGGCCTTCGCGCAGTGCCTCAACTCCGGCAGCAGCTACGAGCGGGTGCAGACGGATCTGGACGCCGCCCTGGCGCTCGGACAAACGGGGACTCCCGCCGTGTTCGTGAACGGCCGCTACATCGGCGGCGCGGTGTCGTACGAGCAGTTGACGGCCGAGGTCGAGCGCGAAATCGACGAGTCGAACTGAACGGACTGACTTCCCCTCCCGGAGCCCCCGACCCATGCCCAGAACCAACGCCCTTTCTCCCGAGGTCCGGGAATTCCTGGGGACCCGCTGCTACGTCCATCTCGCCACCCTCATGTCCGACGGCAGTCCCCAGGTCTCTCCGGTCTGGGTCGAGACCGACGGGGACCTCATCGTCGTGAATTCCGCGGCCGGCCGGATCAAGGACAAGAACATCCGGCGCGACGCGCGGGTGGCGCTCTCCGCGACCCACCCGGACGATCCCTTCAAGGCGCTCATGATCCGGGGCCGGGTGGTGAAGGTCACCGAGGAAGGCGCCGAAGACGGGATCGACCGTCTCGCCCGGAAGTACATCGGGGGCGAGCGCTACGAATGGCGGCGTCCGGGCGAAGTGCGGGTCGTCTACTACATCCAGCCGGACACGGTTAAGACTCTCTAGCAGCCTGTGGCGAAACCCGCGTGAGCGCCGAGGCCCCCACCGGGAGAATCGCTCATGCGCGTGTCCTCCCGCCCACCCTGCCGGCATGAAAAGCGGCATCCGCGTTTGAAGCCCTTGAAGCCGACGAGCGTGATTCCGTTCGCGGCCTGCGGCCGCGGTGCCGGCTGTTTCCGGAGCAGAGCGATAGCTCTGCGGAGACCCCTTGAGCACGAGGGACGGAAGACGGCGCCA
>MKWU01004963.1_pt1 | contig 15081 bp, 10 predicted proteins | sample 809101 | NCBI WGS metagenome assembly MKWU01 (sample SAMN05860141, study PRJNA318959) | sponge metagenome | host: Aplysina aerophoba | place: Slovenia: Piran, Adriatic Sea, Gulf of Piran | collected 2013-05-07 | reverse complement strand
CGCCTGGAAGCACGCTGTCTGCAGCCGACAGCTCGACATCCAGCGAATCCATTCCAGCCTCCTTCAGGTGGAACATCGCCTTGTCGGGATCATACACACGCTGCTCGATGTCCGGCCAGTAGGGCATGTTCGGAGACACATGGAAGTCGTTGCCAGGCGTTCCGGTTCCGAAAAGGATCTTTTCAACGATTTCTTCACGGTCAATGGCATGCTTCAACGCAAGCCGGACATTCACGTCGTCGAATGGCGCCACATCGCAAAACATCGGCAGGGTGATCGCCGAGCCGCTGGGAACGTTTTCGACATCGACATCCCGGCTGCGCGCCAACAGCGCCAGCGTCTTGAGGTCGACCGAGGAGATCGCGTCAACGGCTCCGGTCACCAGCGCCGTCTGGCGAGCATTCGGATCGTTGAGAATCGTGATTTCGACATTGTCGAAGTAACCACCCTCAAGATGCCAACCATCGTGCTTTGAAAGATTGACGCCGACACCTGGATCGTAGTTGTCGATGCTGTACGGTCCGGCGCCGTCTCCCGACTGCCAGTCAATGGTGCCGTCGTCGTTGGCCGGAAGCATGCACAGGTGGTAGTCCGTCATGACCCAAGGCAAGTCGGCGAATCCCTGGTTCAGTTCGATGACGATTGCGTTGTCTCCCTTGGCGCTGATGTTTGTCACGCTTTCAAGCAACGGTTTCGCCGCCGACGTGGTGTCGTCGCCGCGGTGGTGGTTCAGCGAAGCGATTGCGTCGTTTGCCGTGAAGCTCCGTCCACTGTGAAATCCGGCATCGCTGTTCAACTCGAAGGTCCAGGTCTTGGCGTCCGGCGTTGCGCTCCAAGAAACGGCCATGTCTCCACCAAGGCCGTTGTCCGCCGTTATCTGTGTCAGATAGCTGCGATGAGTGTGCGCCAGCTGGATCTCGCCAACGCTCTGGTAACGACCCGGGTCCATTTGGTCGGCCGTATTCCCGTCATGCAGCCCAAGGCGATAGGTTCCTCCCGCCTTCGGAGTCTCCGCCGCGGCGTTGCCGGCCCATAGCGCCGATGCGGCGGCTATCGTCATTCCGGCAGCGGTGGCCTCAACCATGAACTCGCGGCGCGAAATGCGGTTCCTCCTGCTGGCAGCGGTAACTCGCTTCATGACGCTTGAATATTCAGCATTAGACATTCTTGCTATTCTCCCTTAATTGGTAGCGTGTAGGGCGTCCTGTTTCGCTATTATGGGATTCCGTCAAGAGAATAAACCCTTTTGGCGAAATGCAGCGCAACCGTGGCTGTCGGCTGGAACTTGGCTCATTGCTAGGGGCGTGCATTGGTGGTAGAGTGGCAGGAAAACTTGAACTCGCTGATTTCGATCACCGACGACGGGCATCGCCATCACCATCCTCGCCTGGCCGATCAAGATTGCCTGCCAATGGATGCCTGGGCCCTTGCAAGAATTATGAACAATCGCTGTGAACGGAGGAAAGAATGGCGGACGTCGGTCGAATAGTGCTTATGCGGCTTGGCTTGGGGCTTTTGACGCTGCTTGTCATCTCCGTGCTGATATTTGGAGCGGTTGAGCTGCTCCCGGGAGACCTTGCCCAAGCCGTGCTGGGACAAGGTGCAACTCAGGAAACGCTGGATGCCCTGCGCACCGAACTCGGTCTCGATCGTTCGGCGCCCATTCGGTATTTGGATTGGCTTGCCGGCGCCATGATTGGGGATTTCGGCGTGTCGCTGCTGAACCAGCAGCCGGTCGCCGAAGTGATCGGGCAGCGGTTCCTCAACACGCTGTTTCTTGCAACCTATGCGGCGGTCATTGCGGTTCCCGTGGCGATCGCTCTCGGAATCGCCGTGGCGCTGTTGCGCAACACGATTTTCGACAGGGTCGCCAATGTCGTGACGCTGACTTCGATATCCTCTCCGGAATTCTTTCTCGGATACGTTCTCATTCTTTACTTCTCGGTGATCACCGGATGGTTTCCGTCAATCGCCACGCTCAACGAAAACCTCACGTTCCTTGAACGACTGGAGACAACGTTTCTGCCGGCCCTGACCATGGTGCTTGTCGTTGTCGCGCACATGATGCGGATGACGCGGGCTGCCATCATAAACCTGCTGGCATCGCCCTACATAGAAATGGCCCGTCTAAAGGGCACTCCGGCATGGCGTGTGATAACACGGCACGCGCTGCCAAATGCGTGGGCGCCAATAATCAACGTTGTGGCGCTCAATCTCGCCTATCTTATCACCGGCGTCGTCTTGGTTGAGGTTGTGTTTGTCTATCCCGGCATCGGCCAGCTTCTGGTCGACGCGGTGACAAAGCGCGACTTCCCGGTCGTGCAAGCATGTTGCCTGATCTTTGCGGCAACCTTCATCCTTCTCAATCTCGCTGCGGACGTAGGTTCAATCCTCACGAATCCGCGGCTGCGTCATCCGAAGTAGGGGGGAATCATGGACTACTTCGTCATTGGATACTATGCGATGCTGATCGGCGGCTCCTGCCTGGCCGCCCACTACAAGCAGCGCGAGGTCTTTCTCATTCTGTTTTCGCTAACCCTGGCGTCGTTCGTGATGGGCATAATCGGCGGAACGGGCGCACTCTGGGCGGTTACAATCGCCGCCGGCCTGCTGGCGCTGGCAGGCGGAACCGCCTATTCCTTCCGCGAACTCCTCATCATCATATCCGGGCCCCTGACCGCGCGTGAACTCAGGACCGCGCCCCTTACGGCCGCCTTCGGCATGTTCGTGATTTTCACCTACGCCGTTCTCGGCATCTTTGCGCCGATCATCGCTCCGTACGGGGAAGCCGAGGTTGTGTCGCAGTCGTTTGCGCCTGCCGACGAAAACATGCTGCTGGGCGCCGACCAACTCGGACGCGACATGTTCAGCAGACTGGTTTACGGTGCAAGAAACACTGTCGGCCTTGCCTTGCTCGCAACGGCGATAGCTTTCTTCCTGGGCGCCACGCTGGGCATGATCGCAGCTGTCAAGCAAGGCTGGTTCGATCAGTTGATGGGCCGACTGATTGATGTCGTAATGTCCATTCCGTCATTGATCTTCGCCCTTCTGCTGCTCAGCATTTTCGGCGCCAACATGTTCATACTGGTGATCATCATCGGCATCATCTACGCCCCGAGAGTTTACCGATTGACCCGAGCGGTCGCCGGAAACGTCGTGGTTATGGATTACATCGAGGCGGCAAAGCTGCGGGGCGAGGGGACGTGGTACCTCATTCGCAGGGAGATACTGCCCAACTCGACGGCGCCGCTGATTGCGGAATTCGGGCTTGAGTTCTGCTTCGTGTTTCTGCTCGTTGCGGGTCTTTCCTTCCTCGGCCTCGGCATTCAACCGCCAACCGCCGATTGGGGATCGATGGTGCGCGAAAACGCAACGCTAATTTCTTTCGGGGAAATCACGCCCCTGATTCCTGCCGCGGCGATTGCCTTGCTCACAGTGGCAGTCAACATGGTCGTCGACTGGATGCTGTTCAGATCGTCAGGCTTGAAGGAGTAGTCAAGATGGCTGAAAAGGGAAACATTCTGCTCAACATCAAGGGGCTTCGAATCGAGGCTTACGCCAACGAGAAGTGGTTTGAGATCGTGCATGGAATTGATCTGGTCCTGCGACGGGGCGAGGTCATGGGGCTGATTGGCGAATCCGGCGCCGGCAAGTCCACAATCGGCCTTGCGGCAATGGGTTTCGCCCGAGATGGATGCCGGATTTCCGGAGGGTCCGTGGATTTCGACGGTCTGGAATTGACGACGACGTCGGAAACCGACCGGCGAAGGCTGCGAGGGTCCCGCATTGCATATGTCGCCCAGTCGGCGGCAGCTTCGTTCAACCCTGCCCACAAGCTGATTGACCAGCACACCGAAGCGCCGATCCACTACCGCATTCGCAAGCGCATGGAGAGCCAGGAAGACGCAATGGAGCTCTATGAACGACTGCGCCTTCCAAACCCACGCGAAATCGGCTTCCGATATCCGCATCAGGTGTCGGGCGGGCAGCTGCAGCGGGCAATGACGGCCATGGCCATGTCGTGTCGGCCGGATCTGATCATATTCGACGAACCGACCACGGCACTCGACGTCACAACCCAAATTGAAGTGCTCTCGGCAATTCGTGACATCGTCGACCAGTTCAACACGGCAGCGATCTACATAACTCACGATCTCGCAGTCGTCGCCCAAATGTCCGACGTGATCAAGGTTCTGCTCAGGGGCAACGAAGTTGAACAGGCCGACACCAAATCGATGCTTGACGACCCGCAGGAAGACTACACCAAGAGCCTGTGGGCAGTGAGGAGCTTCCAGCGCGAGCAGAAGAACAGGCCAACCGACGATTCACATCCGGTGGTGGCGGTTGAAGACGTCGATGCAGCTTACGGCACAGTCAAGGTGCTGACCGACGTGACGTTTGATGTCCATGCTGGAATGACCGTCGCCGTTGTCGGCGAATCAGGTTCAGGAAAGTCGACCACGGCACGCTGCATCACCGGCCTCCTGCCGCCTCTGAAGGGACGCGTCATGTTCAAGGGCGAAGAGTTGCCTCCGAACTACCTGAACCGCACCAAGGACCAACTCCGGCAGGCCCAGATGATCTATCAAATGGCCGACACCGCCCTGAATCCGAAAGTGCGCATTGGCGACATAATTGGCAGGCCAGCGCAGTTCTACAGCGGTCTCAAGGGAACCGACCTGAAGAATCGGGTGGACGAGCTTCTCGACCTGATCGAGTTGGAGCCTTCGAAGTTCTACACGCGGTACCCTCCCGAGCTTTCGGGTGGACAGAAGCAGCGAGTGGGCATCGCCCGTTCATTGGCTGCGGATCCAACGTTCATCATTTGCGACGAGGTTACGAGCGCCCTTGATCAACTGGTCGCGGAGGGCATTCTCAGACTGCTTGACCGGCTCCAAAAGGAGCTTGACCTTGCATACATGTTCATAACCCACGATCTCGCCACCGTGCGTTCGATCGCCGACGAAGTGGTCGTGATGAAGGAAGGCAAAGTTGTTGAGCAGGGGCCCAAGGACAAGATGTTCAATCCACCTCATCACCCCTATACGGACCTCCTGTTGTCCTCCGTCCCGGAGATGGACCCAGACTGGCTTACCACTCTGCTGGAAGAACGAGGTGTCGACAACGTAGGTGAGGCTGCAACCACCTGACAGCATTCCTGTCACCGCCCAATTCGGGTCGAACGCGGCGGCGCAAAGGCGGCGCCGCGTTTGGCTTGGGGGTTCTCCTGAGCACACCATTTTGGAACGACGAGAAGCTCCACACACCGCTGCGCTAGTTCTGCGGGAGCCTTCACAACTGGAATCCCGGCCTTGCCAAACTCCCGACAACTGGCATGCCGGTTGTCTGAACTGAATCTAGCGACTGTTTGCCTGTCTTCCCACAATTGAAGTTTGAGCCCAAGCAATGCTGAATCGGCAGCGGCGTTGTCGAAATTGCCATTTCCGACCAAGTCATTGCGGATTTTCCGCTCCGGAAATTCGCGAACACGATTCAGGCAGCTTGCCACGACACGCCAACTGGAAAGTTGGCTTGGGAGAGATTGACGGCGCTCAGGTCCGGCGCTTGAAGGCCGGCCTTCCCTTGCCCTGTCCTTTTTTCGCTCCTCCTTCCCATGGCCACGAAACGACGCAGGCCGTTCCGGTCGCATGGTCTGCTTGAAGCAGCCGAAAGACATCTCTTTGCCTTGACGAACCTGCATTCGCCCAGCGTGAGCGTTCCCCCTGTGGAGCGCTTGCATCCGCAGGGGATCCAGATGTGGCAAATGCCAATCTGCGAAGAAGGGGCGCATCGTCGCGACAACAGGACTGCGCCATGGTTGAAGCCAGTTGACGGAAGGGCGCCGTTGTGGCGCAGTCCCCTTCCGCTCATGCCGTGCGGGAGTCGGGAATCCCTCTCCCAGTGGAAACATCCTTCCGACTTGCCGGAAAACGGGGTGGGTTAAGTTGCCGAGAGAACGGCGCTCCCTGGCTTCTCCGGGAATTGGCTGGCGAGCGTGCGGCCGTGACACCCCTATTGCATTTGGTCACGGGTTGTCGTCACGATTCCAGCTCGACATCCCAATACAGAAAGTCCAGCCAAGTTTCGTGCAGGTAGTTGGGTGGAAAGCGACGTCCCGCATTCCGCAACTCTTCACTTGTCGGCTGTCTGGGCAGGCGTCCAAGAGACATTTCCGCTTCTTCCAGCGTCTTGGCGCCCTTGCGCAGATTGCAGGTTGCACATGCCGCGACCACGTTGCTCCACTCCGTCTTTCCGCCTCTTGCCCTGGGCACGACATGGTCAAAAGTCAACTCGCCCCGCCCTCCACAGTACTGGCAGGTGAATTCGTCCCGCAGAAAGAGATTGAAGCGCGTGAACGCAGCAAGATCCACTGGGCGCACATAGGTTCTGAGAGCAACAACCGAGGGCGCCCGAATCGAGATTGAGGGAGACCTTATCAGGCGATCATACTCGTAGACCACGTCCACCCGGTTCAGGTAGGCCGCCTTGATCGCATCCTGCCAGGACCACAACGAGAGAGGATAGTAGGAGAGTGGCCGGTAGTCTGCATTCAGAACCAATGCAGAGTAGCCGTTCGGCGCACTCAGGTCTCTCACAAAGCCAGTACGAAAACTCACTGCGCTAACTGCCGCCGTTTGGCGTTCCCCCGTACATCAACCTGCAGCTTTCGGCATTCCCAAAAGTCTTCGGGACATTGCCAATTCAGCCCTTGGAAGCCTTTGCCAAGCATCTCCAGCGGAGACTTGGATGGCAATGCCAAAACTCGGAGAAGCAGAATAGTGCAAAAGCCCAACAAACAAAAACGACTTGGTGTCGGGCGCAATCCACAAGCGCAACCGCGCCGGCTGCTCGAACGCAAATGCAACAGGCTGCCGTGTTGACTGCGATGAAATTGGTCCTGGCAGAGGCGACACTTTCTCCAGCGCCCGGGCAGCAAATGTCGGCAATCGGAGAGAATCGTGGCAATCGCCTTCTCCTTCGGTGGGTTTGGAAACCGGGCGACATGTTCCCAAACCGATCGGATCCTGCCTTCCTCCAATCGATTGCTCCCCAACTCCTGCCGACATTCAGTTCTGCAAGTTCTCCTCCATTGGTTTGCCGAGACCGCACAAGTCACTTTCCCTCATTGTCTTCCAACAGACTTTCCTGTGCCACCTCGTGCGCGACCGGCGACAGATTCGGCGTGACAGGAACAATGGATGAAACGTCGTGCGATTTTGGCAGCGGCTCCAACACAATGCGGACAAGGCAAAACAGCGCGAAAATGCCCATGATGGCGCCGATGTAAATCCAGAGCCCGTTGGCGCCCAGCGTGTTCATCATCCAGCCTACAAGCAAGGGTCCGCACACGGCGCCAGCGCCGTTCAGAAACACAAGCCGGCCTGCAGCCGCAGCCAAATCCTCATGGTCAACGAAGTCATTTGTATGTGCAACGAGGACTGAATACAGCGGATTTGTCATTGAACCGCACACAAATGCCGCGGCCAGCAACAGGTAGAAGTTGCCCTGTGAAACGAATGCGACGGCAGTTGCAACTGCGGAAACCGTCGCCATGCACAACATCAGCTTTCGCCGGTCGAAGCGATCGGACAGCCAGCCCATGGGAAACTGCAGCGCCATGCCTCCAGCGTAGAGCGCCGCGACCAGCGCGGACACCTCGCCGACAGACATTCCGATTTTGGTTCCGTACACCGGAACCATGCCCCATTGGGCCGCGAACACCGCACCCAGAAATATCGTTCCAACCGCGCCCAATGGCGAGATTCGCACAAGTCTGGAGATGGTCATGGGCTTGGCGGTCGCGTATGCGGGAACCTGCCCCACCCACAACAGTATTGGCGTGAACGAAAGCGAAACGAGCACCGAGGCCAACACAAAGAGAAAGTATCCGCCTGTGTCTCCGAAGTTCAGCAGGCCCTGTGCCGCTACAACTCCAACAAGCTGAACCAACACATACAGGGACAGTGTCTGGCCACGCGTGTCGTTTGTTGCCGCGTCGTTCAGCCAGCTCTCCGCCACGACATAGACGCCGGAAAAGCACAGGCCAATGATGATGCGAAGCGCGATCCACACCACGGGCTGCGGAAACTGGGCGAAAAGCAGAATTGCCGCCGAAGTCAGAGAACCAAGGGCTGCAAAGACTCGGACATGTCCGACCTTTCGAATGAGATGCGGCGCCAGTCGTGACCCGCCGAGGAAGCCTATGAAATAGCCGGACATCACCAAGGATATTTCGATTGTGGAAAAGTTTTCCTGCACACCGCGAATTCCCAGCAGCGTGCTCTGGATGCCATTTCCGAGCATGAGCAGCATCACTCCGGCCAACAATGGCCAGGTATTTGCCAACACTCCCCACATAACCGTGCCTTTCAGTGGTTCTACAAGGGTATGATTTGTTGAATGACTTTGTGAAGCGAATTGCAGAAAGCCCGCAGCGGACTCCTCGCGGCTTCAGGGAAACAGGAGCGACCAGTCGCCATACGACAGGAACCGGTAGTGGCTTTCCACAGCGTGCCGATAGATGTCCCGCATGCGCGGCAGCCCAACAAATGCAGCGACCAACACGAGGAGGCTTGATCCCGGCAGGTGAAAATTGGTTAGCAAGGCCGAAGAAATCCTGAACTCGAACCCAGGTCTGATGTACAGCCCTGTGGAACCCTCCCAAGGCGAGATCCCTCCACTTGCGGCCGCGCTCTCAATCAGGCGCATGGCAGTTGTTCCCACAGGAATTATCCGACCGCCCTCAGCGCATGTGTCGTTGATCTCCGCTGCCGCCCTGGCTGGCACCTCGCCCCATTCCGGATGCATTTCGTGCTCGTCAATGTTCTTGCAGCGAATGGGCGCAAACGTGCCCGATCCTACCTTGAGCGTCACTTCCGTGAATTCCACCCCCAAAGCGCGCAGTCTTGCAAGCAGTTCCTCGTCGAAATGCAGCGAAGCTGTAGGCGCTGCAGCCGCGCCGTCGCGCTGCGCAAAGACAGTCTGGTAGTCTGTCCTGTCTCGCGGATCCACTGCCCGACGAGTGGCTATGTAGGGCGGGATTGGCGGAGTTCCATGCCTTTCGAGAAATTCCGACACTGTTCGACTTCCCGTGTCGAACGTGAGTGCGCAGAACTGCCCCCATATGCCTTCGATCGTTGCCGTGCAATCTTCCGAGAACTCCACCAGGTCGCCAGGCTTCATCCGCCGCAATGGACGCCCCATGGCTCGCCAGGTTGAACCTGAAATCACTTCGTCAAGGGTGAATGACACCCGTGCCCTGTTGATCTCGCCGGCCCTTGCATTCCTGCGCACTCTGAAGCCTTCAATGTGTGCAGGCAGGACACGCACGTTGTTCACGACAAGCCGGTCGCCGGCTTGCAGGTGATCGCCCAGATTGATCGCAACGGAATCCCTGATTCGATCGGATGTCGCAACCAGCAACCTGGATGCGGATCTTGGACTGGCCGGACGCAGCGCAATGTGGGATTCCGGCAGTTCGTAGTTGAACTCGTCGATGTGCATTTTTGCTAGTCGCGTCGGTGCGGATCAATCGATCTTGTTGAGCTGTCCAGGAAGCACGACCGACAGGGGATTGACCGCAATGTCGTACTCGTTGGCGTCTCCGGTCACTCGAAATTCCACTGCCGCCAAACCTTCGCCCTTCTCGCTTTCCAATATTTTGTCCATCTGGATCGTGGCATCAAGAGCTTGGCTGAAAAGAAACAAGGGGGTCAGTTTCCCCCTGATGTCGGCATCTGTCGTCTTCATGTTGTACGAACCGGTCGCCACGATGCCCAGCGACGCACCGATTGCCGAAGCCCTCTCAAGTTCAAGAACGTCCCCGTCAATCCCAAAACTGGCATTGACCTCCGTAAACGACACTCCCTTGTTGAAGAGTCTGTCGAAGAATCCGGTGATGCTTATGAAACTAAGGAGCTGGCCGAGGAAGGGCAAATCCGTGGCAACCACGTCATTGACGGTCAACCGCCCACCTGTTGCTTCAATGGCCTGGTCCACCTGTATCACCAGTTCCAGCTGGCCTCCCTCAATCTTGTTCGTGGCGCCGATTGCCTGAAGCAGCCTTCCCGCATCCTCGGCAGCGATCATCGTCTGGTAGCCGTTTTCGATTGGCTCAACGATCACTCTTGGGCGAGGTCCTCCGTTGATGGTTGCCTCCATCCTGGCAAGAACGTCTTCCTCCCTTCCCAAGGCAACATGAACGTCGCTTGCCAATATGTTGGAGGTCAGAATCACGTTGCGAACCTTGATGTCCAATGGGCTCTCCATGCCACGGTCCAAGGAAAACCCACCCTCGATCGCCTGAAGCTTGCTGAAATCGAGTGCGCCAAGCAAGTTGATTGCCAGGAGCGAACCGTCATTGGCAACGTCAAATGAAATTGGTCCACCATAGAGATCCCCAAGCGTGGACTTCGATATGTCAAGCGCCTGCAATCTGCCGTTCGGCCCAAAACTGACGCTGGCATCGACTTCGAAAGTGTCTCCAAAGACCTTCAATCTGTCGATTTCAACTTGCTGGCCAATGGTTGCAGTCAGGACAGCCTGACCATTCTCTCCCTCCCGCTTTGTCCAGCTGAAAAACGGAACCTTGACTTCGAGAGCCTTGAGATCGGCGTTTACGGCAAATCGTGGCGACCGGTCCGGGGCCAGCTGCAACTTGAACTCCGCTTCGTGACCGCCGACAATTGTGCCCCTCGGCAAATTGATGCCAAGAACGTCCAGCGACTGCTGTGCCAGCTGAAACGTGCCGGACGCCTCCGACCTCCCACTGTCGTCGTCGGATGGGTTCATGTTCCAACGCAAGCTGATCGGCAGCTCGCCAAAGTCAGCGTTGCCGGCAATGGAGATTTCACTGTTGGTCGCCACAACTTCAAGCTGTTCCGAGCTGAGCGCAAAGTCGCGAAAAATCGGCCGGGAACTCATTTCAACGAGCTGGCCGGTAACCGAGAATTCCACTTCCCTGGCGTCGAATTCCTGCCCAACCGGAATCTTGACCAGCACCGATGCCTCCACCGCGGCGTCGAACAGTTCCTTCGATATGTTGCCCTCGGTCATCAGTCTCAAGGGTTCCATGTCAAGGAACTCCATCAGCGTGCGCAGTTTTCCAGTCAACCCAAAGCGCGCAGTCAGTCTCGATCCGGCCTCGGCGCTGCCCGGCAACCAAATGCTGGCATCGTCAAGGTGCAGGCTGTCGCTTTCGCCCACTGCAATGGAGCCGGATTCCAGCTGGACCTCGACCACTTCGCCAGCGTACCACAGGCGGCCCTCGTTGCTTTTCACCGGCGGCAAACCGTCGATGTAGGGAATTTCCAGGCTTTCGAACTCGATGAGCAGCAGCCGAACAGGATCCTGATTCGGCGCTATTCTGACCAGGCCGGAAAGGCTGTTGACTTGGGGATCGCCGAATCTCGCCACGTCTTCGGCGGGAATGGGAATGTTCAAGGCCTGCGGGATGGCTCCGAGGAACTCTTCGAGATCAAGCTCATCGGCCCTGACCTGAACTTCAAGAAACTCCTCGTCTCCGGCGAGGCCCGCTGCCACTTCCCATCTCAGCATGTCTGGCCCGCCGTCGAGCATGATGTTGTCCACGCCAATCGAAAGTTGATTCAGGTCCAAGCTTGCATGTCCCTGAACGTCAAATGGGCCAAACTCCGCAATGCCAAAGTCTTCAAGACTGCCGCTCACATCCCGCAAGCTGACGGAGCCCGCCAGCTTGTCCTCGACAAGTTGAAGCGTCGCGTCTGCGTTGAAACGTACTGCCTGGGTGGACCCTTCAATGGACCTGACATCCAGTTGTCCCGTCGAAAGCTTGACGGCGAGCTGGCCGCCCTCCCGCGAAGCCTGAACGCTGCCCTCCATGCGCAGCCTCGGACTCGAATCCAATTCCCCGAATTCAAGCAACACTTCGGCAACGGACACCTGGGCCAAGGTTGAGGGCAGGAAATCTTCAAGCGTTGGCTGGACCTGCGGCGTGGAGCCGGAACTTTCAGCTTCGGCGCCTGAATCGGGATCGCTGCCGGTGGCCTCGGATCCCTCAGACCGGGAGAACCCCACCGCCAGTTCAGCGCCCGCGACCTCCGTTGTTTCAATTCTGCCGACAAACAACGGCATCAAGTTGATGAACAGAACGAAATCCTTGCCGGCAGCGTGCCAGGAGGCCTCTTCGTCGGCCATGTCAAATTGAGCTATGCCTACGTAGGGCCTGACAGGACTGCCTCCCAAGCCAATGTCGACTCGACCCAATTCCACTCTATCGGCCCGAAAGGCGGTTGCGAGGCGTTGCTGCAGCTCACGTGCGACGAAGTCAGGCGCCTCAAACGAATCGACGAGGATCAGAAGCGCCACGAATGCAAGTGCTGTGAGAATAGCTGCGCCGGCAATTGCCGCAAATGATCTGGCTACCCAATTTGCCATTGTCCGTCACTCATGTCGTGTCTCTGTCCGGCCGCCTGAACTGGCATGCCGCAACACGAGACGAAGACCCTGCATTTGGCTTTCAAATGAATTCGACTGCCTGGGTCCGGGAGAACCTCCGCGGCAGATTCGCTGCACTCGCAAGATGCTGTGGCGGAAACCGAGGCGCCGCCATGGGGCTCGGTCTCCGACTTGGCTGCTGCCTGTCGCACTCCGCTATCAGTACCGGCCAATTGTGTCAATTGCAGAAAGCGCCGACCGCCGACAGGGTTGAACGGCAGGAGCCAATGCGATTCGGCTGTGCTGGCCAGCGCACTTTGGAAGGTCATTGCCGGTCTCCTGTCTGAAAGACCATTCGCCTTCAATGCAACTGAACAATTTGCAAGCTTCCACGATTGCCTTGTTGCCATCGCAAGGAACATGAAAGTCTCTCGGAATCCATTGAGGTTTCGCGGTGCAGCGCCGAGCGCAGCGCAGGACAATGGCCAGTCGGTCTGCATTCGAATGAAACGAACAATTGCTCTTTCCAGTTGGCTGTGGTATCGAAGTCAAGATTTGAACGGTCGGATTGATGTGTCAACCGCTGCGTGGCCGGCAGAAATGGCAAGGCTCCGCTAGCACGTCTTCATCCGTTAGCAGATTCGGGAACCATCAGGAATGTTCAAGTACAAGGGTCGACCACAGCAGCCCGACGTCAAACCAGCGAAGGACACACAACCCATGCAAGATGTTATTCCACCGCAGCGAAAGCCGGTTTCAAGCGCACCGCAAACAAGGCAGTCCAGCGCTTCACCCCCTTCTCAAATCTCCAAGGATCTGCAGATTAAGGGCAACCTGAACACTTCAAACGACATTGTCATCCAAGGCAAGGTCGAGGGAGACATCCGGGCACGGGTTCTGACGGTAGGCGAAACTGCGGATCTGGTAGGACACATTCGCGCCGACGAAGTCATCCTGAACGGCCGGGTTGCGGGCGAGGTTCGTGGCAAGAAGGTGCGCCTCAACAAGACTGCAAAGGTGGAGGGCGACATCATCCACAGCACGATCTCAATTGAGGCAGGCGCCTATTTCGAAGGCTCCGTGCAGCGTGCCGAAGATCCCATTGGCAGCCGCCAGCAGCCTTCCACCGGCGTTGCCCAGAAGCCCAGAAGTCCAGGAAAGCCCGGAGTTCGGCCAACGGTTGCGCCCAAGCGGCAATCCTGACTGCCCTCTTCAAAGGCGCTTGCGGATTGGCTGCCCATTCAAGCGATGGCCGGCAAACCGAAGGCGTGCATCCCGCAGGCATTGGCAGCTTCGGACGCCACTGACCCGAAGCTGCCCGAGGGACTTGGAGTTCTCAAGAATTCCCAACGAGATCCGGCTTGACGAAGACAGTCGGGCGGCGACGTCGACCGCCCATGGCGCATCGACGCTGTGCGGGTTTCCTCGGCTGCTCTATTGGCGATTTCGATCCGCAAGGCTTCCCGCCGCCTCAGCCCTTGACAATCCTGTGACACCCTTTGCCAGAGCCTCGGCCATGAACCTGTCAATGTCCCCGTCAAGCACGCCTTGCGTGTCTGAGGTTTCGTACCTGGTGCGCAAATCCTTGACCAGCTGGTAAGGCGCCAGCACATAGCTTCTAATCTGGTTTCCCCACCCTGCATCACCCTTGCTCAGATGCGATTCCCGCAGCAGCGCGGAACGCCGTTCCATTTCCTGTTCATACAACTGGGACTTGAGCGCTTGCAGGCACAGGTCGCGGTTTCGGTGCTGAGACCTCAGCGAAGAGGTAACGACGATGCCCGTTGGCAAATGCGTCATCCGAACCGCCGAATCGGTCTTGTTCACATGCTGTCCTCCCGCTCCAGCGGCGCGGAAGGTGTCAACGCGGATTTCCGAAGGATTGATTTCAACATTGACGGCGTCGTCCACAACAGGCGTCACCGACACGGTGCTGAACGATGTATGGCGCCTGGAGGAACTGTCGAACGGGGAAATCCTGACCAGGCGATGAACACCGCTTTCCGTCTTGAGCCAGCCATAGGCATGCTTGCCTGAGACCTTGACGGTCTTGGCCCTCAACCCGGCTTCGGCGTCACGATTTTCGTGAATCGTTTCAAGCTCGTAGCCTCGCTTCTGCGCCCAACGCTCATACATGCGGGCAAGGATCAACACCCAATCGCAGGACTCCGTCCCTCCGGCGCCGGACTTGATTTCAAGAAACGCATCGTTGCGATCCGCCTCTCCGCCCAGAAGGGTTTCGATCTCCAGCCTGCGAACTTTGCCAACCAGTTTCGAAAGCGCCGACTCGGCCTCCGACAACAGCTCGTCGTCGTTCTCCTCTTCGCCCAGTTCCACGAGTTCCACGATGTCCTCGCATTCGTCCCGCAGACTGTCGAATGCGGCCACCTCGTCTCCAAGGCGCTGGAGAGCCTGCATCACCTTGCGGGCGCTTTCGGGATCATCCCACAGGTCCGGCGCCTGGGCGCGCCTTCTCAGATTGGCCAAGCGTTCATCTGCAGTCTTGCGGTTGAGGCGCTCGCTCACAAGCTGAAGCGAACGCTCGATCGTTCTGATGTCTGTCATGGTTTCGGATTTCATTTGCCTCCCCTGCCCCGCCGGCGATGGCCGCCGCATTGCATCAAGCTCACATAGTTGGAGCTCAAGCTGCGAGCAAGCATGCGGCTG
>MKWU01004961.1_pt1 | contig 15081 bp, 8 predicted proteins | sample 809101 | NCBI WGS metagenome assembly MKWU01 (sample SAMN05860141, study PRJNA318959) | sponge metagenome | host: Aplysina aerophoba | place: Slovenia: Piran, Adriatic Sea, Gulf of Piran | collected 2013-05-07 | reverse complement strand
TATTAAGGAGGATCATGTATATCGTAGTGAGTCTGAGACGCACAATATTAGCAAGGTTATATCACACACGCTTTTTGATCTTAATAACAACTGTGCTGATAAGGTATTAACGGGAGACTTTGCTGATGATGTATCTCAGATAGATGCAAATGATCATGTCAAGCCAAAATATAAATATGTGACGATAGAGAGAGATAGTGATGAAGAGCCATATTTACCAGATGAAGATACTAATCATATTGATTACCATGTACAACTTGCCTGGCCAGAGATTAAAGACAAAGTTAAAGTATATGAGGGGCTTGTTGGTACAAAGTCTGATGACGAAATAAAACCAATTGTACCATTTCATGCTGGAAAAAACTCGCTAACACGATATCTAGGCTATTCTCAAAAATATGGTGATGAGTTTTCAGATTCTACCACTAGAAACATATCCCGCACTCCTTATTTAGTAGCAATTAGAGAGTTACAGATAGGATGTGAGGATAAAGCGGCTTATAAAAAAAAGTCTATAAATGCTAACAATGAATACGTGGATGATGATTTTTTTGGTCATAACAATTTTGAGTATAATAATACGGATAATGATAACTCTTGCAATACTGGTATTAGGGTTGTGACAAGGGCATTAAAACCTGTTGAAGATGATGCAGGAGGGGCGGGGGGTGGGAGCGATGATGCATTCGAGCCAGATGGATGTAGGGTTATTACTGGAATTAATTATCAATATAAGAAGGGTAGTCAACGAAAGGAACCAATCCACATTGCTGATGGTGATAGTAAAATTAAAGCAGGAACACTAAAAGATGGAGCCAACTATCAAACTCATGATGCCATTACCTGCTATACAAAAGCCACACAAGAGGAATGTGCAGCAAACAGTTTTAATGTAGCAAATGGTTTTAATTCAAATTTACATTATGATGAGGAGGATAGTTTTAAAAATTCTAATCCTGAAGAGAATACATTATGGGCGAGTTCTTATCAAGAGCTTGCTTTTATTGACGATGGTGAGGCCGATGGGATAGTCGACCATGATGACGTACAAGCCCAAAAAAGAGACCTCTACCGCTTAAGGCATATTAAAGAACGGTTGTTGTATAAAGATAGAAGGAATGCTCCGGTGCCAGATAGCGGTGATTTTAATGGCACACTAGAACCATCACCCCGCCCCTACAGTGTTTACTTTCCTAATGAATCAAATAGTTTTGTAACTGTAGGTGGATTGGTTATGGATATCGATCTACACGAGGAAGCACCCACCACAACACCAAACTCACCCATACCCTGCCCCGGCGTCAGTAACACGTGGCATAGTCTTGCTACTGGTGCTCCTCCTGATTCTCCTCCTGATTCTCTTCTTGCTAACCTCGGCTGTTCAAACAAATCCGACTCTAAAAAACCCGACACTCAGTACTACTGGGACTATCCTAATAGTAAGGTAGTATCTGGGTCTGTATGTGTTTACTTTATGTTTATTAATGTGAAAGAGTCAGCAGCACGAGCAGAGAATGAAAGAGCTATCAAAGATGTCTTTGATTTAACAACAAGTTCATCGCTCGGTGGAACACCTTGTCTGTATAATTCTTCTGCACGTAATTATAATGATGAAGATGATTTTTGTAAGAAGGAGCGTGCAAGTCTACCTAATAAAGAGCTTAGAAAAAGATATGACTTTTTCTGTGACGCGCCTCCTGAATCTAGCTCTGCATCCTGATATAGAAGATTATATCCCAATAATATCAATTTGTGTTATAAGTATATAATGGGGTGAAGCGAATAATATCGATAAAAAAACTGTATAATGAAATCTCATCATCATGTCAGAGACTCCGCTTCATTATTGTTCTTGGAAGACTTATTAATATAAGGTTTTTCATAAGAAAACTTATGAGAGCATTTCATGACGCCAGCCAATTGCATTTCTTTCTTCTTTGCTAAAGGCAAGAGCGATGAGATGAATAGGCTGCTCGCTATCCTTGTAGGACTCACCATAACCTCGTTTTTTAATCTGATCCATCGCTGAGTCAAGTGCCTTCTTAAGCCCCTTTGCACTTTTTGCCATCTTCAGTTCAAAGATAAACACTTGCTTATCATAAAGTACAGTAAGATCACTTCGTCCTGCTTTGGAAGGCTGTTCTGGTATCATTTGCAGGTTTGGAGAATGTAAACTTGCATATAAAAACAAAGAGTAACAACTCTCGTAGTTAAAAAAGAATCTCTCGTTTGGCATCATATTCCAATAACAAGAGACCCCACAAAGCTTATTGTGTAAATATTCACAAAATTTCTTGAAATAATTATGTTTTAAATATTCTGTTAGTTCACTTTTATACTCATCATCGATTTGGCCTTGCGTAATATATGCCATAAGCCCGTGATGGAAACTCTTTCTCGCTTCAAGATTAGGATAATCTAGGCGATAGTATATATCATCCACTTTGTATAATTCCTCTTGGATGGTAAGAAATCCTGATTGAAAATAAAGAGCTTCTATTTTGCCACTATCCATAGAAAACTTAATCAGATCATCATCTAATATAAGACTGTTTTCTAATTGCAGGGGCAGAGCTCTTTTTTTCATAAGATAATAAAAAAGATAGTGAGGTGTGCCATCTTCAGGACACCAGCTTTTAAATTCTTTGTTGAAAAAGAGTTTAAGAATTCCGCGAGGATTATAAACCTTTTCCTCTCCAAGCCAGCTGTAGCCGTTATACCAAGTGCGAATTTTATCACGATCAAAATTCTTGACTTCTTCTTTAAAAACTGTACCTAAGTCTTTATCTGTATATCCACAGATAGTAGAAAATTCAGGTTCTAAGCTAATATCTACAAGATAGAGATAAGTGAATATACTAAACTTAGAAATCATAGTGATGCCAGTAACAAAGATAAAGTGTATATAATCATCAACCTGTTTAAAAATGCCAATCCCCTAAGAGTGGACTCATTTTTTTCGCTCAGCTCTTTGTTTGCTAGGGCATCTAAGAGAGGCTTGTCATACTCATCAATTAAAATAACTACTTTTGTCTTAGAGTTGATAGTATAGATATGCTTAAGGATTTTCTGTAGACGACTAGACGCAGAGGGTTTGAGTTCGTCAGATGCTGGGATACTATACTTATTTTCTAAAGTATCTAAAAAAGCAAAAATATCTTCTTCTAAATCGTTTTCGTTAGCATACTCTTTTCTGCCAAAACTGATTCTTATTACTGGATATTTCTGCGACCAGTCCCACTTATCATAGATATACAAGCCTTTGAATAGCTCCTTTTTACCTTCAAAAAGAGATTGCAAAGTGCTTACAAAAAGGCTTTTGCCAAAATGCCTAGGACAAGACAGAAAATAATCCTACCTATGTAAGGTAAGCTCGTAAATATACCGAGTTTTATCTACGTAATAGCAGTTTTTCTTTCTAAGTGTTTCAAAATTTTGCTCTTCTAAAGGTAACATCATAGTTTTGCTTTCCTGCGAAAGGTTAGTAGGGCGTGATGTCTTGTCATTACTTTGAAATCTCATGATTGCTACTATCCAATCATATCGGCAGCCTCACTTAGTATCATACTGCCTAACTTCATATAGTTGCAAGGCTGTTTCACGAGAAGAGCTAATATCAAGTACCTTCTCATGTTTCTTTTTATTTTCTGCCATTTTCAATTCAAAGATAAACACTTGCTCTGTGTTTTAGATCTTCTTGAGCATATTCCTGTCCTGCATAGATATGAATTTTTGTGTATGGACTGAAAACCTTTAATCACTAACATATGACCGCTATGATTCGAAATTCTGTGATATTTTTAAATTTATCTTATGGTAGCAGCATTTTTTAGATGAGTGATGTTAGCCATAATTCTTTTACTTTTTTGGTAACCTCATAGAAGAATCATCACTTCTTAGGACAAGACGTGCTATCTAGAGAGCATTGACGAAAACGTGGACGCCATTTAGCAAACACCTTATAGCCTAAATCCACAATCTGTTTGATCACAATAGTACCTGTCCAATCCATCCATTTACCAAGGCCTAGCTCTCTATATAAACAACGAATAGAATCCATACCCTTGACGTAGATTTTACCATCAAAAACGTGCAATGATGACATAAAGTCTTCACGGCTTTTACCGTAAATCTTGGCATCAAATCCTTCTTGAGCTATATCTACCCAGTGAATATCCTTTTTTATCTTTCTGCGTTGAGCTTTCTTCTTTAGCCAATGCATCTCTCTACGACACACAGGACAAGCTCCATCATAGAAAACAAAGAACTGACCACTCATATCTTGTTGCACTTTTTCCATAAACCTACCCTCTAGAAGTATCCTTAGCTAATCTGCGCTCACGTATACTCACTAACCACACTGCCAACTCATAGAGAATATACATAGGCACTGCCATACCTACCTGTGAAAGCCAATCAGGGGGGGTTAGCATGGCTGCTATTAAAAAACAACCTAAAAATACATATCGTCTCATCTTTCTTAAATCTGCAGCACAAACTACTCCCATCATGGAAAGCAATACCAACACAAGAGGCAACTCAAAGACCACTCCAAAACCTAAAATCAAAACCGTTAAAAAACTAAAATAACCTTGTAAAGTGACATCAAAGACAGCAAATTTTTGCCCCCACTGCAACAAAAAATCTAAAGCAAAAGGCATAATCACATAAAAACAAAATAGAGCTCCTAGCCAGAAAAGACCTAAAGAACATAGAAAAAACATAACCATGGGCATTTTTTCTTTGCTATACAAAGCTGGTTTTAAAAAAAGAAATATTTGACCAAGCCAAATAGGAGAACACGCTAAGAAAGCACACAAAAAAGCTACTTTCAAGCTCACTAAAAAAGGCTCAGTTACTTCTTTAAAGCCAAGATCTAAGTTAGCTGTGGCCACTTTTTCTAAAGGACCTTTAAAAAAATCTATAAGCCATGGAGCACAATAAAATGCTACAAAAAACACCACCATCACCGGCAGTATACAAACAATAAGACGTTTTCTGACTTCTTTGATATGCTCAAAAAAAGGCATAGCCTCTAAATCGTGACTGTCTTGATGGAACTGAGACATCAAATCACCTGATTGTATAACATCTCTGTGAATGGCTTAATGAGCTTCTAACCAATTGTGACCATAGCCTATAGAAACACGTAAAGGCACAGCCAAGTCCATCCCATCTTCCATCGCTTCTTTGATCAAAGCGAGTGAAGCATCAAGATCTTCTTTCACACATTCAAACACCAACTCATCATGTACTTGTACCATCATTTTTAAACGCAGATCACTCTGCCGAATACGACGATACACATCGATCATAGCAAGCTTCATCAAATCAGCTGCACTGCCTTGAATAGGAGAGTTACGGGCCATATTTTCTGCATTCACCTTCAACATAGGAGAAGATGAATCAATATCCTTAAGAGCACGTCTTCTGCCTGTTATAGTTTGGCTATAACCATAAGTTCTGGCAAACTCCACCATTTTATCATTAAACTCTGCCACCTGAGAAAAGTGCGTAAAATAGCTTGCAATCAACTGTTTGGCTTTACCATATGGAACAGAAATAATTTTGGCCAGTCTGCGAGGTCCCATGCCATAAATAATACCATAATTGATAGCCTTAGACACATGACGATCCTGAGCTGTTACATCTTTAAGATCCTTAGCAAACATCACCGAAGCTGTCCAATTATGCACATCCTCACCACTGCTAAAAGCTTGGATAAGCTGTTTATCATGTGACATATGAGCTAAAATTCTTAACTCAATTTGTGAATAATCAGCACTGATGATCACAGTGTCGTATCCAGAAGCACAAAAAGCTTTACGAATTTCTTTACCCATCTCTGAGCGAATAGGAATATTTTGCAAATTAGGGTCCGAAGAGCTCATTCTCCCTGTCACCGTACCACATTGACGAAAAGTACTATGTAGCCTTTTGCTATCAGGATGAATAAACTTTATCAATCCATCCGTATAAGTTCCTTTCAACTTAGCAACCTTACGATAACGTAATACAGCCGCTACAATAGGTGCTTCACTCATCATCTCTAGTACCGATTCACGAGTGGAATAACCGGTGGATGTCTTATACACACCAGAAGAAAGCTTAAACTCTTTTTGTAAAGCTAGCTTTACAAAAAGTACCTGACTTAACTGTTTAGGAGATTGAATATTAAAACGCTCTCCTGCAAGTCCATAAATCTCCTCACTAAGTTGCTCTTTTTTTTCTAAAAGTTTTTTAGAAAATTCATCTAAAGCCTCACGACGCACATGTATACCACAACGCTCCATGGATAAAAGTACTGGAATCAAAGGTTTTTCAATCTCTTGATACACCTTCTTCATACCATAACGAGCAAGACCTTTTGAAAATTTCACAAACCAACCTGCATACACATCACCTAATAAACACCAAAAAGCATTGATTTTATCCACAAAGCCTAAGCCATCTTGATCATCATCATATCTTACTGGCATATGTAAAACATATTTCTCATAAACCTCTTTCATCCACTTAATGGTGTGATGAGAATAAGGCAAATATTCATAAATAACCTGCTTTAAAGTAGGATGAGGAGGAAAATCCTCACTTAAACAACCCATGACCATCACATCATCTACCAACATCTCTACAGGTGTGATGGTGTTATCTGTAACGGCATAAGGATCAAAACCTATGTTTGCTAAAGCATGAAGCTGCAACTTGGCATCATAAACTACTAGAGTAGCAGGGAACGTGTGAAAGTATTCTTTTAAAAAACTTAAGAAAAATCGCTTTTTATCTCCTAAACGATCATCCATAAAATTCAAATAATAACCAAAGCACTCATTATGATCAGATAACTCTAGATTCTTTGCAAAATACACCGTAAAACCTTCCACAGAGATACCCTCAAAACCTTTATCCTTACCTATACTACCTTTACCGGTGGTTTTGATCATCATAGTAAGCACCATAAAAGATGCTTCCTTTGCTGCATCTATTAAAAAAGCATAAGAACTGAGCGTTGTGATGTTAAAAAACCGCCCAAAAATATCCTCATAAGGTTTGATATCTTGGCTGTCTTTAGCAGATGATACTAAAGATTTCTTTGTTACCACATCTCTATGAGCTGAATCCTCTCCATCAACAATGTGACTACCTAAAGGAGAAAACGGCATAAGATTGTCTTTAAGCTTTGAAGCTGGAAAGTACTTTTTGCGCAAAGTTTTAAATTCACAACAAAGCAAAAACTTATCAAGACGATGATTATCACAACTCCAGTACTGTTTGTCTACCTTACCACTACTCAAATCCCAACCAATGGCCAGATCATCTTTAAGAGTCACAAGCTGTTCTGAAAGAAAAGCGTTTTTACGATCTCGCTCAAGCTTGAGCCTTAAACTCGGTATGGTGATATCATCAAGATGAGCGTATATATCACTCAATGATGTATATGTTTTTAATAGCTTTCCTGCTGTAACCTTGCCTATACCAGCCACTCCTGGAACATTATCAGAGCTATCTCCTATTAAAGCTTGAGCAGCAATAACCTGACTAGGTGGTACACAGAAATACTCTTTAACATCCTCTTGTCCTACAATTCTGACTTTATTGTTATAAGGAAGAGTTTGATACAACCTCACCTTCTCTCCTACGAGCTGCATCATATCTTTATCATTTGAAACAATATAAATATCTGTATCAACTGCAGAAGTTGATGGATCTTGAAGCTTCTTTGCCAAAGTGGCAATAATATCATCAGCTTCCATACCAGCTTGGGTAATGACAGGAATATTTAAAATATGAAATAATTCAAACAGCTTAGGAATTTGTTCTTGTAACTCTTCAGGCATCTCTTGACGATGAGCTTTGTAGTCAGCATATAACTTATGACGAAATGTAGGACCTTCAGAATCACATGCCACCACCATGTAGTCAGGAGATTCTTGTTCAAAAATCCTATAGAGAGCTCTTAACACACCAAAAATAGATGATGTGGGAAAGCCTAAAGATGTAAAAAATGGCTGTTTTTGCATGGCATGATGATAACGAAAGGCCATGGCCATAAAATCCAAGATAAACACCTTAGCATGCCTCTGGCTACCATGATCATCACTCATATCTGTTAGGTTACTCAAAAACCCTTCCTCCACTTTTTACAACCAAAAATAGCAATCTACGCGCTCAGCTTATCTGCTCTGCCAACTTATCACCTAACGAGGTGAGCTAAAAGCTAAGCTACCAAGCCAGAGAGAAAGCGTCTTACTATTCTAATGAGATGACATATTAAGGCAAGCTGCTTGAAGATCTTTCCAAATGAGCACCACCACGAGATAGCTCAAAAACATAGCTAGGCCAAAAAGTATGATGAGAATCATAGAGTGAAGGGCCTTTTTTAAAGAACCCTTCAGAACCAAGAGATGCCTCACGTAAGCGTTCAGCTAAACCTGCCTTACCAAAAGGGAAATATTGTTTAAGCCTAACAGCTTCCAACATGGCACGCCACCCTTGAAGTTGAAAATCCACCGGTGCTGCTAAAGAAGGATCAATAAACATTCCTGGTGAGCTATAAGGAAAAAATCGCCCCTCAGCTGTCATATGACTAGCTGTAGGTAGTGCCACATGTGTGGATTTTATGGGGCTTTCACCACCAACACCTAAAGGATTCAGAGTATGAAACAACCCAGATGGTAAGTCCAAATAACTGCCAATAAAATCCACAAAAAAAGCTCTTTGAAACATATCATCCCATGGTTCTGCTAACTCTTTGGCTCGCCAAAGATGAGTACCTGTCAAAGTGAGGGGCTGTTTAAGACGATAGTAGCGAAACAGCTTAGCAAAATGTCTAGCAATTTTGATATTATCAGGGATCAATACCGCCCCAAAATCTATCTTAGGTTCTAGATAATGATCTTTTAATACAAATTCTTCTCCCAAACCCTCAGCTTTCTGTCTCTCTATACGCAATAATGCTTCCCACTCCTGCTGACGTTGTCCAGCCTTGAGCTCAAAAATATGCCGTACAGCATCCTGCATGGAGTCAAGACTTGAGCCATGATACATAGCCTGTGTAGCAATGTGAATACCATAAGCTTTGGCGTGTTCTTTAACAAAGCTAACAAGTTCTTGCATTTGATCATGAGGTTGCAACAAGGCAACACTCTTGATACCTCTTTTTTGCCAAGCTGCCAGTAAGCTACGAGCTACCAATTCTTGAGAAGGAGATACATAAAAACTGTATGTGGAAACTTTGGTGAGTGGATAAGGTCTGATTAAAAAGGTAGGAGTACGAAACACTTCAGCTATAAAATTCAGATACTCTGTGGTTTTTTCATCAAATCCACCTATCAATATGGCTACTTTTTCTTTCAAAATCAGCTGTGCAAGAACTCTTTCTAAAGCCACGCTATTTCCCACCGGAACATGTTTAAATACAAGATCTTTGGAAGGATCGCAATCCAAGTGTTTGCAAGCTGCCATCAAACCTTGTTTAAAAGAAGCTGAGTAAGGATCGTCCGTACTACTGTCTGGCAAAATAATACCGATCTTGCCAAGATGCTTATTATGAAAACGCCGCTTTATAGAAAGCAACTTCTTAGAAAAACGTCGGCTTGCACACTTACCAGGTTGTGCATAAGCCAACTTCTGTACGCCAGATTTCATCAACTTTTTATAATCTTCAGCGGTAAGATATTCACTCAATATAGCTAAATTTTGTGACAGAGTTGAAACAGTATTTTCACATACAAACCGAAGTGATGGCTTTTTAGGAAGTCTCATGGCTAGTTGTTGCTGATGTTGCTGAGCGAGTTGTTGCTGGGCAAGTCTTTTGATACTTCCTGAACGCTCTATATTTCTACTACCTACAACACCACCTTTTGCTATATCAGCTGCTATACCGGCAAACAAAAAAGCACATAATAAGCTCATAAGCAGGAAGATATCACAGGCTTTCACTCTCACTTTTAGGTAACTATGAGATCTCAAAAAACAGATCCATCTGCAATGATAGTGATATCTCATGGTGCTAATAGTGTCCTGTTAGATGGCGTATCAAAGCCACGTATCATCTTTTTTTTACTATCAATCAATGTAAGCATGGAAGCTTTTTGAGGAGGCTTCGTACCATCTAAAAACCATGCCTCAATGCCTGTTTGAGATATATGACCAAAACGAGGATCAATTCGAAAACGTTTAACCCCCTCTGGCCTACCAAAGGCTTTCGTCTTGGCACTTTCTGATAGCGGAGTGATCACTGAAGACCAAATAGGTAGAGCTAAAGTGGCACCAGCATTTCTACCATTTAGTAAAGGTTGAGGAACGTCTGCTCCCACCCAAACCACCATGACATAATCTTCAGTAAAACCACAAAACCAATTGTCTATAGATTCATTGGTGGTACCGGTCTTACCTGCAGCAATATGAGAGAGATTGTAAGCACCACGAGCTGTACCATGAGAGAGGACCTTACGCAAACCTTGCACCATTAAGTAATTCACTTTCTCTGAAAGCACAGACAGCTCTCTGTCTTCTTTATCAGCAACACGAAACACCTCTTTACCATGAGCATCTTCGATACGTAATATAGCTGCTGGTTGAATTCTCTTGCCTTGATTGGCAAAAGTAGAATACATACGTAACATATCCAACACAGTGACTTCACTTTGACCAATCAAAGAACCATATTCTTTTTTAATGGGTGATAATATCCCCATCTTCTCTGCATGAGTTATCACATTGAAGATACCCAACTTTTTTCCCACTTCAATGGATGTCATGTTGATGGATGAATATAAGGATTTCAGTAAAGTACTCTCTTTGAGATACTGACTACTCATGGAACGTGGTCTATACGTATCACCTATGGTAATAGGTGATAAAAAAAAGACATCTGACCATAAATACCCTTGAGAGAGCGCATAAGAATACACCACTGGCTTAAAAGCACTACCAGGAGACCGTAGTGCTTGATAAGCACGATTAAAGTTGGATACTCCGTAATCTCGTCCTCCTAACATACCTTCAATCAAGCCAGTTTGAACATTCATCACCACCGCTGAAATCTCTAAACGCAGATCTTTATTCATGACACGATTACGTTGTTCCAAAGCCGCTAGCTTACTTTCCATTTTCTCAACAGCTTGACGCATCAAACCAAAAACACGAGGATCAATAGATGTGTAGATGGAATAACCACGATTTTTTAAAGATGACACCCCTAAGATTTTCTTTGCCTCAGATTCCACATAATCTAAAAAATACCCTTCACTTCCCTCTGTAGAGTTATTGGCTAAAGCAGATGAGTTAAACCTCAAAGGCTTTCTTATAGCTCTTATCCATTCCTGCTTGCTGATCTTGCCATGACGATACATGGCCTTTAAGACTTGTCTTTGACGTTGAATGGCATTACGACGATTTCGGTAAGGATTATAGCGAGAAGGTGCTTGAAACAAGCCCACAATAAGGGCCTGTTCATGAAGTTCTAACTCAGAGAGTGGACGAGCAAAGAATCGCAAAGATGCTGAAGCAATGCCATAGGCATTGCTTCCTAAAAACATAGAATTGAGATACAACTCTAATATTTTTTGTTTGGATAATTGTTTTTCTAGAAGTACCGCTAAAATCACCTCACGTAACTTACGCTCATAAGATTTCTCCCTATTCAAAACACTGTCACGTACCAGCTGTTGAGTAATAGTAGAACCTCCTTGGCGGATCTCTCCTGAGCGAAAATTCCTCCAAGCTGCACGCACAATAGCTCTAAAATCCACCCCTCTATGAGAAAAGAAGTTCTGATCTTCAATAGAGATAACAGCATCTATCACACTTTGAGGAATGTCTTTGTATGTCACATACTTACGAAATTCACTATAAGATTCACGTATCACACTACCGTGAGCATCATACAACACACTGTGTTTAGGAGAGCTGTATTGAGATAGCTCTTCAATGTGTTCAAAAAATCCCTGATCTTCAAACCAAGCGTAAGCATAGTAAGCGCTATAGCTAAACACCAAAGCTACAACACATAACACAGATACACATATCCACCACCTTAAGACCATATAAGATCGTTTTTTCTTGCCATGTAACTTGTCATGGCAAGAAACCATTGTTTTGACACTTAAACGATCCATTAAGAAGCTTCTTTCACTATTTCAGTTAACAGGATCACGCTTTAACAGCCTCTCAACTGTCATAACTCTTCTTGCTAGCTCGTTTCCTTAGTCAAGCCATACTCTTCTCTAAACCACAAGATAGGAGATACAAGAGAGGTTTACTGGATGAGTACTCACCAAGACAGCTGCTTGTCGGTGCTTTTTCCTGTAAACATATAGGTAGAATTATCCGCTAAGAGCTTCTAAGCTTTGGCCACATTTCTGAGCTCAAATCTCACCTAAAATGCTTTAAAACAACCAGATGCTCTAGGCTTAATTGGCAAAATTTCAAGGGTATTTCAGTGATAAGCTACACGGGTCTGAACTTATCTATAGAGCTAGCCATAGAGCTAGTCATGACCCAGTTATCAAACTAACTGTTCATACTTAAACGGTTCTCAATGCTATTGCAGCACCATCAACACAGCTTCATGATGATGACGTTTATAATTCCATGTTTGAGAAGGCTTCAAGTCACACATCTGCTCCTTTTTTTAAAAAGGAGCAGATGAAATTTTAGGATAAAAAGCATTCACGCAAAATTTATGATGACTAAGTATATTTGATATATAAATATATATAAGTCACTTTACATACAATGAAAATGATGAGCCAATATTCAAAAAATATTGTGACATTAATGATTGAGTGCTAGTATACGTCCTTGATGTTGGAATATAACAACAACCGCCGCTACACGTATGACTCAGATGATAAGTCATGAAAATGTGCATTGTTTCAGTTCTTACATTAAAAGAAGTATCTCATGACATTACCCAAACCTACATACCATAAGCCACCATACAAGCCCATAATCGCAACACTATTTTTGCTGCCTCTACTGTGGTTGTTTGTCCTTACAGCTCATGCTAGCAATAACACCACTGCTGATAACGATCTCATGCTAGAAAATAACAAAGAAAGCTACTATCTTCTCAAAGACACTGATGGAACATTTGATCTCATAGCTTCTGATTGTTTTGATGTAGCAGAAGAATCACATCCTCAAATAGAGATAGAGGAAATAGCTAACTGTGATCTCATGGCTTTCATGCCTGACGCTTTCATGCCTGACAATGAAGAACTTTTAGATGAAAATTTTTCAGAAGTTGTTCGTAGCTCTGCAGCGGTTGTACCTGTAACTGGCATAGCTCTTCTAAGTACTACAGCTGGATCATGGGGCAGGTATCTGTACGGGGTATCTAAAAGGGCATTCACAAAGTGGGCTCTGTCTTTGGCTGGCGGAGCTGTGGTTGTGGGCTATATAACAGAAAAATTTGCTGCCAGCGAAGGGGTTTTTCTTTCATCAAACACGACGGATGCCAATGAAGGCCAGGTTAGCTCTGGCGGAGAAGTACAGCTCAGTTCAGCATCACCTGATCCCAAACCTCTATCACATCTTTTGGTGAGTACGGATACACATACAGAAGAAGGTACAGAGACAGCATTAACAGCATTAACAAAAGGGAGCGCAACATCACTTTGGAAAAGCGTGGACGATAAAGCTTTTGAAGCTTTACTCCATAAGCGTAACATTGAGGTTGATGAATACAGACACTTAAAGTCTGCTGTTGCCGCACAGGCCGTCAGGTACCTTCATGTTCCGTTGCTGTTATGGAAGAAAACATCACAGGGAATAACGAGACCTAGAAGCAATTACTTTCGCGAGCATCTTCAAAATAAGGGAATGTATCTATCAAAGGATCAGCTCAAAGAGCACTATGAAAATCAATACATCCTTGATGCTTCGTATTTTCTCCTTACTGATGTCTTCAAACTCATAAAAAACAGAACATTTAGACAATTTCAAGAACTTAGCCTTGTTGAAGATGGATATGCTCTTTATACACGACCATTACTAGTAAGTGTTGCAACACAGATGCCAAGAATTCTAAAAGAAACCTGTGCATCTAAAGGGCTTAACCATCTTGAGTTCTCTGATTGTTTAGAAGTATATAGTCATGCTTTACTTGGAGCTATAGACCCCACGGATAATTACTCTGCAGTAGAACCTGGAAAATATCTAGACAGCAAATACGCTCTTAAAACTCTTATAACCGGCAAGATCTATGATCCTGTTTTGATGAAAAACACTTTGTACTCTGTGTTGACATCCAAAGTAAAAGAACTAGAAAAGGTTTACGCCACTGATGTCAAAAGACTCTTGTCTATGGTTAGTACATATCACAATGATAAGATGTGGGACTTTTTCAAAATCTCAAGTGAAGATCACCTCAGTAGAGTAAGTCGAACAAGAATATTAGAGGCATTGGTCACTAAACCTTCACAGTATCTCAACAACTGGCGCCATCGTGAAGAGTCCTTCTTCACTCAAAAGATTTATGCCGATCCTCTCTTTTATGAGAAAAGTAACTGCCTAAAAGATAATCAAATGGCTGTATTTGGGTGCTGATTGTAACACAGACAGAAATTAGGAACAGAGATAACAGAGATAATAGATATATAGAATAGAAGAAATACGTTGTTTATAAATTATTAGTATTTTTTCATCGCCTAGAAGTCATCATTGAAAGACTTTCTTAGTCATGCCATCAAGCCTTTATCTATCCAGTAGTTAGTCGTCTTGAGACATATTTTATAGGTATAAGTCGCTTTACATAAAATGAAAACTATGAACCAATGTTAAAAAAACATTGTGACTTTGCTCATTAAGTGTTAGAGTGCATACTTGATATCTGATATCGAAATATAACAATAACCCCGGCTGCGCATTGGTACTTTCAAATAAAACAGATGATTATTCATAATAGTGTACATTTTTGTTCAATTCTTAAATGAGGAGAAGTATCTCATGATATTACCCAAATCCATAGTCGCAAGGCTGTCTCTATTATCTCTGCTGTGTTTATTTCCCCTTACAGCTCATGCCAGCAATAACATCACTACTGATAACGATCTAAAACGAGAAAACAACGAA
>MKWU01004960.1_pt1 | contig 15089 bp, 15 predicted proteins | sample 809101 | NCBI WGS metagenome assembly MKWU01 (sample SAMN05860141, study PRJNA318959) | sponge metagenome | host: Aplysina aerophoba | place: Slovenia: Piran, Adriatic Sea, Gulf of Piran | collected 2013-05-07 | reverse complement strand
TCACAGTCTTGTAAGTCCTTGTAAATCAGGTAGACCCTCCTTCGTGTCTACCTGGGAACGAGGGAGGCGGGGATTGTTCGCGAGCCAGTGCATCGAAGAAGCTCACAGTCATCGCGTAGAGGGCTCGAAAAGGTGGTTCGCCTGCAGCTCCCTCCTGCCGCAGCAGGCTTTCTTATTTTTCTACTTGATATCGAGTTGCATGTTTGGTAGCTTGGACAACTCGGGTTCGTGTGGGCCATCCGGCTTGTATGTTCCCGAATACCCTTGAAAACAGGCATTGGAGAATGATTATGGTCAGACACTGCGTCTCTGGGCAAGGAGCACCAAGTGACATGTATCGCAGTCAGGTTGCATTTCCCAAGCAGATGAAACGTCCCCTTCGAGGGCTCCGCCTAGCCGCGATGGTTGCCGTCTCGGCAGCCTTGCCCGCTACCGCCGAACCGCCCAAGTTCGAGCCGAGCCAGGACGCGTCCGCGCTACTGGAAGCGGCCCGAGAGCATCGTGAAGTCTTTCACGAGGACTTCCCGGGCTGCAGGGGCGATCTGCTGATCCACGTCGACGGAGAAGTGCATCGCGGGTCGATGCTATTCAAGCCGCCGATCACACTCGAAGTGCAACTCGACGACAAAGAGTTGCGCAAGGAAGTGAAACGCACGATCAAATCCATGCTGTCGCATCGGATGGCGTCGGACGATTCCTCCCGGCAAAAGAAGCCTGTGGCTTTCGGGCCGGAAGACCACCATCCACTGGGCCGTAAGATTCTCATCGGCGACAAGTATTCCTCGAGCTATCGCATTCACGACAATCAGATCCTCGAAGTCGACCGCCAGATGGATGAAAAGCGGTTGTTGATCAGCGTTCTCGATACGGAGAAGACCACCACGGGACGCTATCTGTCGCGCCACTTTTTCGTAACCGTGTTCGATCGCGCCAGTGGATCGGTCGAGACGGCGTCAGCCTACACGGACGCTTATCAGAAGCTCGGGAACAGCTACTTTCCGAAAGGGAAGACCAGAACACTGCAGATTGATTGGTTGAATGTGCAGCTTCTGCAAGGCGAGGAATGATAGCGTCTTGCAACTGAGGCGAAGACGCTGCGGCCTCGATTGCCCGTCTTAGACGCAGCGCCTCGCCTCCTTTGGCTCAGCCGCGAGGATGGTCCAGGCGACCGGAGCTTCAGTCGATTATAGCGAATGCCCTCCGGACTCCCCGACGGCTGAATGAATAGGCGTGGCTTTTGCGCCGCGTGGGATTGTTCAACAAAAAACCTGTGGCGGCTCGTCCACCACAGACAGACGACGGAGGGTGTGATGAAGAAGGTTTATTGTATCTGCGGGGTGCTGCTTCTCTTGGTTTTGCAAGCACTCCCGATGTGGTCCGCGCCGGCGGAAAGCCAAGTGATCGCGGGCCGAGTCATCGACGAGACCGGCGGCGCTCTCGCCGGCGCTAACGTTTTCATCAGGGATCTCAAGACCGGGCTGGAGTTTGCGACGGTCGCCGACGCCGAGGGCGCTTTTGAGGTCGAGGTTCGCCCCGGGAAGTACCGTGTCACGGCAGCCCGTGCCGAGTTTGCCAATCAAACCCAGATCGTAGAGGTTCCGTCGCCGGAGGCGCAGGATCTGCTGGCAAAGCTCACACCGGCGCCGCTGGCGCAACAGGTCATCGTCAGTGGTTCACGAGAAGAGGAACTTATCGAGAACTCGGTGACGAAAGTCGATGTCGTTTCCAGCACGATGATCAAAGACTCGGGTTATGAGCGTGTCAGCGATCTGCTCTCCGAAGAACCCGGAGTGATCGTTCGAAGCGGTTCGTCCGGCAATCGCTCGGAAACGCAGATTCAGGGCATCGATTCCCGCCAGTCGCTTGTGCTGATCGACGGCTATCCCGTCGTAGGGGCGCGGGGCATCAAGCGCGGGATCCTCAACATGGACCGGCAGTCGGCGGGCCGGCTGGAGCGCATCGAAGTGGTCAAGGGCGCCTCTTCAGCGCTCTTCGGTTCCGAGGCGATCGGCGGGGTGATCAACATGATCACACGCGAAGCGAAACGAAAGTTTGACGGCAACGTCACGACTTCGGCAAGCAGTTTCAGCGGAGTGGACCTGCGCGGAGATGTGGGTTTCCGGCATCAAGGATGGCACGGCTTCTTCGACGTCGAGCGCCACAAGCGCAATCCCTACCGCCTGATCCCCGACAGTTTCGATACGACGGCAGCGGGCTTCCACCGCTACGACTATTTCGGCAAGATGGGTTACGACTTCTCGGAGCGGATCAAGGTGGGGCTGATGGCGAATGCCTTCGACAACGACGAGCTCGGCAGGTTCTACGGCGAGTTCGGGCCGCAGACAACCGCAACGAAAGACAGCGCCCAGAACTACGGCCTCAACCTCGACCTGGGACTGACCCCGGTCACGCAGTGGACCTTCCGCGGCTACTACGGCAAGTACGACGAAAGCTCGAAGATCGCCGTCCTTGCGATGCCCGGACACATCGACACGAACGCGAACCTCAATCAGCGACTCTATCGGCTTGAGACGAACATCTCGCACGTCTGGGGTTCGCGGCAGCTTGTTCAGGGCGGCTTGGAGTGGAACCAGGACAACTATCGCGGCTACAACCGAGTGGTCGGTGACAACGCCGGGCAGCAGATCTCGATGGTCGACACCTGGTTCAACGACCGCATCGAACTGCACCCGCGCGTCAGCTTGACGCTGGGCGCCCGCTGGAACGATCACTCGCTCTACGGGGATAAGTTCGTGCCGCGTGCGGGCACCCTGGTGCGGGTTACCGACAACCTGCGCCTGCGAGGCTCTTGGGGCCGCGGGTTCCGCGCCCCGGATCTGGGTCAGCTCTATTTCCGCTTCCTCAACCCGACCAACTTCTATCAAGTGATCGGGAACCCCAGCCTGGTTCCGGAAACATCGACGACGAATCAGATCGGCTTCGACTACCGGCTGGACCGTATCCGCTTCAGCGGCACGTATTTCCGGAACGACATCAAAAACTTGATTCAGGCCGACCTGATCGGCAGACCGAGCACGCCCCAAGCCCTCCGAGGAATACTCAACGCCTTCAACATCGATTCGGCTTTCCATCCGGGGTTGCACCGGCTGTTTTTCCTCTACCGCAACGTGGACAACGTGTACACCACAGGGCTCGAAAGCAAGGTGGAAGTGAATCTGACGCGCAATCTGATCGTATCCTCCAACTACACCTACCTCGATGCCCGCGATAAGGAAACGAAGGCTTTCCTGAGTCAACGTCATCGTCACCACGGCAACTTCCGCGTGTGGTGGTCGACGAGCCGTTGGGGCGGTCTGCGGACCAACTTCCGAGGCACGTATTTCAGCAAGTGGCCGATCGCGGGGCGCAGCGGCAGCTTCATCGGCGACGCATATCAGGTATGGGACTGGTACATCGCCAAGCCTGTGGCCGCCGGCAGCGAATTCTACTTCGCGCTGGACAACCTGTTCGATTCGACAGACTCCAATCTTCAGGCCGCCGATCCGTCGTTCTTCCGGGCGGACCCCGGCCGCACATTCCGAGTCGGAATGCGCTGGAACTTTGGGAGGGACTAGAGAGCGGCATGAAGATACTACTTGATGACCGAAACTATCTGTACGTTCTGCTCGGCTCACTGCTGGTTCAGGCCGTGGTGATGGTTCTTCTGGTGTCACTGGGACATCTTCAATCTTCGACGACCTTGCTTGGCGTGTTTTGAAAGCATCATGCAGCTAAAACCCGTTGTTCTCGCACGTTATGACGGCCTCGGTTCCGTGACCCGCTGCTTGCACGGCTGTATCCATGTGCAGCTCGGGGTCACAAGCTTGACGCTCACCGAGGAGCAGTATCTGCGCTTCGCGGCAATGCTCAACGATAGCGCCGCCAACTTCGAGCTCTTTCGTCACGCACAATCCGAAATCGACCTTGCTGGAGGCGGATAGACGCTGCAACAAGCAGAGGGTCGATAGAAGAAAGGACAATCCCTCCGATGCAAGTTCCCGGTTCCCCATGCACTTTCTCTCGTCGGTCGTTCCTCGGCGCAATCTGCGGTCCGGCCGCCGTCGCCGGGACCCGCTGGACGCAATTCCGAGGTGACGGAGCAAGTTCCGTGGACACTGACCAGAGGCTTCCGCTGGAATGGTCCGACGATAAGAACGTCGCGTGGAGTGTTGCCACTGCGGGTTACGGCCAATCGAGTCCGGTCGTCTATGGAGACAAGGTCTTCGTGACAAGCGTCGAAGGGGCTCATAAGGAGACACTCATGCTGGCCGCGCACAATCTCTCTGCCGGCAAGAATCTGTGGATGTATCACGGCAGACCGGGGCAGTCCATCGAAGACTCCAATATGATCAGCAAGGCTGCGCCTACTCCGGCGGTGGACGCGGATGCGGTCTACGCGTTTTTTGAAACCGGAAACTTAGCGGCCATTGATCACATTGGAAAGCTCAAGTGGGAGCGGCAACTTACCAAGGAGTTCGGGGAATTCGGAGGACGCCACGGGATCGGCAGCTCGGTCCGCCTCTGTGACTCGGGCGTGTTAGTGCTGGTGGCTCACGACGGGCCGTCTTACCTGCTCTGCGCCGATCGCGGAACCGGCGAAACCGTTTGGAAGGCGGATCGCCCGAAAGGCGTTACGTGGAGCACACCCAGCATCGCCAAGCACGATGGCCGCGAGATCGCGCTTGTCAGTGTGGGAAGTCGAGTCGACGCCTACGATATCGCCGACGGCTCGTTGCTGTGGACCCTGGACGGACTCGAAGGGGCGTTCATCGCCTCTCCGACCCCCATCGCCGGCGGAGCGATCATCGGATCGAGCCGTAAGGCGCATACCGTAGCCATCCGTTTCGGCCCGGACGCGAAAGCGATGCCGGAGATCGTCTGGCGGACCACGGAGGCTGCCTCGTATTTCAGTTCTCCGCTTGTACATCAGTCGCGGGTTTACATGGTCAGCAAGGCCGGCGTGGCCTTCTGTCTCGATATCGAATCCGGAGAGGAGATCTGGCGTTCCCGACTCGAAGGACCAAATTGGGCCTCTCCGATCGGCTTGAAGGATCGAGTCTACTTCTGCGGCGTCAACGGCGTGACAGAAGTCATCGAGGCGGGCGCTTCATTCACACGGATCGCCAGAAACAACCTGTCTGAAGAGAGTCGCCTCTACGGGACGGCCGTAGCCGAGGACTGCCTTCTACTGCGCTACGGTCGGCGATTGATCAAAGTATCAGCTGGCTGAACAAGCCACTGGACGTCTTCACTTCCGGGGTCAACGTCAAACTGAACCACGATCCAGACGGAGGGAGACTTCATGCAGTTCTACATTGATTGCATTCTCGAATTGTTGGAGGCCCCCAATCTCAGCGACAAAGACTGGCAGGACCTAGATGACTTGTCCCAACGGCTTGTTGATGGTTTCGAGCGAGTGCGCTCATTCAAAGAACGGCGACAAGGTCCGTCCGCGGCGAGTTTGCTGGACGGTATCTGCGAAGCGTCAGTGACCCTGCGAGGCAGCATCGCTGAGAGAGACGCGAACGTTGCTTTTCGCAACGCAATCTCACTCAGAGCACAGGTGCCCGTGTGAAGGAGAAGCGCTGAACAGCACACTCCCGAACGGTTACCAATAGTCTGGAATACACTCGAAACCACATCGGTAGCCACACGATCTAGACGGTGTTTCAGGCAAAACTAGGTTCACACCAAACGTGCGAACAAAGAGCGGGCTCGGATCGAAGACGCGATGCTGGCGCTGGACACTTCGGGGGACTGCCGCCGAACAGGACTCACGGCAGCCATTCCGACACAGGGCGCCACTGGCGCGGCCCAGTCGCTCCTGCTTGAGGACGGAATAGAAGAGGCGGCTTCTCTTGCGTTTCGAGAACGGCGACCTCTACAATAAAGCCGAAAGGGCTTACTGGGGGCGTGTTTCCAAAGTGGGCGAATGCCCACTTTTTTATTGCGCCCAAAAGTGGCGTACCCATGACTTGGGCGCACGGGCGGGTTCAGCAGGAGATTTACAAGATTGCGGAAAGGGTCGCCTCGTCGAAGGGGTTGGAAGTTGTCGATGTCGAACTGCGTGGGGGGCTGAGAAACGGTGTCCTCAGAATCTTCATCGACTGTCCGGAGGGGATTACCCATATGGATTGTGAGGAGGTTTCACGGCAGATCGGGCCGATTCTCGATGTGGAGGATCTGATGCCCGGACCCTACCGGCTCGAGGTATCGTCTCCAGGACTGGATCGCAAGCTGATGAAGCAATCCGACTACGAGCGCTTCGCCGGAAAGAAGGCACGGATCAAGCTTCGGCGCCCGATGGAAGGACGGAAGCAATTTACGGGCCGCCTGCGAGGCTGCATCGAAGGTGCTGTGACCGTGGAGAGCGCGGGAAACCTAATGCAGTTTCACTTGGAAGATATCGAACAAGCGCGTCTTGTCGTGGAACTCTGAAGGCCGATTTTTTCTTTTCGAGGGCAAAATGGAGAACCTTTTCGGTCAAATCGAGGATTTGAGTCATGCCAAGGGGATCGATCCCAAAGTCGTGATCGATGCCCTCAAGGACGCGATCGTAGTCGCGGCGCGTAAGTATTACAAGGCGGGCGAAGAGTTGGTCGCTGATTATAACGGCCACTCGGGCCAAGTCGAAGTGTACGCCGTCAAGATCGTTTCCGAGCTCGTGGCCAATCCGGCTCGGGAGATCAGCGTGAGCGCCGCCCGCCGCTTCCGGCCCGACGCCTCCATCGGAGAGGAGATCCGATTCCGAAAAAAAACAGATGGTTTGGGACGCATCTCCGCCCAGCTTGCAAAACAAGTGATTTTTCAGAAAATCCGCGAGGCCGAGCGGGAAACGATCTTTAACGAGTTTTCGGGTCGCATTGGCGAGATTGTACCGTGCACCGTCAAGCGCATCGAAGGGCCGGACCTGATTGTTGACATCGGGCGGACCGAGGCTCGACTTCCACGGCGCGAACAGTCGCGGCTTGAAAGCTTCTCTCCCGGTGACCGGATTCGCGTCGTGATCAAAAATATTGAAAAGGCAGGCCGTGGACCGGCCGTCATCGTCTCACGAGCCTCCGAAGAATTGGTCAAAACGCTCTTCGAACAGGAAGTTCCTGAGATCTACGACGGAACGGTCAAGATTATGGCCTGCGGTCGCGAAGCAGGCGAGCGTACCAAGATCGCCGTTCAGTCGAGCGATCGCGATGTGGACGCTGTCGGTGCCTGCGTCGGCATGAAGGGCATGCGCGTGCAGTCGATCATCCGGGAACTGCGAGGCGAGAAGATCGACATCATCGAATACTCCGAAGAACCGGTTGAAATGGCGACACGCGCACTGAGCCCGGCGAAGATCAGCCGTGTATCGGTCATCGACCCCCTCGCACGCCACCTTGAAGTGATCGTCGAGGAGACCCAACTCTCGCTGGCCATCGGTAAGAAAGGCCAGAATGTTCGCTTGGCTGCCAAGCTGATGAGTTGGAGGATCGATATCAAGAGCGAAGACGAAAAACGCCAGGAAGTCGAATCCGCTATGGCCGCGATGGCGGGTTCCGGTACGCCGGTCAGCATCTTGATCGAACACGGCTTGGGCGAGAATCTCGTGGACAAGCTTCTGGAAGCGGGGTTAGCAACAGTCGAGCGGATCGCCGACATGACGCCCGAGCAACTCGAGGAGATCCCTGGCATCGGGCCGGAAATGGTCGAGAAAATCACGCTCTCCGTTGGGGCTTATTTTGGGCAGTTCGAGTCGAGCGAACTGAGCCTCACGCCCTCCGAACAGGAGACAGCCCCTGAAGGGCCAGTTGTAGCTCAGGAACCAGAGCTAGCCATGGCGGACTCTACGACGGAGACCGCTGCCGTCATGCCCGGCTTGCCGGTTGAAGGTGCGGATGGGGACGATGACGGATTTGAAGACGACGACATTGATTTTGATAACATGGACGTGGATTTGTCCTTCACTACCAACAAAGTGAAGAACGAATTCACCCACTCCGACACGGAGAGTGGCAAGACCCAACTCCAGTACTCCCCGGTTGTCGAATCAAAACCACCAGTCGAGGATGATGTCCATGACAAGCTAACGGCGAAGGAGTCCGACCGGTCTTGAGTAAGACGAAAAAAACGCGGATCAACGAGTTGGCCCGCGAGCTCGAAGTCAAAGCACAGGCGATACTCGATATCCTACCGAAGGTCGGAGTCGTCGAGAAGAAGACCCATTCGAGCTCCATAGAAGAGGATGCCGCCGATAAGATCCGCGAGCACTTTCGCCAACAGAATCAAGCTCGTCAACAGGCCCAAGAATCGAGGGACGAGCCGCCGCCCGCCAAGAAAGCAACCCCCAGACGTTTCGTGGATGCGCTACCGGCAACACATCGGTTTGCTTCGCGACCCGCGGTTTCGCGACCTGTTAAGCCTTCGATTCCGGCCGGATCGCGAGCCACGCCCCTGCGCCCACCCGTGCAAGCCTTACGGCCGCCTCTGAAACCGGTCCGCCCGGTGATTCCTCCCGTTACTCCGATCAAGCCCGTGACGCCTTCGCCGGCAAGCGCCACGCAACAAAGACCGGCAGGGGGCCCAGGGCATCCGGTCAAGCCGATTCCGAGACAGGTGCCGAGTGCGGCGGTTCCACAAGGTCGCAGTGCTCCGTTCAAACCGGAGACCAGTGTGACAGCCTTACCCGGCGCACCTCTTCGCCCGCCCGTAGCAGGAGTTTCACCCGCGCCGTCACAGCCTCTAGCGCGGCTCCCGACCAAGCGAGCAGTGCGGCCACCCCCAGCCAGGCCACAACCGCAGACGCCTACGCCGCAGAAGCCGGTACCCGGAAAGCCGATCTATGCGCGTGCGCGACGACCCGGTGTTCCCGGTGTACCCGGACCGATGCCGGGAGCGCGTTTCCCTGGCCCCCGAGGACCTCATCCGGGAACCCTAGCCCCGCCCGGCCAGCCTGCGCGCCCCGCCGGACGCAGGCCTCCTCGGCCCGCTCAGCCGAGGACAGTCCGCGATCGCGAAGCGGAACGCGAAGCGAAGGTGCTTCGACGTCAGGCTAGTCGAGCACAGGCCGCTCCTCCGAAGGCCGTCCATACGGAGGTCACCGTCAGCGCCGGTACGACCGTCAAGGAGCTGGCGGAGAAGCTAGGTATCAAAGCCAACTTGATCATCAAGACTCTTGTCGACCGTGGCCTGTTCGCGACGATCAACCAGACCCTCGACATGGAGATGATTCAGGATCTCTGTAAACACTTCGGCGCCACCGCCACCGAATTGAGCTACGAAGAAGAGACGATGCTCGAGTTGGAGGAGTCCCAGGAGACGGCCGACCTGCAAGAGCGTGCTCCCGTCGTCACGGTTATGGGTCACGTCGATCACGGAAAGACATCTCTGCTGGACGCCATTCGTGAGACCAACGTCGCCGAGCGCGAGGCGGGTGGCATCACCCAGGCCATCGGCGCCTACCATGTCGAGCATGAAGGCCACCGCATTGTGTTCATCGATACACCAGGCCACGAAGCGTTTACACGCATGCGCGCGCGAGGGGCGCAGAGTACCGATGTCGTCATCTTGGTTGTAAGCGCCGACGATGGTGTAATGCCGCAAACGATCGAGGCGATCGATCATGCCAAGGCAGCAGATGTCCCAATTGTGGTTGCGATCAACAAGATCGACCTTCCCGGCGCCGACCCAGACCGTGTGAAGCAGCAACTGGCCGACAGAGGCTTGTTGCCGGAAGACTGGGGGGGCGACGTCGTGATGGTCCCGGTTTCCGCGTCCGAGAAGACGAACCTGAACCAACTCCTGGAGATGGTCCTTCTTGTTGCAGACCTAAGAGAGTTGAAGGCTAACGCGAATCGGCCGGCTGTCGGCTTCGTTCTCGAGGCCAAGCTTGACCGTGGTCAGGGTCCGGTCGCCACTGTTCTGGTTCGTAACGGCACGCTGCGCAAAGGAGATCACTTCCTCGTGGGATCCGTATTCGGTAAAGTGCGCGCCATGATCGATGACCGCGGAGCCAAGGTCAAAGAGGCGCCTCCGTCGACAGCCGTCGTGGTGCTGGGGCTCGAGGGTCTCCCGGATCCCGGTGACTCTCTCCAAGTTGCAACGGATACGGATAAAGCGAGAAAAATCGTCGAGTACCGCGAAGACAAGGCCCGCGAGCAGGCTCTCGCGAAGTCATCCCGCTTGTCACTGGAACAGTTCCAGGAGCAGTTGCGCTCTGGCGATATCAAGGAACTGCCGCTGGTGCTGAAGTGCGACGTACAGGGCTCCATGGAGGTGCTTACCGACGCACTCAAGAATCTCGCTAACGAGAAGGTCAAAGTCAATTTGATCCACACCGGGGTCGGCGCGATTTCGGAATCCGACGTGCTGTTGGCCACCGCAGCGAACGCTGTCATTATCGGATTCAGCGTACGCCCCGAACGAACTGCGGCCGTTGTAGCGGAACACGAGGGTGTTGATATCCGCCTGCACACGATCATTTACGAGTTGATTGACGAGGTCAAAGCGGCAATGACGGGGCTGCTCGAGCCGATCATCAAAGAAACGATGCTCGGCCGCGCCGATGTCCTCGAGACCTTCCGTGTCAGCAAGGTCGGTACAGTCGCCGGCTGCCTCGTTCAGGATGGGCGCTTTACGAACAAGGCCGAGGTTCGTCTGTTGCGGGACAATGTAGTCGTTTACACAGGCAAGGTCGGTTCGTTGCGCCGCTTCAAGGATGAAGTCAGCGAAGTCCGCTCGGGACAGGAATGCGGCCTGGGTATTGCGAACTTCAACGACCTCAAGAGGGGCGACGTCATCGAGGCGTTTGTCACCGAGAAGGTGGCGCAAGAAGTCTTTGCTTGATGTCCGTCGTCGGACTGCTGACGCTTCAACTACACATCGAGCACGCTCATTCGCTTAAAGAAAAGCGGCACGTTCTGCAGGGGCTCAAGGACCGCTTGCGGAAGCGCTTCAACGTTTCCGTCGCAGAAGTGGGTGGTCAAGACACCTGGCAGGCGTCGGTCGTCGCCGTCGTCATGGTCTCCAGAGATCGGCAGCGCGTGCAGAACCAGCTCGCGAAAGCCGAGAGAGAAGCAGAGCGGTTCCTCGGCGCTGACCTCATAGGTCGCGAAGTGGAGTTCCTTTGACGCGCATTGCTGCTCTTCTCTTGGTTTACTTCGTTTCTTTTATCGATCGGCCATCCCTTGTCGCCGGATCGGACGAACCAACTCCGCTTCAGCGCTACGAAGCGAGTGCGTCGATCATGGGATCGACGTATACCATTGCCGCTTTCGGAGAGCACCGCGGCAAGCTCGCATCGGCTGTTCAGGCGGCCTTTGATGAGGCACGCCGCATCGACGATTTTCTGAGCGATTACAAGCCGAACAGCGAACTGAGCCGCATGAACCGCGATGCAGCGAGGAGCCCCGTTATTGTTTCGCAAGAAATGGCCGACCTCCTTTCACGCTGCTTGGAGTACAGCCGTGCGAGTGACGGTGCTTTCGACGTCACCGTCGGCGCCCTGATGAAGGTTTGGGGATTCTATAAGGGTAGCGGTGCATTACCGGATGCATGGCAACTCGCCGCAGCGCGCCGCAAGGTTGGTTTCCGGCATATCGAATTAGACCGTAGGAACTCAACTGTGCGCTTTCTGAAGAAGGGAATTGAACTCGATCCCGGCGGTATCGGTAAAGGCTACGCCGTCGACCGGATGGCTGACATCCTTGGCAAGGCCGGCGTGTCCGCGGCTTTCATCAGTGCGGCGGGCAGCAGCATGTATGCGATCGGCGCGCCTCCTGACGAGCCTGATGGTTGGCCGGTCCGAATTCGCAACCCCGAAAATCCCGCTGCAACGTTGGGGGACATCCATCTCAGAGATCAATCGTTTTCAACGTCGGGCGCGTATGAGAAGTTCTTCGAGGCTGATAGCCAGATCTACAGCCACATCATGGACCCCCGCACGGGAATGCCCGCTCGAGGTGTCGTGTCCGTGTCCGTTCTCGCGCCTTCTACTCTTGACAGCGAGGCCTGGACAAAAGCGTTCTTCGTGAATGGCCGAGATTGGTCGGTGCAGAACAGCCCTGAAGGCTTCCAGGTGTTCTTGTGCCAGGAAAGTCGGCCCTGCGGATGGCTACCGTGAATAACAAAGAGGGCGGGTCGGATTGTTTTGCTCACATCACGTGGGTCGTCCAGCCGGATGGAAAGGACGGAAAACCTTCTTGACCAATCGAGTGCACAGGACGGTTCTTGCCGCCTTTGGAAAGCGCTGCCGCAATTCTCACATTCCCACAGCCACGACAAAGACATTCCTCTCTAGACGAGCAAGGGAGAAATTTCTACTGGGCAATCCAAGGGAACATCTCTAATAAGCCTTGACACGGTAGGCATCCCAGGATTGACAATCCTGAAGTAAGACGTTAGCTTACCTGCGATGAAGACTGTCGCCTCATCGAAGGGTCAGATCGTCATACTAGCCGAGATGCGCAATCAGGAGAGCATCGAACTTGGCCAAGCGTTTGATATAGTTTGATACGGAACAAGTAGATTGAGGCGAATATCGACCTGCACAGTCAACCCCTATAGAACCAAGTCTGATAGACAAGCTCCTATGCCGTGCTCTGAAGGCTTGGTTCGTGCCGGTCGAATCGGAGTCACTAACTCACTCGGATTACCATTTGCGTCTCGTCTATGCCAAAGCGCAGTGAGAGGCTGTCAAGCCGAGACCGGATCTGAGGGTGATCGAGTGGTTAACGCGTACCGCACGCAAGCAATTGATCCGGCAATTCTGGGGAAAACTCGCTTCGGGACCTTTCTGATTCCATCCGAGCGAGGGGGCCTGATTCTCCAGCCCTCCAGCCGCTATGGCCAGACCGCGCGGAGTCCCGGCCGCAGCCGTCCCATGTCGTCCAAGCCCATCACGGCAACACTCCCGAGTCGTATCGCACCTCTGCGGTCGTCGGGAAGCAGTGCGCATCCTTCTGATCCTGTCACCAACTCGCGGAGCATATGACCACTCCAATACAAGAAATGGAAAAAGGGACAACACCATGACCACGGGAAGGTTTGTCCGGGGCCTGCTGCGATACGCAGTGGGCGCGTGGCTGGTTTTGGGCACGGCGCCTACAGCAGCTGCACAACTCGATTTTCAATATCAGTACGGCAACCTCGCGAACCCGTTCTCAGGTGAGAGGTACTATACATCCATCCTAACCATCCAGCATGCAACGGGCTGGAAGTTGGGAGACAGCTTCTTCTTCATGGACATCATCGACGATGGCGGAAATGACGGTTTCAACGACAAGGACCTCTATGGCGAATGGTATCCAACCTTGAGCTTCGGCAAGATGACTGGCAAGGAGGTCAAGCTGGGGCCGATTCGAGACGTCGCGCTCATCGGCGGTATCAACTTCGATGCAGACGCCAACTTCTTCAAATACCTGCCCGGCGTGCGGCTGTCCTGGAAGGTGCCGGGCTTCTTGTTCCTCAACACCGACATAACCGCCTTCATCGACGCCAACAGCGGCGCCGCCTCGGGCGGGGCTCCCCGTACGAGCAACAGCTTCATGGTCGACGCCAATTGGGCGCTCCCCTTCAAGATCGGAGGCCAATCATTCTCGGTGGCCGGTCATGCCGAGTACATCGGCGGGACGACCGACGAATTCGGCAACAAGAACCGGTGGTGGATTCTCGCTCAGCCGCAATTCACCTGGGATCTGGGCGCGGCGTTGTTTGGAGAGGCGAATCAACTGATGGTCGGGACGGAGTACCAGTTCTGGCGGAACAAGCTCGGCACGGCTCACCACGACAACGTATTACAACTGCTGGTGATCTGGCGAATCTGACGTGCTGTCCCATGGACTGCAAAGCATATGTGCCCTACAAGGGAATCATTCCGACCGACTGCGGACACAGAAACATGTCGTCCGCCGAACGCGAATGACTCGAAGCGGATTTCTTACAGTACATCCTCGCTCAGCATCACTTACCGGCCGACGCCTTCGGCGATGGACGCGCCGCCGCCGAAGGCCATTTTCTGAGCAAAGGTTCGCCTTGCCTCCTGGATGGTCGAGACCGCAAGCGGCCGATAGCCGAAGCGAGCTATGCTATAGAACATCCGCGACCGCCTGTGCCCTGTATGCGGTAGGTCGACGGCGTCATAATGTTTTGCCGCAATGAAAAAATCATGACACGCAGGACTCGTTCACCAGAGCCTGCGGACGAGAGGAGAAGAAAAGATGAATGATACTCGGAACGGACCGCGGGGTCGTCGGGCGCGCGGGTCACGCTGTGGCACCACAGCGCGCACCGCGCTCGCGATGCTAGTGCTGCTGATGTGCGCCCCGGCACGCGCACAGGCGGCGAGCGACGAAACACAGTTCGTCTTCAACACGTTATCCTTCCTCCTCTGGGGCGGGCTGGTGATGTGGATGGCCGCAGGCTTCACCATGCTCGAGTCCGGATCGGTACGCACCAAGAACGCTTCCGTCATCTGTCTGAAGAACGTTGGTCTTTATTCGATCGCGGGGATCGCTTATTACGTCATCGGGTACAACCTGATGTACAGCGATGTCCAGGGATGGATCGGTTCATTCACGTTCCTCTACGGCCCGTCGGCCGACGAGATCGCGCTGCTGGGTGGCCAGCAGGAGGCACAGGCGGCCGTGATCGAGAATGGCTACTCCGTGATGTCCGACTGGTTTTTCCAGATGGTCTTCGTGGCGACCGCCGCCTCCATTGTCTCCGGTGCGCTGGCTGAGCGGGTCAAGCTGTGGTCCTTCTTCATCTTCACGTTGGTGCTGACGGCGTTCATCTACCCGGTCGTCGGCGCCTGGACGTGGGGTGGTGGTTGGCTGAACGAACTCGGGTTCCAGGATTTCGCCGGGTCGAGCATCGTGCACGGCACCGGGGGATGGGCGGCGCTCGCGGGGGCACTGATCATCGGACCGAGGCGAGGCAAGTTTAAGAGCGACGGGACTGTCCGGCCGACTCCCCCATCCAGCATCCCGGTGGTGACACTGGGTGTTTTCATCCTATGGTTCGGCTGGTTCGGCTTCAACGGCGGGTCGCAGCTCGCGCTGGGAACCGCAGCTGACGTGGTGGCGATGAGCCACGTGCTGGTCAACACGAACTTG
>MKWU01004956.1_pt1 | contig 15094 bp, 8 predicted proteins | sample 809101 | NCBI WGS metagenome assembly MKWU01 (sample SAMN05860141, study PRJNA318959) | sponge metagenome | host: Aplysina aerophoba | place: Slovenia: Piran, Adriatic Sea, Gulf of Piran | collected 2013-05-07 | reverse complement strand
TGGGGATCAGTGACACTGGAGACCTCGTAGAGACAGCTCCTGGTGCAGCGTTTCCAATTGATAGCTTAGACGATACCAAAGAGACTTACGCCTTGATGACCAGTGGTTTGATTCATCAGATTACACGACAAACTTTTGTCACTGATGATACCAACAGTCTTCAAGCAATTTTCAATTCAGGTAAATCAGCTGCTGATTTGGAAAGTGATTTGGTATGGAACCAAGTTATGAATGGTACCTATCAGGGGCAAAGTCTTTACTCGAATGCTCGTGGTACTTTATCCACAGGTGTACCATTTAGAACCAATCCAACTCAAGTTATGCCTCAGTATGATTATGCTGGTGTGGAAGCTATGATGGTTGCCTTTGGTTTGAGACGTACTCCTAAGAATGCGTACATGCACTTAAAGCTTCAATACATCTTAGTTCCTTTACAGTTGGAATTTGAAGCTCTGCAAGCTGTGAACAGCTCTTATACTCCTAATGCTCCACAAACAGCTAATGTGATGTTTAGTGGTTTGAAGGTTATTGCTGAGCCACGGCTTTCTACCAACTCAGCTACCTCTTACTATGGAGTGGCTGATAAAGCTGGTTCTGGTTATCCTTTCATCGAGTTGGCTACACTGCAAGGTCAGAAGGGACCACGGCTTGAAGAGGAGCTAGATTTCAATACGGACGTGATGAAGTTTAAGGTAGTTCATGATGTTCAGGCTAAATCGATGGATTACAGACTGGCTCACAAGTGTACGGTTTAACATTTAATTAAGGATTGAGATATGGCTAAGAATAAAGGTAGCGGAGGCGGAACGGTGACTATCGCCGCTCCTGCTGCGGTAAGTTCGGGAGAATTCGTAGTTGCTGGCTCACTAACAGGCGTAGCTTTAGACGATGCTGGTAGTAGTCAGGATGTGGTTCTACAAACCCAAGGTGTCTTTGAAATGAGAAAGACGGCTAACAACGTAGCTGTGGGATTGGGTGCCAAGCTTTATGCTGCTAACTCTGCTAACCAAGTTACAACTGCTACAGGTGGTGGACGTGCGTTTGTGGGTTATGCATTAAATGCTTCGCCTACTAACTCATCAGCTCCGGTAAGTGTTTTATTGGCTCCTATTGGTGCTTAGGAGTATAGATGAAACGTAAAGGTGCCGGTGGATCAACGATCAACTTACGTGTAGCTGCTGGGGTTCGTGCTGGTAATGCGGTGGTTCAAGGTGGAGGTAGTGGTCAGTTTCTGGGCGTTGCTTCTGACCACGGCGATGCTGGTGATACCATAGCTGTTCATGTGGGTGGTATTTACGAATTTTCGGTGGCTGCTGCTGAAGACATTGAGTCGGGTGACCGTGCTTTTGTCACTTCTCACAATGCTTCGGTTGCTACTGGTACGTCTCGTAATAACTTTCGTATTGGTAACTTTTTAGATGATGTTGCTGTTGGAGATGAGGGGCCTGTTCGTGTTATGTTACTTTGGGGAGGCTCATAGTTTGCATTGAGGTTTTTTGGTGCCTTTATTTAGTTTATATTCAGATACAATAGCTCGCTCATTACTTCTCTCGATGGGCGAGCTTTTTGAATTGCGTGAACGTAGTTTTCTTACTTTAGGATCGAAGACTTTGCGTTTACGTCCTCCTTATACAAATGCTCGTCCTAATTTATTTGATATTGATGATCTCGGTGTTTTTAGAGATCCTGTTCATCGTGTTATTGATTTAACGCGTCTTACTATTATTAAACCTGATGGAACGAGTAGGGATTGGGGGAATTATTCTATTCAATATAGTGACAATCCTCCTCGAAGGGATTCTGACGTTATTTTGGTTATTGATGGCGATACTACGGGGACGGCTTGGGATCGTGATAACGATGTGCTTGTTTTTTATTACGAGCAAATATCTCTACCTAGTTATGAGCCTGTTCTTGTTTATGGTGTATATGACACGGTGATTCGTGAAAACACGGAGACTACTGTAGAAGTTGTCATTCAGCATCCTAATGTGATGATGTCTTTTAGGGATATCAATGAGATTCAGCCTCATGAGACATCGAAAAGTAGTGTATTAGATAAATTGAATTGGGATATCATTCGCCAGCGTACGGGTAGGGTTTATGAGATATCTCATGTCCAATTGGATGAAGTTTCCACGTGTCGTTATTTGTTAAGAAGTATTGATTAAGGAGTTTGTGGTGAGTGAGTCATTTAAGAATGAAGATCTTACAACCATGCGTGATTTGGAGAATTATTATCGAGATTCGTCGCAGCAGTCTATTAATATGTATTCCATATTGATTCGTGCTCAGGTAAGAAGAAGGTTGTGTGAGTTATTGTATCCGGTGATGACTGAGGTGTTAAAGCATGGTAAAGGCTATGATTCTTTTGATGAAAGGAATATTAACTTTACGGAGCCTCCTCAGGTGCATACGGTGAGACGTAATGTTACTCGTAATGCTGGTCGTGATGTGTTGGATACGGGTAGGACTACAGCTGAGGATGTTTCGTATGATCATGATGATTTACCTGATTTAAATATTATTTTTGGTGACGATGTTATTGAGAGGCAACAGATTACCAATTTTAATTGGATGAGCAATGCTACGTTAACGGTGAGTTATTACCGTCATACCTATTTAAATCCTGAATATGATGTCACAACGGGATCTGAGGAAGGTTATATCTATAAGGATGACAATGGAGAGTACTCTCGTTTGCCTTATGATTCTGTGGATTCAGGTGAAAAGCTTTATGATAAAAATCGTTTGATTGAGGATTTGGAAGTTGCATGTTTATTGTTTGATTTAGAGATTCAGAGAAACACACAAGTACTTCCTTATGTAACAGATATAAACTTAGAGAATGTCACTTATGCTGTTCCTAACAATACTGATCTTATATACGGTTCCGTGGAAATGGAGTATAATGTGAATTATCATACTGATTACAAATGTCTTGAGCGCAAAAAATAAACAGGAGAGTGAAGGATGACAGCAATACCCACGCGTGGTAAGGTCGCTGCCGTTATTGGAAAGAAAGAAGAAGGTGCTCTTTTAGAGCCAACTCTGGGTAAGCACTTTGTGGCATTACAGGCTGACTTTTCCATTACGCCAAACTTTGAGACCACAGAGAACTTAGAGATTCGTGATGATATCATGGCTGCGAAGCCGGTTATTTCTGGTGAGAATCCTTCGGGAACGTTCTCTCATTATATGACTGGTAGTGGTGTAGAAGGTGAAGAAACAGAATATGCCCCCATGGTGGAGTCATGTTTTGGTGCTAAGCGTTTCATTACTACTGAGCATACAACCATTGCTGGCAGTACGGTGTCATATCTCAATGTTTCAGATGATGCTCTGGCGGACTATGCTAAGGGTGATGCGGTCTTAGTTAAAGACGAGGTGAACGGTTGGAGCATGCGCCCCATTAAGAACCGTGACTTGACTAATAAACGCTTGGTTTTGGCTTTTGATTTAGAGGAAGCTCCTGCTGCTGGAGTGAAGTTGGGACTGCATATCACCTATTATCCTACGACTTCTTTACAGCCGGTATTTGATGTCTGGGAATTCTTCTCTGCTGGATCTGGTAATCAGAACATCGCCAACAATCGTGTGACGAGTATGACTATAACGGCTGATGCTAATGGTCAGATTAACACGACCTTTGCTTTTGAGGGTACGTCTTATCGGATGAACCAGGATTATGATGCTACATGGGAGCTTCAAGATGACCGTAATACTATCGTAGTAGCTTACGGTACCAGCCTAGGTGACTCCGTGAATCTTGTGCTCGCTAACAAGATTTATAATTCAGGTACAGAGCTTGCTACAGAGTTACAGCTTAAGCTGCGTGCATTGACAGGTCCAGGTTTAAGTGCTCTTACAGTGAGTTATTCAGAAGATGTACGTAAGTTTCTTTTCTTAAATGCCAGTGGTTTTGCTTTTGATTTTGCTGATACGGCAAGCGATGATGGCATGGCAGCATTGCTGGGTTTTGAAGACGATAAAAGGACAGCTACAGCTACGGTTGCAGATGGCTTGGTATCTAAGAATGCTGCTAAACCTTCGACTTTAAACTATAAAATATATCTACCTCTTAAACCGGAGTATGATGGACAGCCTCCTGTTATTGCTAAGGATCAGAGACTGTTCTTAGGTGAGAGTGATAACAATGTGTGCTTGGATGCTATCAGTGTTACTTTGACTATAAACACCCCTACTACGACCATCTATTCGATATGTGCTGAAAACGCTATTTTTGCTAAGCTGTTGACGTCTCGGGATGCTACTTTAACGGTATCGGCTATATTGCAGGATGATGATCAGCGTTTTTTCTCTAAGTTTAAGAACGGAGATACGGTTCCTTTTGCCTTTATGGGTGGTCAAAAGCGTAATCTTCGTTGGGTACCTGGTAATATCTTTACGGCTTATGGTAGTGAGGCTGTGATTAATAGCTTTTCTTTAGCTGAAAGTGACGGTATTTATACCTTAGATATGGATTTAGTGTGTTATTCACCTGGAGATGGTTCGGGTTCTATTTTCTTGTCCTACTTGTAATTGGTTCTAAAGGAGTTTGTATGGCTACGGAGTTTATTAGTGTTTGGGATGTAAAGCTTCATATAAAGAAGAAATCTAAGATTCTTGATTCGGATCATTTAGTGTTAGGTAGTGTGAAATATGCTGTTCCTAAAGCTAATACACGTATGGAATTGATTGTAGCGGACACGGAATCAGGAGAAGGAGAAACGCCGAAGGGAGAGGTAAAGTATACAACACGTATTTTTGATACATGTTTGGAAATGATTAGGGAAATGGATATCAAAGTTTATAAAGCACCTTTAGATAAGAGTGGTGCGAGTTTAGTGGATCCCTGGAAGAAGTTTGATGAGAAGAAGGCGGAGGAACTTGAGCACATAGAAAACAAGGATTATTTGTTGTATTACAGCTTTGGTACTTTTGTATTGAATCATTTTGCTGCGGAGGTTGTGAAGGGTATTACTCCTGGAAAAAAGTTCAAAATGGTATCAAAGAACTAGCACTGGCTACGTTCAAGCGTATATCGATAGATAGTCCTTATAATCCTTGGTTAAGTTTGTATTTTGAGCATAAGGCATTGCGTAAGGTTGGTTTTACATTTAATCCTGATGATTATTCTCCTAAGATGTTAGGTATATTATCTCTTTTTGAGTCGGAATTTAATAAGCTTGAGGCTAAGGAGTTAGACAAAGCTAGAAAGAAATCGGCTGCATCGGCTAATTCTAAACCGTCTCGGCCTAGAAGACGTAGATAATAGGAATAATAGATGCCTACTCAGGATATTGGTATAAATGTCGCTGCCAATTTTAAAAGCTCTGCTGCTGGTAGGGCTATAGCTTCTCTCCGTGATCAGATGAAAGGATTGGCTCAGAGTGGTTCTGTAGCTGGTAAAGCTTTCTCTGCTTTTTCGGCAACTGTTGGTAGATCTGTTCCTCTTGCTGCTGCTGCTGTAGCTGGCTTCAAACTTGTTGCTGCTGGACTTAAGTCATTAATTTCTATCGTTGTTTCAACGGGCAAAGCTTTTGTTTCCTTCTTCAGACAGATAGAAATATCCGTGTTTTCAATGCTTCGTTGCGTCAGGTGCAACGTGCAGGTGGTGAGACTGGTGCTAGTATTGAGACGCTTAATAGGGCGTTTACTAATCTAAGTTTACAGACGGGTAAGTATCGTAATGATTTAGTAGATCTTGCCTTGAAGTTAACCGGTGTTGGTGCTGGTCAAAGGGATATTACAGATGCTTTGATTGCTGCTAGTAATGCTTCTGATGTTTTGGGTAGAAGTTTTAGGGAAGTTGGCGAGGCGATATTTACAGCGGAGAATGTCAGTACTCGTTCGTTATCTAAGCTTGGTGTTAATGTATCTAACTTAACTCAAGAGTTTTTATCTCAAGAGGGTGCGATCCGATTGATTACTGAACAGTTCGGTGATCAGGTGGTAACTTTACAATCTATTTCTGTGTTTGCTGACAGGATTAGAAATGCTTTTGTTTTAGCTAAAGACGTTATAGCAGAGACGGTTTTATCGAGTGAGGGCTTAAGAAATTTCATGTCTGGTGTTTTTGCATCTACCATTGGATTTGTTAGGTCTTTAAAAGAGTCTCCTGAGCTTGTTGAGGCTATTGCTGTTGTTTTTGAGAAAATATTTGAAGTAACCATTTCTATTGTTAAATTGCTTCCTGCTGCAGCTTCTTTGGCATTGGGTGGTTTTCGTCGTGTTTTAAGTATTACGGGTTTACTTAAGGCAGATTTTGATGAACTCAGAGACATATTAGGTGATATTGGTATTGATCTTTTTGATGTTGTGAAGCGTGGTGAAGCGGTTAATTCCATTACAGGCGAATCTATTCCTATATTGAAGAATGTTGCTAAGAGTAATGAGGAACTTTTAAGACTAGGTAAGGAATATCTTCGAACAGCAACAGCTACTAATGAAGCTGAGCAAGAGCGTATTGATAATTTAAAAGAGATAGTTAATCAGATAGAAGCTGCTACTGGTGCTCGTTCAGGCATTGCTGGTTTGCAGGATGCTCTTTCTGGTCTTAGTGGTTCTATGGGTGGTCAGGGTGATATAACTTTAGAGGAAGCTTTAGATTTTTTAAGAAAAGAATTCGCTGATATTAGAGATGGATTAAATAATGATTCTCAAACACAAACCAAGGAGGTGTTAGGTAGTCTCGAGGCTTTATTAAGGGCTAATGAATTAAATGCTTTAGAGATTGAAGAAGAGCTTTCTATTATAGCTTATCGTGTTGGTGAAATTGATTTTGATCCTGAGTTAATTAAACGTGCAGAGATTTTTCCGTCATTATCAGAGCTCAAAGGTTTATTTAATAACGATGTACGTGACATGTTATTAGCTGATATTGGTAAGATTCAAACACAAGCTAACCTTGCGATTTATTCCTTAGATAAGGAGCAGACTCAAAGAGAGAGAAATCATTTAAAGGTATTAGCTGATTTACAGAATGAACTTCTTGCTGCTGATGAAGTAAATGCGATATTACAGGCAGATGCTACAACTCAGGCAGAGCGTGATGCAGCACAGCATTTAACGAATATAAACAAAAGAAATATTAGACTTGATATCACTCAGTATGAGGATGGCTTAAGGATATCTCGCAGAGAGCATGCGGAAACAGTTGCTGGTATTAAGGAATCTGCTGATGAGCAATCTAGAGTAGCTAAAGAAAATGCTGCTCTCTTGAGTGACGAATTAAAAAAACAACAAATGAAAGATGAGGAATTTAATAAAGTATTATTAGAGATTGCTCAGAGTCTAGGTGCTGCTTTAGCTAGTATATCTAATAATCAGGAAGTTATTGATGAACTTCAGGATATAAAAGATAATTATTTAGATAGGTTTAATGAAAGTCAAAAAGAAACTGTAGATGCCATAGATGAATTTAATGATGAGTTAAAGAAAAGTAATAGAGATCTTAATAATGATATTTTAAAAATAGAAGCGCAAAGACATAGAGAGCTTCTTGATATTGATAGACAGCGCGATCGTGAGTTGTTAGAGGCTATAAAAAACTTGGAGGGCGCTGGTGATGCAGAAACTCTTAGAGAGGCTCAAGAGGAATTAGATCGTATTACTGTTGAATCTGAAGAGAGACGTAATCAAACTTTGGCAAGATTTGAGCAGCAGATTTTGGAGTCTGAAAGATCTCGATCTCAGCAGTTTGAAGATGAGAAAGCTCAAGCTATAAAAGATAACGAAGATCGTAGAGAACAGCTTAAAGATGAGCTTGCAGAGGCTAAGAAGGCAGCGCAGGAGGTTAATGATGCCACTGTAAATGCTGCTGTGATGGCAGGTGAAGCGTTTGCAGAGGAGGCTGCTGTTAAGGCATTGAACTATTGGATTCCTGGTTTAGGTGATACGTTCAAAATATTAAATGATTCTGCTAAAGCTAATGTAGATGCTGCTTCTAACTTTGGTAGGGGTATTGCTAAGTTTCTTGCTGATGCTTTTAAGAATATTTTTGGTAATTTACCGCGTCTTATTGGTGCTGTCATTGGTGGTTTTATAGCTGAGATTCCTACCCTTGTTGAAGGAATTGCTAAGGGTATTGCTGCGTTTCTTCCGAGTGTTTTGGAGGGAATTGGTAATGTAGTGGGTGGTATTTTTGGTTTGTTTAGTGGTGAGACAGAATCTGAGAACATCACGATACGGGGTTCTGGTTTAGATGAATTACTTGATGTTGGTACCAGGCCTATGATTGAGGAACTTGATCCTAGTCAGCGGGTGAGGGAATTAGAGGAGGCATTAAATAACAGTGAATTGAATCTTCCTAATAATCCATTTCGTAATCCTAATGAGTTTCCTTTATTTAACAGGCGTGGTGTTAATCCTAGTTTCTCTGGTGCTTCGGGTCAAAGGTCATTGGTTATGGCTTTGAACGACCAGCTTAAGGAATTAAGGCGTAATAATGAGTTATTAAAAGAGAATTCTAATGCTCTTGGTAGTTTTGAGGATGATGAGTTTGGTCAGCCTCCACAATTACGTCCTGGTTACAGAACGGCTACTGAGGCGTTTAATCCTTACTTGGATCCTAGTTCTCGTCCTGATGCAGGCGGTACTCCTGTCAGGTTACAGATTCAAATCGGTGATCAGAGGCTTCGTGATATTCTGGTTAATTTGCAAGAATCAGGATACACGCAAGTTGTTGGGGCTTAGTTTATGTCAGCATTTTCTATTTACACTAGAATTTCCATTGAAATATATGCTAGTTTTCCTGCAAACACCACAGACTTTACCAGTGTTTATGATGAGCTTCCTCCCTTTTTACACAAAGGATTGGTGGTTGAAAAGGACAAAGAACCTAAGACTTGGACGGTAGCTGACACAGTTGATTTGGATACGCTTGTTGTAACGGCACCAGCAGGCTCTGTTATTTACACAGCTCATGAGTTGTTGGTGAGTAACTCTATAGAGGATGAGGAAAGCTATGCGTGTTTGGAGCGAGCTCCTATTATTAATGAGGCTATGCCATCTTTGTTTTCTGGGGTGACGGATACGCAGAGTATTACGTTTACTTTATTAGACCCTGATTTACGGGTTTATTTTTCTTCTGATTTTACGACGACAAATAGTGTGGTAAGGATTTTTCGTGTTGGCTTTAGTCCTGACCGTGAAGAAAAGGTGGTGAGTCCTGCTTGGGTAGGTTATATCACTAACGTGGAACAGGGTAGGGTTGAGACATCTGTTACGGCTCGTAATGAGATGAAGCGAATGGATCACAAAGCCACGTTTGGTTTTCTTGATGAGATTCCTAAGTGGCGTGTAAATGAGTATAAGGTACCTATTATTTCTGCGGTTATGATTCCTTACACAATAGATGTGCAAAGGCATACTCCTCAGCTGGTGAGTTATTATGAGAATTGGAGAAGGGATTATTACCTGTTAGCTACGGGTAGGAATGTTCTTGATACGTCTTCTGACATTGGTGCTACGAGGAGGCAGCAGTTTGACATCACCTTCAAGCCTTTCTTTGGTAACGATGATTTCTTATTACATCCAGAGAAGCCTGATGGCAGGGTGTTACTTGATGATCAGTATCATATATCTAGATCTGACACGGTAACGGCTTTCTGTCATGTAGAGGATATATTTTTTATAGCTACGTTACGTGGTTTCATTTATGTTTTTAATGAATTTGGTGAGCCTTTTAACGCTGCTTTGCATGAGGTGTCTCAGAATCCTTTTTGGGCTAATAGTCGTTTCGTTGGTACGTTCTTTGGCTTTGAGCGTTTTCCTGACGATTACATATCTGGCTTAACTACAGATGGTAAAGATGTATTTATATGTATGAAGTCTGCTACAGGGTTTGGTAGCATGACTCCTTTAACAGAAACATATGTTCAAATCATACCTATTGCCTTTTTCACAGCTCCTCGTCGGGCTGTATCTTTTCCTCCTGTAGAGGCAGATTATGTTGATACCCGAAGATATTTGGGATCCATTAATGAGGAAAGATATCGTTTACCTAATAGTGAGTTTAACGATGAAACTATTGCTATAGGAACTGTTGACGTTAATACAGGGCCAAGTATTGCTAATGTTGATGACACTGCCAACTTTGATTCTTTAGCTCTGCATTATGATGAATCTAATTTGTATATATTTCAAAAAGACAAGATTCCTTATGGTACTTCTGGGTATACCTATCAGCCCGTTTGTGTTTATGAGTATGAGGCTCCTGAAACTTTGAAGCAATTGTTTACTGGGTTTGATATAGCTAATCCTCAGACGCCTGAGTCGAGTAATGTGTACACTAGTCGGTGGTATCCTACTGATATATTTTCTGTTCTAGACGAACCTCGTCCCACTGCTGATGCTGAGTATTTTGTAACTGGTTATACTGTATATTATCACCCTTTTCATAAGGGACCTTATTCTTTAGTTTCTACTGTTGTTTCACACCCCTCTCTTTCAGTTCCACCTGGTATCACCACTCGATCACGACATGTTTTGTTATCAGATAGGGTTCCTAGTACCATAACTTCCGCTTCAACGACGTATGTTTTATCGGATGCTTTGCGGGAGATTGAGTATCTTGATTCTAATCAGACGTATCCAAGATTTGGTCTTCCTAATGTTCCTAACTATAATAATGATCCTGTAGATTTAACTCCTATACGCAGTAATCCTCTTTCAACGAATAGTCTTTCTCCTAGTCGATCGACGTTACTTACTTTTGAAAATCTGCAACGGGTTTATCATGCACAACTGACAGGTGCTTTTAAGAGGGCTCTTCGTTCTGCTTCTGCTCCTATATCTTCAGGGCTTATTTCATCAGAAGAATACTTTGATACTCTTGTCGTATCTATTTTCGAGATTCGTAATTCAACGGGTTTAGTTGCTGTTAGACATAGGCCTTATATAAGTACGAATCTTTTAGAAAAATATATTTATAGGGATTTATATGATGCAGGGACGAATAATGTTATATCTTTAGCGGTGCATTATCCCAGCTCTTTAATTGGTCCTATGGTATGGGTATTAAAGGCGGGATCATATGCGAGGAATGATTCTTCTGTGCATTGTTATCGATATGTTGTGGCTGAGAAAGTATATGCTACGCATCCTTTTGCTGACATTCCAACCACGGGGTCACATGAGGGATTTGTTGAATATGTTCTTAATCAAATTACTCTTCCTACCAGAGTTCGGATAAAAGACTGGAAAGGAGATAGAGAAGTAAAAGTCGTAGAGGTGTTTGAGTATCTTGATATTGATATTAAGGAAGATCAGATATATGTATTTGGCGTATATTTGGATGGTGATTTACGATTTAATTTTATCAAAAGATATAGATGCCCTTATGCTTTAGCTATTAAAACTATTAAAACTCCTAAGGTGCAGTTTATTGATATTGCTGCCATAAGTAACGTTACTCTTGTTGCTTTAAATCCTCAGGGTTATTTATCTTTCTTTGATATGCAGAAATATAAAATAGACAATATGTATGAAAAAAATAGATTGGATGTAACATTAGATGAGATTAGAGAATTGGGAACTCTCATAAGCATGGCTTACCGAAAAGGTTTAATTTATGTTTTGGGATTTGTTGGTAATAAACATGAGATTCGTGTTTACACTTTAGACGGAAAAAGAAGACAGTATTTAGATTTTAGTTTGTATGGTGATGCTAGCGATCCTTTTATTAGAGATTACAAAAATGATGCTTATGATATTGCTGGTATAGATATTGCTGATGATAGATTATATGTTTCACGTGCCAATGGTCATGTTACGGATTTAGCTGATGCACAGAAATATGATCCTTATGTTGGCGTTTGGGAACTTCCTGAATTTAATCCTGATTCTGAGGTTGATCTTCTTTCTCTTTCTACATCCAATGTATTTGAAGGCATAGTTAGTATAGGTAATTATCATTATCTTTTGAATACGGTGGTGAATTCTGTTACTGCTGTGGAAACTGTTACAGGTTCTGCTACAGCACAGATGATTGATAGAGGTCGTTCTTTTGTATTTGAAGTGGAATCTGGGGAGACGGCTCATGGTTTAGCTTTTATCAATGATCTTTTCTATATAGTTATGAATAGATATATTTCATCTACGAATACGTTTACGGGGTATGTTAGAGCTTATAATGCTGGTGGTATTCGTCAAAGGGATAAGGATTTTCTATTAAATAGTCGTTCTCAATATACGGGTATAGCTAATACTACAGCAGCATCAAGTAGAACTTTGGGTGATTATACTCAGAGTGCTGGTGATTATTTATATATATTAAATGCTTTAGAAAACAGGGTTGAGGTGTGGACTATAAATGGTAATAGGGAAAATGCTGGTGATTTGAGCTTACCTGAATTGGAGGATGGCAAGACTTATGAGGGCTTAGCTATTTATGATGAGCATGCTTATGTTTTGGTGGCCGATCCTATGGGTAATAAGGATACGGTATACAGTTATCCGTTAGCTGCTACTGGAGGTGTGTCTGCTTCTTTCGGAACACCTTTAGTTATTGGTAGGACTATAGATATTAGTCGTCCTGATTTGCCAGAACGGCAGAGAGTGTATCGTGGTATAGCTTTTCACGAGTATTCGATTTCTGGCAATCAGTTATTGATTCTTGATGCTATAGCGCTTGGTGCTGATGAGATTAATATTGATACGTGGATGGCTCTTGAGTCTCAGGTAGATGGAGATCCTTCTAAATTTGAGAGATTGATTGGTGCTGCTGACATTAAGATTCCTTTAATGGACACTCGGAACTTTTCTGGTATTACGGCTGGTATTGGTTTAGGTGCTGATGAGGCTGCTAAGCAGACTACCAAGAGTGTTAATTTCTTTGTATTGGATACCCATGACAACACGGTGAAGTTTTATTTGAGTCGTAGGGGAACGCTTTCTAATTTAATCAACTTAGGTAGGGGTAGTTGGCAGGGTATTACGACGGATGATGCTGTTAGTTTTAACAAGTTACGTATTTCCAAAGATGGTTATATCTATTGTTTGAAGGATGGTTCGGGTACCTCTGTAATGGGTATGCCTATGCGTTTTGAGTCTGATAGTGTGCAGGTATATAACTTAGCTGGTGATCATTTACCGGATAGATCTTTTGATATTGAAGAAGGAAACTGGACGGGTATTACGGTTGAGTCTTTGGGTATTGATTTGTATTTGTTGGACAATGATGGCAATCGTATTGTTGCTTATTATATTGATGGTAGGCGTAATTATTTAAGAGACTTTCCTTTATACGAGGGTGATTGGACGGGTGTTACTACAGATGGTTTGTATATTTATACGTTAAACAATACGACTAACAATATTGCTGTTTGGAGTTTAACGGGTAAGAGGAGACAGAAATTTGACAGGAGATTACCTGAAAAAGATTGGACGGGTATCACTACGGATAACACGTACTTATTTGTTGTTAACAATACAGACAAGGTTATTTACCAGGAATCTGTATCTGAGAGATTTTCTTATTTCAACAAGGATGACATTGAGGATTCTATTGAAACGGGTCAGGGCATCCTTTCTAACTATGTTAGCAATACCTTAGCTCCTAATTATATATCTTTTGACAAGTCTACCTTGCCTCGTTCTTTTATTCAGATGGAAGAAAATGGCAGGTTAACGTTTAATCGTGGGATATTCATTCTGCCATCAGAGGATGATAATCCTTTGCTTCCTGGTACAGAGTTAGCTCCTATGGATTTGCATTGTGAGAATTTTAGATTATCGTTAGCTCCTGCTGAAGCTTTGACTTCGGTGGTGAATTTATTTGGTCATTTCTTTTTTCAGAGAACGGATACATTTAATGGCACTTTAGACATTGGTACGGGTGATCATAGTGATTTTGATATTTATCGTAACGGTGGTTCTTGGGTTGTTTTAGATAAAACCAATAATAATTTATTTATTAATAGGTTTAATGATCCTGTGGGTAATCGGGTTATGGTCAATTTAGGTTCAGGTGATTACACAAGTATTGCTGCCAATGATGATACGGATGACTTTATTTATGTTTTAAACAATGACAGCGATAAGGTGGAGGTTTATAACATTTCTGGTACGCGTCAGTCTGCTATGGATATTAGTTTAGGTGAGGGTGACTGGCAGAAGTTAGCTTTTGTCTTTGGTGCTTATTTTGCTTATGACAAATCGGAAAGTAAGGTTAAGGCTTGGTCTACGTCATTATCTGGTATTAAGCGTAATACGTCTGGTGATATTGACATAGTCGGATTTACTAAGTTGCCTACTCTTGAAGAGAAGGACTTCATTGGTATGACTACTGATGGTAGGTATCTCTTTTTGATGTATGACATATCTACTCAGTTGGCTGAGTATCGTGCGGCTAATCCTGATTCTCCTAATAGTGGTAAGAGGATGGTAGCTGCTTATAGTTTTGCTGTGGGTGGTGTGACGTCTACGGTACCTGAGACTTTAAGTTACACTGACTTTGATTTGGTGAGTTTTCGCTATGTTGATACATTGAACAATATTGGTTATTTTGTTGGCATGGATGGTAACGGTCAGTTGCATACGTATAACTTGGTACCTGGTGCTGATAAGACTATGCCGTTTTATGGTCGTCGTCCGTCGCAGTTTATTAACACGGGGCCATTATATGACGGTATTGGCGAGGAGCCTTTTACGGCTAATATTGGAACGAGCTTTACGCGTTGGACTACTTTGGGTTTATCCCGTGGTGTACCTACTCCCATTGATCGTTTAGAGAATGATTTTGTTGTTAACTATTCAGACACTCATACGGGTGAGGCTGTAGACCGTCCTCCTCATCCTTTAGATCCTTTGTATATATCTATGGCTAAGGATGATGAGCTTTCTTTCCTTTGGTTTAATTACCACAACATACATAAATTCTATCGTGTGCGTCGTAGTCCTCTTGATTACTTCTTAGATTTTTGGGCGACGTATGTGTTACATGGTAGACCTGATCGTTGTTTTTTTCCAACGGTGGGTATTCGTTCTAAGGATATGTATTCTACGGAATCTACGTTTAAGGATTTTCAGGCTATTAATCCTAACCGTAGTCATGCGTTATATGATTACACCTTAGATGGTAATATTACGC
>MKWU01004954.1_pt1 | contig 15100 bp, 8 predicted proteins | sample 809101 | NCBI WGS metagenome assembly MKWU01 (sample SAMN05860141, study PRJNA318959) | sponge metagenome | host: Aplysina aerophoba | place: Slovenia: Piran, Adriatic Sea, Gulf of Piran | collected 2013-05-07 | reverse complement strand
CGGGCCGCGGGTGCCGACTGAAGTCGGCGTTCCAAGCCGTTTTGGCGGTGAAGGCGATGTGCCTGGTACGGTTCCGCGACGCTGCGCGCCGTTCGGTGCGTCCAGGCTGGCACCTGCTGGACAAACCACCGCGACAGAGTGGGTTACGACCCATTGCGGTCCGCACCGGGTCGTGAGTATGAGAAATCCGGGTTAGCCTGGGGTTAGCCCGGCTGGTTGCCGTTGCGGCTCCGGCTCGACGTCCGTGGTCCCGGCCGCCACCGTCGTGAAGGCAGGTGGCGTGGTGCGTCTGCCGCGGGCCCGCGGTCCGCGTGCCGCCGTGAAGGCCGGCTTTCCTACCGGGACGAGAGGCTGCGGTGGACCAGGCGGACGAAGCGCTCGGCGTTCACGAAACCGGCGGCGTCCGGCGACCAGCCGATGTCGGTGCCGATGCCGGTGACCAGGGCGACGTAGTCGGCCGCGGCATCGTCCTCGCTCTGGCCGGCAGCGACGCGCTCGCTGATCCGCTCGCGGGCCATCTTGAGGGCCTCCGCGTACTTCATGAGGTTGGCGCGGTCGGTGACCGGCCCGTGGCCGGGAATGATCTTCGTCTGGCCGTCGGTCGCCCCGGCGACCTTCTCGGCGGCCGCGATCAGGCCGTCAACATGCCCCCCGGAATCCACGTCGATGAACGGGAAGGCGCCGTTGAAGAACAGATCTCCCATGTGGACGACATTGGCGCCCCGGAAAAAGATGATGGAGTCGCCGTCGGTATGGGCGGTGGGAGCGTGGACCGCTTCGACGGCCAGACCGTTCCAGTGCAGAGTGACGCCGTGCTCGAAGGTCACCACCGGCAGGGCTTCGGGAGCCGCCTGGTCGCTGCGGCCGACCAGATCCGCGAAGTCGGCGGGGTTCATCCGCCGCCGGACGTTCTCGTGGGCCACGATGAGGCTACCGGCCTTCCCGAGGTTCTCGTTGCCGCCGGTGTGGTCCCCGTGCCAGTGAGTGTTGACCACGAAGCGCACCGGCTCGTCCGTGATGCCCCGCACCGCAGCGAGGATCTTGTCGGTGAGCGGCGCGTACTGATCGTCCACCAGCAGCGCCCCGTCTTCACCGGTCGAGAGGCCGATGTTGCCGCCGCGCCCGAAGAGGACGTGAATGCCGCCGCCCAGATCCTCGCTGGTGATGGAGACGGCGTCCCAGTCCGGATCCTGGGCCAGCGCCGGGAACGCGACGAGCGAAAGGCAAATCGCGGCGAGAACGAGCCGCCGTGGGCGGCGCATGGATGGGTCAGTCAGGAACATGGCGGTACGAACTCCGGAAAACAATGATGCGGCCACACGGATCCCGGTGGCCTGACGGAGAACCAGCGGCGGAAGAGTCAGCAGCCGACGCAGGCGTTGTTGTTCTGGGCGCCGTAGCTGGCGAGGAGCGCGATCGTCTCCGGGAAGGGGTTGATGCGCTGCACCGGCCCGTTCGCCAGGTCGATGGTCGTCTGGCCGGTCCGAGCCACCGCGAGCGGATCGGCACCGTGGTCGATCAGGTACTGCACGAGCCAGGTATCGCCGCGCGACGCCGCGTGGTGGATCGTCGAGTAGCCGTTGTGGTCACGAACGGTCGCATCCGCACCGCATTCCTCGACGAGGTAGCGGACCGCGTCATGCCAGGCGTCCGGCGCGTGCCGGTGAGAGTTGGCGGCGAGTCCGAGGCCATACCCCACCCCGGACGCGGCGTGGATCGGATACACCGCGGAGTCGCCGAACTCGGCCGGAGGAAGACCCGATGGATCCGGATCCCCGTCTTCGATGAGCATCGGGAGACGCCGCCGCTCCGGCACCTTCATCGTCGGAATGTGCGGGTCGGCGCCGTTCGCCACCAGCAGCTTCATGGCCGGAACGTCGAGCGAATAGGCGGCGCGCCAGAAGGCGGTCGCACCGCTGCGGTCCACCCCGAGCTGGTCCACGTTGTAGACCGTGTACCAGAGCGAACTGTCGATCCGGGCGTTCACGTCGGCGCCCGCATCGATCAGGGCCTGCATGAGTTCGAGGTGCGAGGTCTCCTGCTGCAGGTAATCGGCGGGCTGCGGGTGCCGGGCCTTTGGAATCCACTGGGTGTTGATCGCCCCGTAGAGCGGAGTGGAGTTTTGCGAATCCGCCAGCATCGGGTCGGCGCCACGCTCGAGCAGTTTCATGGCGAGGTCGAAATGACCGTTGATCGTGGCCATGAGAAGCGGCGTGGTGCCGCTGCCTTCGGCGCGCTGGTCGATTTCGGCGCCGGCGTCGAGCATCGCCATCGCGGTCTCGATCTGACCCTCGCGGGCAGCGAGCAGGAGGGCGGTGAGGCCGCCGTGGGTGCCGACCCGGTCCTCATAGGTCTTGGGCCGCGGCTCGTTCGGATCGAGATCGCTGTATGGATCGAGCGGATCGGGCGGCGCCGCCCCACCGCCGGTGCCTCCGGTGCCCGCACCGGGGCGGCGGTCGGTACCGTTCGCGGGGAGCGGACGCTCGGCCTGGAGGACGCCGCTGCCACCCCGAATCTCGGCGAGACGGGCCTCCCGCTGGCGGCGCTCCTGCATGTCGAGCTTGGCGCGCTCGACGACATCCAGCACGTTCGCGGTTGCTGCGGCGTCCGCGCCGGCCTCCATCAGCGTCTTGACCGCTTCCACGCGGCCGCGGACGGCGGCGAACATGAGCGCGGTGAGGCCCCACTCGGTTTCCCGCGCGTCCACGGAGGCTCCGTGCGCGATCAGAGCGGTCACCACTTCGGGCACGCCGGCGGCCGCCGCCAGATGGATGGGCTCGGCCCCGGTCAGGGTCATGGCGCCGGCAGGTGCGCCGCCCACGAGGAGCGCCTCCACGACCCCGGCCTTGCCGGCGGCCGCCGCCACGTGAAGCGGCATGTGACCACCGAGACGGGTCGTCGCCTCGAGATCCGCACCGGCAGCGATCAGAACCTCCGCAACCTCGCGATTCCCGAGCTTCGCCGCCCAGTGGAGCGCGGTGAACCCGTCGCCCTGCGCCGCGTTCACGTCCGCGCCCGAGCGCAGCTCCGCCTTCAGCGACTCGACGTCACCGCGCTTCGCCGCATCCAGGACCGGCGACAGCAGCGCCGCGTATCCGGCTCCGACCAGCACCCCCAGCACCGTGAGCAGCGCTGCCAGACCAATCCATCGCTTTCCGATCTTCATGCCCCGCCCCTCTCTCCCGATCAGAGTCCTTGGTGTGGGTTCCGCTCCCCGGTTACACCGCCTGCGACAGCGAGAACGAGCCCGTGCTGTTGCCGAAGCTCTCCAGGTCGTCCATCCCCAACTTGTGCAGGAGCGTCAGCATCACGTTCGCCAGCGGTGTCCCCGGCTGCGCACGCAGGTGCAGGTTGTGCTCCAGCGCTCCGTTCGCGCCGCCCGCCACGAAGAACGGGACGCGCTTGTGGTTGTGGATGTTTGGATCGCCCATCGGAGACCCGTAGACGATCATCGTCTTGTCGAGCAGCGTCCGGTCCTCTTCCTGGATGCTCCGCAACTTCTCCATGAAGTAGGGCACCAGGCTCACGTGGTACCGGTTGATCCGGCCCAGGACCTCGACCCGCTCGGGATCGTTGCCGTGGTGCGAGGCCGGATGGAAGGCCGTGGCCTCCCCACTCTCCGGGTACACCCGGCTCGACGCGTCCCGGCCCAGCTTGAAGCTGAACACCCGGGTCATGTCCGACTGGAAGGCCAGCGCCTGCAGGTCGAACATGATCTTCACATGCTCGTCGAACGAATCAGGCACCCCTGACGGTGCATCGGGAAGCTCGCGGAGTTCCCCGCTGGTGTTCCGCTCCACGATCCGCTCGATCCGCCGCTCCATCTCCCGGATGTCCGTCATGTAGCGGTCCATCCGCCGCACGTCCTCCGGGTCGAGCGCATTCTTCAGCCGGCTGACCTCCGAACCGATGAAGTCCAGCACGCTTTGGCGGGCCTTCTGCCGGGCGATCCGTCCCTCCGGGGTGCCGCCCGCACCGAACAACTGGTCGAACACGATCCGCGGGTCCCGCGTCATCGGCAGCGGCTCGGTCGGCGACGCCCAACTGATGGTGTCCGTGTAGACGCAGGCATAGCCGTAGGCGCAGCCGCCGGCCTGGTCCACCGTCTCGATGCAGAGCTGCATCGAGGGAATGGGCGTGTCCTGGCCGAAGCGCTGGGCGTACATCTGGTCCAGCGAGGTGCCCGCAAACACGTCCGAACTCTCGGTCTGCTTGGGATACGACTGGGTCAGGAACGCCGCGCTGGAGCGGAAGTGGTCTCCGCCGATCTCACGCGCGGTACGCGCCTCGGCCGGCTCCACATCGCAATCGCTCACGACCGTGACGTAGTCGCGAACCGGCTCCAGGGAGCTGAGCGCGCCCTTCGAGAGATCGAAGTCCGTACCCTCCGTTTCCGGGCTCCACAGGTGCTGCGAGCGGCCGTACTTGTTGCTGCCGGCGGCGCCGTGAACGATTTCCACCGCCACGAGGCGCGTCGGGTCGTCCGCCGTCGGTTTCGCCATCACGCTCGCCGGCACCATGGCGTCCAGGAACGGCAACGCGATCGTTGCTCCCGCTCCCCGAAGGAACGTGCGCCGGGGAAGGCTCTTACCGGTCAGGTAGTTCATCGTTTTCTCCTGTCCTCTTTTTTTCCCTACTGGCTTTTACCTACCAGGGGTACCCCACCGGCCGTCTCCGTATCCGGTGGAGTTGGGGTTTTGCTGTGGGTAAACGGCCCCCAAAAGGTACGGGATAGTCCGTTTCCCATAACCGGGCAAGGATAGGAAATCCGGCGGTCCGACGCAAGCGACAAACGGACCGGACGGGCGCCCTGGACGAGTGCCCGGGGAAGCGGAGACGCGGCGCCCTTCAGCCCCCCGGCGGCGTATCAGTGCTCCGCGGCGACGGTGGTTTCGATCTCTTCGAGAACCTCGCCCTTCATCTGGAAGGCCGGGCTGTTCACCACCCCCAGGATGAACGAAGACATCCGGTAGTCCGAAGCCCCCGCTTCCCGCACGATCTCCCGGATCCGCGGCTGGTCGTAGTACTCCACCCGCCGGCCCAGCGCGTAGGCCATCAGGTTCTCCGTGAAGGTCCTGAGCAGCGGCGTCGGACGCTTGAGGAGCGCATTGCGCAGATCCCCGATGTTCTGGATCAGGGTCCCGTCGTAGAACTCGCCGGATGCATCGATCGGCTGGCCCGCGTCCTTCACCCGCAAGCGGCCCGTCACGTCGAACGCCTCGAGCGCCACGCCGATGGGATCCATCATCCGGTGGCAGGAACGGCAGGCCGGGTTGTCCCGGTGAATCTCCAGACGTTCGCGGGCGGTGAGCTCGCGGCCGTCCTGCGCCGCCGCGGTCGCATCGAGGTCGGGAACGTCCGGCGGGGGCGGTGGCGGCGGGCTTCCCAGCAGCACCTCCATCACCCACTTTCCGCGAAGCACCGCCGACGTCCGGTACGGATGCGAGGTCAGCGTCAGCATGCTCCCGTGGGCGAAGATCCCCCGCCGGTTCGGGTTCTGGTACTTCACCAGCCGGTGCTCGGGACCGGTCACCCCCACCATTCCGTAGTGCTTGGAGAGGCGCTCGTTCACGAACGTGTAGTCGGCCTCGAACAGGTCGAAGACGCTCTTGTCTTCCGACACCAGGTAGTGGAAGAACCGCTCGGTCTCCTCCACCATCGCCGTCTTCAACTGCTGGTGGAAGTCCGGATAGAGCCGCACGTTCGGATTGATCTTCTTGAGGTCCTGCAGCCGGAACCACTGATACGCGAACCGCTTGGCGAGGGCCTCCGAACGCGAATCCGCCAGCATCCGGCGAACCTGGTGCTCGAAGACCGCGGGATCGGACAACTGTCCGGCCTCCGCCGCGTCCAGCAACTCGTCGTCCGGAATCGTCCCCCAGAGGAAGAACGAGAGGCGGGACGCCAGGTCGGTGTCCGTGAGCCGATAGCCGAACTCCGCCTCGCGCGGATCGAGCGGCTCCTCGATGCGGAAGACGAAGTTGGGGCTCGCGAGAATCCCCTCGACCCCCATCCGGATACCTTCCTCGAAGCTGACGGTCTCGGCGCCGGCGTCATAAAGCTCCATGAGCGCTGCCAGACCCTCGCCCGTCAGGTTCCCCCGATAGGCGAGCCTTGCCAGCCGGCCCAGAATCTCCTCGGCGCACGGCCGGGCCTCGTCCGGTGACAGCGGGCGGCAGGCAAAGATCGCCCGCCGGCTCGGCGTTTCCGAAACTCCGGTCGTGTCGAAGGGGCCGCGAATGAGGACGTCCCGGAGATGCGGGAGGCTGTGGATTCCGTAGGTAAGCGCGATGTTGGTGCTGGCGAGCGACCACTCGTGCGGCGAGATGAGGTCCAGGGTCGCACCGTCGAACTGCCGCAGGAACGCCGCCGCCACCTTTCGGGGACCGGCCTTCACGAAGATCGGCTCGGTGATCATCGTGGCGCCATCCGGATCGGAGGTGTGCATCCACGGATCGATCGAGAGCAGCGCCACCCGCTCCCCGTCAATGGAGATCTCGAGTCGCTCGGGGTTTTCCTCGGAGTTCAGCGCCCCCACGGCCGTACCGACGACGGGGCCGCACACCTCATGGTGCAGGGAGACTCGGAAAACGTAGTTCCCGTCCGCGGGGAAGGTGTGGTCCGCGGCGAGCCCGCCGCGGGTGCCGTACGGCGCTCCCTCGACCTGGCGGCGCTGCGAAGCCCACCGGGAGACGAAGTAGCTGGTCTCGGCCGGCGCGGCGTCCGGATCGCCCACCGCGAACCGGCTGATCTCGCTCGCCGCGCGCAGGTAGGAATCCATCAGCGTCGCCGAGAGCAACTGCACGTCCGCGATGTTGTCGAAGTTGGCGCTGATGGTGTCCTGCGGCAGGTACTCCGCGGCGTCCAGTTCGAGCGCCAGCAGGTCCCGGATCGCCGCCGAGTACTCCGCCCGGTTCAGTCGCTGGAAGGAGCGGCGCCCCGGATTCGGCTCCGCCGCGGCGCTCTCGTCGAGCTGGGTCTCGAGCGACCCCGCGACTTCGGCGAGCATTTCCTCGCCAGGACGGCGTGAGCCCGGCGGCGGCATCATGCCCAGGCGGAGCTTCGACACCATCTTCTCGGCGAGATCGGGGCTCCCGGGCGCGTTCCCGGCGTCAAAACCGGCAAGCGACATGTTGCCGGTCTTCATCCGGTCGTTGTGGCAGACCATGCAGTAGGTCCGCAGCATCCGGTTGTGGGCAGCCGCGTTCTCCGGAGAGACGGACCGCGCGGCTTCGCCTGACGGGGCGGTCTCCGCGGGTGATCCGGGCTCCCAGACCCGGGCGGTAGCGAGGGTCGAGGTCTCGGAAGACGACGCGACCGATGCCACCAGGAGACCGGCGAAAAGGAGCGGGATCAGGGAAAGCCGGCCGGCTCTTCCTGACGCTGCAACCGCGGAGATTCCCATCGTGATGCCTCAGCAACCCACGCAGCGGTTGTTGTTCTTGGCCCCGTAGCTCTCCAGGAGGGCGATGGTCTCCGGGAAGGGGTTGATCCGCTGAGCCGGCCCGTTCGCGAGATCCACCGTGCTCTGCCCGGTCCGGGCAACGGCCAGCGGGTCGGCGCCCTTGGAGATGAGGTAGAGGATCATCTCGTTGTCACCGCGGGAGGCCGCGTGGTGAATCACGCTGTAGCCGTTGTGGTCGCGGGCGGCCGGGTCGGCCCCCAGTTCCTCCACCAGGTACTTCAACGCCGGCATCCAGGCGTCGGGCGCGTGGCGATGCGAGTTCGCCGCGAGTCCCAGGCCGTAGCCGACTCCGGCCGCGGCATGGATCGGATGGACGCCGGGACCTCCGTAGGGGACCTCCGGAAGCCCGGAGGGATCCTCGGTGGGCTCTTCCAGGGTCAGGTCCGTCAACCGGCGCAGGGTCCGCTCGGGCACTTTCATGGTCGGAATGTTCGGATCCGCTCCACGGGCGACCAGCATCTTCATGGCCGGAATGTCGAGCGCGTAGGCGGCGCGCCAGAAGGCCGTCGCGCCAGCGCGGTTCACGCCGAGCTGGTCGGTGTTGTAGGTGGTGTACCACTGCTTCCGTTCGAGCCGGGCATCGATGTCGGCGCCGGCGTCGAGGAGAGCCTCCATGAACTCGATGTGCGAGGTCTCCTGCCGGAGGTGGTCCGCGGGCTGGGGATGGAACGGCTGGGCAATCCAGCGGGAGTTGATCGCGCCGTAAAGCGGTGTCCCGCCCGAAACGTTCTTCAGATTCGGGTCCGCGCCCCGTTCCAGCAGTTCCATGCCGAGGTCGTAGTGACCGTTGATCGACGCCATCAACAGGGGCGACGTGAGGTGTCCCTCCGCCTGCTGGTCGACGTCGGCTCCCGCGTCCACCAGGGCGACGGCCGACTCGAGATGGCCGTCACGGGCCGCCAGCAGCAGCGCCGTCAGGCCGCCGTGGGTGCCCACCAGTTCCGCGTAGCGAAGGGGCTGGAGGCTGTTTCGATTCCCCCGCCGGGCCTCTCTCCGCTTCCGGGCTTCCTCGATGGCCTTGGCGCGTGCCAACTCGTCTTCGGGATGGCCGTGGGCCGCGGCGTGTTCGTCCTTCTCCGCCGCGACTTCTGCAGCCGTTGGCTTCTTCAGGTCGGCGAGGTCGGCATTGCCGGAAACGGCGGCAGACGCCGTTGCCGGGGCTTCCGCGGTCTTGCCCTTCTCCTTCGCTGCCTTGGCGGCCGCCGCGCGCGCCCGGCGCTGGGCCTCCTTGGCCTTCTTGTCCCGCTCCCGCTCGTCGTAGATCACGCCGGCGGTGCCGCCGCCCCGCTCGCGGGCGATCCGGGCCTGGCGGGCCCGCCGCGCGGCAAGGTTCTGCTCGGCGCGGGCTGCGACGTCGAGCACCTTGGCCGTAACCGCGGGATTCGCACCCGCTTCCATCAGCGCGTCGACCGCCGCGGTCCGGCCGGTGGCCGCCGCGAACATGAGAGGCGTCTGGCCCCACTGCGGCTCCGCCGCGTCCACGTCGGCTCCGTGAGCCACGAGCACCGCAAGGGTTGCCGGGTCGCCCGCCGCGGCCGCAAAGTGAACCGACCGGGCGCCGGTGTTGGTCGCGACCGCTACCGGAGCCCCGGCCTTCAGAAGCGTTTCGACGACTTCCGCCTGGCCGGCGGCCGCCGCCACGTGGAGCGGCATGTGGCTTCCGAGGCGGGTCGTCGCCTCGATGTCCGCCCCCGCCGCGATCAGGATCTCCGCGACCTCGCGGTTCCCGAGTTTCGCCGCCCAGTGGAGCGCCGTGAATCCGTCGCCCTGCGCCGCGTTCACGTCCGCACCCGAGCGCAACTGCGCCTTCAGCGACTCGACGTCACCTCGCTTCGCCGCGTCCAGGACCGGCGCCAGGGCTGCAAACCCGGAGCCCACCACGAGTCCGAGCGCGCAGAGCAGCGCTACGAGACCAATCCATCGGTTCCCAATCTTCATGGCTCTTTCCTCTCTTGTCTCCGGAGTCTTCTCCGAGAACTTCTCGCCGCCTAGACCGCCTGCGACAGCGAGAACGTCCCCGTGCTGTTGCCGAAGCTCTCCAGGTCGTCCATCCCCAGCTTGTGCAGGAGCGTCAGCATCACGTTCGCCAGCGGGGTCCCCGGCTGCGCACGCAGGTGCAGGTTGTTTTCCAGCGCTCCGTTCGCGCCGCCCGCCACGAAGAACGGGACGCGCTTGTGGTTGTGGATGTTCGGGTCACCCATCGGGGACCCGTACAGGATCATCGTCTTGTCGAGCAGCGTCCGGTCTTCTTCCTCGAGGCTCCGCAGCTTCTCCATGAAGTACGGAATCAGGCTGACGTGATACCGGTTGATCCGGCTCAGGATCTCCACCCGCTCCTCGTCGTTCCCGTGGTGCGAGGCCGGATGGAACGCGTTGGACTCCCCGCTGTCCGGATACACCCGGCTGGAAGCGTCCCGGCCCAGCTTGAAGCTGAACACCCGGGTCATGTCCGACTGGAAGGCCAGCGCCTGCAGGTCGAACATGATCTTCACGTGCTCGTCGAACGAGTCCGGCACCCCTGAGGGGGCGTCGGGGAGCTCGCGCATGGCGCCGCTGGTGTTCCGTTCCACGATCCGCTCGATCCGCCGCTCCATCTCCCGGATGTCCGTCAGGTAGCGGTCCATCCGCCGCACGTCCTGGGGATCGAGCGCGGACTGCAGGTCGCGGACCTCCTCCCCGATGAAGTCCAGCACGCTCTGGCGGGCCTTCTGCCGGGCGATCCGTCCCTCCGGGGTGCCGCCCGCCCCGAACAACTGGTCGAACACGATCCGCGGGTCCCGCGTCATCGGCAGCGGCTCGGTCGGCGACGCCCAACTGATGGTGTCCGTGTAGACGCAGGCATAGCCGTAGGCGCAGCCGCCCGCCTGGTCCACCGTCTCGATGCAGAGCTGCATCGAGGGAATCGGCGTGTTCTGGCCGAACCGCCGCGCATACAACTGGTCCAGCGAGGTACCGGCCAAGACGTCCGACCCCTCCGTCTGGCGGGGATGGGAAGCGGTCAGGAAGGTGGAACTCGACCGGAAATGGTCCCCGCCGATCTCCCGCGCGGTCTCGGCCTCCGCCGGCTCATTGTCGCAATCGCTCACGATCGTGACGTAGTCCCGAACCGGCTCCAGGGGGCTGAGCGAGCCCTTCGACAGGTCGAAGCCGGCGCCCTCCTTCTCCGGAGACCACAGGTGCTGTTCGCGGCCGTACTTGTTGCTGCCGGCGGCGCCGTGAACGATTTCGACCGCCACGAGCCGCGTCGGATCCGCCTCGGTCGGCTTCGCGATCACGCTCGCCGGAATCATCGCGTCCAGGAACGGCAACGCGACCGTTGCCCCCGCTCCCCGAAGGAACGTGCGGCGTGGAAGGCTCTTCCCGGTCAGGTAGTTCATCGCTGTCTCCTTGTGTTCAGGCTCTCTTTTCCGATTCGAGATTCTCCGTCGGACTTCCTATTGCTCTTCGGCGACCGTGGTCTCCGGTTCCTCCCCGATGCTTCCCTTCATCTGGAAAGCCGGGCTCTTCGCCACGCCCAGGATGAACGCGGACATCCGGTAGTCGGAGGTTTCCGCCTCTTTCACGATCTCCCGGATCCGCGGCTGGTCGTAGTACTCCACCCGCCGGCCCAGTGCGTAGGCCATCAGGTTCTCGGTGAATGTCCGGAGCAGCGGGGCGGGCCGCTTCAGCAGGGCCTCACGCAAATCGCCGATATCCCGGATCGGGGTCCCGTCGTAGAACTCGCCCGAAGCGTCGATCGGCTGCCCGGCATCCTTCACCCGCAAGCGGCCGGTCACGTCGAACTGCTCGAGCGCCAGGCCGATGGGATCCATCATCCGGTGACAGGAACGGCAGGCCGGGTTGTCCCGGTGGATTTCGAGGGCCTCGCGCGCGGTGAGCTTGCGGACCGTCTCGCCCGACTCTCCGGTGTCGAGATCCGGAACGTTCGGCGGCGGAGGCGGCGGCGGGCTCCCGAGTAGCACCTCCATCACCCACTTTCCGCGAAGCACCGCCGAGGTACGGTACGGATGCGAGGTCAGCGTCAGCATGCTCCCGTGGGCGAAGATCCCGCGCCGGTTCGGGTTCTGGTACTTCACCAGCCGGTGCTCGGGGCCGGCCACTCCCGACATCCCGTAGTGCCTCGCGAGGCGCTGGTTCACGAACGTGTAGTCGGCCGTGAACAGGTCGAAGACGCTCTTGTCTTCCGCTACCAGGTGGTGGAAGAACCGCTCGGTCTCCTCCACCATCGCCGTCTTCAACTGCTGGTAGAAATCCGGATAGAGGCGAACGTTCGGGTTGACCTTCCTGAGGTCCTGCAATCGGAACCACTGATGCGCGAACCGCTTCGCGAGCGCCTCCGAGCGCGGATCCGCCAGCATCCGCCGGACCTGGGTCTCGAACCCCGCGGGGTCCGTCAACTGCCCCGCCTCCGCCGCGTCCAGCAGTTCGCCGTCCGGAATCGTCCCCCAGAGGAAGAACGAGAGGCGGGACGCCAGGTCGGTGTCCGTGAGCCGGTAGCCGAACTCCGCCTCGCGCGGATCGAGCGGCTCCTCGATGCGGAAGACGAAGTTGGGGCTCGCGAGGATCCCCTCGATGCCCATTCGGATACCTTCTTCGAACCCGACCGCCGAAGCCCCGGCGTCGTAGAGGGACATCAGCGCGTTCAGGTTGCGCTCGGTCAGGTTCCGCCGGTACGCAAGCCGGCCGAGGCGGATCAGGATCCGCTCGGCGCAGGGCCGCGCCTCCTCCGGCGCGAGCGGCCGGCAGGTGAAGATCGCCTCGCGGCTCGGAGTCTCCGAGACTCCCGTCGCGTCGAACGGTCCGGTGACGTAGAGATCCCGCAGGTGGGGCACGTTGTGGATGCCGTAGGTCCGCGAGGTCGCGGTGCTGGCGAGCGACCAGTCGTGCGGGGAGATCATGTCGAGGACCGGTCCCTCGTAGTGCTTCAGGAAGACGGCGGCCACCTTGCGCGGCCCGCCCCGCACGAAGATCGGTTCGGTCCGCAGATTGACCCCGTCCGGATCCGAAACGTGCATCCAGCGGCCGACATCGAGCAGCGCGACCCGCTCGCCGTCGACCGAGATCTCGACCTGCTCCGGCTTGTCCAGCGTGTGAAGCGCACTCGACCCCGACCCCACGATGGCGCCGGTGGTCTCGTGGTGGAAGGCGACCCGGAACCGGTACTCGCCGTCGGCGGGGAAGACGTGGTCCACCACGATGCCGCCCCGGGTCCCGTAGGGCGCGCCCTCGACCTGGTCCACCTGGGCCGCCCAGCGCGAGACGTGGTACCCGGACTCGGCGGCCACCGCGTCCGGGTCGCCCACCGCGAGGTGGCTGATGTCACTGGCGGCGCGCAGGTAGGAGTCCATGAGGGTCGCCGAGAGCAACTGGACATCCGCGATGTTGTCGAAGTTGGCGCTGATGGTGTCCTGCGGGAGGTACTTGGAGGCATCCAGGGGCAGGTCCAGCAGGTCCCGGATCGCCGCGCCGTATTCGGCCCGGTTCAGGCGCTGGAACGAACGGCGCCCCGGATTCGGGTTCTCGACCGCGCTCGCGTCAAGCTGGTGCTCGAGCGACTCGGCGACCTCGACGAGCAGATCTTCCGGCGGGCGGCGGGCGCCCGGCGGCGGCATCATGCCGAGGCGGAGCTTCGACACCATCTTTTCCGCGAGGGCGGGATTGCTGGGCGCCTCGGCCGCATCGAATCCGGCGAGCGACATGTTGCCCGTCCTCATCCGGTCGTTGTGGCAGACCATGCAGTAGGTCCGCAGCATCCCGTTGTGCGCGGCAGCCTCCTCCGCGTTCACGGAACCGGTCTCCGGAAGGGGGCCTTCGGGAGTCCAGTTCCGGACGGAAGCGACCGTCGGGGGCCCCGGCTCGGAAGCCGGTTTCCCTCCGGCGATCGCGAGCGGCGAGAGCAACAAGGCGCCCGCACTGAAGGACCACGCGGCGAGGAAAAAAGAGTGGCGCATGGGATGTTTGGGCCGGCCGTGGCGGGGTGGTTTTTTCGCCCCCAAGACGCTCCGGGCCAATTGATAAAGGATAGTGACGAGACCCGGCGGTTGCAAGCAGCGGAAAGCCCTTCCGGGGCGCCCCGGCGGACGCTTCCACGGGGGCCGCACGGGTGGTCGAATCACGCCGGCAGACGCGTTATCTCCCACTGAATTCCGGGACTTGCGCCCATAGCGACTCGCGGCCTGCTCTATAGAGTATGGTAGTATGGTATGAGTATGGTAAAGGTCACCTACTCACTCGACGACGCCACCGTACGCCGGATCCGCGCGGTGTCGGCCCGGCTGGGTATTCCCCAGAGCCAGATGGTGCGGGAGGCCGTCGCCGACTATGCGGCGCGCAAGGACCGGCTGAGCGAGGCGGAACGGCTCCGGATGCTGGAGGTGCTGCATCGGTTGCGCGACGCGCCGCCAACCCGGTCCCAGGAAGAGGTTGACGCGGAACTTCGGGAGATCCGCGCTGCGCGGAAGCGGGCCTGGCGCTCGAAGCAGTGATCATCCATCTCGATACCTCGGCGCTCGTGGATGCGCTGGCCGGGCGGAGACCTTCGCTTGACCGGCTCCTCAGCTTCGTGGAGGCGGGGCATCGGCTCAACATTTCCACTCCCGCGCTCTATGAATGGCTGCGGGGGCCCCGAACCCTGGACGAGCTGCAGAACCAGGAAACCCTCCTGCCCCGGCGCGCGGCCGTCCCGTTCGACGCCGACGCCGCCGCGACCGCAGCCGGCCTCCATACGGAGCTCGACAGGGTGCGCAGCCGCGAGATGGTTCTCGCGATTGCCGCCTGCGCGATCGCGCAGGACGCCTCGCTCTGGACCCTGGATGAGGAGGACTTCCGGGACATTCCCGGCCTCAAGCTGGCTTGACAGCCGTCAGAGATCGAGGTCGCAGAGCACCGGCGCGTGGTCGGAGGGGATGTCCTCCCCTTTCCGCTGACGCCGTTCGTCCCGGTCCACCCGCACGGACGCGATGCGGCCGACGAGCGGCGCCGTCAGATAGACGTGATCGATCCGGGCGCCGACGTTCCTGGCGAAGGACAGGCGGGTGTAGTCCCACCAGGTGTAGAGGCCCTTTTCCGGTTCCTCCCCCTCCGCGTAGACCTCCCGGTAGGCGTCCGTCAGCCCCCACCCCACGACGCCCGCGAGCGCCGTTCGCGCGTCGGGATGACAGAGAACCCCGCCCGGATCGGTCGTCGCCGAATCCCGGTCGCCGGGAGCCACGTTGAAGTCGCCGCAGAGAACGAGCGGCTCTTCCGGATCCGCACCCCCGGCAAGGTGCTCGCGGAGCGCCCGGAGCCACTCGAGCTTGTAGCTCCAGTCCTCGACCCGGCTCACCGCCTTTCCGTTCGGCACGTAGGCGGTGATGATCCGGACGCCCGCGACCCGGACGTCCAGCAGCCGCGCCTCCCCGCGCGCCCGGCAGGGCGGAAGCCCGCGCCCGAGGACTTCCGGCGACTCGCGGGCGAGGATGGCCACCCCGTTCCTGGCGGCCTGGGCGTGCACGACGGCGCGGTATCCCGCCGCCTGGACATCCAGCCAGGGGAAGGTCTCCGCGGGAGCGCGAAGCTCCTGGAGACACAGCACGTCGGGCTCGTGACGCTCGAGCAGGCGCAGCAGGCGCGCCCGGCGCGTCCGGATCGAATTCA
>MKWU01004953.1_pt1 | contig 15100 bp, 9 predicted proteins | sample 809101 | NCBI WGS metagenome assembly MKWU01 (sample SAMN05860141, study PRJNA318959) | sponge metagenome | host: Aplysina aerophoba | place: Slovenia: Piran, Adriatic Sea, Gulf of Piran | collected 2013-05-07 | reverse complement strand
GTGGTTTTGCAACGCGGTGTTAATTGCTGGTTGGCGCTTCGTCGCGCGTTGGTTTTTGCACCAGCGCGGCCGCGAGGGCCGGTTGCGCACCTTGCTGGTGGGAAGCGATGCGGTTGCAGTGGATTTCGTCGAACAGTTAGAGCGGGCGGGTATGGCTCACTGCAATCTGATCGGCGTGGTGGGAGAGACCCCTCAGCAGCGCGGTCGCCCGCTGGCCGGTCGTCCGGTGATCGGCCACGTTGGCGAGTTAGAGGAGTTAGTGAGCGATTTTGCCATTGATCACCTCGTATTCACCCCGAGCGCCATGGCATCGTTCTTGGAGCGGCCGGTGCGGTCGCGGGATTTGCGCGTTAGCATGGTGCCGATCGCGTTTGCCGAGATGGTTGCCGACCGCAGCGCACACGACTCTGCGCCCCTGCCCCTCGAGGAAATTAAAGTGGGCAATTGAGTCGAGCGGTGTTGATTTTTTGCCTTTATTTACGTATTGTGAACGCGAGCATACGCTGGGAGAATAACTATGTCTGAGAGGCGCTTGGCAGGTGGTCGGGAGATCGTACTGCCGATGAGCAAAGCAGTGGAAATTAGTTTTCGCAGCCTGAAAATTCGCTTTGGCCGCTCGCTGATCACCACCAGCGGCGTGATTCTGGCCATTGCCTTTTTAATGTCTGTGTGGAGCAACAACGAAATCGTCAGCAGCCTGCGGAGTGCGGACAAAAGCGAGATCAACTTGCTGTTGCAAAAAAACGGCATTGAGACCGGCATCACTGAGGATGGAGATGCTTCCGCGGAGGCCGCGGCCCGCCTACAGGAAGAGCGATCCAAGCAGACTTGGCTCATCAGCCTCTCGCTCTTGGTCTGTGTCGTCGGCATTGCCAATGCCATGTTGATGTCGGTGACCGAGCGGTTCCGCGAGATCGGCACCATGAAGTGCCTTGGGGCCTTGGACACCTTTATCGTCAAGCTCTTCCTGCTCGAATCGACCTTTCAGGGGTTGGCAGGGACTTCGGCGGGGATCCTCATTGGCTTTGCGCTGACGCTGGGGTTGGCCCTGCTCGATTACGGTGGCTACACGTTCACCTATTTCCCACTGGGCGGAATCGCCGAATCGGCTGGCTACGCTTTGGTAGTGGGGACTCTGCTTTCGCTGGTTGGTGCCATGTTGCCGGCGTACCGCGCGGCCAAGATGGAGCCGGTCGAGGCCATGCGCTCCGACACTTGATTCCTTAAGAGGAGATCTAAAATGACCGAAACCGCCCCGGGCGAGGTCGCTGTCCAAGAAGAAGTGGAAAAACGCACTGTAGTACGGACCCAGCAGGTAAAGAAGATTTATTTGATGGGCGAGATTGAGGTTCACGCCCTGCGCGGGGTGGACATGGAGATCTACACCGGCGAGTACCTGTCGATCATGGGGCCTTCTGGCTCGGGCAAGAGCACCTTCTTCAACATGGTCGGCGGCCTCGACAAGCCCTCGGAGGGCAAGGTGTACATCGACGAGGTGGATGTCGCCCAGCTCGACGCGTATGAGTTAGCTTGGCTGCGCTGCCGCAAGATCGGCTACATCTTCCAGTCGTTCAACTTGATCCCGGTGATGACCGCGCTCGAAAACGTCACCTTGCCGATGGTCTTCGCCGGCTTGACCAGCGACGAGGCCCGCGACAAGGGCATGGAGCTTTTGGGCAAGGTGGGTCTTGGCGAGCGGCACTCGCACAAGCCCAACGAGCTTTCGGGTGGCCAGCAGCAGCGCGTGGCCGTCGCCCGCGCCTTGGCCAACGATCCAGCCGTCGTCCTCGCCGACGAGCCGACGGGGAATCTGGACCTGCGCACGGGCACTGAAATCATCGAATTGCTCAAAGAGATGAACGAGAATTCCGGTGTGACCGTCATCTCGGCGACCCACGACCACAAGATGCTCAGCGTCTCCGACCGCGTGGTGTGGGTCAAGGACGGCCAAGTCGATCACGTGCGCAATCGCGAAGACCTAGATATCGAAGTAACCCACGTAGAAGGCGAGTAGTGCTGCCGACCTACCCGGCCGCCTTCTGGGTCTGCGCGGTGGGGGCAGTGTTATTGATGGGGGTGGCCAAGGCTGGTTTTGGCGGTGGGATCGGCATTTTGGCCACCCCCCTTTTGGCATTGACGGTTTCGGTGGCGGATGCGGTGGCCCTGTTGCTGCCGCTGTTGATCGCCTGCGATGTGTTCGCCGTCCGGCACTACCGCCGCACCTTCGATAAAACGAGCGTCCAACGGCTTCTGCCCGGTTCCGCCTTGGGGATCGGCGCGGGGGCTTTTTTTTTCGGGTACTTCAGTCAGCACGAGCGCATTCTAGAGGTGGGTTTGGGCTGCTTGGCCTTGCTGTTTGTCGCTTTTCAGTTCGGGCGGGCGGCGATTGTCGGGGCCGTGCGGAAGCAGCATCCAGGGAAGCTCGCTGGTGTGCTGATGGGCGCGGTTTCGGGCTTTACCTCGACGATTGCTCACGCCGGGGCACCGCCGGTGGTCATCTACCTGCTGCCGCAGCAGCTACCGCGCCACATGTTTGTCGGCACTACGGTCATCTTTTTCGCCGCGCTCAACTTGCTCAAACTGCCGCCCTACTGGGGCTTGGGGCTTTTTCACGCCGACATTTTTAAGACGACGTTGCTGTTGGCTCCGCTGGCATACGTCGGGGTGAAGTTGGGCGTGTTTTTGCTCCAGCGATTTAGCGACGTGTGGTTTAATCGGGTGGTGTATGGGATGTTGCTGGGGACGGCGGTTCAGTTGATTACTGGAGACAATTTACTGGAGGCTATGTTCAATGGACGATAGACCTTACTCCCGCCGCACTTTCCTCAAGCTCTCGACCGCGGCCGCCGCCGGCCTTTCCATAAGTGCCGCTCCGAATCACCGCGATATGCCTCACCGGATCTTGGGCCGCACAGGCGAATCCGTTTCTCTGCTCGGCTTGGGTGGCGCGCACGTGGCCGACCACGGCAACATGGAGGAGAAGGTCGCCATCGCCTTGATGCACGCGGCCATCGACGAGGGGATCAACTTCTTTGACAATGCTTGGGGCTACTCCAACGGCGAGAGCGAAATACGCATGGGCAAGGCGTTGAGCGGCGGCCATCGCGACCGCGTATTTCTAATGACCAAAGACGCGAGCCGCCACCCCAAGCGGGCGATTGCCCACCTCGAAGAGAGCTTGCGCCGACTGCAAACCGACGTGATCGACTTGTGGCAGTTTCACAGTATCAGACAGTCCGACGATCTAGAGCGGATCTACGAGCAGGGCTTGCTGGAGGCTGTGCTCAAAGCCAAAGAGGAGGGCAAGATCCGCTACATTGGCTTCACTGGCCATACCTTGCCCTCTCTGCACGTGGAGATGATCGAGCGTGGCTTTGCTTGGGATGCCACGCAAATGCCGATCAACGTATTCGACCCGCACTACCTCAGCTTTGTGGATAAGGTGCTGCCGCTCGCAGTGGAAAAAAATATCGGGGTCATCGCCATGAAGACCTTGGGGGGTAGGCCCGAAGCGATCCTCGCAACAGGTGTGGCGACGGTGACAGAGTGCCTGCGCTACGCCATGAGCCTGCCGGTAGCTACCGTGTGTTCCGGGATGGATTCGCTGGAAAAACTGCGGCAGAATGTGGATATCGCCCGCCAGTTCGCGCCCTTGGCCGCCGCCGAGCAACTCGCACTTTTGTCGCGCACCAAAGAGCTAGGAATGCAGGGCACACACGAGTCGTACAAAGCTCGCTGACCCTGATCGCCGTGCGCCATACCTTACTTTTCCTCCTTTTTGCGGTACCTCTGTGGGGACAAGACCTCGACGTTGCACCAGCCAAACCCGTCGGACCTCCCAACATAGAAAGCGTGCTGTGGGACCTGGCTGCGCCCTCGGCGGCCAAGCCGACTCGCGCCAAAGCTGGCTCAGATGTGGTCGTCATTTTGGTGCCCGCAGCGGGCACGGCGGCCACCATTGACACTACCGCGTTCGCCGCCTTTGGCGTTGAAATCTTAGCCCAGTCTAAGAGCCTGATGCGCGTGTCGGTACCAACCGCATCGCTGCGGGCGGTGTCTGAGTTGCCGAGTGTGGCCTTTGTCCGCAGGCCACGCCGTCCGCACGCGCAACAGACCTATAGCGAGGGTTTAGCGCTCATCCACGCTCGCGAAAACCACGCCGCTGGCGCGAAGGGCCAAGGGGTTAAGGTGGCGATTATCGATGGCGGATTTAAGGGGGCCGATAAATTACACGAAGACATACCGGTGCGTCGGTGGTACCGCGATTATACGGGTGAGGGGATATACGCCGGCGTGGATGCCCACGGCACGGCATGTGCCGAGATCATCCACGACGTGGCTCCAGAAGCTGAACTCTATCTGTACAAGGTTGCGGATGAAGTGGATTTGGAGAATGCCAAAGACCGCTGCATACAAAACGGAGTTGCCATCGTAAACTACTCGGCTACTTGGGTGAACGAGGGCTTTGGGGACGGGCGCGGGATCATCTGCGACATAGTAAATGACGCGGCTGACAACGGCATTCTCTGGGTCAACGCCGTCGGCAATTACGCCCAAAAGCACTACATGGGTTTTTGGCACGATAGCGATGCCGACAATCGGCACGATTTTGCCGCTGGCGACGACATGGTGAATTTTGTCGACGAAATCGGAATCGCCGACGTCATAAACGTGACGCTGACTTGGGACGATTGGCCTATCACTACTGCGGACTACGACCTGTATCTCTACTATCAAGACGCGTTCGGCAATATCGAAGAAGTTAGCAAAAGCACTGATGTTCAGGGCGAAGGCGGCGCTCCTGTGGAGTTTATAGAATACTTCGCTGGGAGAGCGGGCACGTATGGCATTTCCGTGGTCCGCGTCGGCGAGGCCGAGCCTAAGAAGCTGCGAGTGTGGTCTTGGCACCACGACATCGAATATCCGGTTCCGGCTAGCAGCTTGGGGATTCCGTCGGACGCTCGCGGCTCGCTGAGCGTTGGGGCGATTCACCGCGACCAGTGGGACTTGGGAACAGTGGCAAGCTACAGCTCGCGCGGCCCCACTGCCGATGGTCGGATCAAGCCCGACCTCGTCGCGCCTTCGGGCGTGACAACGGCTTCTTACGGTGTGGATAGGTTGTTTGGGGGAACCTCGGCTGCGACGCCCCACGTGGCTGGTGCCGCCGCCCTGCTCAAATCGGCCAACCCGTCGCTCTCGCGCGACGATCTGTGGCAGGCTCTCGTCGAGGCCACCGTCGATGTGGGGGCACCGGGCAAGGACGACAGCACGGGATACGGCAAACTCGTGCTGTCGGTGTCAGCGCCACAAATTGCGGATATCTCGCCGCGTCGCGTTCAATACGGCCAAACAACTACCATCGTCGGCGAGGGTTTTGGCGATACCAAAGGGACGGGCAAAGTGGTCTTTTTCGCAGACAAGGAGCCGAGTGATTCCGACTATCTCGCTTGGAGCGATGTGCAGATTCAGGTGCGCGTACCAATCGGCGCTCGCACCGGCGCGGTGCAGGTGATAACCGGCGTCGGCAGCGACAGTACACAGGTGATCGTCACGTCGCCTTACATTGACGCGATCACCAATCACACGCGCATGGATGCAGGGGCTAAGACCGACGATCTTATCGAAATTGCCGGAGACAATTTCGGCCTTTCGCGGAACACTAGTTCCGTGTGGATTGATTCGGTTGCGGCGTCTTCGTTTGAGACTTGGTCGGATCAGACGATACGATTCCGCGTTCCGCTCAATGTGCCTTCGGGCGATGTAACTGTTGTGACGGCTGAAGGCACCAGCAATGCCGTCCGCATGGAAATCGCCAGCCCGTACTTGGCGCAACTTTCGCCACCGCAAGTACAGGCTGGCGAGTACTTGACGCTGACCGGAGGCAACTTTGGTTCCGAGCGCGGCACGGGATACGTGTTGTTTAATCCCAATGTGCAAGCGGTGGCGGACGATTATGCGGTCTGGTCTAGTGGCATCATCGTCGTCCGGGTTCCGTCTCAGGCCCGCAGTGGTGGGGTGCGGGTTTTTACCGCCGATGGGGCCACCGGGGCCGCGCAAGTGGAGATTGGCGGCGAGTGGATAGAGCCGCTGCCGAGTAGTGGAATTTTCGGCTACAGTCCGCCTGCGATTAGCAAAAATCCCAAAAGCGTCAAGTTCGGTTTTGAGGGGATCAATCGCGGTGTCCTGTGTCAATTTTCGACCAAGGAAATAAGCGACGACGAGGTCGTCATTTTCCTTAACGAACAACGGTATGAAGCGCTCGTGGCCGGGGAGGACTGGCGGACTTGGTATCTCGTTCTTGATGAAACATACCTCCAGTCTGGTCAAAACGTCATCGAGTTCCGCAATGTCATCAACCAAGACCGCGCGGTATCCTTCGCCCGTTGGCAGTTGAAGGACGTGGCGTTGTGGAAGCCGTTTAGTGCCAAGCTCGCTGCGGGGACTCGGCTTTTGTCCAAGGTGCCGGATGGCTTGGGCGATCCCTTTCCCACGCCGTTCAATGCGGAAGTTACCATTCCCTTTGCTCTGGCCGAGGCCGGTCCTGTGCGGCTTGCCGTCTATAACTTGATGGGGCAGCAGGTTCGCGTGTTGGCCGATGGGTGGGTGGAAGCTGGCGCGCATCGCGTGCGTTGGGATGGTCGCACGGATATGGGGGTTGAAGCGGCTTCGGGGGTTTATTGGGCCGTGCTGTACGCGGGCGAGATCGTGCAAACGGCTAAGTTGGCGTTGATTCGCTGAGTCGAATAGTGCCGCCGCGAGTTTCCCTTGACTGCCCGTTTTGAGGGCGTATTATAAGCCGCCGCCAAAATCCGTTTGTTGGAGACTTGGGTTGACAACGTGCAATTGCTTTATGTTAAACTAGAGAGGCGATTTTACTGAAAGGCTCTTGAATCTCCTAATGGTCCTAAAGAGGAGATAATCATGTTCAACGAAGAAAAGGCCACTGAACTGGCTGCCTGCATGTTGTCGTGGGGTGGCTCGATGAAATTTATCAAGCTGCTCAAACTGATCTACCTAACTGATCGCGAGGCGCTGGACCGGGAAGGACATAGCATCTCCACGGATCGCTGGGTATCGATGAAGCACGGCCCGGTGCCTATTCAGACGTACAATCTGATACACCAAGAAGACGACCCTGATCGCCATCCTGTGTGGAATCAGTACATCGAGAATCAAGCAGATTACTGCATTGGCTTGAAGAAAGAGGTGGGAATAAACCACCTATCTGAAGCGGAACGGGCGATCGCTGAGAATGTCTGGAAGCGATACGGCCATCTGCCCCCTTGGGGTTCCAATGGTCTCGTCGAGCTTACTCACCGCCTCCCCGAGTGGGAAAATCCCGAAGAAAATCCGCACGGTCCCCAAGCGACTCCCATCCCTGCCCGACGCATCTTGCTCGCCTTGAAGAAAAGCGACGAAGAAATCCAAGCCATCTTGGCTCTGGAACAGACGGACGCTTGGCTGGATAGGATCTTGGCGTGATACGGGCTGGCACCGTCGTTCAGTCGAAAGTCGAACCCTACCACCACTTTATCGTTCTGACCAATCCCAACGCTGCTGGCGAAGTCCTCTTTGTCACCTGTTCAGATGCACGTCATTTTCCGTTTGAGCCTGTGCGCTTACACGAGGGCGATCACCCGTTTGTAGTTAAAGAGACAGCCTTAGTTCTCAAAAGAACGCGCCGAGTAGCTGCCACAAAAATCGCCAGCAATGTCCCACTTCATTTCGCACAGCGATCTCCGCTAGACGCTGCTGCGCTCCGACGCCTGCAAGCCGAGGCCAAAGCGTCGGATCGCCTGCCGCCTGCTTGGATAGAAGATTTGCCGTAGCGGCGTCGATTCGCTGAGCGTTGATCGGCCCTTGACGTCTCGTTTTGAGGGCGTATTATAAGCCGCTTGCAAACTCGCGTTGGTCGGCGTGAAGGAGCGTCTAAGGGCACGGGGTTGAGGTTTTTCGAGGGAGTGGGACGCCCTTGTATTGGCCGAGTAGTCGTATCCCGAGGGAGCACTCGCCGCAGGCGAGACGCCTCCGCTCCCAGACCTACCCGCTAGATACATTTATCTCTAAAGCATGGAGCAATGATGAAATCCATCAGTCGCTGTAGAATTACGACTGCCCTTTTCTTGGGCGTCCTTGGTTGTGTACCCCTTTGGGGGCAGAACATAGACTTCATACCAGACAAGCCCGACGGCCCGGCCAAGCTGCAAAGTTCGCTGTGGGAGTTGGCAGCACCGCGAGCGGGCAAACCGATCGGCGATTTACAGGATACGGTCGTGGTCATTTTAGTTTCGCATCTCGGCCAAGCGTCGGCTTCGATTGATACGTCGTCGTTGGCTGCACTTGGCGGGAAGGTTCTGGCGCAGTCCAAGAGTCTTATGCGGGTTGCAGTCCCGGCGTCGTCGTTGCTGGCGGTTTCGGAATTGCCGGGGGTTCGCTTTGTCCGTAGGCCGTATCGACCACATTCCCAAGCGACGATCAGCGAGGGAGCGTCCCGCATCAGCGCGTTAGCTAATCATTCGGCGGGTGTGAAAGGACAAGGGGTCAAGGTGGGCATTATTGATAGTGGATTTAAGGGGGCAAACAAACTGTCTGGAGACATGCCAGCGCGTTGGAACTACTACGACTATACGGGCGAGGGGATATACGCCGGCGACAGCGTCCACGGCACGGCGTGTGCCGAGATTATCCACGATGTGGCCCCGGAAGCTGAACTCTATCTCTATAAAATTGGGGATCTACTTGATTTTGAAAACGCTAAGGACCGTGCCGTACGAGACGACATTGATGTAATAAGTTATTCTGAAAACTTCCTTGATGGCTTTGGCGATGGGCGAGGGGTTTCCTGCGACATTGTAAATGACGCTGCCAATAAGGGTATTCTCTGGGTAAATTCAGCGGGCAATTACGCCAAGGCGCATTACTCTGGAGTCTGGTCTGATACTGATAGGGATCCCAACGGTTGGCACAATTTTGCTAGAGGAGATGAGTTGTTGAGTTTTGAAGCCGAGGAAGGGGACGAGATATCCGTTTCCTTGGCTTGGAATGATTTTCCCATCACCTATCAGGACTACGATCTGTTTCTCTATTTTGAAGACTCCTCTGGCGATCTCAGAGAAGTCGCCGAAAGTATCAATGTTCAAGATAGTTCCGGTGGCTTCCCTGAAGAATGGATCGAATATGAAGCGCAAGAATCGGGGACCTATGGCATCGCTATTTTTAGTATAGGCACCCAGCCTAGAAGACTGAAAATATGGTCATCCCACGATTTTAAAGAGTATTTGGTCGCGGAGAACAGTATCGGGATTCCCGCGGACGCCAGAGGATCTATGAGCGTCGGGGCGGTCTTTCATAGAGCGGGGTATTGGAACGCTGGCCGAATTGCAGACTATAGCTCGCGTGGTCCCACCACCGATAACCGCACTAAGCCCGAACTCGTCGCGCCTAGTGGAGTATCGACGGTTTCTTATGGACCGGACGGTTATTTCGGAACCTCTGCCGCTGCGCCCCATGTCGCCGGCGCGGCTGCTCTGATCAAGTCGGCGAATCCATCGTACTCGCGCACTCAATTGTGGAATGCACTTGTTGCGGCAGCAGTTGACATAGGACCCCGGGGTAGGGACAACGACAGCGGATACGGCAAGCTCGTGCTGCCGGTTATGCGAGTTTCCGCAAATACCTCTCCTCGGATCAGCAGCATCTCTCCACAGACTGGAAGGACGAATACCGTCGTTACCGTAAGCGGGAGTAATTTCGGGTCGTCGCGAGGGAGCAGTACCGTGCGGATTGGTTCGGTCGTGATCCCTTCTTCTGCGTTTGCCTCTTGGTCGAATAGCAGGATACGGTTCCGCATTCCCGTCAATACTCCTCCTGGCAACCTGACCGTTAGAACGTCCCAAGGCACCAGCAATTCCATCCGCCTACAAATAACGAGTCCGTATCTGACGCGGATCTCGCCGACGCGAATCGAAACAGGGGATCGTCTGACGTTAATGGGCGGTAATTTTGGTACTAGGCGCGGCACTGGATACGTTTTTTTTGCTTCTAATGTACGGCCTTCTGCTGCGGACTATGTGAGCTGGTCCAACAGCAGAATTGTCGTCAAGGTTCCGGCTAGGGCGCGAAGTGGCAATGTGCAAGTTACTACTTCGAATGGGACGTCGGGGACGAAGCGGCTTGTAATCGAAAGCGCGTCTCCTCGTATCACTTCTGTTTCTCCTCGCCGAGTGCAGTACAATCAGGTCGTGACCGTCACCGGAAGCAACTTCGGCTCGTCGCGGGGAAGCAGTACGGTTCGGATAGGTTCGGTCGCGGTCCCCTCCTCTTCGTTGGCTAGTTGGTCGAACACTCGAATCAGGTTTCGCGTTCCCACGAATATGCGCTCTGGCAATGTCACCGTCCGCACCTCGGTAGGAACGAGCAACGCCATCCGTTTAGAGATAACAAGCCCCTACTTGGCCAGTGCTTCTCCGAGCAGAGTCAAGATAGGGGACCGTCTGACGTTGATCGGAGCCAATTTCAGGAGCAGCCGGGGGGGCAGTTACGTCCGCTTTGCGCCCAATGTCCGGCCATCGTCCGGCGATTACGTGACTTGGAGCGATAGCCGAATCGTGGTTAGGGTTCCGGCGGGGGCGCAAAGCGGAGACGTGAAGGTCGTCGTTATAGGGGCTCTGTCTTCTGGGACTAAGCGCATTATTGTTGAAGACGAAGTGGTGGAGGCACTGCCGAGTAGAGGACTTTTCGGCTACAGTCCACCTGCGGTTACCAAAAATCCCAAAAGCGTCAAGTTCGGCTTCGGGGGGGCTAGTCGCGATCTCGCGTGTAATTTTTCGGTAAAGGAAATAAGCGACGGCGAAGTTACTATTTTTTTAAACGAACTGTCTTACGGCTCGCTCTACTCAATCCCAACAAGCGAAGATTGGACGCATTGGTATCTCGTCTTGGAGAGAACAGACCTGCGCTCTGGCACAAACATTATCGAGTTCCGCAATCTCTTCAACGAAAACCGCACATCCGGTTTTGCTCGTTGGCAGTTGAAGGATGTGTGGGTGGGAGAGCCACCTAGTGCCAAGCCGATCGCCGGGGTGCAGCTCTTGTCCAAGTTGTCGGATGGATTAGTATCCGGCCTAGGTGATCCCTTTCCCGCGCCGTTCAATGCGGAAGTGACCATTCCCTTTGCTCTAGCCGAAGCCGGTTCCGTGCGGCTTGCCGTCTATAATTTGATGGGCCAGCAGATTCGCATGCTGGCCGATGGCTGGACGACTGCTGGTGCGCACAGTATGCGTTGGGATGGTCGCACGGATGCGGGTACGGATGCGGCTTCGGGGGTTTATTGGGCCGTGCTGTACGCGGGCGAGATCGTGCAAACGGCTAAGTTGGCGTTGATTCGCTGAGCGTTGTCCAGTCCTTGACAGTGCAAAGACTCGCCTTTACTTTCTGCCCGTTATGAAATTTTCGCCTCACATTCGTCGCTGGTGGCGCGCTTGGTATTCACCGAGTAAGGAGAAAGGTGCGTCCATCCGCTAGACTGCGACGAGATGAATTTTCAATCCAACGCGGACGCCCTCGGGTGTCCGCGTTTTTTTGTACTTGGAGAACACTATGACCATTCACACGGAAACCTTTTGCACGGCTGGCGGCGTCGAAGTCAAACGCCAGACCGAGGAATTGCCCATAGAAAGGCCGCTAGCATCTCTGCTCGAACGGCTCAATACCCACCGGGGGGCCGTCTTTGCCAGCGGCTACGAGTATCCGGGGCGCTATAGCCGCTGGGACATTGGTTTCGTCGATCCGCCGTTGGAGTTGGTAGCGCGTCAGCGAGCCTTTGCCTTCCGGGCGCTCAACGCGCGCGGCGAGATGTTGCTGGAGATTTTTCGCGGCAGCCTCGCCGAGCACGAGCATGTGATGGAACTGGAGCTAACCGATGGCCAGCTCAAAGGCGCAGTGGCTCCCATGCCCGAGTACTTCGCCGAGGAGGAGCGCTCCAAGCAGCCGACGATTTTCAGCGTCCTGCGCGCATTGGTGGCGCAGATGCGGGCCGAAGGCGAAAATCACTTGGGCTTTTACGGGGCACTGGGCTACGACTTAGTACTCCAGTTTGAGCCGCTCCAATTGCGCCATTCGCGCCGCGAGGACCGGCCCGATCTGCATCTCTTTTTGCCAGATGAACTGATAGTAGTGGATCACCGCAAGGAGCAGGCGCGGCGTTATTGCTATGAATTTGCTGCCGATGGATTGTCAACCGAGGGCATGGAGCACGGCACGGACACCGTGCCCTATGTGCGCGGCACAGCGTCCGAAATTACGTGCGACCACACTCCTGGAGAATACGCCGACAAGGTGCGCGAGGTCATCGCCGGTACCGAGCGCGGCGACTTCTTTGAGGTGACGCCGAGCCAAGTGCTCAGTGCTGGCTATGCGGGCAGCCCGCACACTCTCTTTGAGAATATCCGTCGCAATAGCCCCAGCCCCTATGAGTTTTTCATCAACCTTGGCGACGAATATCTGATCGGCGCTTCGCCCGAGATGTTCGTGCGGGTCAACGGGTCATTCGTCGAGACTTGTCCGATTGCCGGAACCATCGGCCGCGGCAAAACCGTGATGGAGGATGCCGAGCAGATCCGCGACTTGCTCAACTCAAAAAAGGACGAGGCCGAGTTGAATATGTGTACGGACGTCGATCGCAATGACAAAGCGCGGATTTGCAAGGAAGGCTCGGTGCGGGTGGTCGGGCGGCGGATGATTGAAAGGTATTCGAAGGTTTTTCACACGGTGGACCAAGTCGTAGGCGAGCTGAAAGACGACTGCGACGGATTCGACGCCCTGCTTTCGCATATGTGGGCAGTGACGCTTACCGGTGCGCCCAAACCGGCGGCCATGCAGAAGATCGAGGAACTGGAAAACTCGGCGCGGCACTGGTACGGAGGCTGCGTCGGCATGTTGCTCTTCAGCGGCGAGATCAACACTGGGATCACCATCCGCACCGTACACTTGGAGGACGGCATTGCCAAAGTGCGAGCAGGGGCGACCCTACTCTGCGATTCGGATCCCGACGCTGAGGAGCGCGAGACGCGGGCTAAGGCCGAGACCTTTATCAATGCGGTGATTGGTGCGGACGACGCCAAGAAGAAGAGTGCCCAAATTGCGACTTCGGGGCAGGGCAAGCGGGTGCTCTTTGTCGATAACCGCGACTCTTTCGTGCATACGCTCGGCGATTACGTGCGGCAGACGGGAGCGGAGGTGGTGACGGTGCGCGCCGCAAGGTCGCGCGACGGCAGCGGTGCGCGGGGTCTGCGCGATCCCCAGCGCGTCTTCGCCGACTTTGATCCCGATCTGGTCTTCGTCTCGCCGGGTCCAGGTACGCCCGAGGAGTTCGGAGTGCCGGAGCTAGTCAACGAGTGCGTGCGGTGCAAGCTGCCGGTTTTTGGCGTGTGTCTCGGATTGCAGGGCATCGTCGAGGCGCTCGGTGGCGAGCTGGGGGTGCTTTCCTACCCGATGCACGGCAAGGAATCGACGATCCGCTGCACGCCCGAAGGGATTTTCGACGGATTTCCCACGGAATTTGTCGCTGGGCGCTATCACTCGCTCTACGCCGTGCTGGAGAAGCTGCCCAAGTGCTTGCGGGTGTTAGCACAGACCGACGATGGGGTCATCATGGCCGTGGAGCACCGCGAGTTGCCGGTAGCGGCCGTGCAGTTTCACCCGGAGTCGATTTTGACGCTCAAGGACGATTTAGGCTTGCGGCTGATCGCCCAAGTAATGGGGAAACTAGCGCGCTGAAGCCATGCTGCTGATACTTGATAACTACGACTCCTTTACCTACAATTTGGTGCATTATTTAGAGGAATTAGGGGCGGCAACCAAGGTCTTGCGCAACGACGAATTAACGGTCGCCGAGGCGGTTGCGCTCGCGCCCGAGCGCGTCGTTATCTCGCCTGGTCCTGGCGGCCCAGATCAAGCTGGAATTTCGTGCGCGCTCGTCGAGTGGTTGGCCGGTGTGATCCCCATTTTGGGCGTGTGCTTGGGGCACCAGGTCATCGCCCAAGTTTGCGGTGGGCGCGTCGTGCGGGCCGACGAGATCGTCCACGGCCGCGCGACACCGGTGCAACACGACGGTCGCACGCTGTTCGCTGGCTTGCAAAACCCCTTCGTCGCCACGCGCTATAACTCGCTGGCTGTCGAGCGAGCGAGTTTGCCCGAATGCCTGCAAGTATCGGCTACGAGCGAGGACGGGATGATTATGGGGATTCGGCACCGGCGATGGCCCCTCGAAGGGGTGCAGTTCCATCCTGAGTCGATTTTGACCATAGAAGGCAAACAACTGTTGGCTAATTTTCTTTGCTTATGAGGAGCGCAACATGATACAAGAAGCCATAAAAGATCTAATCGCCGGAACGGACTTGGGCCGCGCTAGGACGCGGGCGGTGATGGAGCAGATTATGAGCGGCCAAGCTACGGACGCTCAGATTGGCGCGTTTCTCGTCGCCCTGCGGATTAAAGGCGAGACCATTGACGAGATCGTCGGCTGCGCCGAAGTCATGCGCGAGAAAGCCACGCCGATAACGACGACGCGCCCCGATCTCATCGACACCTGCGGCACTGGCGGCGATGCTTCGGGGACCTTCAATATCTCTACGACGGTAGCTTTTGTCGCTTGCGGTGCCGGTTTATCAGTGGCCAAGCACGGCAATCGCTCCATATCGAGTCAGTGCGGCTCGGCGGACGTGCTGACTGCGCTAGGGGTCAATGTCGAAGCCACGCCGGAAAAGGTCGGCGAGTGCATCGACGAAGTCGGCATTGGCTTCCTATTTGCGATAGCCTTGCACGGGGCGATGAAACACGCCATCGGCCCGCGCCGGGAGTTAGCTACCCGCACGGTTTTTAACATCTTGGGGCCGCTGACCAATCCGGCTGGGGCCAAAAGGCAATTGCTCGGCGTATTCGACGGCGCGTTGACCGAGGCGCTCGCCGGGGTGTTGCGCGAGTTGGGATCGGATCAAGCCCTGGTGGTACACGGTTCGGACGGACTGGATGAGATCACGCTGACGGGGCCGACGCAGGTCAGCGAGCTTAGAGACGGGCAGGTCAGTACGCGCCAGATCCA
>MKWU01004949.1_pt1 | contig 15108 bp, 11 predicted proteins | sample 809101 | NCBI WGS metagenome assembly MKWU01 (sample SAMN05860141, study PRJNA318959) | sponge metagenome | host: Aplysina aerophoba | place: Slovenia: Piran, Adriatic Sea, Gulf of Piran | collected 2013-05-07 | reverse complement strand
ATCCACCAGCCCTGGCAGGGAGAACGCGATGGCGACGGCGGAGAAGCTACCCTTTTCCTGGCACGGTGTCGAAGGCCTGCCGGCGTATGTGGGCCACCGGAGGACGCTGTGAATACTCCCTCGGGCCGGTGAGCAGATCCCGCTCCAACTGGCCCGTCTTCACCCATTGGTGGATCGTCGTGCGACTCACCCCGAAGCGCGCCTCGCCAGCTCCGCCTTCGAGACGCCCTAGTGTCCCGTTCTTGTAATTCGTACAATTTCGGGGATGGGGGTTAGATTCGGGGGCACTCTGATGCGGCGATCGGTGGAGATCAAGCTGAGTGGGGCAGAGCGTAGCGAGTTGCAACGGCTTGCACGGGGGCGAAAGGTCTGGCGGGCCCTGTCGGATCGGGCGCACATCGTGCTGCTGGCAGCCGAGGGACTGACCAACGTGCAGATCGCCAACACGCTCGGGATCAACAATCTCACCGCCAGGAAGTGGCGCAACCGGTTCGCCGAGCACGGCATGGGCGGGCTCCAGGACGAGCCGCGGCCTGGCCGTCCCCGATGCATCGATGACGACGCCGTGGCCGAGGGGGTGCGCAAGACGCTTGAGGGGAAGCCTCGGGATGCGACGCACTGGAGCACGCGCTCGATGGCCCGAGAGACGGGCTACGCGCCGTCGACGATCCACCGCATCTGGCAGGCCTTCTCGCTGCAGCCGCACCGGAGCGAGACCTTCAAGTTGTCCGCGGATCCCTACTTCGTGGACAAGACGCGCGACATCGTAGGCCTCTACGTGGACCCGCCGCAGCACGCCATGGTGCTCTGTGTGGACGAGAAGTCCCAGGTTCAGGCCCTCGATCGCACCCAGCCGCTGCTGCCGCTGCGCCCGGGGCAGGTCGAGCGGCGCACCCATGACTACAAGCGCAACGGCACGACTTCGCTCTTCGCAGCCCTCGACGTCGCCACCGGAGAGGTCATCGGCAAGTGCTTCCGCCGCCACCGAAGCCGGGAGTTCCGCAAGTTCCTGGACCACGTCGAGGCCAACGTGCCCGAGGATCTCGACATCCACATCGTCATGGACAACTACTCGACGCACAAGACGAAGGAAATCCTCGACTGGTTCGCCAAGAGACCGCGCTGGCACGTGCACTTCACGCCGACGTCCGCCTCATGGCTCAACCAGGTGGAGAGGTTCTTCGCCGATCTGACGGAGAAGCAGATCAAGCGCGGGGTTCACCGCTCGACCGTCGAACTGGAGCAGGCGATCACCGACTATATCGAGGCAGTCAACGAGGACCCCAAGCCGTTCCGGTGGCACAAGTCGGCCGACGAGATCCTCGCCTGCATCAAGCGCTTCTGCGTGAGAACCCTCGAACTCGCGCCGGCTCGATCATAACTGTGCGAACTTCGGAATCAGGACACTAGCCCTCGTGCACCTTGCCTCTTACTATAAACTGCAGCCTTCCCAGTACACGTCGCCATCATCCCGTCTACCGACTACCCCTTCGAGGATCACAGCTCATGGCTGAACTGGAACGCAGCTACAAGTCAAGCCTCTTCTACAGCTACAGCCATAAGGACTCTCGTCATAAAGAAAATATGGACACTTCCCTTGCGCAACTCAAGAGTGACAACTTTATTTCTTCGTGGTCAGATGAAGAAATACTTCCCGGCCGTTCAATATCCTCGACCGTAACGAAGAAAATAGACCAAGCAGACATAGTTTGTTTTCTCATTAGCCAAGACTTCCTGGCTTCGGAAGAGTGCATAAAGGAATGGAACCGAGTTAAGTCGCGGGCTCTCGTAAATGCCAGACTCTTCCGCATTCCGATCATACTTGAAGATTGTGCATGGTTAGATTTTCTGGGAGACGACGACATCAAGGCTCTCCCAAGTGATGGCACACCCGTAACTCGCTTTGGCAACTCCCGCACTGCTTGGCATCAAGTATATGAAGGAATAAGAGTTGTCGCGACCGAACTTAGAAACACATTCACACCACGCACAGAATTTACTTTCAAAATGAAACAGACCGACTTCTTGTCGACAAGCAGAATAAGTCTGCAGGACATATTTGTGTTTCTGCGTCTCTCGTCCATTTCATCAATAAGCCCCAAAGGCAGATTCCTAGAGGATACAATAGAGAGTGAGGATCAACTGCTAGCAAGAAAGAGGCTTTTGGTCGAGGGCGAAGAATTGAGTGGAAAGACTGCTTTGAGCCGCTACATTTTCTTACGATTATGTTCCCAGTCCAAAGCGGTGATCCATCTGGACCTCAAAGAACTACCTGCCAAATCGCCAGATAATGTATTGAGAGAGACATACTACGCCGAGTTCTTCGGTGACTACGATATGTGGAAGCAACAAGCCGACAAGACCCTAATTCTTGACAATCTGTCATCCGACCCCAATGCGATAGACTTTCTCGTCGGCATTAAGACCTTCTTTTCCCGAATCCTAGTCTTCGCTTCATCTGACGTTGTTGCGTCATTTTTCAAAGACGATGATCGTCTCGCTGAGTTTGATGTGATGACGATCCGACCGCTGTCTCACGTTCAACAGGAAGACCTAATACGGAAACGTCTGGCGCTTTCCCAGCCTGGTCTGCGCATAGCCGATGGAACTGTCGATCAAATCGAAGACAGAGTTAACTCGATTATCCTTTCAAATAAAATTGTTCCGCGTTACCCCTTTTACGTTCTATCCATACTTCAAACCTATGAGGCCTATATGCCCGACAACCTTACTATAAGCTCATATGGTCATTGCTATCACGCGTTGATTGTAGCGATGCTTATCAAAGCAGGCGTCCAGCGCACAGATAGCGATATTGATGCTTGTTTTAACTTTGCAGAAAACTTGGCATTTTGCCTGTATCGCCGAGAGGAGAGGTTGGGTGCGGAGGTTGGGGAGTTTGGGTGTAGTTCCTTTGCGGAGTTTGTGGGTGACTACAAGAACGAGTATCTAATTTCGAATGCGACGGTGAACAGAATGCGGCATAGGGAATACGGGATAATTACGTCTGAAGGCGAGTTCCGCAGTTCCTTCATGTACTATTTCTTTTTGGGAAGATGCTTTGCACGCAACCGAGAAAAGTATGCAGCGCATATTTCGAGAATATGCGAGCAGAGTTACATGGGGTTTAATCATCTGGTTTTGTTATTCACAATTCACCATACGAGTGATAGCGAACTTATAGATGATATTATGCTGAGAACAATGTGCACATTGGACGAGTTTGAGCCAGCTTCACTGGATCATGAAGAGACAGCTCGGTTCCTGAATGTGTTATCTTCGGCTCCTCAGAATATACTGTCGGAAAGAAGCGTACGTGATGAACGAAAGATCGAACGGGTGCGAAGGGAGAACGCCGAAAAACAAATGGACGATGGAGGGGGCGCTGAGGACGAAGGTTCGGGTGAGTGGGTTAATGATATGTATAGAGTATTTCGTAGCAATAAGGTTCTCGGGCAGATATTGAGAAACAAGTACGGTAGCTTGTCTAGGGCGAAGATTGAGGAGCTGGTGGAGACTATAGCTGATAGCGGTCTCCGATTAGTAAATAGTGTACTTTCGGACGAGGAAGAAATTCGAAAGTTGGCCGTGTACCTTAGAAAGAAATATCCTAAGTCACGGCTTAAGCGAATTGAAAACGCATTGAGATTGCTCTCGTTCTTATGGACCATAGCAAACATAGAGAGTATAGTGGGCGCGGTCAATGTGCCGGAAGTTCGGGAGGCCGTGATGAAAGTTGTGGAAAGAAAGTCGACAGTAGCTTACGATATTGTGGGCTATTTTAGTAGATTGGACAGTGAGAAGGAACTGACAGAGGACATTAGGACGGAGTTGGAGCAGTTACTAAAGACCCACAAGGGAGTATTCGTTAAAAGCGTATTGTCATTAAGGACACAGTATTACATTAATACACATACGAATAAGTCGGCCGTTGAACAGTCTGTCTGCTCGTTGTTAGGCATACCGTATAGGTTCAGACCTGGGCGGACGTAGTGTGCAGAAAGGGTAATTGCCTGATAGTCTCCGCTTCCCGGTGGGTTCTGGTTCAGGCGGCTTTTTTCATCTTTTCCTCCTTCGGCGTCCTGGGCGTTGTTCGGCGTGCAATTCTGACCCCGTAGTATCGAGCCCCTTCAATAGCTTATGGCGCCGATCAGCGCGCAACCCACGTGCCGAACAACACGTCAAGACTGTCGACCTCAAGGTGCGGCCCATCCACCACTATCGGCCTGAGCGCGTGCGCGCCCACGTCCTGTTGTGCATGCTCGCCTACCATGTCGAGTGGCACATGCACCGGAAGCTCGCCCCTATCCTGTTCGACGAGGACGACCCAGCGGGCGCGGACGTCTCGCGCGCCTCCATCGTCGCACCGGAAAGGCCCTCGCCCTCGGCCATGTGCAAGGCCGCCGCCAAGCGCACACCAGACGGCGTGCCGGTGCATAGTTTCCGCACCCTCCTCGAAGACTTGGCGATCATCGCCAGGAACAGAGTTCAGCCGAAACTGTCCGGAGCACCGCCCTTCGACGTGGTCACCAAACCGACGAAGCTGCAGCGCCAAGCGCTCGACCTGCTCGGCGTCAGCCTGTAGCGTACTCAGTACGCGACTTCGCGAAACGGTGCTTTCCAAAGCAACCGCAACGGCGTAGCTCAATATCCGCTCCGGAAGTTCAGACTAACACGAGCTCGCAGCTCATCGTGTGGACCGGCCTGCCCGCACCTTCGTGCTCAGTTCGCGTACAGCCCCGCCTGCATCCGCCTGAACGCATCCTGGATCGCAGACAGTTCTCCGATCCGCTCCTTGCCCTCGCTCACGCTTCCGTAACGCCCGATCAGGAAGGACTGGAGCTTACCGCTCGCCAGCTCGTCCTCGCCGTGGGTCTCGTAGGCTTGGAGAATCCCGAGAAGCAGTTCTCGCAGTTCGCCGTCGGCCGGCGCCATGCTGCCCTGCCGCACGCCGTCGGCGCGTTCGTGCCGGGTCTTCGGTGGATTGGCATAGAGCACATAGGCCAGTACGTCGAAGAGGTCGCTGTCCGGCGCATCGACAAGCCGGCGGATATCGTCCAGCCGTCCCTGGTCGTAGCCGCGATCGTCAAGCCGCTCCAGGAAATTCTTGCGGTTGTCGGGATCGGACCACTGGGCGCGCAGTTCGTCCTCGTCGGCGATCATGTCCGCCAGGTCGCCGAACAGGCGCTCCAAGAACTCGGCGGCCGAGATGGGCTTGCCGTCCGCGCTCCAGTAGGTCGTCGCGGAGATGTACTGGATGGTCCGCGCCTTGCCGTCCGCAAGCCGGACCTCGATCTTTTCCTGCGGTCCATCGCCGTTCTCGTCGCCATTATCGCCTCCATTCGGAGGAGGTTCCGGCGGCCGATCCGGCCCTGGCCCTGGAGGCACCGGCTCCTCGGGCTCGCCGTCCCATTCCGGGTCGCTGAAATTCACGTGCGCCTTCACGAAGTCCCAGATCGTGAAGAAGTCCTTCCCCTCGAAGGTCCGCGTTCCCCGCCCGATGATCTGCTTGAACTCGATCATCGAGCGGATCGGGCGCATCAAGACGATGTGCCGGATGTTGAGCGCATCCACCCCGGTAGAGAGTTTTTGGGACGTGGTGAGGACCGTGGGAACCGTCTTCTCGTTGTCCTGAAATGCGCGGAGGTGCTGCTCGCCGCCCTTGCCGTCATTCGACGTTACCCGGTGGCAGTAGTTAGGGTCGGTGCTGTTCTTGACCTGGTTGATCAGGTCGCGCACCAGTGCGGCGTGGTCCTGGGTGGCGCAGAAGACGAGCGTTTTCTGGCGCTGATCGATCTGGCCCATGAACTCCTGCACACGGCTCAGCTCGCGTTCCTCGATGATGATCTTGGTGTTGAAGTCGTCCTCGGCGAAGCGCTGACCCGCCTCGACCTCGCCCTGGATGAGCTCGTCCTCCGGAACGTAGACATATTCGTCGATGGTGCTGGCCATCTGGCGAACCTTGAACGGGGTCAGGTAGCCGTCCTCGATCCCGTCCCGCAGCGCATAGGTGTAGACCGGCTCACCGAAGTAGGCGTAGGTGTCGGCGTTGTGGCGGCGCTTGGGCGTCGCGGTGAGACCGAGCTGCACGGCAGGCTCGAAGTGCTCCAGGATTTTCCGCCAGGTGCTCTCGTCCTTGGCGCCGCCCCGGTGGCATTCGTCGATCACGATAAAATCGAAGAAGTCCGGCGGATAGCCGGTGAACACCGGCTCGCCCTCACCGGTCATGCCCCCGTCGGTCATGAAGGTCTGGTAGATGGTGAAGAACACGCTGGCGTTCTTCGGCGCCCGGCCCGCCCGCTTGCGCAGGGATTGGGGATCGATGCGCGCGACAGCGGTTGCCTCGAAGGCGGAGAAGGCGTTGTAGGCCTGATCGGCAAGGATGTTGCGATCAGCAAGGAACAGAATGCGCGGCCGGCGCACGGGCTCGCCCGCCAGGCTCCACTTGGCGTGGAACAGCTTCCAGGCGATCTGGAAGGCGATGGAGGTCTTGCCGGTGCCCGTGGCGAGGGTCAGCAGGATGCGCCGCTCGCCCCGCGCGATCGCTTCAAGCGCCGCATTGATAGCCTTGTGCTGGTAGTACCGAGCCTCCCACTTGCCGCCGGCAGTCTCGAACTCCACGTCGCCGAAGGCGTCGCGCCAGGGGTTGGGCTCGGCGAAGGTACGCTCCCAAAGTTCTTGCGGCGTTGGGAAGGGCAGGTCCACATCGCCCTCTACGCCGGTGGCCATGTCGATGCTGTACCAGCGCAGCCCGTTCGACGCATAGGCGAAGCGCGTGCCGAGACGGCCGGCGTAGACCTTGGCTTTGCCAACGCCCTCTCGGTGGCTCACGCCAGCCCGCTTGGCCTCCAGCGCGCCAAGCTTCTGCCCCTTGTGGATCAGGACATAATCGCAAAAGAGGTTGTTGCCACGTTTGCCGCCCCCCTGAATGCGGCCGGGGCAAATCATCTCGCGGCGAATGCGCGAGCCGTCGACGACGCCCCAGCCTGCCTCACGCAACACCGGATCGATGCGGTTCGCGCGGGTGTCGGCTTCGGTCTCGTCGTGCAGGCTCATGTTGGCGTTTGCGTCACGTCAGTTCGCCAGTGAAGGCGCGTTGCAGGATGGACTGGCGGAGGTTGTCTAGGTCCGCCAGATTAGCCTCAAAATAAGCACGAACTTGCTCCATATCCTCCATGGCCTCGTTCAGAATTGCAACGATCTGTCGTTGTTCTGTCAGCGGCGGAAGAAGAATGCGCAATGCGTAAACTTCGTTCCGGTTTATTCCCGGTTTTACCCCTCTCGCTAGCTTGGGCAACTCTAGCCTGTTAAGCGAATAATGTAAGAAATCGAAGTCCAATCTCGACTCATCATGAGATGTAAAATATGTCACATCGAGTGGCCAGAATGGCCCTTCTACTCTTGTGATTTGGCCCGCAGAACCTTTACGCCCGATCACCAGCGTAGGCCCTTGCGCATAGTAGCGATCAGCAGCGTCTTTCACACCATTTGCGCCGTAAACAGGAACTGCACCATTTGGATTTCGCTGATCGCGCGGGAGTGCCTTCCCATAATGCAGTGTTACTATCTCTCCTAGGGAAACTTCAGCCCATGGCACTGCCGCAACACCAGTCACAATATCCCCCGAATATTCTCTAGAATTTCTGCCGACTCGGCATCGCGGGTCAGGATGTCGGCGATAATCTCCTCGGGGCTACGCTGGGGCGCTTCCTCCGGCGCGTTGGGGTTCTTGGCCGAGAGGTCAAGCGAGATCTCGTCCAGATCGGTGCGCATGGTGCTCCAGCTTTGCGGTCCTTCCGCAAAGGTCTGCTGCAGTTCCACGAACTCCACCAGATCATCGTCGTTCAACGGGTCGGTCTTGCCGAGAGAGCGGCCGGGAGCGAGCTGGTAGTACCAGATGTCCCGCGTCGGCGCGCCTTTCTCGAAGAACAGCACCACCGTCTTGACACCTGCGCCCTGGAAGGTGCCGGACGGGCAATCGAGGATCGTGTGGAGCGTGCAGGATTCCAGCAGCTCGCGGCGCAGAGCCACCGAAGCGTGGTCGGGATTGGTGAGGAAAGTGTTCTTGATCACCACCGCCGCCCGGCCGCCGGCGCGCAGCTTGCGGATGAAGTGCTGGAGGAAGAGATAGGCAGTCTCGCCTGAGCGAATCGGGAAGTTGTGCTGCACTTCGCGCCGCTCGCCGCCGCCGAAGGGCGGATTGGCGAGGACGATGTCGTGGCGGTCGCGCTCCTGGTAGTCCATCACGTTCTCGTTGAGCGAGTTGGTGTGGACGATGTTCGGCGCCTCGATCCCGTGCAGGATCATGTTCATGATGCCGATGATGTAGGAGAGGGGCTTCTTTTCCTGCCCGAAGAAGGTATCGCGCTGCAACGTCTCGTAATCAGACGCAGTGAGGTCCGAGCGGCGCATGTACTCCCAGGCTTCGCAGAGGAAGCCAGCGGAACCCACGGCGCCGTCGTAGACGGTTTCACCGATCTTCGGATCGATGATTTTGATCATGGCGCGAATCAGTGGACGCGGCGTGTAGTATTCGCCGCCGTTGCGGCCTGCGTTACCCATTCGGCGGATGCGGCTCTCGTAGAGTTCCGAGAGCTCGTGCCGCTGGGCCTGCGTATTGAATGACAGCCCATCAACGATGTCGATCACATCGCGCAGGATGTAGCCATCGCGAAACTTGTTTCTCAGTTCTGTGAAAATCTCACCGATCTTGTATTCGATGGTGCGTGGGCCTTCAGCGGTGGCTCGGAAATCCGCGAGGTAGGGGAACAGATCATCGTCAATAAAGGCAATCAGGTCGTCGTCGGTGATCGCTGCGTTATGGTCGAAAGCCCCGTCGGGCGTCTTGGGCGCGGCCCAGTCGTCCCACCGAAAATCTGGCTCAATCAGGGGCTTGTAGCGCTCGCCTTTTAGTTCCGCCCTGTCGCGGCGCTCGACTTCAAGGTCGTGGAGATACTTGAGGAACAGCACCCAGGACGTCTGTTCCACGTAGTCCAACTCTCCGACCATGGCCTCTTCGGCACGCAGGTTCCCATCGATACTCTTGAATGCGTTCTCGTACATGCCCCGGTCCCCGACACTCAGGCGCTCAGTGTATCGCCGATGACGACAACGCCTTCAAGATGAGGCGCTGCGGGTTCGGGCTTGGAAAGGGGATGACTCACCCCGTTTCCACCTCGATCAGCAGCCGGCAGTGGTCGCTCGGGCCCCATTCGTCCGCTCCGTTAAGCGCGCTCACTTTCACCCGTTCGTGGAACCCGCGCGAGGCGATGGCGTAATCGAACTGGCGGTTGGCCTCTTCCGGATGGCGCCCGTTTCGCACCCACGTCGGCACGTTCTTCGTGTCGGGCGGCACATCGGGTTGAAGCCCGGACGGCTGCCATCCATCCGGCGCCTGCGGGCCCAGGAATTCCAGGCCGAGCGCCGCCACCCGGTCCCAGAACGCCTTCTCGCGCTCAGGGAGCGCCAGGGTATTGCCCGTCGCACCATAGATCATGTTGAGATCACCGGCTGCGAGGATGCGGTGCCTGGACGGATCCTCGTGGCCGATGAAGGCCGAGATGTCGGAGAGAATGCGATGCGCCGATACGTCGGGCGCGCCCACGCTCCATGATGTGCCTGTCGACGGATGCGGCTTCATGTACCGTGCATACATGGAGACCGCGATGAACGCATCGTCCTGCGGCCGGCCGCGCGGCGTCACCCTGGCGGCGGCGATGGTCCCAATGCCGCTCACGGCGATGTCATGCTCGCCCAGTTCGCTGATCGGCGGGACCGCCTTGAACCATTCGACGTCCACTCGGTCGGACAACTGTACGACCAGGGGCCAACGGTCATAGATCGGGCGGCCTTCGTACTGCTGGCCCTTCCAGAATTCGTCGCTCCCGTTTCGAAGCGGCTGCGCTAGGTCGGGGGGCGGGTTACCCGCTTCCTGCAAGAGCGCGACATCAGCCTCGCCCTGCCGCGCCATCTCGACCAGCACGTGCCACGGCGGCCACTTCTTGAAGATATTCCAGTTCACGACCCTGATCATTCGGCCATGCCCCTTCGTGCGGTTGCCGGCGCACTATGCAGTGCGCGTCTGGTCGTCGCACGGTGTTTCAGAATCGCGCTGGTGACAGGACGGATTCGACCTCGCGCGCCTTCGGTGTAGATCGGCACCCAACCTTGACCCCACTGTGTCTCGTAAAATCAATGAGCTAGGACGCCGATCGGCGTCCAACCTACGCGCCTGTTGGCGCCGGCGACCAACTCGCGACCGCGGTCTCCAACAAGGCGCTGTGTCGCCGTCGAGCGCACGTGAGCGCACCAAGCCTCGCGCATACGACCCTTTGAAGAGAGGTGGCGGTGATCCGTCCCACGCGCCGAGCAGCTCCCGGGATGAGGCCAACGCATCGGCAGTGAGGATTGCGGCCGGTATCGGGGACGACATCCTTCGCGGCGACATCCGGCCCTCCGCCCCTCAGCACCGGCAACCTCGGGACCGCGCGCTGCGGAGTGCTCTGAACATCACGGCGCAGGGGCACGGTGCTCCGTGAGGCGTTCCAGCCATTCGTTGAGCTTCGACCAGCGCCGTCGGCCTGAGACGTTGCGCACCGCAATTGCCACCGCCTTCTTCTGGCCCACCAGCACCACCAGCCGCTTGCCGCGCGTGACGCCTGTGTAAAGTAGATTACGCCGCAGCATCGCGTAGTGCTGGGTCAGCACCGGGACGATCACGGCCGGGTACTCCGAGCCCTGGCTCTTATGCACGGTCGCGGCATAGGCCGGCACCAGCGTGTCGAGCTCACCGAAGCCGTAGATGTGATCGTTTCCTTCGAAGCGCGCGGTAAGTTCCCCCGTTTCGGGGTCCACGTCGACGACGTGGCCGATGTCGCCGTTGTAGACCTCCTTGTCGTAGTCGTTCTCGATCTGCATCACCTTGTCGCCGGGCGCGAAGGTCCAGCCGAAGCGCTCGACCTTGCGTTCGCCGGCGGGGTTGAGGGCGGACTGGAGCTCGACGTTGAGCGCCCGCGCGCCCGCTCCGCCGCGGTTCATGGGGCACAGCACCTGGATGTCGCGCATTGGATCGAGGCCGAAGCGCTTCGGGATGCGCGTCTTCACCAGCTCGACGATCCTCGCGGCGGCAGTTTCCGGGTCGTCCGCCGGCACGAAGTAGAAGTCGCTGTCGCCGTCGGGCCGGGACAAGTCGGGGATGGCGCCGCGGTTGATGCCGTGGGCCGTCGTGACGATCCGGCTCCGCGCCGCCTGCCGGAACACCTCGGTCAACCGCACCACCGGAGCCGCGCCGGAGGCGATGATGTCCGCGAGAATCTGGCCCGGGCCCACCGAGGGCAGCTGGTCGACGTCGCCCACGATCAGCAGCGCGGCCTCGTCGGGCACCGCTGTCAGCAGCGAACGCATCAGCATGACGTCCACCATGGACGTCTCGTCGATCACCAGGAGGCCGCAGTCGAGGGGGGTGTCGCCGTCGCGCCTGAACCCACCATGCCTTGGGTCGACCTCGAGCAGGCGGTGGACGGTCTTCGCCTCCAGGCCGGTCGCCTCGCTCATCCGCTTCGCGGCGCGCCCGGTCGGCGCACACAGGAGAAGCTCCACGCTCTTGGCCGACAGGATGCGCAAGATGGCGTTGACGATCGTCGTCTTGCCCACGCCAGGGCCCCCGGTGACGACCGTGACCTTGGAGGTGAGTGCCAGACGGACCGCGTCGGCCTGGCCGGCCGCCAGTGTGAGCCCAGTCTTCCGCTCGGCCCACGGAAGCGCCTGCTCCGCGTCGATGTCGGGCCAGGGCAGCCTGCCCGCGGCGATGTCCGACAACCGACCCGCAATCGCCTGCTCCGCCCGGTAGAGGCCACCGAGGAAGATGCAGGGGGTGTCCTCCACCGTGTCTGCGACCACGGTGCCTTCGGCCAACTCCAGATCGAGCGCGGTGAGGATCAGGTCATCGGGCACCTCCAGGAGCCGGGACGCCAGCGGTCCCAGCTCGTCCGCCGGCAGACCGCAATGCCCCTCGTCCATCGCCTCGGTCAGCGCGTACGAGATGCCCGCGCGCACCCGGACCATCGCAGTCTTCTCGATACCGAGCTTCACCGCGATCGCGTCGGCCGTCTTGAAGCCGATGCCGCGAACGTCCCGGGCGAGCCGGTACGGGTTCTCCGTCATGACCTCGACCGCGTCGGCGCCGTAGGTCTTGAATATGCGCACCGCACGCGCCGTGCCCACGCCGTGGTTATGCAGGAACACCATGATCTCGCGCACCGCCTTCTGCTCCGCCCAGGCGTCGGTGATGCGTCTGGCGCGCATCGGCCCGATGCCCGTCACCTCGCGCAGACGTTCTGGTTCCGCCTCGATGATGTCGAAGACCTTCTCACCGAATGACCGGACCAGCTTGCCGGCGTAGACCGGGCCGATGCCCCGGATCATGCCCGAGCCCAGGTACTTCTCCATGCCCTCCACCGAGGACGGCGTGGAGGTGCGCATGAAGCGCGCCTTGAACTGGTGCCCATGGGTGCGGTCGTTGATCCACTCGCCGGACGCCGTGATCCATTCCCCGGCCCCCACCATCGCGGCGTGGCCGACCACGGTAACGAGGTCGCGGTGGCCCCGCGCCTTGGTCCTGAGCACGCAGAAGCCGTTCTCGGGATTGTGGAAGGTGACGCGCTCGACCAGACCAGCCAGAACCTCGCGGTCCGGTGACGGCGCCGGCCGGACGCCCGGCTTCAGGATGTCCCGAGCGCGGGCGCGAACAGCAACTCCTTGAGCAGGCCCAGCTGCCGCGCACGCTCGGCGATCGCCCCCGGATCATGGATGCTCAGCTCAGGCTCTTCCGCAGCGGCCTCTTCCATGTCGTGCAACAATTGCTCGAACCGGGCGAAATTGTCCTGTATTTCCTCGGGCGTGAACATGCTCCGCAGCCTCGACACGAAGCCGGGCAGCGCCTGGGCGAACTCGGGACGTTCAGCAGCCGCCTGCGCGAAGGTGACAAGCTTCTCGCCGACGATGTAGTCGAAGGCCGATTCGACTCCAAAACCGTGCATGATGTCCTCGGCGGCTTCGCATTGCTCAATCCAGACATCCTGCCAGCGACGCTCGGTCATACCTGGAATTCCTTCTCCGCAGTGAGGCCACAAGGCGTTGCCCGACTCGCTGCGTTCGAGAGCCCGCAGCCGTTCGGGCCACCCGGCATTCTGAGGCGTCCGCGGAAAACCGGCAACGTCGTGCGCCCTATCCGCATTCGTCTGCCTGCATCGTGCGGAGTTTGCGCGAGCACGACGGCAGGATCGCGCGACACCCCTTCCGGTGCGGCACTGTTTGCGATTCGGCTGTGCTTGGCCCGCGCGGGCGCGGCGCCGGGCGATTTCGTTCCGGAGGGCCCCCGGCAGTCGACTGCGCAGTACAATCGCCGCGAATCCTTACGCACACACTCCAACCGCTCTACACGGTCTTCTGCCGCTTACCGACGATGTGCCCGGTGTGCACATGGAAGTCTTACGCCGTCCCGGCGCCGGATATCGTCATCACTGCTACCGCGATGACTGCAGCAGCGAGACCGCGCCTTGTCCAAGGCTGCCGCCTCGAGCGCAACGGGTTGCCGACGAGAGAGCGAACCCTCAAGTCTAGGGTTCTGGGGTATCACCCGCCGCAGGAGCAGCGCGAGCTCCGGAGAACTCGCTGTACCGCCATGATCACCGGGAAACCGGCCGGGGGCGCAGCGCCGCGCGATTTACGGCCGCGCCGGCTCCACGATGATCCTGCCGCGGCCACGCCTGAGCAAGTAGCCGCCACGCGGGATCGTCAGCCGGCCCTCTTCGATGAGCGGCCATAACGTATCGACGATCGTCTCTGCGTTCGGGTCTTCCTCGTTCGATCCGTCCGAGCGTGACGACAGCCACTCGGCGAACGCCCTGTCGCCGATCTCGTTGCCCACGGATTTGCGCAACGCGTTCAACTTGCGAATCTCTCCCTTGGAGAGAGAATTCTCGTCAATTCCACTCGATGTTTCCTGGTCCATGATCCGGTGTTTTCCTGGCGACTGGTGAACGTGCAGCGCACTTGTAGCAGCGCGGCTTGCAAATTCCTAACTGCCGTCCCGGCCGCCCGCCAGTCCCTTGGCGATCCGCTCCTTCAGCACCTGGGAAGCCCGGAAGACCACCACACGGCGCGGTGCTATCGGCGCCGCTTCAAGGGTGCGGGGATTGCGGCCCAGCCGCTCACTCTTGTCGCGCAGGCTGAAGCTGCCGAAGCCGGTGAGCTTCACGGTTTCCCCGGCCTCAAGGCGCGCCATGATCTCCTCCAATGCCGCGTCGACGAAGGCCCTGCCGTCGCGCTGCGTCCACCCCGTCTCCTCGCTGACGGCCTTGGCCAGGTCCGCGCGTGTCAAAGCCGCCATCGCCGATAACTCCTCCGCCTTCCGGATCACGATACGAAAGGCAGGGGGACGGTCAAATCTCCGACCCGCTACGCGGCACAACGCACAACCGGGCCGCCGTGCGCAGGCCGTGTCACAGGTCGAGCGCGCGCACCGTTCCGGCGCGGCTCTGAATGAAGGCGAGGCGGGATTCGGGCCGGCGGCCCATCAGTTCCTCGACCCGGCGCGCCGTGGCGGTGCCCGCGTCCTCGGCGACTTCGACGCGCAGCAGCGTGCGCCGCGCAGGGTCCATCGTGGTTTCCTTGAGCTGGGCCGGCGGCATTTCGCCAAGCCCCTTGAAGCGGCTGATCTCGACCTTGCCCGCGCCGGAAAAGTCGCTCTCAAGCAGCCGGACGCGATCGGCATCGTCGCGCGCATAGCGGGTTGTGCCGCCGCGTGCCAAGCGATAGAGCGGCGGCTGCGCCAGGAAGAGGTGGCCCGCGTCAATGAGCCCCGGCATCTGGCGGTAGAAGAAGGTCATCAGGAGCGCGGCGATATGGGCGCCGTCCACGTCCGCATCGGTCATGATGACGACGCGCTCGTAGCGCAGCGCGCCCGCGTCGAAGCGCGCGCCGGTGCCGCAGCCCAGGGCCTGGACAAGATCGTCGAGCTCCTTGTTGCCGCGCAGCTTGTCGGCGCTGGCGCTCGCCACGTTGAGGATCTTGCCGCGTAGCGGCAGCACGGCCTGGGTTTCGCGGTTG
>MKWU01004948.1_pt1 | contig 15112 bp, 18 predicted proteins | sample 809101 | NCBI WGS metagenome assembly MKWU01 (sample SAMN05860141, study PRJNA318959) | sponge metagenome | host: Aplysina aerophoba | place: Slovenia: Piran, Adriatic Sea, Gulf of Piran | collected 2013-05-07 | reverse complement strand
ACAAGTGGGTGTGTAAGATTGCTAAAAAGGAGAACAACGATGTTTAAGAAAGTTTTCTGCCTATTCACAATCTGCGTTACACTCGCGTGTAACGACAGTCAAGAAGTCGATCGTATGAGTTATGACGACCCCCCCCCGCCGTAACCGAAGTGGCGGATAATGCGCCTAGTGCGCCTGGCACCATCATCGTGGATGGTGTAAAGACGAATCAATTTATGTTGCTCTGGACTGCTGATTTCAAGTATGTGGGGTTTTTTAATCACCAGACACAACTGGCAGGGTATGTTGATCCTGATCTTGTCGATAACCATGATGAAGAAGATTTATCAGAAAAGCTCGCCTTCATGACGGTGTTTCTGGCGCAACAACGAACAAAAGAGATCGAACATGATGGCAAGTTTTTCACCGTTTGGGATAACGAGGTTGACTGGGACGCTTCTATTGGCAACAATGAGGGCGCTAATACCGCAACCCGATTTATCCAGCGTGAAATAGAAGCACAGGGACTGCCAATCCACCTGCACAAGCAAGGTAGCAAGTGGCATCTGGTAGTGGAGCATCAGCATTGGATACAGTTTACGAAAAATGGTGAGACAAAGGTAGGTTATCATCCAGATAACCCTCATAGTCATACCGGGCGACATAAAGAAAAGCTGGAAATCCTCCGTGTTGCATCCGATAATATTCCATTATGGGGATATGCAATACGAACCGGTCGCAAGAATGCTGGAAAAGTCTGGGACAGTGAAGCAGAAGCTCTCGCCGATGTTCATAAGTAAGGCGATGCTCGTAGGGCAGGTTTAACCACCTGCCCGCCTTTTTTTGTATGAGTCGTTGCACTTCAACCGTGAATCTAATAGCTACATCTGACATAATCAGAAAATAGCAACTGCGAGGCACAACCGGCAGGGGGTGTATGCCATCTGTATCTTCCTGCGGAGAGGGAGGGATTCGAACCCTCGGTGCGGTGTAACCCGCACACTCGTACTCCAAACGAGCGCCTTCGACCACTCAGCCACCTCTCCTATATCTACACCATACCACGGGGCGAAAGTCGGCTGATGTGATAGTTAATCAAAATTGATAATGTCTTCTTTTTTACCTCGGTTCTGCCGGTCAAGGTAACTCTGCAGGATGATTGCCGCTGCCTCCGCATCACTCCCCTTCCCGAGCCGACTTGCCGCTTGGGTTGAAAACTGCTCCGATTCAAACACCACCGCCACTTGTTCTCGCACCGCATCGGCAATGTCTCGCACCTCCGTCATAATTGGATTCTCTTCGCCGTCCAAATCAAGTGATTCACCAAATACCACCACCGCAATATCTCGTTCAGCGATGAGTGTCAACAACTGCGCAACACACTCCCGGCGTTGCAACACGGCAAGTGGAAACGCCACCGTCCCGCCGTCGTCAGAAACCGACACGCCGACTCGTTCCTGTCCCACATCAACACCCAGACATTTCTGCATAGAGGTCGCAATTAAGATTGAATATCCACTTTCACATTGCCGGCACTGCTGACGACCTGACCATCAGCGTCTTTCATATTGCCCGTTGCAATAATAATCAAATCAATGAGGTACCAAACACCAAGACCTCCAGCGGTGAAGAGTTTCAGTATGCCGGTGCCTATCTTGCCCAGATAAAACCGATCAATACCCAAAGTGCCAAGAAAAATTGATAATAGAAGTAAAATAATAAAACTTTTGTCGCTTTCGCCCGACATAGCGTTTGTTTCATTCATATACTGACAGCATAACACAGTGCCAGACGGCTGTGTGGGGGCAAGATTTAAGGCCATGCACAGGTTAGGCAAGGTGGAGAAGAACAAGTACCATGCTCAAAATGGCGACAACATCATACCCAGCGGTAATAAGCCAGAATTGAACAGCATGCCGAGTGTTGCCCCGCTGAAACAGCGCCCCTGCCAATGACAGCAGCAACACGACACCAATAAGCGCGTCAATACCGAGCAGAAACATCGTGGGAAACAGTGAAAATATACCGATAAGGTACGCAAGTACTAAGGTGCCGATAAATTGCACGCCCATCGCTGTCCAATTTGTTTTCTCCCGCTTGTCCAGCAGTAATGCCATATATTGTTTTTGAAACAGCAGACCATACCACACCCAGCCAATGCTGTATGCCACAAGCGCAGCGACAATAATCGCAATCCACGGGAGGCGCAGAAACAAAGCGACGCTCTCTGTTAAGACACTAAGAATCATTACTAGAAGTATGCCACACTATCCGAGGCACTTTGCACATTTACACCCATAGGGCTTTATAAAGTCATTCACATATTCTTTACCGTAGTCGTAGGTGAGCTCTTCCCCCGGCTTGATGTTCCGTTTGGCATAAATATATATTTTTCCTTTGACAATGTCCGTTTCGCAATTCGGTCGACAGGAGTGGTTGAGGTAACGCGCAAGGTTATACCGCGGTGATCCGTCTATCACCCTTTTACTGTTGATTTCAAACAAGTACTTACCGCCCTTCTCATCCGCCTGTTCACGGGTCAACACGATGCCGTAGTACTCAATGATAAATTTTCCACGCGCAATCGGGCTATCAGTACACAGTCCGAGACCTGCCGCCGTTCGGCGCACTCGCAAAACATACTCACTCTTCCTCGGCACATACACCGCAGCAGTAGCATTGGTCTCAGATTGTGCTTTCTGATTCATAGTTACTCTTATTTTGCCACGCGTACCGCTTCATCAAACTGCACGGAGAGTAATGCCGATAGACCGGTCGACCCCATGGTCACGCCATACAGCGCACCGGCACGATGCATGGTCTCCCGATTATGCGTTATGAGAATGAGCTGTGATTGCTTTGCCAGCGACTCTATCATATCACCGTACCGCCGAGAGTTCGCCTCGTCCAGCGCCGCATCAGTTTCATCCAGTATCAAAAATGGTGGTGGTGTTACCTGTGAAATGGCAAACAGCAAGGCAATTGAGACCAACGCTCGCTCACCGCCCGAGAGCTGCTCCAACGCGCTGATCTTCTTATGCGGTAACGCCACCTGCACCGCCACCCCAACCCGCATCTCCGGCTCCTCACCCTCTTTCGCAACGGTCCGCTTCTCAATCGCAATTGTCGCCCGACCGCCACCGAATAAAATGGTAAAAAGTTTCCCAAACTCAGCACTGATTGCCTGCACGCCCGCCTTAAAACGCGTTTCCACTTCTTTTTGTATTGTTTTGATGCCTTCCTCGCAATCCTGCATACTGTGCAGTAAATCTTTCTTTTCTGTTTGTAAAAAAGCAACCCGTTCAGACACCCGCTGATACTCGGTATAAATCTCCTCATTATCACCACCTGCCCCAATCGTCTCAAGCTCAATTTTTTTCCGCTCCAAAAGCCGCCGACGCTCCTTTTGTTTTTCCCGGTCTTCATCCTGCGCCTCTTGCGGAACAACCACAGATTTGTAATTGTTGATAGCGGAGCCGATAAGTACCGCACCCTCGGTCATCTCTCGCTGGATATTTTCCTCATCTTCTCGCAAGACGGCAAGCGTGTGCCGTGCCTCGGCTAATGTTTGTTCAAAGGTGTTCTTTTCAGTGATAAGCGCAAGTTCATTTTTTTCTGACTGCCGAGCCACAGCAATCTCCTGCTCTTTCCGCGTATGCAGCGCCTCCTGCGCGCACGCATACTGCTGTTCTTCCTTTTGTAACGCGCTCATCTGCTCTTGCACGGCCTCTTGCTTTTTCTGCAAATGGGCAAGTTGCTTTTCCGCTTCCTGTTGGACAGCACTTTTGCGCCCAAGCATCGCCTGCAACTGTTGCAACGCATAGGTGATGACTGCCCCATACTCATCCGCGGTCATAAAACGATGTTGCACCTCTTTGTACAGGCGACGCAGTGCTTCACGGTCTATTGGTTCGCTCTTCGCATCTTTAGTCAAGCGTTGCAATGCAGCGCGCTCACCTTCAAGCCGCCCAATCTCCCGACTCGCCACATCCCGCTTATCCCGCACTGCACGAAGTGCATCCGACAGCGATTTTTCCTGCTTACCCATCTCTGCCACTTGCTGCTCTGAAACCGCTTTCTTCTTTTCTTTCGTGATAGCTTTTGTAATACCACTAATCCGCTCTTGTAGGGTATCGTACTCCTCCTCTGCCGCACACCTGGCTGTTGCAAGGTAAGTCGTCTCATACGCCAAGTACACCGCATAGAGGTGGAGCAACTCTTCTCGTATCTTCTTGGACTTTTCATACCGCTCAACTTGCCGCTTCAAATGACGCAAGTGCGGTGTCGTCTCACGCAGAATGAGGTCAGTTTCGGCGATGTTCGCCTGCGCACGACGCAGTTTTTTTTCCGCTTCAATCCGACGATACTGCAATAGTTTTAATCCCAAACCGTCTTCCAATATCTCCTTACGCTCTTCGTTTGATGCGTGCAAAATACGATCTGCCTCCCCTTGTGAGATGATGTGATGACCAGTGGAACCAATATTCGCTTTTGCCAACAACTCCACCACATCTCGATGCCGCACTTGCGTGCCGTTAATCGCATACTCATTGGTGCCATTGCGATAGACCGTACGGGACACTGAAACTTCATCAAACGAGCTATTGAGTAACTGCTCAGTATTATCAAACACAATGGACACTTTCGCGCGATTTGCGCGATTTGCGCCAGTGCCACCATTAAAGAGCAGGTCTTCCCCTCGTTTGCCACGCATACTCTTCATTGACTGCTCACCCATCACAAATCGAAACGCTTCCGCAACATTTGATTTCCCCGACCCATTCGGACCGACAATAGCGGTAATAGCGGTCGGAAACGAAAGCACCGCCGATTTCCCAAACGATTTAAATCCTTCAATCCGCAATTCCTTAAGATACATATATTCAGTATTGTATCATTGTTTACAAATAAAAAAGACGGAACAAAGTCCGTCTTTCTTGTCTATTCAGGAGGGAACACTAAATGTTCATACCCTGCCACCGCTTCATAGCGGAGGAATTTGTGTCCCTCAAGAATAGTGTTAATTTCTGCAGTTGCTCGGGGCAACTTCCCACTCGCCAACTCCTCAACCGGCATGATTGAGAGCATGCTGGTGAGACCTGGCCAAATCTCCGGAAGATGCCAGACCGACGCACTCGCGCCTCGGCGAATAGTCAGCACGACATCATCCCATTTGACCGGCTCTAGGTCTTCCGCATGCGCCCACCGAGACACACGGATCAGAACAAAAAGGGTGCCCGCGTTAGAGGGGAGGTTTGTCGCCACCCGAACTGCCGATTTAGCACCACCGTTGACCTTGAGTTCCGTCATCTCTAACCACACTGGCGATACGGTCACGCCTGTTTGGGCAAAGTTGACCGTCGCACCGTCAGTGGTACCGATACCCACTCTCGTGGGTATATTCTGCCCGCTAAACACATGGTCCGATAGCGTACTATCGGGTGACCGACCCTTGCCAGCATCTCCGCCGCCACCAATAATGCCATTGCCGCTACCTACTCCCTCTCCGCAACCAACACTGAAAAGCAGTGCAGCGAACAGTAATATACTGGAAAACATTCCTATGGATTTCATTCCATACCTCCTTCTATACTAAGAGAAAAAGGGCAGACAAAACATAGCAACATAGTATGTGCGTTTGTCTACCCTCTTTGATTTCTGCTACCTGCCCTTACTGAGAGGTTGGTGCAGCGATGGACTGATGGGTCGCCAAGATGGTGTATTTACCACCCTGGATATCGTAATCAGTCGTTATGCTGTACTGACCGTCAGGCGTTGGGAGAGGAAAGGTCACTTCAAGCATATCCTTATGCTCAATAAGCGCAACAGTCCCGGAATCCGGAAACGGATACGCCACGGACTCTTTTTCCCCCGCTCGAATGATGCCAACCCGGTGGTCGGTAGTCCGACCATAGCGGAGCAAAAATGCGGTATCTTCTACCAGTGCAATGTCCGTCACTAGGACGAACATTGGGATGGCTTCCATCCCAACAATGGCAGGTACTTCCACAACGCCCACTGAGGGGGTCACGGAACTGCCTTCCGAGGAAAGAATAATACCGTTACCAGACGGGGAGTCCCCCGTCGTACCACAACCAAGGACACCACACATGGCCGCCAATACTGCGACCGTCAAAAGAGAAAACGCGGTTGATCTAATCATTGATCAATCCTCCTTTTAAGGTTGGTCGTTTAATAAGAAGCGACCATCTGCCCATAAAATGAATGTACAAACAAAATTCAAAATTCTCAAATCAAACACTCTCGTTACTTGTACCATAACAAAAAAAACAAAAAAAATCAACCCGTTGACGACACACCACACCTATGATGTGGGTGTACCAACCATGCAACACTATAATTCTTTTGTATAGCGTTTCAATGTTTTTTCCGCCGCTTTTTGTGCCGCCTCCTGCTTTGACTTCCCTACTGCCTGCGCATGCATCGTATCGCCCACCTTGACACCGATGGTAAAGGTCTTCGCATGATCTGGCCCCGAGGCGTGTACAACAACATACTCCGGTGTTATGTCAAATTCCTGCTGAGTATACTCCTGCAGTGCTGTTTTCGCATCCCGCAACGGCACCTGCGACAGGTACCCCTGTATGTCAGTCAACACTTTTTCAAAAACAAACTGTTCCGCGGATTCCAACCCGCCATCAAGATATATCGCACCGATAAGCGCCTCCACCGCATCAGCAAACAATGCAGTGCTGACGGTATTCATATCTTTCCGCTGACCACTTGATACCCGCAGATACTTCGGTATCTCTAACTGCTCTGCCACCTGTATTAAAAAATCTGTTTTCACCAGCAACGATCGATAGACACTCAAATCCCCTTCCGCAACATCAGGATATAGGGTGTAGAGTTTGCGGGTAGCGGCAAATTGCAGTATAGCATCACCTAAAAACTCAAGTCGTTCATTGTGTATAGCCCCCTCATACTCATTGGTGTAAGAACGATGCGTGAGCGCCTGTACCAACAACGCTGTATCAGTAAAACGATACCCGACATGCTTCTCTATCGGTTGCACGCTACTGCTATTATGCTTATCATCCTTTGGCATACACTTGAATCGCCTTCGTCATACCGTCTAAAATAATCTGTCGCAAGTCAGGATAGAAAGTCAATTTTTTTGCCTCATCAAATGAAAACCACTTCGCCTGATCCAACCCTTCGGTTTCTTTGAGAGTAAGCAACTCATCATCAGTTCTTGCAAGAAGATAGGTAACCTCTTTCAGCACTGGGCCAGTTGGCGGATGCGCCTTGTACGCATTAGACCCAATTTTCTCTATCACTTCAATGTCAATGCCTATCTCATCTTTAATCACTCGCTTCAGCCCATTGTCCACCTGCTCATCTTCCTCTAACCCACCTTTTGAAAGCGTCCATTTGCCAAAGACATCATGCACAAACGCAAACCACGGCAAACCCCCTTCATCTACTCTGAATATGACACCGCCAACGGATTTTTTGTGCTGCATCTTTTTCGGCACATAATCGTCCTCTGCCGGATCCTTTACCTCAGTGTAAATAGAGCCAAGCACACCATTCACAAACCGCCGCGCACCGTCTCCCAAAAACATCTTGGTAATTTCAATCGCCTCGTTTAATGCCACCCGACCCGGCACTTCCAAATCCTTACCGAACAGCAACTCAAACACACCCAAACGCAAAATATTACGATCGACGCTACCAATTTTATCCAACGGCCAATCAGGAGCGGCCTTTTCAATAATAGCGTTAATTTCATAATACTTACCAGCAACACCAGTCAATATCTTTTTTGCGTACTCATTATCAACCAGCGCCGGATTATGATCTCGAGCAATAGCATTAAAAACACCCATCATATGCGCACCCTCCGGCTCCCGCCGATGGAAATCACTCTCAAAAAGAGTTTGAATGATCACTATGCGCGCATCGCGTCTTGATGTGGTCATAAGGTATACAGTAGCAGTATATACCCTTTCCAAGCCATACAACTTAGTTTTCTATTTCCTTGGGGATACAGTATCAACATACCCCATAAAACCTCCTTATTTTGGTGCCGCCACTTGCTCAACCGTTTTCTTTTCCTCACCGCCACCACCCTGCCGACCTCGCTCGGCCTTTTTCTCCGCTTTCTTCGTCTCTCGAGCAGTATCCAATGCTTGTCGCTGCCGATACATCCCCGTCAACCGACTTGCCCGATGCCGCATCCGCACTGTTCCATCCTCATCGGTAGTATATGCAGGTGCAGCCACCGTATGATGTGACCGCCTACTCCCCCGTTTACTTTTCGTGATTCGCATTCTAACCATTGTCTATATAGTATAGCATAGCTACACTTCATTTGGGGCTTTCCCGCCGTGGAGCACCGCCAACACATTTTCCACCGCTATCTTCGCCATTTCCCCCCTCGTCGCGATACTTGCAGATGCCGTATGCGGTGTGAGCACCACATTCGGCAGTTTTCTAAGAGCAGCAGGCACCGCCGGCTCATGCTCAAACACATCAAGACCAGCACCAAAAATCTTTCGCTGTCGGAGAGTACTAATCAACGCTTTTTCATCAATCACCGGTCCACGCGAGGTGTTTACAAGAATTGCATCCGATCGCATCAAAGACAGTTTTTGCGCATCAATGCAATGGTAAGTGGTATCGGTCAAGGGCAAATGTACTGACACAACTGCCGACCGACGCAATACTTCATCGGGACTACCACAGTACTCGGCGTCTATCTTTTCCTCCAACGCTTTATTTTTTTGCATGTCGTGATACACAACTTCCATACCAAACGCATTTCCAATTTCTGCAACACGGGAACCAATACGCCCTGCACCAATAATGCCTAATGTTTTCCCAAGTAAATCAACGCCGAGCAACAACTCCGGCTCCCAACCGGTAAACTGCTTCGCCCGCACAAAGGCGTCTGCTTCCACAACCCGTGTCGCCACCGCTAAAATGAGAGCGAAAGTATGTTCTGCAACGGTCTCGGTCAGCACACCCGGTGTATTTGTCACAACAATCCCTTGCTCTTTCGCTTTTTTTACGGCAATATTGTTAAACCCAACCGCATAGTTTGCTATCACTTTCATCTGTGAACCAACCGCACTGAGCACCTCCTCATCTATCGTGTCAGTCAACAGTGAGATCATCCCGTCATACGCCTCCTTTTTAAGGGTCGCAATAAGGTCACCTTTCCGCACCTTCTTCTTCTCCAGAACCCGCACCTCAATGTTATGCCCTCGCAACAAGGAAACCCCGTTACCGGGAATACTATGGGTAATAAGGACTTTCATACAAAAACAGTATACCATCACTTTTACCACACCCTGTCAACAGTGCGGGAAAAAATACCCAGCGACTGCCCATGCTACACTGGGTACGGTACCTGACAAACACCTATATACTGAATTTCCTACCTTTTCCGATAGTAGTACTTATTACAGTATATTTTTGTAATATGTCAATGATGACATACAGGGTATGTTTTGGTATAATATAAGGTATGTAAAGTGTGGTACCAATGGAGGTGTACTTTGAATTTGAAAAAAATTGCAAGTGTTTTTTTACTGTTGACGGTTGTTTCCTGCATCGCCGCCGAGGCGACAAGCAATGAGGAGGTATCCTCTTCTTCTCGGTGGCTAAGGGTGCAACCCTCGGCACGGCATGCAGTAGACAAAAAGCTCAAAGAGCAAAAGGTGGGTACCGAATACGAACGAGTCAACTGGCTCTACCAAAAAGTATTCGGAAAAGAAGAGCGGGAGGTTCTCAATAAGGTATGCTGGGAAAGCTACGCAGCTGCCTATTACCAGGAACTCAACGGCTTTTCCCACACCACTGAGGTAGAGCACCTCAGGGAAGAGGCGGAAAAGCGCCTGAAGAAACTAAAGAGGGGAAAGGCATATGCCAAAATCCTCATGAAGACAAGGGGGAGTGATAAACAACATCTCCTCCAGTACATTGCCCGGCGCACTGAAACCGGGAAAATTGATGCGATCAGAAGAAACGCGGAGAACAGTGCTCAGGCAAACCCTGAGCTACAACCAGAACACTTGTTCTACCGTGGTGAGGGGAAAACCAGAAAGCCGCTACCGGCTCCTTCTGGTAAAGTTCTCCTAGCCTCGCTGCTTGCATCTGCAGCGATCCTTCTCATCATCGGGCTAGTGGGGGCATGCGTTTGCCCGCAACTACCGATGTTCCAAGGGATTCGAGCACTGCTTGAGTCCTAAAACAAAAGGTCTGTATTTACCAAGTGGTAAAACAGACCTTTTTTGTATATACTATGTATATACTATAAGTATGGATGTATTTCTCTACTCAAAACTATTAGCGTTAGCAACAGTGTGCGCACATATTTTCTTGGTAGTATTTCTATTACTACACTATAGCAAAGTTTCTTTTCTACAGAAAATAATTGCACCAATACGACGCCTCCTCAGCCGCTATGGACTGCTCTGCGCATGGGGTGTTGCAGTAGCAGCAACGATCACTCCTCTTATCTACACCCACATATACCACCTGCTTCCTTGCACCCTTTGCTGGTACCAACGAATTTTTATGTTCCCACTGGTCATCATACTCTTCCTAATACTGAAACGAAAAGATATTCGCAACAAAATCTATGTCTACACGCTTGCCACCATCGGCGCAGGCATTGGCATCTACCACTATGTAAACCAGCAACTCTACAGCCGATACAACATCTCAACCACCGACTGCGAAGCAATCGGCATGGCAAAATCCTGCTCCGAATATTACTTCATAGAATTCGGCTACATCACCATTCCCCTGATGGCACTCACTGGATTCCTGCTCGTTATCTTCTTCACCTACTTCGCACAAAGATCAACAACAGAGGAGAGCTAACGACACACAGCAGCAGCCAGATTGCATACAAGCAACACTACGCCTGCTACCCCTGTTGAAGTTTCGCCTGATTGGCGTTGGTGAGAACTTCAGTGGCGTAATCATCGTGAATTTCACGACTCTCATTCCAACGACACATGCCATCTTTGAGCATCATTTCCAAAACAACATTAATATCAATACCTGATTTTTTCCAGAGGTGGTGATAGAGGGTGCCCGGCAAAGTGTTAACCTCATTTGCAAAAAGTTCGCCAGTTTTTTTATTGAGTAAAAAATCAACACGCAGGGTGCCATTCGCCTCCAGCGTGGTAAAAAGTTGCTTGCTAATATCCTTAACCTGTGCGGTATGCTCCGGTGAAATAGTTGCCGGAATCACCAGGTTGGATTCTGCATTGCCGGTCTGCGCGCCACCATCCTCAAGATACTTCACGCTGTAGTCAAACAAATCTGCGGTAAACAGTGACTCCTGCACTTCTGAAATATGTATACCTTCCCCATCGCTGAGCACCGCACAGGTTACATCAGCAACATCCTCAACAGATTGCTCAACAACAACCTTCGGATCATAGTAGAGAGCAAGGTTCAGAGCGTCCCGCAAATCTTTTACCTCCTTTACTTTTGTGATACCAATAGATGATCCAGACCGTGCGGGCTTCACGAACACTGGCAGACCAAGGGTATCGTGTATCTGCTTTTCAATAGCATCAGCACCCTTGTCGTACTCCTGTTTTTGCACCACCAGAAAATCTGTCGTCGGAATATCCAACGCATGCAGGACACGCTTCGTCAACACCTTATCAACCGCTATCGCTGAGGTGTAAATACCACACCCTGCATACGGCACCTGAAAAAACTCCGCTAACCCCTGCACCGTACCATCCTCACCATACAGCCCATGAAACGCCGGAAAAATATATTCTATGTTCGTTTTCCCAGCACCGAAAATGCCTTTTTGCTGCAATGCCAACTTATACTCTGACCGCCCAAGATTCAGGTAGTACTCTGGCAACTCAGCCAACGCCTTTTTATACTCCCCCTTAAAGAACGCCAATTTTGCTATTTTTTCATCACTATACCATGCACCATCCCGACCAACATACACTGCCACAACCGTCAGTCCCATCTTCTTCATCTCAGCGATAACAAACTCACCAGTAATGATGGATATCTCGTGCTCCGGACTCTGTCCACCAAAAAAAACGCCGATAGTTTTGTCCTGTATGTCTTCTAAAGTACTCATAGATATTATATATAGTTATCAGATATATCGTTTTGAAACAAAATGGTGTCCCCATCCTTCAGCACATGTGCCAAATCACTATGTGCATCCTGGGCAGTGTCATACATCTTAAAAGTATTGTACCCCATCTTTCGTAACACTCTTACTATATACTCTGTATTTTTGTTTTTGACAAGCAGCAACAAATCAACTTTTGTGGCATAATATTCCGCCAATGCCCGATGCACCTGCTCTGACCGCTCCGGACCAAGCTCAACAATACCGGGTGTCAGCACCACCTTTCGCCCTTTCGCCCGTTCAAGCACCGTCAATCCTGCTAAAAACCCCTCATAGTTTCCGTTGTAACTGTCGTCAATAACAATTCTATTCTCTGCCTCATTGCGCATAATCTGCAACCGATGTGGCATATAGTCAACCTTTTCAAACCCTCGCTGTATCTCCGCGGCAGACATGCCGAGTTCCTGCGCAAACGCAAACGCCAGCGCCGCAAGATCGGTAACATACCCACCCACAAGTTTTGTAGTATAGGTCTCACCCTGATAGGTGAACGACAAACCGGCAAAGTCATCAAGCGACTGTACCGCCGTAATCTGCTCGCTACTTGACACTGGCACAGTTTCAATAGCGGTACCCACCTTTGTCGGTGCGTACTGCTTGATGTTTGCATTATCCATATTTAAAAACGCCTTTTTCTTTGTTGCATTTGCCAACTCAAACTTCGTAGAAACAATGTTCATAAACGAACCAAACCGTTCCAGATGGCACTCACCAATTGCCGTCGTAAGCGAATAATCCGGCGCAACAACGGAACACATCTTTTTAATATCCCCCTTCCGGTACGCACCCATCTCAACAACCAGCACATCTGCTTTCAGCACCGCCTCTCGGTGTTCCAGAATATAGGTTGCCACACCGATATCAGTATTGATGTTTCCCGGAAAAGAAAAAACAGTGTACTTTTCTTTGAGGATACTCAGCAAAATGTGTTTCAAACTGGTCTTGCCGAAGCTGCCAGTAATACCGACGGTGAGCAACTTGTCACGCTTTCCTTCTCGAATCACTTGTTTTGCTAACAGCATGCTATTATTTTTCTTCGCAAGAACCAACGGCGCTATGACAATATCGGCAAGCACCAACAACACCGGCAACAATGCAACACCGCACACGAACACCACCACCATTGACCACCCCCCAGCAAGAAAATACACAATCATCGCCGGCAACAGTATCAACACCAAGCTAACAGAAAAAATGAGTCCAACCCGGTGCGTCCAATCAAGAGTCGCCCGTTTCCGCAGACCGAACCAATTCAAGTGCGTATAGGCAAACACAAGGAACCGCTTCTTATCGTAGTGTTCCAATTGATATATGTAGAGAAGGTTTTGTATGATCATAGACACGCGTGTTGTGTGAAGGCAGTTTCAAACGCCTCCGAAGTAGCACCGAGAAATGGGAAATGGTCCCCGCCCGCAATGCGATGCAGAGTCGCCCCAACCTCCTGAGCGACAACAGCGGCATCCGCAATCGGTGCAGCAACATCATCAGCACCCCACAGAAAGACCGTATCATAGCCACGAAGCGACTGCGCGAGATACCGCATATCAGTAGCAATAACATGCTGAAAAGTTTTTTTCATTGCAACACTCTCAAGCACAGCATAATCTTCTGCACCAATAAAATCACACCACCACGCCCGTATGCGTTGCCGCATTGACCGCGGCAAAAGGCGTACTATGACCTTTGCCACGCCAAGTATCGGTGCCATAAAAGAAGAGGTGGCTTTTTGTTTTCGCGCGAACGGCACCCCCATGCAAATAATGCGCTGTATCCAATCTAGGGTACTTTGCTGGCTCAACATATGTAGCAACACCCGCCCACCAAACGAATGTGCCACGAATACTACTTTTCTGCCACCTGCTTTTTTCTCTACAAATTCCCGCAATACCGCTGCATACGCTGCCAAAGTCCACGGCTCCCGCAACGGTGAACTCCCGCCAAACCCAGGAAAATCAAATGCTAACAAACAATCAACCACCCCAAACAACGACTTAAAAATAGTGTAGTCACTCCCCCAACCATGCAAAAAGACATACACAACCGTGCTGGCATCGCTACACTGCTCAACATACCGCACCTTACACCCACCAATAATTAGTTCTTTTTCAGTCATACCCTTCACCTCCTATGATAGTACCCTTTTCTGTCTTGGTCAATCACTAAAATTCCTCCAATCCTATGGTTTCAAGAAAGGGGGTGTTAGGGAAATATCGAAAGATGAGGATAGTCCTTTTTGAGTGCGGTGCGCTCTGCTGAGGTGAGGTCGTACAGATACAGGGTTCCTCCCACATGCGCAGGGAGTTGGAGATCGTCTGCTGCGGTGAGGTTGGACAGATTCAGGGTTCCTCCCACATGCGCAGGGAGCTGGAGATCGTCTGCCGAGGTGAGGTTTTCCAGACCCAGGTATCCTTCCACATGCGCAGGGAGCTTGAGGTCGTCTGCTGTGGTAAGGTTGTACAGATACAGGTCTCCTCCCACATACTCAGGAAATCGGAGGTTGTCTGCTGAGGTGATGCTGGACAGATCCAAGGTTCCTCCCACATGCGCAGGGAGTTGGAGATCGTCTGCTGATGTGAGGCCGTCCAAATATAAACCTCCTTCCACACGATCAGGGAGTTGGAGACCGTCTGCTGAAGTGATGTTGTCCAGATACAGATCTCCTCCCGCATGCGCAGGAAGTTGGAGACCGTCTGCTGAGGTGATGCTGAACAGATTCAGATCTCCTCCCACATGCGCAGGGAGTTGGAGGTTGTCTGCTGAGGTGATGCTGGACAGATCCAGGTATCCTCCCACATACTCGGGGAGTTTGAGTCCGTCTGCTGAGGTGAGACCGTCCAAATGTAAACCTCCTTCCACACGATCAGGGAGTTGGAGTCCGTCTGCTGAAGTGATACTGGACAGAATCAGGTCGCCACGGTGGTAGACGATGTCTCCGGACAGTGCATCTGCCTCGGTGAGAGAGATTTGATCTGCTCTGCA
>MKWU01004947.1_pt1 | contig 15112 bp, 14 predicted proteins | sample 809101 | NCBI WGS metagenome assembly MKWU01 (sample SAMN05860141, study PRJNA318959) | sponge metagenome | host: Aplysina aerophoba | place: Slovenia: Piran, Adriatic Sea, Gulf of Piran | collected 2013-05-07 | reverse complement strand
AGCGACTTGACTGCGTTCCCGTCCCAGACGAGCACCGGCACTTCCCCGCCGATGGAACAGGCCCCGTGATCGGTGACGTTGAGCGCGATAATCGCGCCGGCTGCGGCATCGGCTGCATTGCCGCCTTGGCCGAGAATTTCAATACCAGCGGCTACCGCCCCAGCACCACCAGCCGCAATGACGCCGGTTTTGCTCTGGGCCTGCCAGCCGATCTGATCTACTGACGACATATTTGAAGCTCCTTGTGGAAGTCGAGATTCTGAGACGCCCCCCAAATAAGGAAAACTTGCTTCCTTGCTCAAGTTTTCAAAATCATGGCCTAGGTGTACATTTCTTACTGCTTAGCCCTAAACCAACCCAGATAAAGGATATAACTTGAGTCCCGAAACTCATTCCCAACTCGCCAACTTCATCTGGAGCATCTGCAACTTGCTCCGAAGGCCGTACAAGCGCAACGAGTACCGCAAGGTTATCCTGCCGCTAGCTATGCTAAGGCGGTTTAATTGCTTATTCGCCTTGCAAGAAGGCCGCCGCATCGCCATCGTCTCCAACGGCTCGCCCTTGTTCACTGTAGAGGCAAGGAGTTAAAGTGATGGGGAAATTTTGGAAGGGACAGTGGAAAAACCAGATAGAAGCGTTCTATGACTACGACGACGAGACCAGAATCATAGTGGTCTATGTAGATGTAAGAAATAAAGAAAAGAGACAAAGAAAGATACAGGGGTTAGTGAAAGGATGTGAACCTAATTACCGGATCGACGTAAGTAGGACGATTAGGATCGCGGAACCTAGCGTCTTCAGAGAAATGGAAGAAGATGATTTGATAGGGGACAAGCTGGAAGCGAAGCAAGAGCGAAAAATATTGGAGCCGCAGAGTGCAACACAACCGAAAAAAACACTATTGGATGAAGTAAACGAGGCTATATGGCAAACGCTAGAACATGAATTGTCAAAGTCATTCCCTGAAGCAAGTATCAAAATTACGAATAGACAGAGCGATTATAGGGAAGTCACTACCGACACCTTCACGACAGGAAGGAACGGATGGATATACTGTACCTCGATTGCACCGGAGACTCTTTGAGATCTCTCCTTCGGGCTACGGTATCCACTGGCCACTGCTCGACGAGGACCTGTCCATCGACGGATTGCTCGGCGTTGTTCACCGACCCAAGAAACGAAGATTATCCTGATTGACAAGAGGTTCAATTCTTGTCATCTTGTCCTAGAGAAAGGAGGAACCAAGCTATATGTGGAAGCAGTTTCTGCGTTATTAGGAGATGAACAAGATGAGCAATTCTCTGATGAACAATATGAACAATAGGCCCGAAAGCGTGGATTCATCTCACGTCCTCGAAACAATCCATAAATGGCCCAGTACTCGTGCAAAAGAATGGGTCGAAAACTTCGTCCAAACGTCTCGTCAGCAATCCGACATCTGGGCGATTGTAATTTTCGGTTCCATCGTTCGCCCGCAAGTAAGATATAGTGTTGATGTTGACTTACTGGTCATTTATGAGAGCGAAAAGCCGGATTTTGTACTTCCACCTCTTGACGTCGATATTCGGCCGTATCGTCAAGCGGATATAGAATCTCTTCTTTTAGAGGGACATGAGCTTCTGTGCTGGACGATTCTTTTTGGAAAAATTCTCTATGAAAAAGATACATATTGGACAACCTTATGCGACAAATGGAAAGAAGACCTACCTTTGCCTTGTGCAAAAATAGCGGATAAACGCGCAGAAAAAGCGAAACAGCTCTTCAAGGATCTCAAAGTGATCGGTGACGAGGACGCGGCTCAGGAACAATACATTACGATGTTGACGCAAATCGCCCGTGCATGTTTAATCAGGTCAGATACCTACCCTGCATCCCGCCCTGAATTACCAGATCAATTGAAATCTGTTGGGGAACACGAGCTTGCCTCTCAATTGGAAAAAGCATTGCAGACGCGTCGTGAATGGATGGAGACGCAAGCGATCTAGCCGAACCTTAGAAGCCGTCTGAAAGCTATATTTTTTCTATTTGATTAGGCGACGTTCCCGCTTTATGAGCCAATCCAACACCTGCGGCCAGACCTCTTGCAGACGCCAGCGACGAAAGTAATGCGTCTGAACCAAAAGAAACAGATGAAACAAATCGTCGAGCGCATTGACTCGTGGAACGGAGATTCTCCTAGCACATGAGCTACCGATTATGCCCGATAGAATAGACAAAGCCTTAAAAAAGCTAGCCGACCTCATCGCGGCAGGACGCTTCGAGAACGTGGAAGACGACGGCTTGGAGATCAAACCCACTCCGTCCGCTACCTCTTCTTGGCGCGAAAGCCACAAATCCGCCAACGCCTTTCTCAACACCCGAGGCGGCCTCCTCCTTTTCGGCTGCAAGGAAGAGGGCCAAGGCCCACAGCGTCGGTGGGTATTCACTGGCTACCGGGAGGACGCCGAAGCACAGCTAAAGGAGTTCCCGCGCCGCTTTACGGACAAAAACGGAACGCCGCTCGACCTGAGCGAATTCTTTCCGCCGCCACAAATCCGCGACTTTCAAAATGGTCGCGTAGCCGTGCTCTACGTAGATGAACTACCCGCGGACCGCAAGTTTGTCTTTTACAATGGACAGGCGTGGAAGCGCGTCCTAACCGGCGACCACAAGCTCACCGAAGCCGACATCACTCGCCAAGAAGAGTACAAGGAACAGGTGCGGGACGCCCGCGAAGTACAGCCCGTGCCGGGCACGACCCTCGCCGACCTCAACCTCGACGCGCTCAATGACTACATCCAACAGCTCAACAGCCTCGGCAAAGTGGAAACCATCAAGGCCGACCTAGCAGCGGCCCGCGGATTTCTCGCCCGCAAACTGTTTATTAAGGACGAAACCGTCACCACCCTCGGCATGTTGGTATGCGGGCAGCACGTAGGCGATCAACTCGGATTCCGCTGCCACGTCCACGGCTACGTAGATGCGCCGCAAGAAGTCGCCCAAGACAAGCAGGACCTAATCGACAACATCCTGCCGCTGATGGAGAAAAGCCTCGCCTACATCCTGCGCAACATCCAGATCGGCACTTCCATTGCCGAGGGTGGCACGGCCGTGCCGCAATATCCCGAGGAAGTCCTGCGCGAAACAGTAAATAACGCCCTCGCCCACCGCGATTATTCCATCAACAAGCAAGTCATCATCTCCATCAAGCCGGGGCAACACATTTCCATTCGCAATCCGGGATCGTTCCGCCCGCACTTGGTCATTGAGCATCCAAGAGATGCCATTCCACTGCGCCGCATCATCCCCGAGGCCCGAGCGCGCAACCCCAAACTAGCGGATGTGCTGCGGGTGTACCGGAAGTGGGAGGGCCGGGGCATTGGCATGGCCACGTTGGTAAACCTGTGCTTGGAAAATCAGATCGACCTGCCGACCTATCGCATTCACAGCGAAGAAGTAACCCTCTTTCTCAAGGCCGGTCCTTTAGTCGGCGAGCGTATGAAAGCACGGCTGGATTCGTTTGACGCCTATATCGCCGACAAACTCGGCGGACCGCTCTCTGCCCAACAAACGCACGTACTCTCCTACCTGATGAAAGCAGAATGGGCGAATGAAAACCATCACTACACCATTTTGCTAACACCAGACAACAATCACTTTGAACAACTTGTAGTGTTAGAACGCGTCGGCCTGATCTACCAACACGATAGCAGCACGCCGACGCAACCCATTTTCGTCGCCGATCGCGTCCTGATGCAAACGGATTATCAGACAGACCTGGAAGCACTGTTCGGAGACCTCAGCAGTTTGGATCCCCTGTCGCGTAAGTGCCTTAGCATTATGTGGCGGCGCGAAAAGTTCGCATTCCGCAAGGTCGTATCGGAACCAGAGGTAATCTTAGCCCTTTGGCACGAACGTGGCACTATTCAAGACGCCGATGAATTCGCCGACCATGTCCACCAAGTAATGGTCACTTTTGAGCGATTGAGAGAAGCAGGATTTATCGTCCGTGCAAGAGACCACTCCGGCTTTTTGCTCAATTTTGGCCCTATCCGACAGGCTACGCGCTAGTTCTTTCATATCGACGAGAGGACGACATGAGACTGCTACATTACCTAGAGCTACAAAACTTCAAGCGCTTTGGCGACAGACAGCGCATTGAGTTGGATCATCCCTCCGTGCTCATCGGCCCAAACAACTGCGGCAAAACGACGGCCATACAGGCCATCGCACTCTGGTCACAGGCCGTCAAAACTTGGTTGGAAAACAAAGGCACAGCACCGCCCAAAGAGCGGACATCAACATCAATCAACCGGCTCAATATCGTCTCGGTGCCCGTGCAGCGTACGCGCTGCTTCTGGCACAACATGGCCGTTCGCACCGGCAATCACGACATCTACTTTCATATCACCCTTGGCGTCTTACACGAGCACAAAGTCGAGCCTGTCACCATGCGCTTCCGCAATCAGGGCAACGAACTGGTTTATTGCACGCCTGACGAATCAACGCTCAAAAGGCCAGAACTCATCGAAACAGCAGCCGGATTCAATGTCAAGTTGCTATACCCCATGTCGGGTCTCGATACCGAAGAAGCCGTTTTACAGCCCGGACGCATCGACGTATTGCTGGGTCAAGGACAAACGGCGCAAGTGCTTCGCAATCTCTGCTTGACTGTATTCCAAAACGCGCCCAAAGATTGGGAAAAGATAGTCGATCTAATGAAGCGTTTGTTTTCAGTCGATCTCGAAAATCCGCAAGAGACTACACGCGGCAGTATCGACCTCTTCTACCGTCAATCTCACGTCAAAGATCGGCTAGACGTGTCGCTTGCGGGACGCGGCCTCCAGCAGATGCTCCTAATCGTCGCCTACCTGTATTCTGATCAGCGCAACGTCCTCCTAATCGACGAGCCAGATGCCCACCTCGAAATCCTGCGCCAAAAACAGATCTACGTATTGTTGCGCGAAATCGCCACCGAGCGAGAGTCGCAAATCATACTCGCTACGCATTCTGAGGTAGTCTTAGAGGAAGCGCGCGATCACAACCTCACACTGCTGTTGCAGGGACGGGCCGACGACCTCGCGGCAAAGAAGGACATCCTCAATACACTCAAACACTACGGGGCCGAACATTACATCCGGGCACAGCAGCAAGGCTACGTGCTCTACGTGGAGGGAAGCACAGATATCGATATCCTACGGGCGTTAGCAAAACAACTGAATCACAAGGCAGAAAGCGTTTGGGACGAGCGCGCCAACGCATTCTACGTAAAAAACACCTTCCCGATGGCCAGCTTGAACTCAGAGCTCGAGCGCGTGGAAGGTGGCTTCGACGCAATGCCGGAGCAACATTTCTTCGCGCTACGGCCTATGGTGCCTAATCTAAGGGGATTGGCGATCCTCGATAACGATGGCCAAGAGCGGAAGGGCTCGGGTGAAGGGGGGCTTCAGATCACCTACTGGCGTCGCTATGAAGCGGAGAACTATTTTATCACACCGGACGTGTTGCGAAACTACGTCGCTGAACAATACCAAGATCTAACGCTCTTTGACGGGTTTCAGAGACAGACCAACGAAGTCCTCGATGGATTAATCCAAGAACGAGTTTTTGACGGTAGCCAAAGCGATTTCGCTACGTGGCGTGATACAAACGAGGACGCGAAACGGCTCTTGTGGGAAACAAGAACCGAACGATTAAAGCTGAGCGACTTTGCCGAAGAGTTCTTCCGGCGTCTCGCGCAGAAGCTCAGACACGCCATGTTGCTCAGGAAAGGCGAACTCCATCGCCTTGTTCACTTCGTTGACCCCACCACAATCCCCAAAGAGGTCAGCGAAAAACTCGACTTGCTGAAAGAACTTTTTGAGCAAGCTAACCGAGGCGAGGAAGAGACGGGCGAGGCAGAATGAAGATTACACTCACGCCTGATATAGAGCGCGTGTTGACCGAGCAGGCTCGCAAGTTGCCAAGGACAGAAACACTAGAAAATCTCGTTTAAGTCAACAGAGAAACCTGTGAGCGTGGGCGAGGTCATCGTTTGCCCCTCGCCGTAGATGGCCTCCACCTCGAAGGCATCTTCGCCGAGCCGTAGCACCGTCACCGTCCGAGCGTCCGGATCGACTAGCCAGTATTCCTTTACACCGTGTTTGACGTACAGAGCGCGTTTGAGCGTCCGGTCCTGCCCGGCGGTGGAGGGGGAGAGGATCTCGACGACTAAATCCGGGGCACCACGAACACTATCGCCACCGAGCAGCAGATGCGCTCGCTCATTGGAAACGAACAATAGGTCCGGCTGTACCACATCCGTATTCGACAGCACCACGTCGCAGGGAGCGAAAAAGACCTCGCCCAAACCCCTCTCCTCCACAAAGGTATAGAGCCGTGTTCCTAGCTTGGCACCAATTCTCTGGTGTCCTAGATTGGGCGCAGGGACCATAATCAATTCTCCGTCCAATAACTCGTAGCGCTTGTCCTCCGGTGTGTGTTGGTAGTCCTCATAGGTGAACTTGACGGCTGGGTTGGGGCTGAGCATATCGCCCTCCTCTCGTCGCTAAATGTATGGTTTACGGACGTCTAAATGCCAGTCAACCAACTACCAATAATCTAACCACCGCCGCCCTACTCTGCGAGCCGTTGAATCAGGCCGACTCACTGTATCAATCGGTCGAGTTGAGCCAAAATTGCATCGGGCGTCGGCCGGTCGGAGATGCTTTCCCCTACGTATTTCCATTCGATGTCGCCCTCGGGTGAGACGATGACGGCGGACGGTGTCGCGACACCGTCATTCAGCAGGTTGTAAACTCCGTAATCCTTGGCTACCTCGGCGTCCTTATCTGACAGAATAGCGAATTCAGCGCCGGTGAGTTCCATCATTTTCAGCGCGTCGGCGATGTCATCCGTGCTGATCGCCGCAAGCGACACATTGCGCTCTAGAAACTCGGGATACACATCTGCCAACTCACCTAGTTGGCTCCGACAGGAACCTCAGAAAAATCCTCGGTAGAACAGCAGTACCGCCGCCGCGCGGTTGTCGAGTAAATCGGCTAGGGAAACAGAAGTCCCATCCGCCGCAGGCAAGGTGAACGCAGGCGCTCGACCAACGTCCACCGAGACCGCATTGGACCTGCAGCCGACGAGGGCGATGAAGGTCGCGATTGCCAAAAGCAGAAGTACTGCGCTACGGTGCATTTTCTTTCTCCTACTCGGAGAGCCGACCAATCGGTTTGCGCGGACCGACCAAGATCATCCGGCCCCACGTGTTGTCGTCGTCGCCATTGCCGTAGATCATGAAGTGCCCGCCGTACGCGCCGCCGTCTGGGTCGGTGTGGACGATTTCCATACTGTATTCGTCGCCCACTTGCGGCGGCTGCCAGCGGGGATCGCTGTGGGCAAACGTCGCGTGCATATCCACGCGAGCCTCCAAAATAAAATCGGCCGCGCTCCGTCCCCAAGGATTCATGTGCACCACATAGTCGCAAGCGGCCTCGGGGATCGGCTCTTCAATATAGCTCTGGCCGGGCGCTCCGTGCCGCCACCAAGCATTTTGCGGCGTGCGCTGCGGATCAGCCGTAAAGCAGAAGGCGTTGTCGCCTTGGCCGAAGCGCTCGTTGGCCCGGTCGCGCGGGCCTTCCATAAACCAGCAAATCGCATCCTTGAAATACCAACGCTTGTCCGCCGGGTCGGGGTCGTCGAGGTCGTTGACATTGTCCCAGACCTCGGCCCCGAAGTAGAAGTTTTGCGCGTCCCAAGCAATGTAGTAGCGGGCGCTCAAATCGTCTTCGAGGTGTGGCTCATTGCCGTGGTCGGTGAGGCGGTTGCGCGCACCGCGATCGAGGCGATAGAAGCCAGCCTCGCTAATGCGGCGCATGTCCCAAACGCCGTCGTTGTGAGCGAGATCCTTCCACTCGGCGAGATCGCCGTCAATAGTTGGAGCCGCCTCCAACAAGGGAGCGTTGATGTTCATATCCGCGCGCACGGCAGAGGCGGCGAGCAAAATCGCGCACATAACAAAAGGCAGCATAAAATTTCTCCTCAGCGGTAGTCTTCGGCTAGGTCCGCGGGCACAAAACCCACCTTTTGGCGAGCGTGTTCTAAGTCGCGATAGCCCCATTTGTTGTTCGAGTTGACGAAGAAGATGTCGAAAGACAAGTCGAGAGGGGCGGCAAGGCACTTTTCGATCATCTGCACTGCGTCGCGCTGGCTGCACCAGACGCAGAACTCGCGGGAATGGGTCGGGCGGTTTTCCGGGTTGACGCGGCCAAAGCGCAGGCAGAGGACGGACATGCCGTGAGCCGAGGCGTACTCGCGGCCCAGCTCTTCGCCCCAAACCTTGCTGGCCGCGTACAGGCCCGTTGGCCGCAGAGGCGATTGCGCCGTCAGCATCGGCCACGTAGCGGGCACTTGGTCGTACTCACCAGCCAAAAGCTCCTTATATGGCGAGAGCGCGGCATAGCCACCCATGACCGATCCACTGCTGGCGAAAAGGACGCGGCGCACCCCGGCCTCGTGGGCCGCAGCGAAAACATTGCCAGTGCCCTGCAAATTGGCGCGGAAGATCGCCGGTAAGTCGTTGTCGATCTGGGCAGCGAGATGGACGACGGCGTCTATCCCGACAAAGGCCGACCGGATGGCGTCGAGATCGGCGATGTCGGCCTGGTGGTAGTCGATGTGCGGGAGCGGGCGGCGGTTGAGGGCGCGCAAGTTATAGCGGGAGCGCAGGCTGGCGACAGCGGCCGTGCCGATCAGACCCGTGGCACCCGTGATGAGGACGTTTTGCATGGCGTATCCGGACAGTTATGAGGTTCCATTAAGTACGGAATTGTGGACGCGGTGTCCAACAGAGCAGATTGTCGGTAAAGAGTGGTTTGGCTAATATAGACGGCGCGAAATGCACTGGAGCAATTTGCGGATTCTATACGGCTATACCCTTGAAAAAAATAATAATTCCATTGTTCATAAGTCTAATCGCCTGCGGAGGCGACGACCGCCCGCGTCCCGGCGAGCCGACCACGGTAGTGTTGTGGGAGTTCGGCGGCGTGCCGGGCCTGCGCGAATGGGTGCAGCAGGCCGTGGCCGACTTCAACGCCTCCCGCAACGACATCCAGATCGAGCTGGAGTTTCGCGACTGGGCGACGCAGCGCGAGAGCTTGATCAGCACCACCATCGTCGGCGATGGGCCGGATATCGTGCGGGTCCATCACAAGTACTCGGTGGAGTTCGGCGAGTTGGGGGGATTGTACGCGCTGGAGAATTTCCCCGATTTCCTCGAGGTCAAGGAGCGCATCCTCGACAACGTCTGGGAACTGGTCGAATACGACGGCAAGCACTACGGCCTGCCAGTGACCATGCTGCCCTTCGTGCTGGCGGTCAACACCGACATTATGGGGCGGATGGGGCTCGAAGTGCCCCAGACCTGGGACGAGATGCTGGCGCTCGGCCCGGAATTCGCGGGCACGGGGATCGAGCCTTTTACCATGCCTGGGGGCGTCAATCTGGACACGGCCTACCGCTTCTTGCCGCTGCTGTACAAAGCGGGCGGGCGCGTCTTTAACGACGATTGGTCTGCCGCCGCCTTTAACGGCCCAGCCGGGCAGGCGGCGCTGGAGTTTTTAGTGGAGATGAAAAACAACGGCTATTTGCCGGCTGGCAGCGCGGCCTATCGCTTCGACGAGAACGCCGCACACTGGTCAACCGGCAAGGCGGCGCTGTCGATTGAGGGGCCGTGGTGGCAGGATATCGTCCACGGCAACTACGACTTCGATCTGAACAATCTGGCGCTGGCGCAGGTTCCCACGCCCACCGAGCACATCGGGCCGCACGAATCGCGGACGTTGCTCGACGTAATTATGATTGCCATAACGGGCTACACCAAGGTTCCCAATGAAGCCTGGGAAGTGGTCAAGGCGCTGGATTTGGACCATCCGGTCTGGCGCAACCCCAACCCGACCATGGGCGGCATTCCCACGCTAAAGGCAGCATACTCCGAAGGCGTGCAATCCGATTACATCGACCTGGACCAGCTAGCCATCGCCGGAGCCAATGGGCTGGGCTGGCCGGGCCATCCGGCAGTGACGCAGATTCAGCGGCACATCGCCGACGCAGTCAATATGGCGCTGACCGGCTCGCTAACCCCCAAGGAGGCGCTGGACTTTGCCGCCGAAGAAGTAAACGAGGTATTGAGTGATTACTAGCGGTACACTGCGCAAAAATCTGACGCCGTACTATTTCTTGCTGCCGGCCCTGCTGGTCTTGGCGGTCGTCATTCTCTACCCGGTGTTCAGCAACCTGATCATGAGCTTGTACAAAGTGAAGCTCTTTCGCGGGGCTGGCGACGAGTTCATCGGCCTGACTCACTACGCCAAGCTCTTTGGCAGCCGCACCTTTGTCAATAGCATCTGGAGTTCGGTGCGCTTTACGCTCTACTCCCTGCCGGTCGCTTTCGTCCTGGGCTTGGGAATGGCGCTGATCTTCAACGAGATCAAGAAGTATCGGCCGGTCTTTACCGGCTTTCTGCTCATCCCCTGGGCCATCGCCCCAGTCGTAACCGGCTACATGTGGCGCTGGCTCTTCCACGACAGCTTCGGCCTCGTCAATCACACGCTCTTGAGCCTCGGCTTCATCGACGCCAACGTCCCCTGGCTGGCGCAGCCCGACGCGGCTATGGGCGCAGTGGTGGTGGCCAATGTGTGGCGCTTTATGCCCTATATCACCATCATGCTACTGGCCGGTTTGCAAGGTGTGTCTGCCGAGCTGTACGAAGCCGCGCACGTCGATGGGGCCAATGTGTTCGGGCGCTTCTTCCACGTGACGCTGCCGCAACTCAAACACGTGATCGGGGTAGTCTTCCTCTTCGCTACCATCTGGATGGTCAACGACTTCGCGCTGATTTTCATAATGACCGAAGGCGGCCCAGCCAAAGCCACGCAAGTGGTGCCGATTACGGTCTATCGCATCGCCTTCGAACACCTGCGGCTCGGCAAGGGCGCGGCCGCGGCACTGATTCTGCTACTCTTTTTGCTGACGCTGAGCATCGTCTTCATCCGCATGCTCTTCCGCGAGGAGCGGCGGGACGGCGATTAAAAATCGTCAGACGCCAAGGGGCTCGGTGGGCTGTGCTGTGCCCTTTGTCTTGGTATGCCAATCGGATATATTTTTCTACATCGCGTCCACTCTTAGGAGCTGTCTTAAAATTCGCCGTGGTCCGTGGCCACGAATACACCTGTCGCCCGACGCGAGTTTTAAGAACGCTTCTCAGGAGAACGGACCGATGGCCGAATTTGACAGCGTCTCCAAATCCCTGCTCAGCACCCATCCGCAAGGCTTTCTGACCTTCCTGCTGGGGCACTCACAGGTGCAGCTAATGGATATGCTCAACCCGGAGCAACCCACCGTCGAGACACAGGTGATGGACAGCCTGCTCCGCGTGCAAATCCAAGGTGAGGAGGCGTTAGTGCATTGCGAGTTTCAAACTACCGATAGCACGGCCGTGCCCATGCCGCGCCGCATGGCCGGCTATATGGGACGCTGCATTGCCGAGTACGGCTTGCCCCTGTTTTCCTACGTGATCTACCTGCGTCCCGAGGCCGGGCGGCGCGATCCGGGGCATTATATTCAAGAGCATACGGGCTTTGAAGTGGTGCTGCGCTATAAGGTGGTCCGTTTGATTGCGCTGGATGGGATGGCGTATTTGTCGTCGGGCAATGTAGGAGTATTGCCGTTTACGCCGCTGATGGGGCGTCCTGAAGGGATGGATGTGGATGCGTGGTTGCGTCGGTGTGTGGAGACGACCGAGGAATTAGCTGTATCTCGTGCCGTTAAGCATAGTGTGTTGGCGCACATGGGGATGTTGGGTTCGTTGGTGTGCGAGGAATCAACCGTTTTTTCTCTTTTATCGGAGGAGATCATGACTGAGTTTCCGTTACTTGAGTCTCTGCGCAAGAGAGCACTGGAGCAGGGGCGTGAGGAAGGGCGTGAGCAGGGACTGGAGCAGGGACTAGAGCAAGGGCTTCGGCAAAGTATCCAAGAAGCCTTGGCGATTCGGTTTGATGCGGATGTGGCCAAGGCGTTGTCGGAGCGTTTGGAGGGCATTGAAGCGGTGGAGCAACTTCAAGCCTTGCTGCGCGCCGCCATACAGGTGTCGGAGCTCGCCGAATTCACGCGCTTGTTGGATGAGATGACCGCTGAGTGAAGACCTGCTGATCCAGAATTCGGAATCCACAGAAAAGGGCTGATTTTAGCCGTATTATTCGGTTATATCCAATAGCGGGCCCTTTCACATAAGAGGCCGAGGCATCTCGTTAAAAACACCTCGACCTCCAAGCACTGTTAGTGCTTATCTCGCAGCTATGAACATGCGTTTTACTTCATGCTCTATGAGCACCCTGAAAACCCGAGAATCCATTGCAGAGTTGGAGTTGCGCGGTTTACTAGGTTAGGTGCGCTGCGGACATGTGCCTCTACAGGGACCGTTTTGGGTCTGCAAAGGCTTCTATTTTTGGACGACATAATGTCTTCCCTCTTTAAAAAATGAAAATTGGGCGACCGGATCCTATCCAGTCGCCGTCCCAGCCATTTGGGACATTTCTATAAGACCCACTTTTTTGGAGAAAGTCAAGATGATAATTATTGCCTTTGGTCGCTCAGGGCTATAATTCCCAATTGAAACCGAGGAAATGACTAGAGGAGACAAGAGATGGCTATGATATGGAGAATGCTCGTTGCGGCCTTGGTCCTCGGGAGCCTCGGCTGCGACACAGAAGCCGAGAAGCAGCACCAGGCGCTTGAAGCAGAAAAAGCAAGACTGGCAGCCGAACAAACCGAGAAGCAACGACAAGCACTCGAAGCAGAAAAAGCAAGGCTGGCAGCCGAACAAACCGAGAAGCAGCGCCAAGCGCTTGAAGCAGAAAAAGCAAGACTGGCAGCCGAACAAACCGAGAAGCAACGACAAGAATTTTTTGTCCAGTTAGGCCGCTGGCCATCCCCGGATACGGGAAATGACCTACACTTTGCAGTAAAACTTAACCTGCCCCTGCTGACTACGGACCTGATCCAGCAGGGTGCTGATGTCAACGCAAAGGACAGAGATGACCAGATGCCGCTTCATTATGCGGTGCTAGAGAATGCTGTTGTGATGGTTGAGATCTTGATCAAGCACGGAGCCGACGTCAACGCAAAGGACGAAGATGGCTTTACGTCGCTACAGAATGCGGCTTGGGCAAATGCTGTTGCGATGGCCGAGGTCTTGCTCAAGCATAAAGCCGACGTTAACGCAAAGACTAGAGATGGTCAGACACCGCTGCACTTGGCGGCGCGAAATAATGCTGTTGCGATGGCCGAGGTCTTGCTCAAGCATAAAGCCGACGTCAACGCTAAAGTGGACGATAAGTACAGCGTTATCAAAGGCTCGACACCGTTGATCTTGGCGGTGCTAGAGAATGCTGTTGCGATGGCCGAGGTCTTGCTCAAGCATAAAGCCGACGTCAACGCAGAGGGCAGAGGCCAGACGCCGCTGCACTTGGCGGCGGAAAGGAATGCTGTTGTGATGGCCGAGGTCTTGCTCAAGCATAAAGCCGATATCAACGCAAAGAACGCCAGATTGGGCTGGACGCCGCTGCACTTGGCGGCGCGAAACAATGCTGTTGCGATGGCCGAGGTCTTGCTCAAGCATAAAGCCGATATCAACGCAAAGAGCAGGTCTGGCAAGACGCCCCTAGATCTAGCGGCTCAAGAGACGGCAGTTCTTTTGCGCCGTTATATGCTGAGCCATTCTGGTGGCCAAGAGTGAATAAGCTGATTTTTAAATTGATCAGAGATGACATAAGCGAAGACCAACACCCTCTCAATGACCTTATTCGCAAAGGGTCGCTAAGCCATGCGAATTAAGACCCAAGAAAATATCCGCGCCTATCTCTCCTACGGCTTGGGATCGGTCTTTGTGCTCGCACTGGTGATGCCGCTGATCTGGGTGGTCACGACTTCGGTGCGTCCCCTGTCCGAGATGACGCAGACGCCGCCTTTGGTCTTTCCGCGCTCGGTCACTTTCAGCGCCTATGTTGATATGTGGGACACCGGACCGTTTGTGAAGTACTTTGCCAACAGCATGGCCATTTCTCTTTCTACGGCCCTGATTGCCCTCGCATTTAGCATCTGCGCGGCGTACGCCTTTGCCCGCTTCCGCTTTCGCGGCAACACCTTGTTGTTGATGGTAGTGGTGATGTCGCAAATGCTGCCCGGCTCTTCGATCCTCATCCCGCTCTTTCAGGTGATTCGCTCGTTCGGCTTGCTCGACACGCACGTGGGCATGGTGCTGATCTACACGGGCTTTGCCATCCCGTTTTGCACTTGGCTGCTCAACGGCTATTTCCGCGCCATCCCCACCGATCTAGAGCAGGCCGCCCTCATCGACGGCTGCAACCGCCTCCAGCTACTCTACCGAATCATCTTGCCGCTAGCCGCACCGGCGATCGTAGCGGTAGGAACCTTTGCCTTTTTGCTTTCGTGGAATGAATTCTTGTTCGCTTTTGTGTTTACCAAATCGCAGGCCCTGACCATTCCGGTGGGACTGCGCGCCGCGTTTTTAGGACAGTACGTCAACAAATACGACCAGCTATTCGCCGCATCGCTGATTTTTAGCCTGCCGCCAATAGCGCTCTTTGTAGGATTGCAGCGGTATTTTGTCCAAGGGCTGACGGCTGGTGCCGTAAAGGGATAACTCACGATGCGTTTTTTCAACACGAGCGGGCCAGTGGTGGCCGAGGATCACTACTGCATCCCGCCCTTGGAGCGGCTAAACCTCGCCGAGGTGCGCCGGTTCATCCGCGACAAACGCTACTTCGTCCTCCACGCGCCGCGGCAGACGGGCAAGACCTCGACCCTGTTGGCGCTGCGCGACCTACTCAATGCCGAAGGGACCTATGGCTGCGTGTACGTCAACGTGGAAGGCGGGCAAGCCGGGCGCGAGGATGTGGAACAGGTGATGCGCACCATTTTGGGCGAGTTGGCGTCCCGGGCGCGTTCCATAGGCGACGAGTTTCTCGACTCGGTTTGGCCCGACATTTTGGCGAAGTACGGCCCGTACGCGGCCCTGCGCGAGGCATTGACCTGCTGGTCGGAAGCGGATGCAAAGCCGCTGGTCCTG
>MKWU01004946.1_pt1 | contig 15112 bp, 14 predicted proteins | sample 809101 | NCBI WGS metagenome assembly MKWU01 (sample SAMN05860141, study PRJNA318959) | sponge metagenome | host: Aplysina aerophoba | place: Slovenia: Piran, Adriatic Sea, Gulf of Piran | collected 2013-05-07 | reverse complement strand
GACATGCTGGAGATCCTCCCGCCGATCTGGCACGTCAAGGCGGAGACGGCCCGCGCCGTCCGCCAGCGCATCCGGTCGGTGCTGGAGTGGGCCATCGCCCTAGACATGCGGAACGACAACCCGTGCGACCGAGTGCTGCCGGTGCTCGGTCCGCAGAACGACATCGTGACGCACCGGTTGGCGCTGCCCCACAAGGACGTGGCCACGGCCATCGAGACGGTGCGGACGTCGAAGTCCGGGCAGCCCGCCGTCAAGTTGGCATTCGAGTTCCTCGTGCTCACGGCCGCGCGGTCGGCCGAAGTCCGGCTCGCCATGTGGACCGAGATCAACACTGCGGACCGCGTATGGACGATTCCGGCCATGCGGATGAAAGCGAAGCGGGAGGCCGATTTCCGCGTCGCCGCTCCCCAAGATGCTGCAGTACCACGAGATCGCCGCCGTGGCCCACGGATTCCGGTCGTCGTTTCGGGACTGGGCGGCCGAAGAGACCGACCACCCGCGCGAGGTCATCGAGGCGGCGCTGGCTCATGTCGTCCAGAACAAGGTGGAGGCCGCCTACTCGCGGTCGGACCTGTTCGAGCGGCGCCGGCGGCTGATGGACGATTGGGCCACCTACCTCGACGGGGACCACGGGCAGGTCACTCCACCAATCCAGTGAGATCTCGCTCCACAGTGATGCGGAGCGGCGAATCCCAAACCTGTCTACTTCAAGTCGACGACAGTGCCGTCACTGGGGAGTTGCAGTCGTCCGTCTTCGGCGAAGTACCGTTCGAATGCGACCTCTTCGACCGTCCTTCCCTGCCGGTACACCGTGTAGATCCGGGAGAGCAGGAACTGAAACCCACCCTTCGGGCGCGTGACGCAATATATCGCATTCGCATCCTGTGACGAGACCGAGATTTCCGGGTTATGGCGATTCGGTGGGATCCGCAAAGGCGTCAGAACCTGGTTGTCATCCAACGTCACGATCAGGTTGGGACTCAAGACCCGATCATTCCGCACGGCCAACGCTACGTACTTCGCGCAGAGCGTCTTGGCCGCGAGTTCCAGAGAGCCAGCGATCGAGAAGCCGAAGATCTGGTCAGATGCTTTGGAATCCTGATCGAACTCTTGGGGCCGCGTGCCGACAATACTGTTGGGTGAACCGTAGACGCGAAAGGGAACGTAACCTTCGCTTGATCGCAGAGCGTATCGCCGCAGCTTCTTCGCTGACGCGATCTTGGCGAAGGTGTCTTCGAGGTCCGTCGACGCGATGCGGCTCTTGATCTCTCCGACGGCGATGACCCCTTCGCAAGGGTAGTAGGTGGTGGCAGGGTCGTCGTTGATCGAGTACACGGGACACAGTTGCTTCTCGTAGAGCACCACGTCCATCTGCCTGCTCGTGCCACCATAGCTGTCGATAACGCAGCCCGATCCCACCGCGATGCCGGCGGGAAGGAGGTTCTGGAGCCTCTTGCGAGTGGGGACTTCCCTGGCCGAACCGACGAGGCCGGGGGATGTGGCATGGCCGGCCCCAGCGAAGTTGGCGATCAGTTCGCGGCCGACGTCGATAGCGTACCGTACAGCGTCGAAGTTCTTGTTCATCGCAAAGAATCGAGAATAGCACGGACGCCACTGGCACCAACGTGTCGATGTAGGTATACGGTCAACGCCGGGCAGGCCGCGCACTTCGCTGGCGGAAGCCGATGATCCGCCCCGTCGCGATACTGGCCTAACGGCTGGGGCCAGAGTCCCGCTCCGGACCGCGGTGCCGCCTGTGCTGCTGCATCAGCTCCGCGGCCCGCGCAACGTCTCGGCGAGCGCGGTGTAGTCCGCGTCCAAGCATCTCAGTTGCCCCGAGAGCTGCTCGATTCGCCGCCGCAAGGTCTCGTTCTGCGCGGTCTGCTGCTCGAAGCGCCGCTGCAAGGCTTCGACCTGCTCGGAGCGCTGCTGCTGTGCCGTCTCGAACTGCCCGGACAACGTATCCAAGGCCGCCGTCAACTGCCGCTCTAGCTCGGTCATACAATCGCCTCACTCGCTCGACAGCTTCAAGGCAGGCCGCCCGCCCACGGTCCAGGGCGGATTGCTCAGCGCGGAGGCCGGCAGCACCACGAACCGTTCGCCGTCGATCTCCGTCAGATCCAGCCCCCACGTCGTCTCCTCGATCCGGGCCAGCGTCGCGCGGGCCTCCTCGATGTCCACGCGGAGCACCGCCAGCGCCTCGATCTGCTGCTCGATGGTCTTCCACAGCCAGCGCGTCCCCGCCCAGCTCCCGCCGCAGATGCCGAGAGAAAGGCTCAGGCCGACCACCAGCGGCCGGATCCACGCGCGCCGCCGCAGCTCGCTCGCCACCGTCTCCTCGATCTCCCGGTGCTCCGCTTCCAGTCGGCGGCGGAGCCGGGAAGTCAACTCGTTCGGGGTTGAAGTCATGCTCGTACAACGCTCCCTTCAACCGCCACCGCTTCCCGTTCTCCGGGTCGCGGGCGGTCACGTAGTCCCTGCCCTGGCGCGGCACTTCAAAACCGGAATCTTCGAGGGCGGAGACGACATCGGCGCGGCTCTGCACGACGCCGTGCTCGACGCGCTGCACCAGATAGTCTCGGATCAGCTCGCGCGGGTCGGCCTGTCAATGTCAAACGAAAATTGCGCACATTTGGGGGGAGAACCGCCGCGGGTTTGGCGGACTTTCCCCCTTCGTTGCGATGGGGGTTGAGGTGGCCGTCGGAGGGAGCGGAGCGACCGGAGCCGGCCACCTCAAGCTGTGCAGCAGCCGTCATGTTCCCGTCCCTGCGGGCGGGGTGGCTTCGCCGTCCGCGCGTAGCGGTCCGGCTCCAGTCCCGCCCACGCCGTCTTCTCGAACTCGTCGAGCACGGCGTTGATCTGCGCGTCGGTCGGCTGGTCCTCGGGCGCCCACGCGATCACGATCGAGCGGTACTTGTGCTCGAACTCTAGCGAGTCGGCGACGGCGGCCACCATGTCGGGGTCTCCCCGGAGCACCTCGACGCCGTCGCGCTCGCGCCCCATCGCGTCCCGCTCGCCGACGATGTAGCCGGCCGCTTTGCCGGCCGACCCGGTGCCGCGCCGGAGGCACTTAATGTGCATCGCTGCCGCCTCGGCCGATGCGGGTGAGCTTGAGCAACTCGTGCTCGAACGCCACGAGGTTGGCGATCACCTCGACGGCCTCGACCGCCGAGGTGTGGCGGTTGGCACAGCGGGCGAGCTGGTTCAGGTTGCTGCCGATGCGCGCGACTAGCCATCAGGCGCACCGCCAGGGGGTGCGGGTGGCGGAGCCCTCCGCCGGCCGGCCCGGCAGGGCCAGGGCCGCCGGGGGGTCGAGGGGGGCGGAGCCTCCCCCTCGCCAGCCCCCTTGTGTACACAAGGGGTCGGCTGGCTCATCAGCCGTAGACCACCACCCTGAGCTGTTTCCCGGTGGTGGTTCTCTTCGTCGTCGGCTGCTCATTCCGCATCTGCCGTGTTGACTCCGGATCCTCAGGCGGGGCCGGGTTCTCTGAGCCCCGTCCCCGTCAACGCCGTCGTTCTCGTTCCCAGACCCGGCGTCGTCGTGGTCCCATTCGCCCTGCTGGTTCTCGTCTCGCGACGCCGTGGTGGTCCTGGCGTTGAGGTCCGCCGGCGTCCTGGTTCCGCGGCCGTCGGGGCCGGGGTCGGTGGTCCGAGGTGGTCCGGGTTGCATGGACCGAGGGAACTCCGGTTCGAGGTTGGGTGCGATTCTCGTGGCAGGTTCCCGGCTTCCACGCCATTGGGGTCTGGACGATGGAAGGCGCGTGTCACCCGGCCCAAGCCCGACCGCCTGACCATTGCAGACGGTCGGGCAGGGCGTCTCGGCTAGGCGGCCGGGCGCTCGGAGCCGCCGCGGGGCCGGCTGGCGATGAAGTCGGCCACTTCCTGCTCGACCCAGCGGACCGCGCGGCTGCCGACCCGGATCGGCTTGGGGAACCGCGACTCGGCCATCAGCGCGTAGACGGCGGAGCGTGACAGCGCCGTCATGGCCATCACGTCGCGGAGCGTTAGCAGTCTCGTCGTCATGTCTCCCTCCTGTGGTTGCGGCCCGCCGACGGGCGGAACCGACGTGGTTGGTTCACCGTGCATCACTACGGCCGAGCGTAGCACAGGAGTTGTGTAAGTCGTTGTGTAGTAATAATTTATTGCAAAGGGACGTCCTGGGAACCAGTAGCACCGAATGGGAAGGGGATATGAGGGAGAGTGACGTTTTCTGACGTGTTCTGACGTCCTGAGCCACTTTCTGCTCACGAAAAAAAGTGAAGAAACCGCTCGACTTGCTCGTTTCTGCTCGTTTCTGCTCGTCCGGAGGCGCCGCAGGCGGCCCGGAACGAGGTCCAGCGCGCGGTCGGGGCTGCGCTTCGGGCAAGTGGTCGGTGCGGCCGGTCGGCCGCAAGCGTCGCTTGCGGCCCATAACTGCCCACTACCACCCCGGCGGGTGGCGGGTCACCTGAAAGGCCGGAACGAAGTGGAGGAGCCGCAAGGCTTGACGCGCCGCCCGACGGGGTGGTTCCGCTCCGTGGGCTCCCGTCGGGGCCGTGATACGCTGTCTCCGATGGACACTCACGCGGCCGTGAGGATGCTGACTGCCGCCGGCGCGGAGGAGACGCTTGCCGTCGCCGTCGTCGATGTCGCTCAGAACGCCGCCGCCGATCACGGCCGCGACTTGGCCACTCGCTCCGATCTCGACCATCTGCGCGAAGTGCAGCGGGCGGATCTGGCGGCCCTTGAGGCCCGGCTGACGTGGCGTTTCGCCGGTGCGATACTGGCGCAGACACTCGCCATCCTCGGCGGCGTGGTCGCGATCCTGCGCCTCCTGGATTGACCCCTACCGACTGACGGCGGCCGATGAGGCTTTCGTGGAACGAGATCCGAACGCGGGCGGCCGACTTCGCCCGTGAATGGGCCGACGCCACGTACGAGAAGGGCGAGACCCAGAGCTTCTACAACGAGTTCTTCGAGATCTTCGGCAAGCGCCGCCGCGACGTGGCGCGGTACGAGGAACACGTCCAGCGGCTCGACAACACCTCCGGCTACATCGATCTGTTCTGGCCCCGCGTCCTCCTGGTCGAGCAGAAGAGCGCCGGCCGCGACTTGACGGCTGCACGTGAACAGGCCGGCACGTACTTCGATGCGCTGACCGAACGGGAGCGCCCCCGCTTCCAGCTTCTCTGCGATTTCCAGACGTTCGAGCTTCTCGACCGCGACGAACGCGAAGAGACCCGCTTCGCCCTCGCCGACCTGCCGCGGCACGTCGAGAAGTTCGGGTTCATCATCGGCGTTCAGCGCCGGGCGTTCCGCGACCAGGACCCGGTCAACATCGAGGCGTCCGAGCTGATGGCGCGGCTGCACGACGCGCTGAAGGCGTCCGGCTACGAAGGTCACGACCTGGAGCTGTTCCTGGTGCGGACCGTGTTCTGCCTGTTCGCCGACGACACGGGCATCTTTGAGCCACGCGACATCTTCCTGGACTTCATCGAGGAGCGCACGGCCCCCGACGGCTCCGACCTCGGTCCGTGGCTGATGCGCCTGTTCCAGGTGCTCGACACGCCGCCCAACCGGCGGCAGGCGAAGCTCGACGAGGACCTGGCGCGGTTCCCGCACGTGAACGGCGACCTGTTCGACGGAGCGGTGCGCATCCCGGATTTCGATACCGAGATGCGCCGAGCCCTGCTCGACGCGGGACAGTTCGACTGGACGGCGATCTCGCCGGCCATCTTCGGGGCGCTGTTCCAGTCCGTCATGGAGCCCGCCGAGCGCCGCGCCCAAGGGGCGCACTACACGACCGAGAAGAACATCCTGAAGGTGATCGAGCCGCTGTTCCTCGACGACCTGCGGACCGAGTTCCGGCGCTTGCAGGCTCGCCGGGACGGCCGCGCAGTGGCCGATCTGCGGAAGTTCCGGGACAAGCTCGGCTCACTGCGGCTCTTCGACCCGGCGTGCGGCTGCGGCAACTTCCTGATCATCGCCTACCGGGAGCTACGGACGCTGGAGATCGACGTGCTGCGGGAGATAGCTTCCAGGGCTACAGCCACGGATACGCAATTGGAGCTCGATGTCGACATCAGATTCCTGTCGGTCGTCAACGTCGACCAGTTCTACGGCATCGAGATCGGCGAGTTCCCCGCCCGCATCGCCGCCACCGCGCTGTGGATGATGGACCACATCATGAACAACCGGCTGAGCTTGGAGTTCGGCCAGACCTACGCGCGGATCCCGATCGAGAAATCGCCGCACATCCGCAACGCCGACGCGCTGGAGATCGACTGGGTCGACGTGCTGCCCCCGGACGAGTGCTCGTACGTCTTCGGCAATCCGCCGTTCGGCGGTGCCAAGTACCAGTCGCCCGAACAACGGGCGCAGGTCCGACGCGTCGCCGGGCTCGGCGTAGCCGGGGGGACGCTCGACTACGTGGCCGCGTGGTTCATCCGCGCTGGCGATTACGTTCGGCGGGCGCAGCCTGACGGGGTGAGACCGCCACGGATCGGCTTCGTGGCGACCAACTCGATCACGCAAGGCGACCAGGTGGCGCAACTCTGGCCGCCGCTGCTCAACCGTCGCCGCCTGGAGATTACCTTCGCTCATCGGACCTTCGCGTGGGGATCGGACGCTCGCGGCAAGGCCCACGTCCACGTGGTCATCATCGGTCTGGACGCGGCCGACCACGCGCCACGAGACAGGCGCCTATTCGCCTACGAGGACATCAACGGGGAACCGCTTGAGGGCCGACACGCGGCGATCACGCCGTACCTGTTGGACGGCGGTGCGTTGGCCGACCCGCACCTCGTCGTGCGGAAGGAGGGCCGGCCAATCAACGGCATGGGCAGGCTGCTGAGTGGTACGCAGCCCATCGACGACGGCTTCTACACCTTCGATGCGGAAGGGCGAGCCTCGTTCCTCGAAGCCGAACCAGCCGCCGCCCCGTTCCTTCGTCCGTACGTCGATGCCCGTGGGTACCTGCAAGGCGGCAAGCGTTGGATCCTGGCCCTCCAGCAGGCATCACCAACCACGTTGAAACAACTACCGCTGGTTCTGGACCGCATTGGAGCAGTGCGGCGATTCCGATCACAGAGCAAGCGCAAGAGTACCCTGGCAATTGCAGATTTCCCGACGCGGTACAATGTCGAGGTTCTACCGGAGACATCCTTTCTGGTCCTTCCCAAGGTCAGTTCGGAGCGACGCGAATATGTGCCCATCGGCTGGCTGGAACCGCCGACGATTCCAAGCGATCTGATCTTCGTGCTCCAGAACGCGACCCTGGCCGAGTTCGCACTGCTGACCTCGGCGATGCACATGGCGTGGCTGCGCCACATCGGAGGGCGGTTGAAGAGCGACTACCGCTACTCCATCGGCCTCGTCTACAACACCTTCCCTCTGCCGCCCGGCTTCACGGACGTGGACACGTCGGGTCTGGAACCGCTCGCGCAGGCCATCCTCGACGCTCGGGTCGCCCATCTGGGTGAGACCCTGGCGAACCTCTACGACCCAGACTTGATGCCGCCGAACCTCCGAAGGGCACATCACGCGTTGGATCGTGCTGTCGATCGTCTTTATCGCCGGCAGCGCTTCACGTCGGAGCGTGAACGCGTCGAGTACCTGTTCGCGCTGTACGAGCGCATGCGAGCCCCGCTCGCTGCGAAAGCGAGCGCCAAGCGCCGATCGCGGCGGCGAGTACGTCGTCCGGGGTAGTCCGATGAGGGCGCGCGACCGGTCCGCTACTCGCCGCTCTCGTCCTCGTTGATGCGCGCGGCGAAGGCCTTGATTCGAGATTCTGAGACGATCGTGTCGTAACGGTGCACGAACCGGTTTCGTTTCCGTTCGTCGTCGCTGTACGTTCGGACCCACTCGCCGATCGCAGTCGGCAAGGTCACCGCGAGCAGCCTCGCCAGATGAAGGACCTTGGTTCCTCCAAGTCGCTCCGGCGTGGCGATGTCAGGACCAGCGATGATGAACGTCAGGCGCTCCACTCGGCCTGATTCGACGCGCCTCGAGGAAAGGTTGGTCATGTGCAGGAGAGAATTGCGTAGCTCCCACAGTTCGTCAGCCGAGACATTGAGATCCGAGAGGTCCACGTACCTGTTTAGCCATCGACGAAACACGTCCTGCTCCGGTCCGAATTCCAGGAAACCCAGCGTGTCGATCATCGACATCGTGAGCTTCGTCGCCGCGACGTAGAGCTGAGCCTTGAACAGGCACTTGATCGATTCCATGAAGTCGCCGTCGATCAGGCGGATCAAGTCAACAAAGCCATCCCGCGATCTGAACATCACCAGGTAGTCGTGAACCGCATACCCGTCTCGTGTCTCCAGTGTCTCATCTGTCTGGGGCCGTCCGTTGACGACCGCCGTAATGCAGTGACGAACGCCTGCCGCGATGATGTTGCCAACCTGCTCCAGCATCCACGGCTCGCGACGCATCACGCCGTACAGATCCTCTCTGCTCAGCGGCCGTGAGAGTCTGTGCCTCTCTGGCACATCGAAATCGGCCGCGGCCCTCACCCGCAACATCTCGTTCATCTCGGTCTCGGCCATCCCGCTGGGGAACATGTACGAGTGGTACCCGATCTCCTCAAAGTGCGCTTCTGTCCCGTACAAGAAGATGTTGACAGCCCCTCGTTCGACCATTTCCCGGTATCGGGCGTCCCGGTCGGTCGGCCGCGTCGATCTCGGTGACTCGTTCATTTCCGCAACAGTACCACGGCTCAACGAGCGGCACGCCATCCCGTATCTTGAAGGGATGGCGCGTTTCGGCCATACGGCGTCGCCGAGCACGCCACATCGATATCGCCCGGTGCGGTGCGCTGCCGGTGGCACGGCGGCCCCAGAGATCGCGCCGGCATCAGCAGGTGCGTTGGGTCTTCCGTGGCTATCGCTGAGGGCGCATCGCCCGATGGACCGTGGGGAGGAACGGTGGGGCCGCGACCCGTGTTAGGATGCCCTTCGGTATCGGGTGATGTCAACAGAGGCATGGACCATCATCGGCGTCGGCGTGGCGATTCTCGGCTTCGGCGGGATCGCCTACCGAGAGCTTCGCAGCGACATCCGCGGACTTCGGGACGACGTTTCCAAGCTGCGTGAGCGGATGGCTAGGCTCGAAGGGCCGAGCGTCGGAGATCTGCTCAAGTCGAGAGGAGACGACAGTGCGGGAACCTGATGACGCAATCCTGAGCGAACTGGGTCTTGCCGACTGGCTCGAAGCGTATCGGCACATCAGCGCGTCCGCCGTGGGGAAGCGAGGCCCTATCCGGCCGGGTCCAGGGAAGGTCTACGACGTGGTTCCCGGACCTTACCCCGATTGGCACTACGTAGCGCTCGCGCTAAGGAAGCTCCTCGAAACAGTCGTCGAGCAGGAATCGCAGATCGAAGAACTGGCCGGCCGCGTCGCATCGCTTGAACAGGCCAAGGTGCCCCCTGCTTCCAGCGGCGGCGAGTGACCGGTGCGGTTCGAGAACGGCTTCGATAGTCCCGTCGATTCCCGTTTGTAATGAGGGGAACGACGAGGGAAGCACGGTCGGCATAGTGTCGGTAAGTGCTTTTGCATGAGTGCCTTGTGGCCGTTCGACGATTAACCCTGCCGCAGTGACGGCGGCGCGCCTCCCGCGTCCGCCGTCCGCCCGTTGGCTGCCGCCTGATGCCGACGGGTCCGCTGCCGTGCTAGTGTCGAATCTCACCCATGTCCAGGAAGGCCGTATCGAGAGCACTGGAGGCACTTCGAAAGGGCGACACGCCGGCCATCGACGAGATTCTGCGCCACGTGATACCGCAATTCGTACAGAAGGATCTCACTCGTCGGATGAACTCGGAGGATCCAGACTCCGCGCTGGTAGTACGCTTGTGGAGGTTGCGGTTCGAGTCTTGCCCCCCGGTTCGGAAGGGAGCGGACACACAGACGGTCCGCCCGGCCAACCGAGCGCCGCAACGTGCCGACGCGGACGCGACGCCTGACGCACCGGACTCCGAACCCCTACCATCGACCATCGGACTTGACGATCCCGCCCCGCTGTTCCATTGGCTCCATCTTAACCACGGACGAGCGCTGAGTTTCGCCCGCGTCTCGAAGTTCGAGGTGTGGGGAATCGTCGCAACGAGCGCGCTGGCCCGTGCCGAGTTGAACGACCCGCTCAACCTGACGGACTATACGGTGAGCGCGGCGGGGAGATTCGCCCACGCCATCGGCGCGTCCGACCTCGTCTTGGGCGTGGCCCCGGCGGCTCCGGGCGAGGCCGGGCGGACGGCCAAGCTCCGTCGGGTCACGGCCTTCGCCGAGATCGAAGCGACCGCCAGCGAGGTTTCGGCCCTGCTCGTGCAGAGCGATGAGGACAGAGATACCCGCCTCACCATGAAATATGTCATCGTCGAACTGCTGCGAAACGTGATTCAGCACAGCAATGACAGATTGGGCGGGGTAGTAGCGGCCCAACGCATGGACCACATGGACCGCCAATCTCTTCAGGTCGCGGTGGCGGACACCGGAGTGGGTATCTTTGAAGCCATGATCGAGAAGCACTCCAAGCTCCGTGACCATCGCGAGGCCCTGGAGAAGGCGCTCTGGCCCCGCATCTCGGGAACCTTCGTGGAGGGGCTCTCCGGGTCGCAGCAGAACGCCGGGCTCGGGCTCTTCTTCATTTCCGAGATGGCGAAGCTGACCGGCGGCAGACTTCTGCTGGCCTCACGCGATGCGGCCTTGTTGCTCACCGCGGACCCGGAGGCCGGCGACAATCACGACATGCGCTTCCTGAAGCCTGACGGGCTGGGTTATCCGGGCACACTGGTCGCTTTCGAGCTTCCTGTCGAGTCGGTCGGGAGCTACGACGATCTGATCGAGACGATTCAGAAGCGCGCCCGCGAACGGACGCCCAGACGCGCACAGCACCACTGGATTCGCTACGAGGAGTCACCGAGCGAGGCTGTTGTCTTCGTGGTCCGCTACGCTTCGGAGAACACCGAACGTGCCGAGAGACTTGCCCGGGAGCAATTGGAGCCGAGGATTCTCAGGAAGGAACCGATTGTTCTGGACTTCGGCGGAATGGACATCGTCACCCAGAGTTATCTTCACGCGCTGTTGTTCAGTGCCCTGCGCCTCGCATGGGCAAGACAGAGCTTCCTCTACGTCGTGAATGCGAGTTCGCCCGTCCGCAGCGGCATCGAACTCGTCGAAGACTACGCGCTCGGGGGCTAGTCTCTTCAGGAGCCGCCATGCAGTCACATCTTCGCATCCTCCTGCCCGCGCTGGCGATAGCGGCGATCCCGCCGGCGCCGGCGGCGGCGCAGGACGAGGTCCAGGTCTTCCGGGGCGCCACCGTGCTCCCGATCGCGGGACCGGCCATCGAGTCCGGCGTCCTGGTCGTCCGGGGCGGCGCCATCGTCGAGGTCGGCGGACCCGACGTGCCCACGCCGCAAGGGGCGGTGGAGCACGACCTGACGGGCCGCGTGCTGTTGCCCGGCCTGGTGGACAGCCACTCCCACGTGGGCGCCGCGTCGGGCGGCGACGGCTCCTCGCCACTGCATCCCGACGTGCGGGGCCTCGACTCCATCGACATCCTCTCCGACGGCTTCTGGCGCGCGCGAGCCGGCGGCATCACCACCGTGAACGTGATGCCCGGGTCGGGACACCTGATGTCCGGCCAGACCGTGTACCTCAAGCTCCGGGACGGCGGCCGCACGGTCGAGGACTGGCTGTTCTGCGACGATCCGCTGACCGACGTGTGCGGCGGGATGAAGATGGCGAACGGCACGAACTCGATGCGGAATCCGCCGTTTCCCGGCACGCGGGCCCGGTCGGCGGCGCTCGTGCGCGGGCTCTACCACGAGGCGCGCGCCTGGGTCGAGCGCCGCCGGGCGGAGGACGAGCCGCCGGCCGAGCGCGACCTGCGCATGGAGGCATTGGCGGAGGTGCTGGCCGGCGACCGCATCGTCCAGCACCACACGCACCGCCACAACGACATCGCGACCGTGCTGCGGTTGCGCGAGGAGTTCGGCTTCCGGGTGGTCCTCCAGCACGGCACCGAGGCCTGGAAGCTGGCCGACGAGATTGCCGCCGCCGGGGTGCCGGTATCGATCACCTTCATCGACGCACCGGGCGGCAAGGAGGAGGCGCTCGACTGGTCGCTGGAGATCGGCGCCATCCTGGAGCGCGCGGGGGTGGACGTCGCCTTCAACACGGACGACTTCATCACGGATTCCCGGCTGTTGCTGCGGGGCGCGGCGCTGGCGGTGCGCAACGGGATGTCGCGCGCCGCGGCGCTCCGGGCGCTGACCCTCGTCCCGGCGGGCATGCTGGGCCTGGAGGACCGCGTCGGCTCGCTCGAAGCGGGCAAGGACGCCGACTTCGTGGTGCTCTCGGGCGATCCGCTCAGTGTCTACACGACGGTCGAGCAGACGTGGGTCGAGGGGCGGTTGATCTACGACCGGTCCGACCCGGAGCACCGCCGGTACGCGGTCGGCGGCCACAACGTCTACCGCGCGACGGCCGGGGAGGAGGAGGCTCTGCGCCGGCTTCTGGAAGGAGAAGGGCAGTGAGTGTGCACCCGTTCCCGCAATGCCGTGGAGTCCTGGCGCGACCTCGCGGTCGCGTTGGGAGTCTGCGCTGTCACGAACTCCCTCCATGGCGCGCTCTGCGGCGCAGACTCCTGCTGCTGGTGGTGCTGGGCGCGGCCCTGGCCGGCGTGGCGGCGCCGCCGGCCGCCGCGCAGGTGGTGGTGCGGGCGGACCTCCTCCACACCGTCTCCGGGGAGCCGCTCGAGAACGCCGTCGTGATCGCGGGCGCCGGCGGCACGATCGAATGGATCGGCCCCGCGGACGAGGCGGCCATTCCCGACGGCGTCGAGGTGCTCGAAGCGGCCGTCGTCACGCCCGGCCTGGTCGATGCGCACTCCGTCGTCGGCCTGTCCGGCGCCCTGAACAGCAACGTGGGGGCGGTCCGCGATCAGGATCAACTGGATACCTCGGCCCCGATCCAGCCCGAGTTGCGCGCCATCGACGCCTACGACGCGACCGAGAGGCTGGTCGAGTGGGTCCGCCTCTACGGCGTCACGACGCTTCACACGGGGCACGGCCCCGGCGCCCTCATCAGCGGCCAGACGATGATCGTCAAGACGCGCGGCCGCAACGTGGAGGAGGCGACGCTGGTTCCGGCCCGCATGCTGGCCGCGACCCTCGGCAACGCGGTGTCCTCGAACTTCGAGTCGCCGGGCACGTCCTCCAAGGGGGTCGCGATGCTGCGCGGCGCGCTGTTCGGCGCGCAGGCGCACAATGAGCGGCTGCGCAGCGCGAGGGCGGACGGCGCGGGCGGAGAGCCGCCGCCGGCCCCCAACCTGACGAATGAGGCGCTGGGACGGGTGCTCGAGGGCGAGCTGTCGCTGCTGGTCACCGCCGACAGCGCCACCGAGATCGCCGCGGCGCTCCGGCTGCAGCGCGAGTTCGACATCGACCTCGTGCTCGACAGCGCGGCCGAGTCGTACCTGCTGCTGGAGGAGATCCGCGCCGCCGGCGTGCCGGTCCTGGTTCACCCGCCGATGAGCCGCGTGCGCAACGGGTCGTTCGAGACCGCCGCCCGGCTCGCCGAGGCCGGCATCCCGTTCGCCATCCAGACCGGTTTCGAAGGCTACGTGCCCAAGACACGCGTGCTGCTGTGGGAGGCCGCCATCGCCGCCGCCAACGGGCTCGGCCCCGAGAGGGCGCTTGAAGCGGTGACCCTCGGCGCCGCGCGCATCCTCGGCGTCGACGACCGGGTCGGCTCGATCGAAGTCGGCAAGGATGCCGATCTCGTCCTCTTCGACGGCGACCCCTTCGAGTACACCAGCCACGTGTGCGGCGTGATCATCGAGGCCGAGGTGCAGTCCACGGAGTGCCGCTAGGAGCCGTGCGGAGCGTCACCGATCCGCGACGATCTTGTACAGGTGCCGGTAGCCGCGCAGATAGAGCTCGTCGTCGACGACTGCCGGTGAAGCGTCGAACCCGTCGTCGAGGACGTTTGCGGCGAGGACCTCGTAGCGGGGTCCGTGGCGGATGACCAGCGTGGTGCCGTCGCGGCCCGCGATGTAGACCCGCCCGGCCGCGCCGACCGGCGAGGCGAAGACGTTGGGCACCCCCTCGAGGCGCTGGAGGGCATAGTGCGGCGAGCCGGTCGGAGCGTCGAAGACCGACAGGATGCCGTCGTTGCTCTTGAGCAGGTAGAGGGCGTCATCGTAGAGCAGCGGGGACGGCACGTAGGGGGTGTCGCGGTCGAGTTCCCAGACGATGGCTCCGGTGTCCGCGATGTCGCCCCGAGCGTCGGCGAGGCGGATGGCCTGCAGGTTGTTGCCGCGGTAGCCGCTCGTGACGTAGACGATGCCATCGGCGTGCACCGGCGAGGGGATGGCGTTCATGGTGGTGCCGCGGCTGCGCCAGACGACGTCGCCACTCTCGAGGTCGTAGCTGTACACGTGGTTCAGGGCGGGGGTGATGACCTGGGCCCGGCCGTCGTGCTCGACGATGAGAGGAGTCGCCCAGGTATCGATCTCGTCCCGGTTCGACCGCCAGCGCTCGGCCCCGGTGCGGGCGTCGATGGCGGCGACGAACGACTGCCCCCCGATATGATCCCAGGCGACGACCAGGGTGTCGTCGTGCAGGGCCGGGGTCGTGCCCTCGCCGAACGCGTTGCGCATGAACCGGGTCCCGAGGTCCGCCTCCCACAGGGGCTCGCCGTCGAGGTCGTACGCGTACAGCCCCCACGAGCCGAAGAACGCGTAGAGCCGCTCGCCGTCGGTGACCGCGGACCCCGACGCGTAGCTGCCGTTGGGCTGCTGGTACGCTTCGTGGGGCAACGCCTCGCGGGCGACCCGCTGCCAGACGACGGCGCCGGTCTCGCGGTCGAAGGCCATGACGACGAACTGGTGCCGGCGGACCTCGGTCGGACGCCGGCCGCGACCGCGTCGATTCTGGCGGGCGCCCCCAGCCGGCCCGCCCCCGGGCCGTTCCGGCCGGCCCCCCGGAGCTTCCCGGCCGGGCCGCCCCGCGCGCTGCCGCCCCGGTCGTTGCCCCGCCTCCGGCGCGGCGGCCGGCACGGGATCGCCGACGGGCACCGCGGTCAGCAGGAACACCCGGTCGCCCCACACGATCGGCGACGCCGACCCGCG
>MKWU01004945.1_pt1 | contig 15115 bp, 16 predicted proteins | sample 809101 | NCBI WGS metagenome assembly MKWU01 (sample SAMN05860141, study PRJNA318959) | sponge metagenome | host: Aplysina aerophoba | place: Slovenia: Piran, Adriatic Sea, Gulf of Piran | collected 2013-05-07 | reverse complement strand
TTGAAACATCAGATTTAGCGCGTGGGAACATACCACTATTAGGGCGTGGAAATAACCAAGTCGTATGGAATAGTTCTACACGTGTTATCACGCCAGAACCGGCAAGCAGAAATCAACAAGCACCAGTACTTGTCAAAGTTTCACTTATATCATAACCTAAAAGGAAGGACAATATGGAAGCTTTAATCGGCGATACACCTATAGCGTTATTGATTTTAGAAGTTGCTCTGATCCCACTGCTTTGGTGGGTCGGCAGCAAGTTAAACAAAGTGCTAAAATCCGTTGATAAATGCGTTGATGCACTTGATTTAGTCACTGATACACTAACGAAACTCAACGGTTCACTTGGCACTGTCCGCGAAGAGCTCAATCAGGCAGAGATCAGGGACAAGGCAACAGAAGGCTCATTGAAGGGCATCCACGCGTCTCTCGCACGTATCGAGAATAAGATTTCATAAGGAGAACACCATGCAAAAATCATTAATTGAGTCTAACAGAGAGCGAGCAGTTCTAATTGCGTCCGCCTGTGCGTCCCGTTTAGACGCTATGGGGCGACAAACTGCTTGGCAAGGGTATGGTAGCGGAGAATCGCTTGAAGGGCGTTTAGAGACGGATACGCTGCTCCGGTACGTCCGCCAAGACGGACAAAACTTTGCTTTGCTGTTTTTCGATGGACCCCGCATCACTGAGCCAGAAAAAGTTGACTGGGGTGAGGAGAAAACACTTCAGAAAGATGTCGTTGAGCGTTTCAAAGAGCCTATCGAGAAGGTGAAGGGTGTGGCGTATGATGATACCATTTCGCATACCTTCTCAAAGACCACCTCGCTACAAGAGGGTTTCAAGGTTGGAGCGGAAGAGGCCATCAAAACAACCTTTGAGGCAAGTTACTCCGGTGTCAAGGGTGGCGCAGAGTTGAGCGCAAAACTGACGGAAGAATATCACAGAGAGTGGGGTGAAACCACTACCACCACTGATACAACGGAACGGCACATTCAAATCCCCGCAGACTATGAGGGTAGCCTTATCTATGAAGCCGTGCGATCGGTGGACAAGGTTCAGCGCAAGATCACTGCGAAGTCTAATATGGACTACTACATATCCTTTGTGTCGGGTCCATCCATTCCACCGGCGAACCACCCACTGGTAGAGTTGAATTGGGAGAGTCTCGATGAGTTCTTACAAGTCGCTCAAGGTCTCGCAGCTGCCACTCATGCTGGTTACGATCTCTTTATCGACAACCCGCTCACAGACGCTGAGATCGACGCTATCAAAAAAGCCGGTGTCCAGTCAATCGAGATTCTCGCAGACTACGATAATGTGCAGACGCAAGAAATCAAGATTGTGGACGCATAGGTGAATCATGGACAATGTAGAGGAACTGCGAGACCATATCTCTGAGTCGCAAGCGGAGATTGACCGTGCTGAGACAGAGGTGAAACAGAACATGACGGAAATCGCCAGACTGAAAGCATTTATCGCTGAAAAACAGACAGTGATAGATGCTTTAAACGACTATCTTGGAGATACACCATGAAATGGAGAGACAGGCTTTTAATCGCTTGCCGGAAACGCAAGCATAAACCGATAGATCCTGTCGGCTGCTCCGTCGCAGTCATTATCGGATTTTTGTGTGTGGCTGGCTACATCATCTATCTATTACTCGTGAGGATTTAATATGAAAAAAGAACTTTGGGACGAGGCACAGCAATTCGTATATCTGTTATTCACCTTTGGTATGTGGATAGCCTTTGAATACTGGTGTATGAAGAATGCGGAGTATGCGTCGCAACCGTTTACAGGAACAGTCAGACTTGTGCTAACAAACCTTGTCACGGGTTTGTTCACATATATTTATACGAAAAGTCAACCCAAGAAAAACGGACAAGGAGAATAAAATGAACGACGAAATCAGACAGAAATTCCTGAAGAAGATTGAGGCTGTTGAGGGGCGTGAGTATAAGATGTATATGCTTGAAGGCATCCCACACATCGGCATCGGGCATAATATTGTCTCTCGCAACTTGTCTGACGAAACGCTTGAGTTTCTTGGCATTGATGACCAAAGCGAGTTGATGGCTGCGACGCTAAACGATGACCAGTGTGAGTATCTCTTTTTCAAGGATTTGGACATCGCGGTTCAAGATACTAAAATTATTTTCAACGCTGCGCCTGACGGTTCAATTGACAATGTGTTCGACTCTCTTACTGAAGAACGGCAAGAGGTGCTGGTCGATATGTCTTTCAATCTCGGAAGGCCGCGGTTCAGCAAATTCAAAAAACTTATTGCCGCAGTTCGTGCCGGTGATTATGATGAAGCGGCTGCCCAGATACTTGACAGTAAGGCTGCGCGTGATCCGTTGACTGCGAACCGGTATGCTGATTTAGCCGATAGAATGAGACCTGAACAAGATACCGTCGTCGAAGCACCTCAAACACCCCAAGTATCTGTTGGTACGCAAGGCGATATTCACGATCTCATAGCCCGGATGCGAGAATGCCTGAACGAGATCGAGGCAAAAGTTGACAGTCCCGAACAGGAAACAAAACCCAAACGGAGACTCAAGTGATGGCAACTATGTGTTGCTTACCGATTCTCGACTTGAATGTTAGGTGAACAAAATGCTCGATATAGACATATCCCAAATGGAAATAGCACACAGATTGAAAGAAACAGTCAATATCCAAAGGGTGGATACTGGCGATGAAAAAATCGTTGAAAGTGGGAAATATGTTGATGTAGCCACTGGCGTTGAAATAGTAATTCTTCCGTCAGATAATCCCAACAGGGCACTCCCTACTGGTGAAGTGGTTATTCAGAATCAGTATGAGGGGTATATGTTGACACCGAACAGGAACATTGTCATAGGTGATATTGTGGTTAGAGACGGCTTGCCAAACCTTCATGTCCTCAGAGTGTACAACATCCCTGAGAAAAACCCTACTATCCAATACTTTGATTTGGATGAAAACTTGAGGTCATAAATGTTTAATCGTAGCAAATTTATCAATGATGAAACATACGGGTTGATACAGCGATTCAACACAGAGAGACCGGACCAACCCATTGAGATTGCGAAGATATTGGCTCGCTTACCTGATCCGATCAACGTCGAAAAACCGACACTGCCAACTATAAGCGGTGCGCCCATTGACCTACCGGCTGTTTTCTTTGGGTATGGTGCTACAACTCGCTTGGAAAGCAGGACTGCTGGATCAACGAGAAGGCGTTTTGATGTCATTATCACTGCCATTGTGAATGCTACTGAGACTGAAAATCTAATTGACCGTTCAGGGAAAATGGATCAGTTAGTAGACGAAATTGCGTCAGAAATGAAACAAATTCCATTCACAGATGAAGTGCATATAGAAGATGTTTATGTTCAGCAAACATTGACTGGCGGTGGAACATTGTCCAATCACGATTATATGCAATTCACGTTATCATTTATCTATGAAGAGTGTGTCACATGCTAAGTATATCTGTATCAACAAAACCAGTTGAAAAACAAATATCAAACCTGCAATCCTCTATCTCTAATTTTTCGTGGGCATGGGATGATATTATCACGAAAATACTGCATCCTACAATCAGGCAGATATTTGAGTCGGACGGTCGTGGAAGATGGCCAAGAAGGAAAGATAATTTACCCCATCCGTTATTGAGGAAGTCCGGTAGATTATTCGCTTCACTAACGAACACTGGTCATCGAGACAACATAAACAGACAGACTGCAACCAGTCTAACGTATGGGACTAATGTGCCCTATAGCAGTTTCCATGAGGAAGGGACTTCCAGGATACCCGCACGGTCTTTCCTCCAACCCATTGCAGAAGATGCAAGTATTGAAGAACAACTTTCTCAATTATTAGAGTCCAATTTACAAGGACGAATAAATAGGAGATGACAAAATGGCAGTAACTCCAAGATCAGGGGCCGACGGCACAGGCATTGCTATTGGTTTTCAACCCGAATATGGGAAAAAGTTAACCAAAAATTCAGAAATGGTTAGATTTCCTTCTGGGCACAGGCATGCGGGGCTAATAAAAATGTTCCCGTGCAGTGCTATAGATTTTGATGAATCACGAGATGTTGCCGCAAATAACCTAATCACTTCATTTGGGGCAGATCCGAGAGCAGAGTTCGGTCCGATACATTATGAGGGTGGCTGGACTACAGGGGTTCTCATTGAAGAAATTCTACATTTCTTATGTGGTATTTTAAATCCCGATTCGATCCCTGTTTCATCTGCTTTGGGGACAGTAGCGGTCGGAACATCTACCCCTACACCAGATTCGCCTGAAGTAGCAATGGCTACACTTGCCGGACAACCTGCATTCCCGTGGCCGTGTCAATTTCAAATCACAGGTGGGACTCGTACAGCTGATGCGTCTGTAGTCATTGAAGGGTATGCACAAGGGGCACGTCCAGATGAAGACCAACTTTGGGTTCGAGAATCTTTAGTAATTAGTGGCGATACCCCTATCAAATCCAAAACTTTCTGGAAAAGTATCACAAAAATCACCACAACCGGGATTACAGGATCACCTGGTAGGGCATGGGTGCCAGATACTCACCATACTAAAGTATCTTTTTCAACTACCGGAAATCAATTCCCAGGTTGGACAATCATGTGGCGAAAAGGCGGAAGCCCCGGTGTTTGCCAAGATGTTATACCTAGTGAAGTTTCAGTTTCAGCATCAGAAACAGGTATTGATGTCACCGTAAGCTGTCTGGGAACCCGTGGCGAAGAACACCACACAATTGAAGGCGGAGATGTTCAGCAAGCAAGACTTGCCCAATCTGAGTTTGCAGATGCCGATACTTCTCGTGCTCAAGGATGGGCAGGGGCTTTACAGTTTGGTGATGATATTGTGAAATACACTTCTATGGATTTGAGTGTTAATAGGAATTTGACACCCGGTCGTGGAGTTGATGCTTCATTATTTAGAAGAGGTGTTTCACCCGATGGGAACCGACAAGTGTTGTTCACACCTACTTTTGACTTCCTTGCCCCCGAAGAACAGGATGACACCTACAGAAACTGGCAATACATTTCCAGAGTGGCGCAAGACATCCCGCTAAAGTATGAGATGTATAATTTCGGTGTAGGCGGCAGAGTCCGTAAAGTGGTGGTAAATGTTTCAAATGCAGGTATAGAAACACCTGCCAATTACGTTGTAGGTGGAGTAGGTCCTATTGATCAGACTGTTGGACTTAAGGCACTACCATCTGCTTCAGGGACTTCAGAAATAGAAATAGAAATCTTTTCTGAAAGCGCATATTCAAGAGGGTAACAACTATGGCAAATGAAAAGAGTTTGACTGAAGCGGCTATGGAACAAGGTTCTAAAATCAGTGGACAGGCACAACTCAAAGCCGAAGTTTTTTCAGCCGACGATGTTGACATTGAAGACTTTGAGTTCCCTGAAGACCTGGATGACCTTGACCAAGATGTGAAACGGGCAGAGAAACTTCTCTCTGTTGACAACCCCAACCCTAAAAAGGCTGGCAAAAAGATTAATTTCCTTGTCCGTTCATTGACACCTGGCGAATACGGGACTATAACCGGCTCTATATTGCCTAAAGCATTTTTGCGTGATACTTTGAAAGAAGTGTTCGGTTCGGATAACCCTGAAAAAGTTGATTTCAAGAGCAAGGAGTTTCAAGGAAAGTTAGCCGAAAAACTATCTGAAACTGATTTGGTCAGTGAAAATTTAAATCAGGGTACAGATAAGAAAATGTACACTGCAATTGTCATGGGCACTGTGAAGCCAACTCTGACTGTTGAACGGATCAGCAAATGGAATCACAATCTACTTGAACTGCTTTACTCAACCATTATGGAGGAGTTAGCGGCTAGAGATGCCGTTTGGATGTTTCCTGAAGTGGGTAAAGAGTAAGCAAGGGATTGAAGATTGCATCGTATTAGACTGGGTATGTGAAAGGTACAAGAAAGCACCGCACGAATATGTTTTTGATTCATCACTATCATTGACCGACAAACTTGATATTGATGTTACCGTAGCACTGATGTCCATGGTTGGGCAAAAGTCAAGGAGCGAAAATGGCAACAGTACTTGAAATTCAACTTAGGGCTCAAAATCAGGCATCCCGCGAATTGCTGAAGTTGCGTGGGACTGTTGGGCAATTGAATAAAGTCATCGCCGAACAACGCAATTCGCTTATAGGTGCTAATGCTGAAGAACAAAAGAGTATTCGTGCGCATATCCAAGCGAACCAAGCACTGAAAGCGCATATTCGGACAATTCAAGATGAGGTTCAGTTACGTAAGTCACGGGCTGCTCAAGTAGCCCGTGAAGCCCGTCAAGAAGAACAGTCACTGCGTAGGCTATCAATCGCTCGGAGAGACGCTATACAGGCTATTACGGCAGGATTAGCACCAGTTGCGCAACAGTTGCGCAGAGTCACTGCTAATGTTATTGGGATTGCTGCAAGTTTTGAGACTTACCAGGCTACTCTCCAGGCAGCCACAGGAGACACCAAGGAAGCGAATAGGATACTGGCTGAACTCCTTGCGGTTACTGTTGACCTTGTGGGTATTGACACTGGTGATTTGGTTAATTTCACAGGTAGGCTGATAGCTGCGGGTGCCGGTGCAGATGAAGCCCTCACTGCGGTAAAGGGGCTTACAGAGGCTACAGCGGAACAAGGTAAGAGTTCAGCCAGCACAAGACTTCAGTTGAACCAATACGCCCAAGCCCTAACGTCAGGGCGGATACTTGCCCAAGACATGAACACTATTATCCGTGAACAACCCCGTTTCTTTGAGGCAGCATCAATAGCAGTTGGTGAAACCGTCGAAAGTCTTGATGAATTCCGTGAAGCAGCTGAAAGAACAGGGAATGTCCGTCAAGTTATTTTGGATTTAGGGGCTGCGTTTGACCAGATTTCTACTGGTGCCGATCTTGACACATTGAATGCCCAACTTGAAGTATTAGAAGATAATACTGCCAATCTCGCACGGGAATTAGGTGAGCATTTACTACCCGCTGCAGTGGCAATTGTAAAGGGTATCAATGATTTGATTCAGGATTTTATTGCATTAGACGATAGGATTCAGAAGGCTATAGCATTCAGTGGTGCATTGGCAGCAGTTTTGACTACATTGCTGACTATAATCGGTTCATTGACGATCGCTCTCGGAGCACTTTCAGCAGCAGTAAAAACCTTGATTGGGACAAGTGCACTTGGTGGTTTATCAAAAATACTGCCAGCAATTACGAGTGGGTTGTCTAAACTGGTAACAGTAGGGGGGTTAGCAACAACTGCCGTCATAACGCTCAGTGAGGCTTGGAGACAAATCTATGATGATTTCCAGAGTGGTGGGTCATTGTTTGAAGATGGCATTCCGTTAGAGCAAATACACCGCTTGGGTGATACATCTGATGAACTGGAATTGATTAAATCAAGGCTGGCGGAGATTAGGCAAGAATATGCTAGATTCAACTCCGAGGGTAATGCAGAAGCAGTTGCACAGCTTTCCCAAGAATATCAAACACTGCTGGAACGACTTCAATCCTTAAGGCAGCAATCACAATCAGTGGCAATTCTTCCAACAATTGAAGTTCAGGCGAAATCACTGGCGGAACAAATCGTCGTAGTTGATTTTGAAATCCGCAAGCTGGAACAATCTTTAGCACAAGCGACAGCCCCTGAGCAGATATTGTCCAATTCTGTGAAGATACAACGGGCACTTGAAAAAGAAGCAGACTTATTCCGTGAACGGGCAGAAAAAATAAAAGATGCTGATGAGCGACAAGTTGAACTCACCCGTATTGGTTTACAGTTAGAATTGGATAAAGCCCGAATCCAAGATCAGGCGGGCAAAGCCATAATAAAAGTCAATAATGAAATCAATAAGAGCTATCAAGAACAACTGAAAACTCTACAAGATTTAGGGCATGAAGCAAGTAGACGGCAAAGGGCTATTGGAAGATACTTTGGGCAAAGCATCGCAAATTTGCGGGGTCAAGCCCATGAAGGCAGATTAGCAGCAGAGGCTATGGCAGAGTTCCAAAGGAATGTTGACTTGCTAAATGCCTCTCTTGAAAGAAGTATTGAAACCCGTAGGCAAATTGCCGAACAAAGAAGGGAAGAGGCCTCTATAGCCCGTTTAGAGTCTGGGGAGTCAGATAGAGCGCAACGAGAAGAAGATGCTTTTTCAGACATTATTCCCGGAGGCCCAACGCCTTTAGACAATTTGCGGCAAAAGTCTGCACAAGAGGGCTCCGACTTCATTCTTGAGTTGTATAGAAAACAATCAGAAGAACTCGAAAAAGAACTCGAAGGCCAATATAGGTCTTATCAAAGATTTGGGAACCGAGTATCATCTGTGTTAGCATCTTCTTTAGGTGATCTGTTAAGGGGTCAGGAAATCAACTTGAAGGAAATACTCATTTCATTCATCCAGACCTACACGAGAATAATCTTGCAGGAAACTTTCCGGGCACAAATACAGAAGCGTATAGATGATGAAGTTACGAATCACAAACTCGCTAACCTTGAAAGGCTTGAATCAGCTAACCAGGGCTCTGTGGCAAACCTGTTAAGGTCAAATGGTTATGGAAGCGGGTTATCAGGCATCGGGTCTATTGTGTCTTTGGTCAACCCCGCAGCAGGCACTGCCATCAGCATAGCAGGGTCAATAGTAAGCGCACTGGGGAACAACAACGCACCAAATGCGCCTTCTTCCGCCAGACCCATTGTCCTGGAAATGGACAGTAAGGAAGTCGCAAGGACTTTGATAAATGGGGAGTCAGAAGGCAGATACCGATTGTCAACCGGGAGGTAGCCCGTATGAGCAAACTTATCCTTTTTGAAACACCTAAGAACGATGGTCAAAAAGTGTTCATTGCAGGCACTACTTCTGACATCAAAGATAGGTTCAACAACAATAACCCAGATGATAACTTCTTATCAGCATCGAATGTCGCACTTGACTTTGATTTTTCTGGTGATATATCTATGGTCTATGTGCAAGGGGAGAACATAGATGGGTTCTCACTAAGTATCGACGGTGCGGCAGTCCCACTGCTCGATAGAAAGAAGATCCAATATGGTGATACGGATTTCCTCTTGGTTGAATTTGCTAAGACGACTGGAAACAAGGCAACACTTTCATTAACTCGTGAAGATAACTCAAAAGGAATAGTATTGGTTAGGGTTTATTTATTGAACCCATTCATAGAGTTTGAAGACCCGAAGTTCTCGCAAATTGACATGGCGTATCAGGACAGCAGAAGCATTATACACGAATCCATATATGGCGAAGAGAGATTAGTTCAGTCAGTGGCAAAGGAAAAGAACTCAGTCCAACTGACTGCACACAAGATGACGGCGGAAGAAGTGTTCAACCTGAAACAGTTCCGTCGCAAGAATCCTAATTTCTGCATCTCAGAAGGGTTTGAGTTTAAGCCTGATAACGTCTACCGATGCTATTGGGTTGGCGGCTTTCGTGAAAGATACTTTGCGTACAAACAGGCTGGCGTAGATTTGAGCTTCCAAGTTCAGGAGAGGTAAGCGATGAATGACTTCTACACACCATACACCATTTTGATCGGAACATCGGATGTTTCTGGGAATGTCCTCATCGACGACACTGGAGACATCTCATTACAATTGGATGTGACCCGTGTGACCGAATTTAACACGTCCACATTTTCCTTTGTGATCTCAACAGAAGATAGAGAATGGTGTGTAGGCAACGAAAATAATGGCTTTGTAAAGTTGGGGTACGATATAAGCGGCGCGGGTGCAGAAATAACAGTCCTTGAAGGCGAAGAAGTTGTTTATTTGGGTGAAATACTAAAAACCACAGAATTGATCTCGCAGCGTGCGCTCCGTGTGGATGTGACTGATTCATCTAAAAAACTACGGGACACCCAAGTAAAAGACTTTGGGATTGAGCGTAATTTTGTCTTACAAAGAGACCAGGCATCAAATCACGGGCGATACCCTCTACCGACCGGCTTAGCACCAATATCCGATGACAGCTTCTCAGGGAGCTCTGGAACAACATCCCTAATAGAAAGAGATTCATTATTGTCTGAAGGGGTTTTATCACCATTCAATGTGCAAATATCCGGCAACGTGCTTCAGAGTGAGGGCGGGCCTCTGCCTCAAGACCCCGCAGTGCAACTCAAGACATCTTACAGAAACAAAAGAACCACATTTCTCTTGAATCAGATACTGGATAAATATGGGATCAATTTATCATCCATTTCAATAGACGATCTACAGCTTGCCAATGAGATTTTTTCAACCAATGGGCGTGTTGGCTACGATATTGAAGCAACAGATAGTTCAACCCCCCAATACACATTCTGGTCAGGCTATGCCACAGACTACATTTACTTGGATGATAAGTTCTATTTCCTGTACTCCTGCAATGCCGCTAAGTCTCGGCCAAGACTATTAGAATACGACACACAAACAGATACATGGAATGTGTTTTTTACCAGAGAGAGTTTTGCCGAGTGGTGGGGGCTTGCAGCAGCAGATCATGACACCTTCTATATCTTAGGGACAGAAGGCAAAACCGCATCTTACGTCGCGGGGAATGGCATATATGATCCCACAAGACCAAACCCTGTCACTTTCATCGAGCGAGTCATTCGCGGCGGATCACGAGAAACATACATTCCAAGTACTCACACGTACAGACCGGTTGTGGGTATGTACTATTTCTTAGGATACAATAATGATGTGGGAGAGGATCAGGGCATAAAACCTGACACCAGAGCTGGTTTTATTTATGCAGGTGGTAGGGTGTATTACAGGTATGCGAATGCAAGTTCTTGTGGGGTTGCAAGGTCATCTTCACTTGGGAATGCTAATCCATTTGTTCAAATACAAAAAGACGGCAAGTGGAACCACTTAGGGGTAGATTTTGATATAGCAGGTAATGAGTTGGTAGCTGCGGCTATATGGCAAAATGGAATAACATCCACCAGGAAGATTTTCAAGAAACAAATCTGAGGTACTTATTATGCCGATTGAAAATTTCAGAGATCAAATAATAAGTGTGTTCAGCGGCAGCACGCCAACATCGGGGGTTTCGCCTGATGTTACAATAACGAGTGAAACATCTGGTGTTGTAACTGCTGATAGGGTTACCATACGCACAGTTTGGACGAAACCTGTTCGGTTTTTCCCTGGCAATTCAATTATTTTCTCTGACAGTTTTTTTCAAGAAGGGACTTGGGATATGCCTACGCCGGCTGGTCCCGCCGACACATACACCCAAGTTGTGCATATTCCGCAAAACTCACATGGTCATTTCCTATACATAATAAATGCAGGTTCAACTAAAGCCAGAGATGATGGGGCTACAGGGCCACCTACAACTCGGTCATTGACTGTTGAGTATGATACAAGAAGACCCGATGTAACACTCTCAAGGCTAAGGACAGCCACAGAGCGGGGTGCAATTGTACGAGTAACAGCACAATGGAACATCGAGGTAATAAACTTTTTAGAAACCGAAATCTCACAAGTATGGAGAGATGAAAACAATCTGGAAGGGTCTATACGCAATTTTACAGGTCTTGATGATCTGTATTATTTCGATGTTGTATTTCCTGAAACCTCAATTGGGGAAGCGGTAATCACCGTAGATGTTAACATTGCCCAGGCAAAAATAGATGATACTAAAACAGGCCCGGCAGTAGGGAGATCTATAATCATTCCGTACGACACCCTGACGGAATCAGTAACCGACATGCCTGCGGAGCTTACCATATCAAAACCTCTGGGGCTATGGAAGTTTGCTCTTTATACTGTGAGGTTCAGGTGGTCATTGCCTGTGACTGAGTTCACAATAGATAATATTCAAATAACTGGTGCTACAGCTGCCAGTGGGTTAATACCAGATCCAGTTGACCCATTACTCTATACAATGCAAGTATTGATGTCCGGTAAAGGGGAAGTTACGATAACCGTCGGTAAGGGAACTGTTCTTGCTACCAGTATTGAATCACCTGAAGAAGATGTGAGTGTTAGTTGGGATTATGATGTGCAAGACCCTACAACAGATATTCCGGGCACGACTACTTTGTATGAAGAAACAAAAACAATAAACGACCTCGATGGCTCATTTATTGGCATATCTGATCTGAAAATAGTAGGCGATAATGTGTACGGAGTGACACAAATACAAAGAAGAAATGGAACGCTTGATAATGAAGTTGATGAAACACGGCATTCAAGAGGCGAGTTATTTTCGGTGCCTCTCGCAGGCGGAGAACTAACATCTTACAAAAAATATGAGCATTATCTGTCGGCAGCGAGGTCAGTACAGGAATATGACGGCACGGCGTATTACATTGAAGGTAGCCATTACGCCTATGTTGACCCACCACCCGGTGATCGACAGACTTGGCTTGATTCACTGGGTAATTTAGGACGTATTTCGAGCGGTGCAGCAGAAACATTAGGTCCAATATGGCAATCGAAAGAACCTACAGGATTTGAAGATAGGAATGTAGGCATACATGGCGGGTCCGCTTCACCGCTGATTGTATCAGAAGCGGGGTTAAACGCTATAGTCTTGTACGGGAACGCTGAACTGGTAGGACTGGAGTCAACGCCTGCAAGCCACGAAGTGCTGGATATAGATAATTTCCAATGGGTAACATTTGGGAAAAAACTCAACAATAGAATCCCATTAATTGAAACCAATGGAATGACTGCATGGAGTGTGCTCGAGCAGATAGCAAGATTGTCAAATTCGTTTATAGGATTTGAAAACGGAAGATTTATTTTCAAGTCAAGGATACCAACGGAAGCGACTGTCAATGGGGGGTTCGGGAAAGCAGACCTAAGCATTGGGTACACATCCCCGTCAAGGGTATTCCCTGATTCAGGCACAATATCAATAGAAAAAGAAGTTTTGACCTACACAACGAATGCAAGCAATCTGTTCAGTGATTTAACGAGAACTGATCCTGTAGACCACACAGACAATGCGTCAATACACTTGATAGACCACATAATAGATGCTTCAGACATTACGCAACCTGTGAACGATGCCAATCTCGTCCTCTTACCGTCTCTGTTATTCAATAATGTGCACATCGAGTATGCGGCGAGGGAACTCGCCAGAGATGATGCAATAACAATCAAAGCAGTAGACGCTGAATCAATAATGCGATATAATAAAGAAACATTCTTAGAATTGCAGGTGCCGCTATCAAAACACCAGAGGGATTGGGCGATTTTCTTAGCATCCCAGTACCTGAACAGATTCAAGGATTACAGTTATTCAGTTGAACTGACGTTGAGGGCGAACATAGACTACAGGATTGGACAGACGGTGTTCATCAGAGAGCCCTACATCTCTCAGTTTGGATCAGCAGCGCAAATAATGGGTATCCGTCATCGCAAGCACACAGATGAAGTCATATTGGAATGTTTCACTTTAGCATGAAAGGAGTAATTTATTATGGCACTCACAGCAACATTCGGCACACCCACCGAGAGAGGATTGGAAGTTGTATTGCCTTTCGTTGTTAGTGCGGATGCCACGCCAGCTGTCAGAAGCATCAATTATTCCTCTGTAAGAATCACTAAAGATGAGAACTCTATAGAGAATTTAGATTTTGATTTCGTTTTAATAAACACCGCGGTTAATAATTTCGCATGTGTGTTCAGATTTGATGCTGAAACAAGGAATAAGTTCACGGTCGAAATTGATGGGCATGCGTACAACAATGGGACATCAGAAGCGATTACAAGTAGCGCAAGCGCATTACTGGATGTTGACACCCGATCGCCAATACTGATCTACCCGGATGATGACCTTGCTTTTAGGCGACGTGGTGATATTATTGATGTCATCCAAACATTTAATAGAACAACAAAATTCGTGAACCCTACAGAGGTATATGGACCAGATGCTACTTATGCAGATTTTTTTTATGTGTCAAGAAATCTATCAAGTTTCCCTGCACTGTTTATCAATGTAGCAGAAAGTGTATTGACTAAAGAGATACCGGAGATACTACCCGGTGGCGATTGGGAAACATTCACACAAGCATCGGATCCGTCCAGTCTTTTTCTATTGAGGTATTCTGAAGTGCCAGACTCTCTATCGGGGGCTTTAGATGTGAGAGTAAAAAGAGGTTCTGTTTCCAGTGATATACTAATTCCGCAGGCGGTAAGGTGAACAAAATGGCATTTAGATGGTTACCGATAACCCAGAATAATGTGATAGAAATTCAGCCAAACTCTTCTAAATATCTTGAAGATGTGAAAAATTATCTTGAAGGTGGGTTAGATGCAGTTGTTACTGCCAGTTCTTCAGATAGTGATGTTATTGCCACTATGGATAAGGACAGGTTAGAATTTGAAGTTGGAGATGTAAGTGATGGCACTGAAAGTATTATTACGTTAATTGCCACCAAAGATAATACCCCTATCGCAACTGAATTAAAAGTAGTGGTTGAGGAACCTGGTGATGACGATAATCATTACATAGAGTGGTTTTACTTCCAACCTGTCGATGTTTTTGCAGACGATACTGGAGCGTACAGTGGAGTAATTCTTTCTTCTATAGATGAAAACTTGGATAATCCGTCTGGCGTGAGCGTAGCTTATGAAGTAACAAGAAAATCAGCAACCATCGCCACTGCAAGAACAGACAGCAATAACGATGTTAGAATCGCCTTTACCGGCTTATCTGGAAATGTGAAGGCATCTTTAACATTGAGCGCAACGGCAACAATAGATGGTTCTATAGTGTCTACAACCGTAGATGTCGTTTTAAATTTAATCTTCAATGATCTTAGTGATTACGCAACAAAAAACGATATACCTACAAAGTGGCCACTAAATAAGTTATCTCTATCAGTAGCAAGCGACAATGACTTAGATGACTTCCTTGAAGATGTCACTGTAGGGGACTTGCCTAATAAAATACCGTTTCGCAAACTGTCAAACTCAGTTGCAAGCGACAACGACTTAGATGGTTTCCTTGAAGATGTTACTGTTGGTGATCTACCTTCTAAAATACCGTTTCGCAAACTTTCCAACTCTGTTGCAAGCGATAATGATATACCAGATATACCAAATAGATGGCCATTACCTAAACTATCAA
>MKWU01004944.1_pt1 | contig 15117 bp, 8 predicted proteins | sample 809101 | NCBI WGS metagenome assembly MKWU01 (sample SAMN05860141, study PRJNA318959) | sponge metagenome | host: Aplysina aerophoba | place: Slovenia: Piran, Adriatic Sea, Gulf of Piran | collected 2013-05-07 | reverse complement strand
TACCTGTCATGGCTGGACGAGCGCGCCGGGGAAGCCCCGTCCGACTCCGGCGTCAGCCGGGGATTGCTGGCCGACATGGCCTGGACCGCGGGCGTGGGCAGGGCGCATTTTGCCTGCCGCAAGGGCATCGTATACCACGACTCGGCATCGCTGCGGAAAGGACTGGACGCGCTTGCGCAAGCGGATACAACGTCGCTGGCTCCGGTTGAACCGTCTGGTGCGGGCCGGAGGGCCGCCGAGGGACCAGCGGCGGAAGACAGAAGCGCGTTGGTGGAAACGGCGGCGCGGGACTACGAAGCGGGCGGCACGGTTGCCTTTGCCGACCTGTTTGCCGGAGAGAAACGGCGCCGTATCTCATTGCCGGGCTATCCGTTCCAGCGCCGGCGCTACTGGATCAGTGCGCCGCGGAAAAGGGGACGGAATTGAATTCCGTCCCCGGCAGACTCGGAAAAGGGGACGGAATTCAATTCCGTCCCCGGCAGACTTGTATGCTGGATCGAATAACCGGACAGGCAATACAGACACAAACAGCGACATGAATACCAGACAACCGGGAGGCCGGACAGGCATCCGTTACCAGCCTGATGAACAGCCTCCTGTAACACTTACCATCGGCCTCGGACTGCAGCTTGCGGGTCTCAACATCGCCGCAGTGATGCTGATCCCGACGGTCATCGTGCGCGCCGCCGGTGAAACCGATGCCTACCTGTCCTGGGCTGTGCTTATGTCAGTCGCGATCTGCGGTATGACCACGATGCTGCAGGCCCTGCGCTACGGCCGTATCGGCGCAGGACACATCATCGTCATGTGTACTTCCGCGGCGTTCATTCCCGTGTGCATCATGGCGCTCAGCACGGGTGGTCCGGCCATGCTGGCAACCCTGGTCGTGATTGCGGCCTTCGTCCCGCTGGCGCTGTCCTGGAAGCTGTCACTGTTCCAGCGCATCCTGACGCCGACCGTCTCGGGCACGGTCATCATGCTGATACCCATCGCAACGCTGCCGGTCATCTCGCAACTGCTCGGCAGCGGCGCTGAAGACGGCGCTGCGCAAGGCCCGGCACTGAGCTTCTTCGCAACGGCGCTCATAATCTGCGCCATTGCCCTGAAGGCCCCGGCGCGCTGGCGGGTCTGGGCGGCGGTTATCGGTATCATCGCCGGTTCGATTATCGCCGCAATGTTCGGGCTGTACGACGCGGCCCGCGTCACCGGTGCGGCCTGGGTCGGCGTCCCTGACATCGGCTGGCCGGGGTTCGATCTGGATTTCGGCCCGGCTTTCTGGACGCTGCTCCCCTCGTTCCTGCTGGTGGCCTTGATCGCCGGTATCCGCACCATGAGCGGCGCCGTCGCCATCCAGCGGGTATCCTGGCGCCGGCAACGGGCAGTGGATTTTCGCGCCGTGCAGGGCGCAATGACCGTGGACGGACTGGGCAACCTGGCGTCAGGACTTGCGGGGACGGTCCCGGGGACGGCCATAACGACCGGCGTTTCCATGACCGAACTCACCGGGGTTGCTGCTCGCAGCGTGGGCCTGGTCACCGGGGCAATCTTCATCCTCCTGGTGTTCCTGCCGAAGGGGGTCGCCGTGGTCCTGGCAATACCGGATTCCGTCTTCGCCGGGTACCTGTTCATTATGCTGGTGCTGCTGTTCATGGTGGGCCTTAAGCTGGTCATTCAGGACGGGATGGACCTGCGCAAGGGGATGATCGTCGGCCTGGCCTTCCTGGCCGGCATCGGCTGCCAGTATGGCCTGATATACCCGGATTATCTCTCTGAATTCGCCGGCGGCCTGCTGCGCAACGGCATGACCGCCGGCGGCTTCATCGCCATCCTCATGACCTTGTTGCTGGAACTGGCCGAGGCGCGGCGCAGCAGGCTCGTGACGCTGTTCAGTCCCTACGCCCTGTCTGCCATCCGGTCGTTCCTCGGCAGGTTCGCAACAAGGAATAACTGGGACAGCGCCATGGCGGACCGGCTCGGCTCTGTGGTAGAGGAGACCATGCTCAGCCTGTTACAGCAGGAAGAAACCGATGAGAAGCGCTCCCGGCGCCGCATGCAACTGGTGGCATACAGGGAAGACGGCGACGCGGTCCTCGAACTGGTCATCGCGCCCAGGGAGGAGAACCTGCAGGACCAGCTTGCGCTGCTGGGCGAGCAGACAGACGAAATATCCATTGAGCGGGAGGTCTCGTTGCGGCTGTTGCGGCATCTTGCATCATCCGTGCGCCACCAGCAATTCCATGACACGGATATAGTGACCGTGCGCGTGAAACCGCCTGTACCTTCGGGGTCAGAGTAAAAATACAGGGAGAAAATGGGGACGGATTTAAAATCCGTCCCCGACATAACTCAGGCCGGGGACAGAATTAATTCTGTCCCCAAAACTCCAAATCAAAGGGGTCAGGGAAGTTCCGTAAGGACCTGCTCCAGGGTCTTGCGCTCAGCCCCCGGAATATCTGCCGGGAAACCGTACCAGAACATGCCTACCACCTCTTCCTGTTCTCGGTCCACCCCAACGATGTCATGGAAAGCTCTTGTCCGGGTCACCGCGCCGGTGGTCCATTTCACACCTATCCCCTGCTCCCACAGCAGCAGCATCAGGTTCTGGGCGACGCAACAACAGGAGGCATAGTTTTCCCGCATGGTGACCTCATCATCAGACTTCAGGCAGGTCAGGACCAGCCAGCCAGGAACTTCACGCCAGCGTTTGAACTTGATCTCTGCCGCTCTTTCGCCCTGTTTTTCATGGACAAGTTCCGCGTTCAGTAAGCATATCCGGTTTTTGCTTTTTTCACCCAGCAAATAGAAGCGCCAGGGTTGCGTCAGGTAATGATTGGGCGCCCAGATGGCCTGTTCCATCGCCGCTCTCAGTATGGCTTCATCAGGAAGAGAGTCTGGCTTGAACTGGTGTATGGTGCGCCGGCTTTTGACGAGGTCTTTCAGTTCCATTTAATCGTAATCCGGATCAAGGCGTGAAGTATTGTAACAAGTCATTGAGGTAGCGCGCGCCTTTTTCCGTTGCCTTTATCCGCCCCGGTCCGGCTTCCAGCAGGCCCTCTTTGCCGGCGGCATCGACCTGCTCACGAATGGCGTCCGGCGCCAAACCGGTCCTGCCGGTAAAATAACCCGCCGGCACACCGTCCTTCAGGCGCAACGCATTCAGCATGAATTCCAGGACGAGGTCCTCCTGCGCCAGCACTTTATGCTCGGCAATGACCGATCCGGTCCCGGCATTACGGATATAACTCGCCGGCACGCGCAGGCGGGCCTCCCGTGTTACCGTCCCGGCGCTGATCTTGCCGTGGGCGCCGGCGCCGATGCCGATGTAGTCACCGAATTCCCAGTAATTCAGGTTATGCCGGCATTCATAACCTTCCCTGGACCATGCGGACACCTCGTATTGCCGGTAGTGCTGCCCGGCAAGGAAATCCTGGCCGCTGGTCTGCATCTCCCAGATCAGATCATCACCGGGTAATGTAGGCGGTTTTGCGTGAAATACGGTATTGGGTTCGATGGTGAGTTGATACCAGGAGATATGCGCCGGCGCAAGACTTGCCGCTGCCGCCAGGTCCGACAGGGCATCTTCCACGGTCTGTCCCGGCAACCCGTACATGAGGTCGATATTGATGTTGGTAAACCCGGCGCCGACGGCTGTTTCAAACGCAGCTTCCGCTTCATCGCTGTCGTGAATCCTGCCCAGGGCCGCCAGTTTGGCGTTATCGAGACTTTGTACGCCGATGGACAGCCGGTTCACGCCCAGGCTGCGGTAACCGGCAAAACGTTCGCTTTCGACCGTCCCGGGGTTTGCTTCCAGGGTGATTTCAGTGTCGGCGGATCGTGCGGAGACGGCCTCGACAGCGTCGAGGATCGCACCGATACCTTCCGCCGATATCAGGCTTGGCGTACCACCACCCAGGAACACGGAAGCAAGTTCCCTGCCCTGGAACAACCCGGCGCTGAATTCCAGGTCCCGCACCAGGGCGGCGACGTATTCCCGCTCCGGGAAGGACCCGCCTTTAATTTCATGGGAATTGAAATCACAGTAGGGACACTTCCTGACACACCAGGGCAGGTGGATATATAGCGCTAACGGCAGAGTGTTTAAAAGATTCATCCGCAGATTACGCAGATTTACGCAGATTAAAAAGAAAGTGCTTAAACATGGACTGCAGTAAATATCATGCTGAAACCACAGTCCACACTAAATAGATTATTCATCTGCGCTAATCTGCGTAATCTGCGGATAATTTATCTTCGTTCATTCACATAATCAGCGGACGGTCTCAGCCAGTCCCTGAACTGCAACGTGAGCGACAGCAACGTCGGCATGAAAGTCAACGTGATCACAGTCGAGAACAGCAAACCGAACATGACGATTACCCCCAGGCCTCGGTACAACTCCGTGCCGGCGCCCGGGTTGAAAACCAGGGGCGACAGGCCGAATATGGTCGTGATGCTGGAAATCATAATCGGCCTGATGCGGGCGCGGGTGCTCTCCAGTACCGCGTCCACCGATGCCATCCCCCTGCTCTTGATGTTGCGCATGGTGCGGTCGATGATCAGGATGGGGTTGTTCACCACCGTGCCGATCAGGATCAGGAAGCCCAGCATGGTGATCACGTCAAAGGACTGGTGTATGTCCGTCATACCCAGCAGCGACAGGTTGCCCCCGACGGCGTTCAGCAGCCACAACCCGAACAACCCGCCGCCGATGCCGACGGGGACGGTGGTCATGACCAGCAGCGGATAACCCCAGTGCGAGAAGATGGCCACCAGCAGCAGGTAGGAAATGAAGACGGCGATGATGAAGTTCCCCTTCAGGGCGTCACGGGTTTCTTCGAGCTGGTCGCTGGCGCCGGTGATGGTCATGCTGATGTCATCTCCCACCTCGCCTGATTTCCTCAGTTCGTCGATAATATCGCGCTTGACCGTTTCGACGCCCTGCTCCAGTGGAACGTCCCGGGGAGGGACGATGCCCAGGGTGATGGTACGCTCACCGTCCACCCGGCGGATGGTCCCCGTATTGACGGTCTGCCTCACCTCTGCCACGGCGCCCAGCGGAACAATACCGCCCCGGGGTGAATACAGCATGATGTTATCCACGTCTCCAGGACGTTCGATAGTACCGAAGGTGGAATACAGGAACATGTCGATCTTCTCGTCTCCCAGGAAGAACTCATCCACGAACGCGCCATCCGAGAAGGCCCAGATGGTGTAGCCCAGGTCCCCGGCATTGATACCCAGTTCACTGGCCCGTTCCCAGTCCGGACGTATTTCCACCAGCGGTTGCCCTATGGACAGGCTGGAGGGTTGCGGGCGAATCTGCGGGTTCTCAAACACGGACCGGGCCCTGGCAAAAGCAAGGCGGCCGGCATCGAACACGCCTACCAGGTCAGTGCCGCTCAACTCCAGGTTGATGCTCCTCGAACCGCCCATATTGCCGGAGAAAATGGACCCCCGGGATGCAAAGGAATGGATCCCCGGGATCTCGCGAATCTTCCCCATGACAATCCTGAGCATGTCGTCAACCTGGCGCTTGGATGTGGCCTCCGGCATAAGCACGCTGAATTTCGCAGTGGCATAGCCGATTACATAGTTCAGCCCCGGCATGGCGGATGCTCCGCTGGCGTATTTTTCCGGGTCTTCACCGATATGCGGCACCAGGAAGTCATCCACGTCCCGGTGGATCGCGTGCATCTCGTCAATGTTATAGCCCGGCGGCGCAAACAGGCGCACGAATACCTTCTGCTCCTCCGCCTCCGGCAGGTATTCCGCCTTGGGGATGGAGGCAAAGATGAACAACGTGATAACGGCTACCACGGCCACCAGGGCCAGGCGCCGGGTGATACCCCCCATCAACCAATGTACGAACCCGTTGAGCATCTCGCCGAACTGTTGTCCCATGGAATACAACGCGGCGACACCGAACATGTTATCCCTCTCCAGGGAAAGAAACCGGTTACACAATGCCGGCACCACCAGTGTCGCAACCAGCAGCGACATCAGTATGGATGCAGAAATCGCGACCGCAATATCCGAGTATAATTGACCCGCCTCCTGCCTGATGAAGATGATCGGAATAAACACGAACACCGTTGTCAGGGTGGAGGCCAGCAGCGCCGGCCACACCTCGGCCACGCCGTCCTGCGCGGCTTGCCGGCGATCCTTTCCTGCCGACCTGTGACGGTAGATGTTCTCCAGCACCACGATGCTGTTATCCAGGGTCATGCCGATGGCAAACGCGACACCTGCCAGGGAAATCACGTTGATCGTGCGCCCGCTGATGAGCAACCCGAGAAACGCGGCAAGGGTACAGACGGGAATACCGATAGCGCCGATGACGGTGGCTGAAGGGGACCTGAGGAACAGGAACAGGACGAAGGTAGCCAGCAAGGCGCCGATAACCAGGTTTTTGCGGACGTTGGCCACGGAATCGGTGATGTATTGCACGTCATCGAAGTTGTATTCCATGCGCATGCCCCGTTCTTTCAACAGGCCGGCGTTCAGTTCCTCCACTTTCCTGATGACATTGCGCTTTACTTCCACCACGTTGGCTCCGATTTGCCGGACTACGCCAAAGCTGATGGTCGGTAATCCCTTTGAATAGAAGTAGGTGTCAGCTTCAAAGGTGGACAGTTCGACATAGCCCAGGTCGCGCAGCCGTACAAACGCGCCGTCACGACGGGCGATTACCAACTCTTCCATATCTGCGATGGTCTTGAAACGGCCTACCGTCCTCAGCAGGTAGCGGCGTTTACCGCTGTCCAGGTCACCACCGGAAACGTCACGGTTACGCGTGCGGATGGCGTTGCGGACCTCAGACAGGGTGATCTGACGCTCGGCCAGCTTGACGGGGTCCACGTGGATCTTGATCTGCCGCTCCGCACCGCCATACATGGTCACTTCCGAAACGCCCGGCACCCGCTCTACCTGAACGCGCACGCGATCCTCCAGGAAATCACGCATTTCCATCATGTCCACGTCCAGCGGATTACCCTGCAGGGGTTGAACGGAAAAAAACATGAACGGATTTTCGGAGGAACTGGCGACGAGACGCGGCTCATCGACGTTTTCCGGGTAACCCGGCACCTGGGTGAGAGCGTTGTTGGCCCGGATCAGAACCTCGTTGATATCCACCCCGTAGGGAAATTCCAGGTCAATCCGGCCGAGACCGGTTTCGGCCATTGAAATCATGCGATCCAGTCCCGGGATACGGCGCAGGTATTCCTCCTGCTCGATGATGATCTCCTTCTCCACGTCCTGTGGCGTCGCGCCGGGCCAGGTCGTAATAACGGTGATTACCCTGACGTCAAGGTCAGGGACCATCTGTATGGGCACGCGAAACAGGGCCAGCACGCCGAACAGGCAGATGATCAGAACCGCCACGGCGACAATCAGGGGTTTTTCAATAGCAAACCGGAACATGTTTATATTGTCCGCAGATTACCTTTTTTTATCCGCAGATTACGCAGATTAGCGCAGATGAATAATCTATTTAGTGTGGACTGTGGTTTCAGCATGATATTTACTACAGTCCATGTTTAAGAACTTTCTTTTTAATCTGCGTAAATCTGCGTAATCTGCGGATGAATCATCTGCGCTAATCTGCGTAATCTGCGGATAAATTATCTTCGTTCATTCACATAATCAGCGGACGGTCTTATCCAGTCCCTGAACTGCAACGCCAGCGACAGCAGGGTCGGCATGAAGGTCAGCGTGATCAGCGTCGAGAACAACAGGCCGAACATGACGATGGCGCCCAGGCCGCGGTACAACTCCGTGCCCGCGCCCGGGTTGAACACCAGGGGCGACAGGCCGAATATGGTCGTGATGCTGGAAATCATGATCGGCCTGATGCGGGCGCGGGTGCTCTCCAGCACCGCATCCACCGATGCCATTCCCCTGCTCTTGATGTTACGCATGGTGCGGTCGATGATCAGGATCGGATTGTTCACCACCGTGCCGATCAGGATTAAAAACCCCAGCATGGTGATCACGTCAAAGGGCTGAAATATGTTGTTGAAGCCCAGCAGCGACAGGTTGCCCCCGACCGCGTTCAACAGCCACAACCCGAACAATCCGCCGCCTATGCCGACAGGGACGGTGGTCATCACCAGCAACGGGTAACCCCAATGCGAGAAGATGGCGACCAGCAGCAGGTAGGAGATAAATACAGCCACGATAAAGTTGCCTTGCAGGGCGTTACGGGTAATTTCAAGCAGGTCGCTGGCGCCGGTGATGGTCATGTTGATGTCATCCCCGACCTGCCCCGTTTTCCTCAGTTCTTCGATAATGCCGCTCCGGACCATGTCAACACCCTGCTCCAGCGGAATCGCGCGCGGCGGGACAATGCCGAGCGTGATGGTCCGTTCCCCGTCCACCCGGCGAATGGTTTCGGTATTCACGGTCTGCCTGACTTCTGCCACGGCGCCAAGCGGCACCATGCCGCCCTCGGGTGAATACAACATGATATTGTCTACATCCTCCGGGTGTTTAACGGTGCCGAAGGCGGAATACAGGAACATGTCGATCTTTTCGTCCCCCAGGAAGAACTCGTCCACGAACGCACCGTCCGAGAAGGCCCAGATGGTGTAACCCAGGTCAGCGGCGTCCATGCCCAGTTCACTGGCCCGCTCCCAGTCGGGATGGATTTCAACCAGGGGCTGCCCCATCGCCAGGCTGGAGGGTTGCGGACGGATCTGCGGGTTCTCGAACACGGACTGGGCTTTGACAAAAGCCCTGCGGCCGGCGTCGAACAGGGCTACCAGGTCGGTGCCGCTCAACTCCAGGTTAATGCTCCTTGAACCTCCCCAGTTGCTGGAGAAAATAGACCCGCGCGAGGCAAAGGCATGGATACCCGGTATTTCGCGGATCTTGTCCACGACGATCTCCAGCAGGTCATTTACCTGGCCTGTTGACGTAGACTCCACGAGAATCATGTTGCGTGCGGCGGCCACGTAGCCGACCACGTAATTCAGACCCGGCAGGTCCGCTTCACCCCTGGCAAATTTTTCCGGATCCTCACCGATGTAGGGCACCAGGTAATCATCCATGTCCCGGTAAATATCGTGCATCTCGTCGATGTTGTACCCGGGCGGCGCATACATCTGGATAAATATCTTCTGCTCCTCACCCTCAGGCAGGTATTCTGCCTTGGGAATGGAGGCGAAGATGAGCAAGGTGATAACGCCTACCACGGCTATCAGCGCCAGACGGCGCGAAATTCCATCCATCAGCCAATGGACGAAACGAATGAGAGCGCCGCCAAACCTCTGCCCCAACGTATACAGGCCGGCGCCGGAAGCGCTGCCTCTGTCAAGGGTAAGAAACCGGCTGCACAAAGTGGGCACCACCAGCGTCGCGACCAGCAGCGACATCAGGATGGATGCAGAGATGGCAACGGCAATGTCCGAATACAACTGGCCGGCCTCCTGCTTGATAAAGATGATCGGAATGAACACGAACACCGTTGTCAGGGTGGAGGCCAGCAATGCCGGCCACACCTCGGCAACCCCGTCCAGCGCGGCGCGCCGGCGTTGCTTCCCTGTGGACATGTGCCGGTAGATATTCTCCAGCACGACGATGCTGTTATCCAGGGTCATGCCGATGGCGAAGGCGACGCCGGCCAGGGAGATCACGTTGATTGTACGCCCGCTGATGAGCAACCCGAGAAAAGCGGCAAGGGTACAGATGGGGATGCCGATGGCGCCGATGAGGGTGGCGGACGGGGTCCTGAGGAAAAGATACAGTACCAGGGTCGCCAGCAAGGCGCCGATAAGCAGGTTTTTGCGGACATTAACCACGGAAGCGGATACGTATCTCACGTCATCGGTATTGAGCACCATGTGCAAGCCGCGCTCTTTCAGCAGGCCGGCATTCAGTTGCTCCACCTTTTCCATGACGTTTTCCTTGACTTCTACAACGTTGGATCCAATCTGCCGGCGCACACCCATGCTGATGTTGGGTGTGCCCCGGCCGTAGGAATAGGACTTGATTTCAAACAGGGACAGTTCAACATGGCCCAGGTCGCGCAGGCGCACGAAGGCGCCGTCGCGCCAGGCAACCACCATGTCCTCCATCTCTGCCGTGGTTTCAAAGCGGCCTATCGTCCTGAGCAGGTAACGGCGCTTGCCGCTGTCCAGGTCGCCTCCGGATACATCCCGGTTGCGCGCACGGATAGCGTTGCGTAATTCGAACAGCGTGATCTGCCGCTCGGCCAGCCTGGCCGGGTCCACGTAGATCTTGACCTGCCGCTCCGCCCCGCCCCATATCCTTATATCCGAAACACCGGGGACGCGCTCTAACTGCACGCGCACATGGTCTTCAAGAAAATCCCGCATCCCCACCATATTGACGTTCTGCGGGTTTCCCGGCAGGGGCCGGGTAAGGAAAAACAGGAACGGATTATTGGAAACGGTACTGGTCACCAGGCGCGGTTCATCGACGTTTTCCGGGTAGCCCGGAACCTGGGTCAGGGCATTGTTCACCCGGATCAGGACCTCGTTGATATCGCTGCCGTAGGAAAATTCCAGCTCAATCTCTGCGCGCCCGGTAACAGCCCTGGAGATCATGCGCTCAAGACCCGTGACCCGGCGCAGGTACTCCTCCTGCTCGATGATGATCTCCTGCTCCACGTCCTGGGGCGTCGCCCCTGGCCATGAAGTGACCACGGTCACCACCCTGGCATCGAGATCAGGGATCATCTGGATGGGCACGCGAAAAATGGCCAGGATGCCGAACAGGCAGACGATCAATACCGCCACCGTGATGATCAGCGGCTTCTCAATGGCAAACCTGAACATATGACTGATAATTTATCCGCAGATTACGCAGATTACCGCAGATGAAGATGATTTTTTGTATAAACCGTGTTTCAACCGGATATTTCCTGTGGGTCACGTTTCAAAAACTTTTATTATAATCTGCGTATATCTGCGTAATCTGCGGATGAATCACAGGTTCAGTTGGAGTTCTTCCTTGATCTCGACGAGTTGGCCGGGGCGCAGGATCTCATTGCCGCGCACCACTACGCGGTCGCCGGCCTGTACGTCGCCGGCGGTGATTTCAATATTTTCCCGGTAGGCGCGGCCGGTGCTGACATCCACCTCCCTGGCTTTCATGCCGTCTCCATCCGGCTTTATTACCCAGACGGATTCGCTGCCGTCCGGCTTCCTGACGACCGCGTCCTGGGACAGCAGCAGGGAATCCCCGGCGCCGCTCCCGCCGAGTTGAAATACGACGCGCACCGACATGCCCGGGGCGATCAACCGCTCACTGTTGTCCAGGTCGATTTTCACCGGAAAAGTCCTGCCCGCCTCGCTGCTCATGGGGACTTTCATGGTGACCCCGGCGAGGAAGTCCCGGTCCGGATAAGCATCGAAGGTAAGCCTGGCCGGGGTGCCAAGCTGCACGTTGTTGAAATAAAACTGGGGAACCGGCACGTCCACCCGCAGCCAGCCAATCTCCACCAGTTCGAGCAACGGGGTGTCGATCCTGACCCATTCACCCTGCTCAACCAGCTTTTGCGTAATGACGCCGTCGAACGGCGCGCTGATCGTATGCCGCCTGATCATTTCTTCCTGCCGCTGCAGTTCCCTTTTCAGGCGTTCCAATGCTGCCGTATCGATGTCGACCGTGGCCAGGGCAGCTTCGTAGCGGGTCGGCGGTATGTGTTTTTTCTCCACCAGTTGCGCCGCTTCATCCTTTTGCCGCAGCGACTCTTTCAATCTTGCCTGCGCCTCCGAGACCTGTGCCACAATGCCGGACCTGTCGATTTCCGCAATGTCCCGGTCCAGTTCCAGCAATGCATCTCCCTGTCTGACTTCATCCCCCTCATCCACGTGCAGCCTGGCAACCAGGCCGGCCACCTCCGGGGAAAGCCGCGACAACCGCCGCGTGGTGACGCTGCCCGTAAGAGGCAATTCCTCGTACACGGGGGCGACAACGGGCCGTACGATTTTCACCGGTATTGCCCTGTTTTCCTGCCCCTGGGCGAACCCAGTCAGGAGCAGCAGGGTAAACAGGGAGACAGGGCGCAAACGGCTCATCATTTGACTGGATACCGGCGTGCGCCGGTATGACGACTAACATGTCCGCTATGATGAACAGCATACGTTGCTGCGGTTTTACTCAAGCGCCTTCACCTCGTTCATTATCTCCACCAGTCTGCGCAAGGCCTGCCCCCTGTGGCTGATGACATTCTTGACCTCCGGCGGCAATTGCGCCGAGGTGCAACCATGGGACGGCACGTAGAACACCGGATCATACCCAAATCCGTTCTCCCCCGCCGGTTTATCGGTAATACAGCCTTCCCAGATCCCTTGCGCGAGTAGAGGTTCTGCATCGTCCCCACCGCGCACATACGCGATGACACAATGAAACCTGGCCGCGGGGTCGCGCACCCCGGCTGCCGCAATGTTGCGCAGCAATAATTGCAGGTTTTCAAGATCCGATGCGCCCTCACCGGCATAGCGCGCCGAATAGACCCCCGGCTCACCGTTCAGTATGTCCACCTCAATTCCGGAATCATCGGCAATCACCGGACGCCGGGTATAGGACGCCGCGTGCCGGGCCTTCAGCAGCGCGTTCTCTGCAAAGCTGGAACCTGTCTCCTTAACGGCAGGCACTGCGAATGCCGATTGCGGCAATACCGTGATCCGGTACGGGGAGAACAATTGCGCAAATTCCCGCAATTTACCCGGGTTGCCGCTGGCCACTACAATTTCTCTTTTCTTCTCCATTACTGGCGCCAGGCTGACATTATAGCTTTTTCGTCCTGGTAACGATAAACGATGTAATAATGGTATGATAACAGCATTATTTAATCCGCTACCTGAGGAGAAACGGAATGGTTGCCAGCATGACTGCTTTTGCCCGGCGCGAGGACACCGGTGAATGGGGCCATGCAGTCTGGGAAATCCGCACGGTAAACCATCGCTATCTTGATATTTCCATCAGGCTGCCCGAGGAATTGCGCGTCCTGGAAGGCGAGGTGCGGGAACGTATCTCGGCAAGACTTAAACGGGGCAAGGTGGAATGCAACCTGCGCTTTAACTCGGAATCGGCTGCCGGCGATTTTAACGTCAATACCGGACTCATCGAGAAGATCATCCAGGCATCCGCCGACCTTCCCGTAACCAGACCTGCGCCGATAAACCCCGTGGATATCCTGCGCTGGCCCGGTGTCATCGACAAAAACACGCCCGACCTGGAACAGCTGGGGAAATCCCTTATTGCCCTGTTGGACCAGACCCTCGAGGACCTCCTCGACACCCGGCGCAGGGAAGGCGGGAAAATCAGCGAAATGATCGAAACACGCTGCGATCTCTCGCTGCAGCAGGTTCACCGGATCAGGGAGATAATACCGGACATTATCACCTCAACCAGCGACAGGCACGTGGCCAGGGTACGTGAGATCGGTATCGAACTGGACAACGGCAGGCTTGAACAGGAAATCGCGCTAATGTCGCAAAAGCTTGACGTGGCGGAAGAACTGGACCGCCTGGAAACCCACATCCTTGAAGTAAAACGGGTCCTGACGGATACCGAACCTGTCGGCAGACGCCTGGATTTCCTCATGCAGGAAATGAACCGCGAGGCGAACACGCTGGGTTCCAAGTCAGCCCACATAGATACCAGTAATGCATCGATCGAACTCAAGGTGCTGGTTGAACAGATGCGTGAGCAGATCCAGAATATCGAGTGATGCCTGTCCGGATTTTTCATCCGTTGATTTGTTGTTGCCTGGTAATGCTCGGCAGTACCACCTGTCTTGCGGATCAGAACAAACAGGCGCTGACCCTGGAAAGTATTTTTACCGGCAGTGATTTTGAAAATAACCTGCCGCAGCACATCCAGTGGCATAGCAGCGGCCGGCTTTTTACCTTTACCCGGAAGAACCCGGAATCTGGCCTGCTGGATATCCATGAGCATGAGGTCAGCGGCGGCAAGACGCGTTTAATCATCCGGGGAGACACGCTCCGGCACCAGGGTGAGCCTGTCGGGATGAGCAGTTACCGGTGGGCGGCCAAGCGTCAGTATATCCTGCTGGCAGGCCCGGTTAACCTGACCTGGGACGGCAGGCATGAAGCGCCTCACTACATCTATGAACCTGCTACGGCTCAACTCTGGCCGCTCGCCGATAACAACCCCGGCCTGCGTCACGTCCAGCTCTCGCCGGACGGTGAACATGCCGGGTACGTGCTGGAAAACAACCTCTACATTACCGCGTTAAAGGACAGGACTACCCGCGCCGTGACAACTGACGGCGATTCGAACATATTCAACGGCATCTTTGACTACGGCAGCAGGATGTTTTCCCGCGGGCCGGCCTGGTCCTGGTCGCCGGACGGGAAAAAGATCGCGTTCTGGCGCCTGGATGTGACCGGCGTGAAGGTGTTTTACATGGTGGATGAACTGGGCAAGTACAACACCGTCCGCCCGCTGAAATACCCGAATACCGGCGAGCGTCTGGCGCTCACGCGGATAGGCGTATTCGACCTGGGCAGCGGCCGGACAAGCTGGATGGATACCGGTGACGACCCCGATGGCTACATCCCCAGGATCAACTGGACGAATTCCTCCGATACCCTCGCCATCCAGCGTCAAACCAGGGATCACGATAACCTGTACCTGCTCCTTGCCGACGCCGTGACGGGAAAATCCAGGGTTATCGTCAAGGACACGGACCCCGCCTGGGTGGAAGTCACGAATGACCTGCTGCTGTTCAGGAACCAGGAGCGCTTCGTGTGGACCTCCGAGAAAAGCGGCTACCGCCATGCTTACCTCTACGATTACGAAGGAAACGAGACCCGGTTGACCGACGGCGACTGGGAAATCTCGGCGCTCATCGGCCTGGATGAACGCGCGGGCTGGCTGTATTTCCACGCAAAGAAGGACTCGTTCATCGACCGGCACGTGTACCGGGTAAGGCTGGACGGATCGAAACTCGAAAGGCTCACGGAAACGCCCGGCTGGCACGAGTGGCAGCTCTCGCCGGACCGGCAACTGGTCATCGAGACCCGGTCGGATGCCAACACGCCGCACAGTATGAGCTTGCGCAGGGCAAGCGGGGATCTGATCCGGGTTCTGGACCCCGGCAAGGTCGAGGCAATGGGCAAA
>MKWU01004943.1_pt1 | contig 15118 bp, 12 predicted proteins | sample 809101 | NCBI WGS metagenome assembly MKWU01 (sample SAMN05860141, study PRJNA318959) | sponge metagenome | host: Aplysina aerophoba | place: Slovenia: Piran, Adriatic Sea, Gulf of Piran | collected 2013-05-07 | reverse complement strand
CGGGAGATCCACATCGACGCCCGCTACGTTTCCCATGCCACAAGTCAGTTCCCGGACTGTTCCTTCTGGCGCCTGGACGACATCGGCATCGCCGTGCGCGACCGCTACGGCTTCCAGATCGTCGGCCTCATCCAGCGCCGCCCACCGCCGCCGGAAGACGTACACCGTAGCGGCACCGCGCTATGATGGAGATGGTGTCCTCCGACCGCGCACTCGTTCCCGTCGTCGCCGTCTCCGGCGCACCCGACCAGAACCCGGCCATGGTCTACCTCGCCGGGCGGCCGTCGTCGGTCGGGCGCCGCGGCCTGCAACGCTCCCTCGACCGCGCCGCCGAGATTTTTACCGGCGGGCTCTCCAAGAGCGCGTTCACCGTGAACTGGGCCGAGGTCCGCTACCAGCACGTCATGGCGCTGCGCGCGGTGCTCATCGAGCACGGCGCCAAGCCCTCGACCATCAACCACATCCTGTCCGCCGTGCGTGGCACCCTGCGCGAAGCCTGGCGGCTGGAGCTGATCAGCGCCGAAGCGCTCGCCCGCGCCGTCGACGTCGGCAACGTCAGCGGCTCCACCCTGCCGGCCGGGCGCCATGTCTCGGTGGGCGAGATCCGCCGCCTGTTCGAGACCTGCGACGACTCCCCGGTCGGCGCTCGCGACGCCGCCATGCTCGCCCTGCTGTATGGCTGCGGGCTGCGCCGCAGCGAGGCGGTCGCGATCGGGCTCGACGACTACGACTCCGGCGCGGTCACCATCAGACACGGCAAGGGCCGCAAGGAACGCATCGTCTACGCGCCGGGCGGCGGCAAGGAGGCCATCGACGACTGGATCGCACGCCGCGGCTCCTGGTCCGGCGCGCTGCTGTGCCCGGTCAAGAAGGGCGGCCACATCCAGCGCCGCGCCATCACCGGCCAGGCGGTCCTGCTGCGCCTGCAGTTCCTCGCCAGGCGCGCCCGCGTGCCCGAGTTCTCCCCGCACGACCTGCGCCGCTCCTTCGTCGGCGAGCTGCTCGACGCCGGCGCCGACATTTCCAGCGTGCAGAGCCTCGCCGGCCACGCCTCGGTCACCACCACTCAGCGCTATGACCGTCGTCCAGAAGAAACCAAGCGCCGCACCGCCGAGCTGCTGCACGTCCCCTACAGCCGACCGGCGCTGCTGGCGGGGAGCAGTCCCCTGCCGCCCGCACCGGCACAGGATGATCCGGTCGCCCCCGATTCGTCACCTGCAGGCCCTGCACGCGAGCCGGGTTGAGCCGCTGGCCGCGACCGTGGCTTACTAGCCGGGTGATACGCTCCTTGTGTGCAGAGGGAGCGGTTCTCCGTGCCGCCGGTATCTTCTTCGCAAGGCACCGGCGGCTTTTCTTTGTCCAGCCGCACCGGCCCGTGTACCGCCCGCGCACCCACTTGGTTATGGGAAGGGCCGCTGGCGCTCAGGAGTTCTATCGCTCTAGGGCTGAGTGTTCACTCGGCCACTCGGCGTCGCTTTCTTCCTATCTCGCGCGTGTGCGGCGTCGAAACCGACAGATGCGTGGCGAATATCACGCCCCGCTCACGCCACCGTCATGACCCCTCTGTCCCCACTTCCTCACCGTACTGTCATGTACTGCCCTGATCAGGCCCTCACTCCCAGCGTCTGGAGCCGGCGGCTTGAAGGGTGCTGGCGCGATGTGCCGGGGGGCGTGAGGGGCGTATTATTGTCTTTGAGGCAATTGAGATGGGAGCACTGCGTTTGCGTGCTCCCGGTGCCGTCGTAAACGCCGCGTAGGGGGTTGACCGTACTGACCTAATCGTCGAAATCTCCGGCGCCGGAAGAGCACCTTTCGCACATCGGTCAACCCCTTGGCGGCGGACGGCTCTCGACCGAGGGAGAACGCCTCGCCGTGGCGCTCAGCGAGGCGTTCCCCAGGGTCTCCCGCAGCCCCCACATGGGCCAGGTGGGCGGGGCGCATCGGGGGGTTCGGGCGGCCCGCTGTCTCGGCATACTCGCAGGCGAGGGGCCGTCAGTAAGCTCTGTGCGGTCGGGTCCCTCCCAGGCACACCCAGATCGTCTCCCGTTGGCATGCGCAGCAACTCGGTAGGTCAGCATCGGGATTGGTTCACATCGCCGCAGGGTGATGGAGGCCATGCAGGACCATCCCCAGGCGTCGGTACGGGGTCGGGTTGCCCAGTCCGGCGCGCACGATGCTCCTTCTGCCACGACCGTTTCGATCTGTCACCGCTTCCGGCGAGTGCTTCTTGCCGTGAAGAAATTGGGCGTAACGGGACAACTCTCCGTCTTCTGCCACGTTCCTTTACGGGTTCGTTCGCCACTGGAGAATCGCCTTGAAGCTCCCGGACGCTAGTGCCAGCGGCTCCCCAGGGCCGCACTTGCGCGCTCCTGGGGACGGTTGCGGCGCCGCCGGCGTCTGGACCGGCGCCGTGGCGCGGCGCTACCTTTCGAGCCCATGAAACCGTGTACCGTGTGCTGCCACCTCGAACGCGAAGCGATCGAGGCCAAGCTGCTTGCAGGCTCGCTCTCCCTGCGCACCGTGGCCGGCCAGCATGGCCTCGATCACCGCGCCGTCCATCGCCACCGGATCAATCATCTGCCTCAACAGCCGACAATCGGTGATATCGTCGAACTCAGCGCTTTCAATCCGTGGCTCAAATACACGGACTGGCGCATCTGGACCGGCGAGGATTGGGACCACATCTCCACCTCGAAGCCGCCGAATCTGGTCGAGTGCCGGCACCGGTACAGAGGCGAACCCGTCTATCACTTCCGCAAGACAGCACCGATGATCGGCGATGTCATGGAACTGCGGTTTCGCTCCTGGCCCTCATGGTACCCCAGTGGTTGGTATCGCTGGACCGGCGCCGCAGTAGAGCTCATCTCCCGCTCCATGCCGACCGGGCTGGTCAAGGTTCCCCGGCTCAAGTTCAAGGACCGCCCGATCTACCGCTTCCCCGGCCCTGAAGCTGCCTTCCCTCGCCCCTACTATCCCTCCGGCGGATGCACCATTTGGTACGCCAATTTGCGGCCGCCCGAATTGGCTCCGCGTGGCGCCGTCTGACACCTTCTCGGGGGCCGGTTCTATCCGCCGCACGCCCGGCGTGGTTGTGCTCCTGTCCTCGGCGGGCGGTAACGGGACAAATGGACTGCATCGGACCCGTCTGCGCGACGCCGCCCGCCCGCGGTGTTTGGCCCCCTGCCCGGGGGGGGCGTAAACGGAAAAAAGGGCCGCCACCGGCCCCGTCGGCGCGCCCCCGCCTGCCGGCGGTCGTCGGCTTCCTGCCGTATCAGGGAGACCGACGCCTTCACGCTGAGATGTCTACAGGCTCAATAGCGCAGCTGCCTTGCCGGGGGCGGTAGTATCTCGGTTTGAGCCCGGGCACTGGACGCCGTTACGAACAAGCGCGACACGTAACGCCCACACGCTCACCGGTAATCCCACGAAGGTAGCCGGCGGCGTCTTCATGCTGCCGGGCCGCCGCCGCCGCGGCCTCGATGCTGGTGTCAGGGGCGGAGACACTCATGGCCCTGAGAGTCCAAACCGCCGCGGCGCCGTCGCCGGACGAAGGGCGCGGTGTACCGTAGGATCGTTCCGTGCCCTGTGAGGCCCCCACGACACTGCAATGTCGCGCCCGAACAGCACCGCGTGCGGCGCGCCCATATAGGCTGCACTTCCTCAGCCTGTTCCAGGGGCAGCCTCTTGAGCGGTGCTGGGCCGAAGTCTGTCCCGACTCCGACGACACCCCGAGCGGGCGCGCGAGCTCGGCAAGGCAGAGATCGAGTGGAGCCGGCGCAACCACCCCTGTCCCGATGAAGGCGTTGCTCGTTCTTCGTCGCATGGATACGGGCTCCCTTATCGAGGGTCTGCTGCGACAACTCCGCGCCGTGTTGCCCACCAACGTCACGGTCAAGGAGAAGGGCAAGGTCACCAGCCGATACTACGAGGATCCGCGCCACCCGAGGATGCCGCCCCGGACGGGCGAGCGCGCAGCGATGTGGTGATGCGGTGACCCAATGGCTGACCATCCACGAGGTCGCCACCTCCGAAGACGCCTCCGCCGAACCTGCTGGCCACCGGACTCGATGCGCGCGGTTCAGTCAAATTGTCTAGTCCTGATCTCAACCCGGTAGTGCGGCGCACCGCCGCTGATATTCGTCGACTGCGGCGGCATCGTTCGCCGTGATATTCGCGATTCCTGTGTCCGTGATGATGTCTGTGTCGTCACTGTTGCCGGGCTCGGGATCGTGCGAGATCGAGAACGAAAGTAATCGCGCCCCCTTGGCAGCGTCCAGGATCAGGTCGTGCATGGCCTCTTCCTGTCCAACCGCCCAACGAATCACGGTTACCCCGCCACCATCGTAGTTGTTCACTGCTTCCACATAACTGAGCCAGCGTGCCTCTGCGCCAATCGTGGCGATTGTTGACCGAGGGGCAACGCGATGTCGGGCGACGGTTTGCTGAGTGTGCTCCGGGTCTGGAACGGTGCGTTCTCTATCACCCGCTCTCACGAAGATCCAGTTTGCTTGTTTCGGTGTGGCCGCCAACTCGTAGGTAGTGCGATCATTGGGCGCGAAGGTCGCTGGCTCCACTTCGCCGTTGCACATGGCCGCCACATGAAAGTGGCCTGGTTCCTGTTCAACACGGTCGATGCAATCGAAGAACACTAGGTCGGCTATGCCTTCCGGCCAGAGCGGGAAGACTTGGAAGCGTGCGCTGAATACCTCACAGGCGCCGTATGCACGCGCATCGTCGACGGCTAGGCCGGGGATGCCCTCATAAGCATAAGCGTCGGCCACGTCAGCGGTGGCCCGTGCCTGCATGGTGCTGTGTGGTGATGACCCGCTACCGCCTAATGAGAACCCTCGCCAGCGGCTCTTGATCGCTGCGAGATCGGCCTCCTTGTAGAGCTGGGCGGGTTTGTCCGGCTTGGGAGTGGGCTTGTCGTCTACTATCTCCTCACAGCCGCCGAGAAAGAGCATCGAAGCGACGACCAGTCCACCGAGGACGGTCCCGAACACGCGACACTGCATGTGATCCCTCCCGGCGCGGAGCCAAGAAGGCGCCGGGCCGTTTGAGAACAGACATCGCATGCTTGGGCACACAAGTATCCTTGGGTTCCTGGCTATTCGCTCCGGGTCGGGTAGCTACTCCCTTCCCTGGTGGAGCTGTTGTATTCGACCAGCGACCCGGCATGAGGCCCAACCGCGTGTCTGTTCTCAGGAACGCTTTATATCACCGTGAGGGCGTCCTGGCCAAGGTGGTCCACAGCTCTTCGGCAGGCATAGGACCGTCCGCTGCTGCCTTCCGTCCGATCGCCATGACTGCCGCGATCTCGTTCAGCAATAGAGCCCGAATCAGAACTACTACGGGTGATCCCGCCAGCGTGCGTCATGTTGGCGCCCAACAGGTGCGACTAACACGCGACGGGGGACTCAGCGGCTCAACCGTGCTCGCCGGCCAGCTCGGTCAGGATCTCGTGGCCGTAGAATTCGTGGCCGTAGAACACGCGGCAGCCGCCACGCCGCCACAACCGGTGCACGACCCTGTAAGCTCAGCGACGTTCCGCACCGACCGCACGGCAGATCGGCGTACCGCGCAGTGATCTCGTGCCGATGCCTGCCCGGTACCAGCGACACCACCACCACCGCCGCGCGTCTGTCGACCAGCAGCGTATCGCCGTGCTTGGCGCAGGGTGCATGACCATCTCACTGATCTTCACCGCACTCACCATCGCCGCGGCGTAGTCGAAGCGGGCGGCACCCGGGCGATTCGCTCGAGGAGATCCTTCTCGCTCAAGCACGTCAGAGGGCGTACGATCTCCCAATTCGTTCTACGCGCCGACCGTCCTGTCGTCGTTCCCGTCAAGTATGACTGCCAGCTATGGGGCAACCCTTCATCACGGAGCATGGCGGCGATATTGCCGATTTTCGCCCTGATTGATTTCGCCGACCGGTTGGGGAAGAGACGCGAGAACATCTCAACGGCCTCGGACGAGGGCTGGCGGAACCTCGCTATGTAGGTGCAGACGATTATCTCATCGTTGCAGTATCGTGGGCCACGGACAGCCACGAGCTACTCCATCCCTTGCACCCGGAAGCAGTCACCCAGCCCCACCGCGCTCAGGCTGACCAACCGCTCTCGCGGCCAGTAGCGGACGTTGCACGTGATCGTTCCGTCTTCGTGGTCAATCACGGCGCCGCCGCCCTCGTCACTCTCACAATGTCGGCGCCCTTGTACCACAAGCTGTTAACATTGATCAAGCATCTGGAATGCGACCAATCGCGCCCTGATGCCGCGCGGTTCAACTCGTCGACGGCTCCGCGTACGTGCGCAGAACCGGTGACAGCGGTTCGGGCCGATGGTCATAGCTCCCGATGACGACCAGTCGCCCAGCGCACTGTGGTCGACGATCACGCCCAGCACCAGGACGGGTCGCCCCTCCCGGCTTGCCTGGTGGTGCTCTAGATCCGGTGATCTTTCCGTTATCACTCGCCACCGGTGTTCGCTTTGCAGACCAATCCTTGGGATCCTGGCTATTCGCCCGGGTCAGGTAGCTACTCCCTCCCCTGATAAAGCTTGGTATTCGACCCGCGACCCGGCATAAGGCCCCAGCCGCGTGTCTGTTCGCAGGATCCCGCTATATCATCCGTGAGGGCGTCTTGGCCAGGTTGGTGCGTAGCTCTTCGGCCCAGCAGCGGCCCGGTCGACCGGGGTTCGCGATCGACCTGATTCCACCCGCCGGCACCTACTACGCGGCCCTCGCCAGGGAACGGCGGCTACGCCGACCTGCAGCGCGGGGGCTCACGCTACGACCGCCAACTCCCCGTTTTCGAAAGAATCCCCATTGGAAATGGGCAACCAAGAAGGCGTCCGGCCTGTTCTACAGACATCGCGTGTCCGATACCCATCAAACAGACTCCCGATGCCGGCCATCTCTGACGCTGCTCCCATCGGACCGGGGCGCAGTCCGCACGCCGGCATACAGAACTCCACCCGGCCGCACTTCGGGCCGGGGCAACGCAGGCACTTCTCGACTCCCGCTCGTATCTCAGAATTGGTATCTGATGCCGAGTTCTATGCCGTGAAGCAGACTGGCCGCCCTCAGAACTTCATCGGTACTGGAGTTCTTTGCATTCCAGGCCACTTCCACCGTAGTGGTGCCGGACATTCGGTAGCCGGCGCTCGCGATCAGCCCGCCCCCGAGCTCATACCCCAAGCCGGCGCCGATCTGGTAGGCGAACGCCCAACCACTGGACGCGGGGAACTTCTGACTCCTTGCCCCGGCGGGGCGTCCGCCCAACATGAACGGCTTGTTCTTCGCCTCGGTGGCCAGCGTGATCTGCCCCGCGCCGATGCCAAATCCGATGTAGGGCACGAACGCGCTGCCGGTATCGAGGTCATACCAAGTATTGGCCATCAGACTCAGTGCCTGCAGACCGCCGGACTCCACTTCGATGCTCTTGTTCAAGGAATCAAGCGCCGCGCCTGTGAGCGTCTTCTTCTGAAAAGTATATGATGTGTACTCATAGTCGGTGAGCTTCAACTGCCGGTAGGAAACCTCACCTTCGATCCGGAGAAAGCCAAACATGTAGCCCGCCGCCGCCCGCAGGCCGAGCAGCCCCACCTCAAACGCACCGTTGCCCCCCCGGTTCGCCTTGAAGTCCCCTACCTTCGCCGGCTTGGCGCCAATCTCAAAGTCGGTGGCATCGGTGAACGTCGGCAGATAGGAGGCAGTAACGTAGAAGCCTTCCTCCTCGGCAAATGCCTGGCCGGCTACCGACAACAGGCCCCCCAGCACGGCGACCCCGAAGATGGTTCTCCTCCACATGCTCCGTCTAGTCATCACGACCGAACTGATAAGAATCGGTAGCGGATGCCCAATTCGACGTTGTGGATCAACGCCGTTGGCTGCTTTTCCTTGCTCTTGCTGAACTCACCCTCAATCATGCCGGTCAACCGGTAGCCAAGGGAAACCGTCACGTCCTCGATCAGCGCAATACCGACACCCGCAGCAGCCTGGAACGCGAACGCCCACAGAGAATTTTCTGTCTCCAATCCGGTCAACGAGCTGATCTTCTGCGATCTTCCCACAGAGACATTCGACAATCCTGCACCAACGCCGATGAAAGGAATGAAGGCCGTGGTCGTGTCGATGTCGTAGTAGATGCTTCCCATCAAGTCCAAGGAGCTCACGTATCCCCCGTGGTCGACCTTCTCAAGGGATGCGTTCCGAGGTTTCAGATCCTGTTCGGATATCTTGCTGTCATGTTTCTTGTATCTGAAGGCGGAACTCGGGGCTCGACGGTAACCGACCGAGATCTCCGGCCGAAATCCGCTGACAGCGTAGCCGACGCCAATCTGGCCGGGCCAGCCGAAGTCAGTCTTGTATGCCAATGTGCTCGTTGTCGTGGAAACCTCCCTTTCAGCGGGTAGCACCATACCGGTGCTTACGCTGAAATAGAGCCCCTCCGCGACCAAGGTGGAGAACGGCGCGAGTAGTAGCACGGCGCAAAGCGCAATGACCTTATCCTTTTTCATAATGGTCCTCTTCGTAGGCTGGGCTGAACGCGGACCCTGACCGCCACGAGAATAGTAGACAGCGCTGTGTTCGTATCATGTACATCTTGTGATCCCCCGTTCAGCTCGAATCGACTGGTGCGAGGATGAGCACCTTCACTCGGTGGCCGTGACAGAAGCGTCCCATGGCCCCCGAGTGCTCGCGGACGGGGATGTTATCGCTACCTCGAATGGCCCCTGCGGTAGGCGTAACCCCAACGTCGCCGTCACAGGGTCCGTGAACTGAACGGAGTACGGCATTGGCACCCAGACAGATCCTCCAGAGCCGAGGTCGTTGTAGGCCTCGACTATACCTTCACGACTTCGGTGGACGCGCACGACGCCATCAAGTAAGCACGAACCCGAGGTGTCCGCTGCCACCGCAGTAGCTTGAAGTCGGACACGTCAGCACCCATCAATAGCGGACAAACTGTTCACAAGCGGCCAGTCTTGTCAACTCAATAACCGTCTCTTCTTCCGATTTACACATAATAGCCACAAATTATATAAAAATCCTCACGATTTAGACGCCTAAGCAGTGTTACTCTATTGAAGTGCTACAGCACATACACATTTGCCCTGCTCAAGTGCGGCCGTGTCCGGTAGCGTGTTGGCCACGCGGTGTCATGAGTGGATTCGGCGGCCATCCACAGCCGGCCTGGCGGTGGTGTCCTCCAACGCGACGGATGCCGTTCGCAAGCTACAACGGCCCATCCTGCTACGCCGCAGCACCGGTGGTGTCTTGACGCGGACCATCGTTGGGAAAGAGAAGGCCCGTTCGGGGAGGGAGCACATCATGGTCCACCGAGCCATTCCGGCAGCGGTCCTGGGATCGTTGGTCTTGGTCAGCGGCGTGATCGGGTGCGTCAAGAGCGTGACGCCGGAGGACCCACCGCCAGGGGTTCCGGGGAATCCCGCGTCAGTGGGTTTCGACGGGTACATGGTCGTGCACTGGAGACCGCCGAAGCACGACCAGGCGGACGTCGCCGACTACCAGGTGCGATACCGGCGCCTCAAGAACTGGACCGGAAAGGCGGTCGAGCCGTGGAAGCACCTGGCGACCACGGACACGATGCTGCAGATCGACCTCGACCGCGGCAGCTACGAATCACAGGTGCAGACCAGATGGACCGAGGGCAAACCATCCGCGTGGTGGCCGGACCCTCCGATGCGATCCTTCGTTGACTGAAGCCCGACCCGAGGAGAGGTGGAGATGAAGCACGCTTTAGGTATGGTGGTCGCGGCTGCCGGGATGGTGGCTGTCACATCGCTTGCTGGTTGCAAGGCCGCTGCCATACCCGAGGTATCGGACATCTCCATAGCAGAGGAGCAAGGCTGCGATCTTGGTGCGCCGACGAACTTGAGAAACGAAACGACGTACCAAAAGAGCGGTAAAATACGACACACCTTTCGGTGGCACGCGATTCGGGACACCACCAAATACCGCGTTCAGTATCAAACTGAATACATAGATCATTGGCAAACGAGCGAAACGGGCTCTACGAGCGACCTCTCTTTCACTGTCGACTGGTGGATCAATAACAGGGTTCGGCTCAGGGTTCAGGCGCAGAGTCCGGATTGCGGTTCCTGGTCGGACTGGCTGGTATCGAGATACCCCTGATCAGCCCATGGCTTCTGGAATAACTGAGGCACTGCCGGAGTTTCCCCTTTCGACAAACATACGAGCCGCTCATGCGAGCATGCGTGGATGGTTCAACATTGCCATCCCGCTGGTGATCGATATCATCTTGATTCCCGGGCTCCAGCGCCGTTGCCGGCGGGCGCGGGCTGCCACCATCCTTGCCATGGCCCTGATCCCGACTGCTCCAGTAGCGGCAGGGGATCTGCCCGACTGGGCGCCCCCGACATGGATGCTGGGAAGCTGGGGTCTATCAGCCCGTGGCGCCGTAGTGAGCGTCGTGGCGACGCCGGACAACGTCGCGGTGGCCATGACGGTAGACGGTACGCGGGTACTGTTCGATGCCGTCGACACGGCCGCAGACGGCTCCTGGCGGGTAGGGTCCTCCGAAGGGACGACGGATGCCGGAGCAAGCTACTACGAAGTGACGATGCAGCTGGCCCACTCGGCATACACGTTCACATTCCACTCGCTCAGCACTAGGGAGCTCGCGCTGTATCCGTCCGTCACCGAAGACGGCGGAGAGACACAACACTACGGCCCGATCCTGCTACGGAAGGGTCCGGAATAGGAGTGCTATATGCTGTTCAGAATGACTGCCGCACCGGCTTCACGGTCGAGCACGACCGCGCGCTGGCGGAGTTCGGTGATCGTCTGCCGAGCGACCGGGCACGCCCGTCGCTCCCGCAGCCCCCTGTTCCGGTCGTGCAAGGATTCACCAGCGTCGGCGCGCGCTCCTACCGGTCGTCCGGAGCCGCCATGCGGTAGCCGACCCCGCGCTCGTTGAAGATGTACGCCGGGCTTGCCGGAGCGTCGCCGAGCTTGCCACGCAGCTTCTTCACGAACGTGCGCACCGGTTCGGTATCCTCCCGCTCTCCCCAGATCTGCCTCAGCAGTGATTCGTAGGTCATTACCCGGCCCGCGTTGACCGACAGCACCCGCAGCAGCTCGTACTCGGTCACCGTCAGCCGCACCGGTCGTCCGCCCACGGTCACCCGGCGCTTCTCGTAGTCGATTGCCAGGTCCGCTACCACGAAGGGGTCCGGCCTGGCTCGCTTGCGCAGCGCCGCTCGCACTCTCGCCGTCAGCTCCGTCGGCGAGAACGGCTTGACGATGTAGTCCGCGGCTCCCGATTCCAATGCCCTCGCGATCGTCTCCTCCCGTCCGTAGGCCGAGAGGAAGACCACCGGAATGTCCGCCAGCTCGGGGATCGACTCCATCAACTCGATGCCATCCAGTCCCGGTAACACCAGGTCGAGTACCACCAGCTGAGGCTTCTTTGTCTCGATCAGGTGCGGCACCTCCTGCGGATCTCCCGTCACTGACAACGCGTAGCCGGCCTTGGTGAGCGCGTCTCGGACGTAGTGCAGGGTCAGCGGGTCGTCGTCCACTACCAGAATGCTCGTGCGCTCACCGCTATCGCGCGGCAACCGCGTCCGCCGCGGCGCGGCGCCGGCCGCCTCGTCGGCCACCGGAAGCGTGAAGGTGAACCGCGTCCCCCGCCCCGGCCCAGGACTATCGGCACGGATGCGCCCCCCGTGGGCCTCCACCAGCCCCTTGCTGATCGCCAGGCCCAGACCGGCCCCCTGTCCCTCGCCGCCGCCGGCGGCGTGCTTGCGGAACAGCTGCGGCAGCCGCTCCGGCGCCACTCCTCTGCCTTCGTCCGATACCGAGATCGCTACCTCAGCCCCATCGTGCACCGCCGCGATCCGAATCGGCGTGGACTCGGGTGAGTTCCGGGCCGCGTTGGAGAGAAAGTTGTTCAGGACCTGCACGATCCGCCGCTCATCCGCCATCACCTCAGGCAGGTCCTCCGGCAGATCAATGTGCAGGACGTGCCGGGATCCGCCGCTCTGGAACGTGTTCCGCGCCTGATCCACCAGAACGGCAACTTCCGCCGGTTCGGGGTCCACCGAGAGCGTGCCGGTGTCGATGCGCCCGACATCGAGCAGGTCTCTGATCAGGCGGTCCATGTAATCGGCCTGCTGGTCGATGATCCGGAAGAACTGCCGCACCTCCGCCGGATCCACCACCCGCGCGTCGCTCAGCACGGTGGCCGCCAAGCCCTTGACCGAGCTCAACGGTGCCCGCAACTCGTGACTCACCGTACTCAGGAACTCCGCCCGCTGGCGCTCCAGCTCCTCCAGTGGCCCCAGGTCCTGCATGGTCACGATCAGTGACTCCACCGCATCGCCCTCGAACTTGATCGGCGTCACGTTGATCAGAATCGTGATGCTCCGACCGTCGCCCACCGACAGCACCACCTCTTCGGCGCGTAGCGGCGCGGCGTCGCTCAGCAACCCCTCCAGCGGGAACTCGCCTAATGCGATATCGTGCCCGCCGGCGAGCCGGAAGGTCACCACCTGCAGCAGCTCTTCCACGGTCTGCCCCGGATCGAGCAGGCCGGCCACCATCCGCCGTGCCTCCCGATTGAGCGACACCAGGCGGCCGGCCCTGGCATCGATCACCACCACCCCCACCGGCGAGGTGTCGATCAGCGCCTCCTGGTTGGCCCGCGCGCGCTGCTCGGCCCGATACGCACGGGCGTTCGCGATCGCCGTCCCCGCCTGCGCGGCGAACAGTACCAGCACCTCCTCGTCCTCATCGGTGAACTCCTGCCCGTCTTCCTTCCCGCCCAGGAAGAACGCGCCAGTCTGCGCGTTCTGATGGCGTATCGACGTTCCCAGGAACGTGTCCTCCGAAACGTACTCCGTCGAGAAACCGAGCGAGCTCACGTAGCTGCTCAAGTTTGACAGCCGCACCGGCGAGGGAAGATTCCGCAGGTGCTCGAACACCCGCATCCCGTCCGGCCACTCCGCCAGTTCGCGTATGCGCTCCGCAGTGAAGCCGGAGGCTACGTAGTCGACCTGCCCGGCATCGTCGAATACGGTGATCACCGCATAGCGGGCTCCGGTCAGGGCGCGGACGTTGTCCGCGATCTCGTTCAGGACCGTATCGACATCAAGGCTTGCGCTGATGCGCAGCACCGCTCCGCTCAGGCTCGCGATGCGGTTCCGCAACGCCTCGATCTCCCTCATGAGTTCATCTGCACTCTTCATCTGGTCCTCCCCCATCGCCCCGATATACGGCTCGTCAAACGAGTATACACAATAACGCCACTGATTATCCCTAATCATACACTTATCTTCAACGGTATGCGCCCCTCCCACCTTGCGAAGTGCGGCCGTATCCGGTAGCGTGTTCGACAGGAGGTACATGCGTGGATCTTCGAAGACTGGCCCCTGACGCTGGCAACGGACGCGGGCGCTCCTCCGTGTCCTACCTTCCGCAGCTTCAGCCCCTCGCCGTGGAAGACTCCAAAGCATGCCCGCATCCGTGACGCTATGCCGAGACACAAAACCTTTGCTGTAGAAGACGCCCTCGATACCGCGATTGAGTTGTTTGCCGAGCGCGGCTACCAGGACACCGGGATGGGAGAACTCGCTCGCCGCCTCGGACTGTCCCGCAGCTCCATCTACACCACCTTCGGCGACAAGCAGTCCTTGTTCGCGCAGACCCTGCAGCGTTACACCGCCGAGTGTCGGGCACCGGGTATGCACGCCTTGCGCGATGACGGTTCGCCTCGCGCCGCACTGGTCAGCGCATTCGAGTGGGCTACCGACGCGGCTGCACCGCAACAGCGAGATCAGGGTCTGCTCGTCAACACCGCCTTGGAATCAAGGTCCTTCGCTCCCGAGGTGGCCCGGGCACTGCAAGGCATGCTCCTGGGCATGGAACAGGACTTTCGGGGCGCCATCGAACGGGCCCGCGGCGCCAACGAAGTTGCCGGCAACGTGGATCCCGTCCAGACCAGCCGCGCGCTGCTGGGCCTGTATCTCGGCTTATGTACGCTGGTTCGCTCCGATGCCAAGGAGCCGGTGCTGCGGGCCGTCGTCCAACAGGCTCTGGCGCTGCTGCCGGTACACGCGCCTGAGCGGGTTGAGCGGTCGGACCAGGGCGGCGGGTAGGGGTCGAGAGTGCCGAGAGTAAAGCGGTTCGCGATCGATGATGTCCTGACCAAGGCCATCGGCAGGTTTTCGCGCCACGGCTACCACGCCACCTCGATGAGCGACCTCGTGGTCTGTATGGGCATCGGCCGCGGCAGTATCTACGACACCTTCGGCAGCAAGCGCGGCCTGTTCGTGCGCGCCCTGCGCTTCTACATCGATGGCTACGACCGCTCCTTGCAGGAGATCCTGAACCAGTCGCCGGCGCCGGACGGGGCGATCATCGGCGTGTTCAAGGAAGCGGCCGCCAATGGCTGCTTCATCGTCAACGCCGGGATCGAACTGGCGACTCATGACGCCGAGATCACTCGGATCGTAACCGGCTTCTACCGCACCGCCGAGCACCGATTCCGAGTGCTGATCGAACACGGCCAGCGCGCCGGCGAAATCACCGCCAGCGTGGATCCCCTCCAGACCGCGCACGGACTGTTCGTCTTGCTGCTCTGTCTGTGGGTGCTTGTCCGCTCCGGTGCTTCCGGAGAGCCGGTGCTGCGCGCCGCCGCGCAACAGGTGCTGGCGCTGGTGCCGGCGTACCAACCAAGTTGCCTGGAGCAGAACGGAGCCAAGATGCCACTCTCTGCAAACCCACCGATGGCCTCCGCTGATCGTTCTGCCAACAGCCGGGACTGATCATGCGTCGTATCGTGACATCAGCGGTAGCTGCGGTCGCTCTTGCCTGTGCCGCCGCTTATCCGCAACAGAACACCGCCTCCTCCGTCTACACCTCGGTCGCTCCGGCGGTCGTGTTCGTGGAAGCCGGCGCCGGCAGGGGCAGCGGGCTCCTCCTGGCCTCGAACACCATCCTCACCGCGGCCCATGTCCTCTATCCCCACCGCTCCGCCCGCATCGTCTTCCCGGACGGCACCGAACTGCCCCATGTGCCCCTGATCGCCTGGAACCTGCTCGCCGACATCGCCGTCCTCGGCCCCGT
>MKWU01004942.1_pt1 | contig 15119 bp, 13 predicted proteins | sample 809101 | NCBI WGS metagenome assembly MKWU01 (sample SAMN05860141, study PRJNA318959) | sponge metagenome | host: Aplysina aerophoba | place: Slovenia: Piran, Adriatic Sea, Gulf of Piran | collected 2013-05-07 | reverse complement strand
AATGTCCGATCTTTACGCGCTTTCGGTTTATCAGAAGATATTTCTTCCGAGCAGGTGGACAAAAAGCCAGGAAATACGGGACGCTTACCTATGAGCGAAAAAAGGGGGACCGGTCATTGATAAATCTCGGAGCAGCACCTTTTCTTAACATGCGGCCGCTCATTTATCCTCTGGAAAAAGGGGTCGTCGAGCACAGCTTCAATGTAATGTATTTTGACCCTTTCCTTCTTTCCGAGAATCTATCGCAAGGAGTGGTGGATGTCGCGCCCATTCCCTCGGTTGAATTTCTAAGAACCGACGACTACTGCATTCTGCCCGACATTTCCATATCCTCTTTCGGAAAAGTCGACAGTGTCGTACTCAAGGCACGAAAAGAAATAACGGAAATAAGGAGCGTATCGGTTGACAGCAGGTCCAGGAGTTCAACGGCCCTGCTCAGAATCGTTCTGGAGCTCTTTTTGGGGCTTAAGCCCGAATACGTAAAAAGAGAGCCTGGAAACGGTTTCCTTGAGGGAGTCGACGCCGGGATGCTTATCGGCAACGCGGGTCTTCAGGCCCGTCACCTCTTTGCAGAAGAATCCGCTTTCACGTACGACCTGGGGGAACTCTGGACGAGGGAAACGGCCCTTCCCTTTGTATACGCAGTAATGGCGATCAAGAAAGATGATGAAGCTACCGCAGAAGGCTGTAAATGCCTCGTTTCGACAAGAGAACAAGGAGTGGAACTCATCTCGGAGATAGTAGATATCGAATCTCAAAAACTTGGACTCAACAGGGAACAGTGTCTGACTTACCTTCAAGAAAGGATTAAATACGACCTTGACGGTCCCAAAATTGACGGACTCATCAAATACCGTGACCTTCTTTTTGAGCTAAACGAAATAGAAAAGAAAAACGAAATTAATTTCTATACACACCCATCGTAGACGAAATCCAAAAGGAGACAAGAATGGAAAAACGGATGATGAAGCTGGGGCACAGCCCCGATGCAGACGATGCATTCATGTTCTACGCCATAGCGAACGGAAAGGTGGTTTCAGAAGAAATCGACTTCGAGCACGTGATTGAAGACATACAGTCCCTTAACAAAAGAGCCATGAAAGCGGAACTCGAAGTCACTGCAATCTCCGCCCACGGATACCTTAGCGTGCAGGACCGCTATCGGATTCTTTCCTGCGGGGCCAGCATGGGAAAAGGGTACGGCCCCATTGTGGTCGCCAAAGAGAAAATTTCCGACCTCAGGGGAAAAACCGTCGCGGTGCCTGGAAGGCTTACTACCGCATATCTTCTTCTGAGTCTCTATGCCGATGATTTCATCCCAGTTGAAGCGCCCTTTGACAAAATCATGGACAAGGTGCTCGAAGGAGAGGCGGACGCGGGGCTTCTTATACATGAAGGACAGCTTACCTACGAAGAAACGGGGCTTGAGCTTCTGTTCGATCTAGGGACAATGTGGGCCGAGGAAACCGATCTTCCGATGCCACTTGGACTTAACGTACTTCGAAGAGACGTACCCCGGGGGCTTGACTCCGAAGTTCTTCGGGTACACAAAGAAAGCATAGAGTACGCCCTTTTAAACAAAAAAGAGGCTCTTGATTACGCGATGCGCTTTGGAAGGGGGATGAGCGAGGATACGGGAGAGAAGTTCGTTTTAATGTACGTAAACGAGTGGACCAGGGATCTTGGCGAAAGTGGAACCGGAGCGCTTGAGTATCTTTTTGAAAAAGCCCGCGCAAAGGGAATCATAGCCGAGAACCCAATGCTTGATATTCTCTGCGAGTAAGCTTATTTCAACCTGCGTAGACAGCACCCGTTATCTGCCCTGACTCATTCTCTCTGAGATCACTTTTTCGACAAATCCGAGGAGAAACTCTATGAGACGGCGAAACTCATCTTTCCGTCGCCACGGCATCCTGAGCCTGTCGCTTATCTCAATCTGGATTGCGGGAACCGAAAACCGATTCGCAGCGAACTTGGCCACGGTCATCTGCCTTGCGGCGGGGAATATATCGGCGCTTCCGGTCGTGATTCCATGTTCCTCGGCGACAAGATAAAACTTGTCAAGAACATCAGGTGCAGAAAGAAGAAATTCCCTCCCAACCCCCACGCCTGGAAACAGGTCCTCGGACCTCTCGTTTCCGGTACCGTGTATGTCCACAACTAGATCTATTTTCCTCTCGGACAGAACTCCCCCAAGCGCAGACTTAAAACCGCAGTCATCGTAGTAATTCGGGTCTGTTCCCTGTTCCCTGTTCGCGTAAAGACAGTGGCAGCCGAGAACCAGATGCAACACGGCTCCTAGGGCGGCAGTGTAGAATTCATGGCGTTTCAGCTTTCCCATTCTCGTGTGAGCGGTTGAGTGCGGACAGGTAACCAGAACCGGGACCGTGCCTTCAAGGAAAATGTTTTCTTCCGAGCGACCGTCGGGTTTCATCCTGTAATACTGCTTCTGGACGTTCTCAAAACTGACGGCAAAAGAAAAGGGGTCCTCGCCGCAGAGGGCGGAGTGCGAGAACCAGTTGCCGCTTTTTATTATGTCCGCATCGCTAATCTGCCTTCTGAGCTCCGGGCCGGGCTCATAGGCGTAAAAAGACTCTTCTTCCAAGCGGATAACGGATCTTGAAAAAAGCTTTTCATCTACCCCTTCGAGGCGGTCCACGCTTTCGATAAAGACTTCGGAATCCGGGGGAAGCTCATAAAGCTCTCCCTGGACGGCAAGAGGGGAAGTCTCATCAAACACGGCCGCCGGATAACCAAAAGACGTACGGTAAAGAATCCCGGGAACTTTTATCATCCTGAGCAGCCTGCATCGCTCAAGCTGCCCGCTTCTTATCCCGCCCTTTCGCAGGGTTCCATAGACAAAAAGCTTTTCGGGCTTCGATTCGGTCATGGGAGATACTGAGGAAACTAATGCTCACAAGGAACCCAAGGGTCCTTTTTGTAGATGAAATTCCCTCCTACCATTGAGAACTGGAGATCCTCCGGTTTTGAAGACACTATGCAGGAATAGGGATCAGGGGCAATTCCCCCTTTGCAGCCAATGCATATGATGTCGGCGCTTTTTCCGACCTCAAGACTCCCCGTCTTCTCCTCGATAAAAAGAGCCCTTGCTCCGCCTAGAGTCGCGAAATAAACCGCCAGACGGGTGCTTTGCTCTATTCCCTGCTCAACCATAATGTCATGCAGGAATCTGATCTCCCGAAAGAAATCAAGATCTGAGTTGCTCGAAAGTCCGTCGGTCCCGAGCCCTACTCTTTCATGATCAAGCATCTGGCACAGGTTCGGTTTGCCCACCCTGAGAAAAACATTGCTTCTTGGGCAGAGAATAATGCCGACATCGGCACTTCGGATTACCTCCATGTCTTCATCCACCACCTGGACCATGTGAACTGCGGAAAGTTTTACGTCTTTTCCACGAAGAAATCTGTTTATGTAGCGTGTCGGAGTATCGGCCCGTGGCCTTTTGAAGGTTTCCTTTTTTATGAGCGGGAAAATTTTCCGTTCAAATTCATTGGGCAGGTTCTTCAGAAAATCGACTTCATCAGGGCTCTCGCCCAGATGGATTCCCACCGCAACCGCGTTTTCGCGCGCGCAAGCGAAAACCGCCTCCAGAAGTTCCGGCCCACAGGAATAAGGCGCGTGCGGGAAAGGTCTTTCCTCGTAGAGGTCTCCGCTTTGAAATTCAAGCGAGGAAAGTCTTGGTGAAATGCGGTCAAAAAGTTCGAGAAACGCGATAATTCTCATCCCAGAGCTTCTAAGCATCTCCCTCCCGCCGAAATCCAAGGAGGATATTTCCCCGACTGTAGTAACTCCGCTTTCGATGACGTCGTGAATCCCCATCCTCATTGAATCCTCCAGAAGATCTTGATCAACCCCGCCGGCCTTAAGAGTGATCAGCCGCTCGAGCCATCCGGTAAAATCTTCGAAACCCCTGATCTTCGCTCTTGTCCAACTGAGTTCAAGGTGAGCGTGGGCGTTTACGAACCCGGGGAGTATTACCGAGTTCGGCCTTCTTATTCTCTGTAAGCTGGGATAGTCAGCCTCGATTTTATCTGATGTTCCGATGTCAACGATACGTCCCCCGTCCACGACGACGGCTCCATTGCGAATCGGCTCAGAACTTACCGGGATCACCACATCCGCCGTTAAAAGCAGTCTTTCCATCAAAAAACGAACCAGTCGCTCTATAAGTTTATAGAGGAAGGATTTCTTAGTTTGTAAAGAAGATCGTCGCTTAACATTCCCGAAAAAACCTCTTCCACCTCGCCGCGCATAGTGATCGCCCAGTCTTCCCCGATGTTTATGTCGAGATGCCCGCCAGGCATAAGCATCCTGAGCTTTCGGTCCGTAAGACCGGACTTCACACACGCAGCGGCAACCGCGCAGGAGCTGCTGCCTGAGGCAAGAGTGTAGCCGGCCCCTCTCTCCCAGATTAAAATCCGAACGCTCTCGCGCGAGATCACCTGGGCGAACTGAACATTAGTTCTGTTCGGGAAGACGGGGTGGTTTTCTATCTCGGGTCCGAGTTCCCTTATGAGATCTTCTCTTAGCTCTTCGAAGAAAATAACGCAGTGGGGATTCCCCACCGAAACGGCAGTAAAATCAAATTCTGATGCGCCAAGAACCAGACGCTGCGCCACCGCTTCTTCCGCTTCTATATCTACCGGTATCTCATCCGCCCTGAAAGTCGCCGTGCCCATTTCCACCGTGACGTGGTGGACTCTTCCGTCTTTTTCCTCAACTTCGGCAGTAACAAGACCGCCGGGAGTATCTATGGAAAAAATCTTGCTCGAGGCGTTTTTTCTCTCGTAGAGGTACTTGGCGAAAATCCTGAGCCCGTTTCCGCTTTTTTCCGCCTCGCTTCCGTCAGGATTGAGAATCCTGAGCCCGAAGTCCCCCCTTGCAGGGGGGACCAGAAGCAGTATGCCGTCCGAACCTATGCCGTAGTTCCTGTGGCATATTAGTTCTATGGCAGATTTGCCGAGATCAAAATCTATTTCGGCGCTGTCTAAGACAATATAGTCATTTCCCAACCCGTGTGATTTTACAAAACAGTTCATCACGTCGTTTTCAGTTTTGGGAAAATATTCCAGAAGGAGATGCTAATCCTCCAGAATGAAGGTGATCCTGACGTGGGAGCGGTACTCGGTAATCTCCCCGTCATCTATACGGGCGTTCATCTTCGTTACCTCGATTCCGGTAAGTCCCCTTATCGTCTTGTTCGCCCTATCAAGAGCTTCCTGCACAGCATCATCCCATGACTTATCGGATGATCCTATCACTTCTGTTACTCTAGCTACAGCCATTGCAATCCTCCTTGAAACAGTTTTTTACCGTAGTTCGGGGCATATATTATAACGCTATTTCCAAATCTTTGTAAACCATCGGATTCACTCAAATCTGTGCTGCCCCGGGAAAATATATCCCACAACAAACGTCACCACCACAATGCAGAATCCGATCACGGCTCCTAGTGCCGCCCTTCTGCCCCTCCATCCAAGGGAAAGACGTCCGTTTATCAAAAAAGCGTAGAGAAGCCACGTAACGGTAGACCACGTTTCCTTGGCTCCCCACGTCCATCCCTCGCTCCATATCTCCCTTGCCAGGATGAAACCGATTATGAGACTTACGGTGAGAAGCGGAAACCCGAGCAGGAGGCTCAGGTGGTTTATCTTGTCAAGCGTTATAAGGGAAGGAAGTTTTTTCAGGTGGCTTCCGACTCTTTTCGATTTCAGCTGGTTTTCCTGGAATATATAGATCGCACCCGCTAAAAAAGATATTGCGAAAAACGCTTCTCCAAGAAAAATGGACAGTATGTGCGCCAGCACCCATGGGTTTCCAAGCGTCGGGTCCTGGGTAATCATCCCATCCGGAATGATCACGTAGGGCAAAGTTCCGAGAAAAGCCACGGGGAGCACGAACGCGCCAAGCACGGGGGTCTTGAACCTTAGTTGGGAAACTAAAAAGACAAGCACTACAAGCCACGAGAAAATAAAAAGGGGCCTTGAAGTGCTTCCGGCCAGTACGTCGCCGCGCATGAGGAAAACAACGAGCAGCGCGGTATGAGCAAGCACTCCCGCAACGGCGAAATAAACACCCGCCCGGGAGATTTTTCTTTTCTGCGACCAGAGGTAAGTGCCGTAAAGAAGAGAAGAAAATAAGTAAAAGGCGGAAATCAGATATATAGCATTCATTGAAGCTATATTCTATTGCTTGGCCCGGCAAATACAAATCGGGAAGAGTCTTCAGTCCTCTGACAGATTCTTAAGACTTTCGGCCTGAAAATGAGCCGCGAGAGGTTCCAGAAGAGGATCAAGATCTCCTCCAAGCACTGATTCCATCTTATGGAGAGTGAAACCTATCCTGTGGTCGGTTATTCTCCCCTGAGGAAAGTTGTAGGTTCTTATCTTCTCACTTCTGTCCCCGCTTCCGACCTGGGTTTTTCTTGTGCGCGAGATCTCGCTTGCGCGTTTACGCTCTTCAATCTCGTAAAGCTTCGCGCGTAGCATGCTCATGGCATGAACCCTGTTTTTCTGCTGCGAGCGATCGTCCTGGCACTGCACAACGATTCCCGTTGGAAGATGGGTTATCCTTATCGCGGAATCCGTTTTGTTAACGTGCTGACCCCCGGGCCCGGAAGACCTGAAAGTATCTACCTTGAGTTCCTTCTCATCCACCCCCACGTCAACCTCGTCGGCCTCCGGAAGCACGGCGACGGTCGCCGTTGACGTGTGTATTCTGCCACCGGCCTCCGTCGAGGGTATCCTCTGGACCCTGTGGACCCCGCTTTCATACCTGAGCTTACCGTAAACATCCCTCCCCTCGATCTTTACCACAAGCTCCTTTATCCCCCCGATCCCGGTTTCGTTCAGAGTTATGGTTTCAACCTTCCAGCGCCGGTTCTCGCAGTACCTCGAGTACATCCTGAGAAGGTCAGCCGCGAAAAGCGCCGCCTCATCCCCTCCGGCTCCGGCTCTTATCTCAAGAAAAACGTTTTTCCCGAGATTCGGATCTTTGGGCAAAAGAAGCTTTCTTAGCCTCTCTTCAAGTTCGCTTTTCTCCTCTGAGAGCTCATCGAGTTCCTCGCGGGCAAGAGACGCAAGCTCACTGTCATCAAGCAGCTTGCGGTTCTCCTCAGCAGTCTCCGCGACTTCCTTTAGCCGCGCGTAGACAGATACCACGTCCTCAAGCTCCGCACGCTCCTTTGAACACTTGATTCTCTGCTGAGCGGAAATGTCAGGATCACCGAGCGCGCCCTCAAGCTCAATAAACCTCCGCTCAAGCTCCTCAAGTTTCTCAAACAGCTTCTCATCTTCAACAGGACTTGTCTGCATGGCAGAAATTATAGACAAAAAGTCCCAAAAATGTAAAAAATTCTCTTTGCAGCCCTGGTAAATACGCTTGAAGCGCGATTCTTGTAATAATGCCACCATAGTGATACAATTTACTTTTATTATGGAATCATTGGAGATTCTTGAGAGAAAAATCAGAGAGTTTGCAGACAAAAACGCCAGGGCTGCTGAAGAACACAACAGATTACTTGAAGAAATTAAGGTGCTCAGAGAAAATGTCGCTTCACTTGAAGCCGAAAAGGAGCGCCTCGGAACACGCGTTGACAACATGATACAGATAATCGAGCGGCATCTTGGCGAAGAGTCGGTATGAAAGACAGGATAAAAGTAGTTTTCTTTGGCAAGGAATATTCGGTCCTTACGGACGCTGAAAAAAGTTACCTTATGAAAATTGTAAATTATCTTGAACAAAAAATTGCCAAGGCAGTTGAAGATAACGCACCTATAACTGTCCCTACTCCCGTTTTTCTGGCTTCTCTTGAGATCGTCGATGATTTCTTCGCCTTACAGAGGGAATTTGATGAGTTCAAGAGAAACACGGAAAGAAAAACAGAAGAATTGGTCGGACTGCTCGAATCACCCGGAAGCCAAGAAGAACCCGTCCTTATTGAAGAAAGCCCCGAAGACCCTTTCAGATCAAGAGGAAACAACTTCTGAGACCCGCTCCGGTTCCACATCCGTAAACGGTTCCCGGGAAACCAGCCCGCGAGGTTCCGTCATTGAGGAAAAAAACAAGCTGAGAAGAAATCTTCTCGAGAAGAGAAGGAATCTTCCACAATCTTTGCGCCGGGAAAAATCCGCCCTGATTCTCAAGGTTCTTCTCTCCGAGAAGGTTTTCTCCGATGCATCCAGCATCGCTCTTTATTTTCCCGTAAACGGCGAAGTCGACACCCGTGAAATATTCAAAAAATGCATTGATCTTGAAAAAAAGGTTTTTTTTCCAAAAACCCTAGGCTCCGATCTTGTTTTCCTGAGAACTAGAAATATTGAGGAACTCACCCCCGGGGGCTTTTCCATCCCAGAACCCCCAGCAGACGCCGAACGCGCCCGCGGCGATGAGCTTGATCTCGTACTGGTACCGGGAGTGGCTTTTGATTTCTCCGGAAACAGAATCGGGTACGGAAAAGGTTTTTACGACAGGTTTTTAAAAGATATACCCAGGCAGACCCGCTTCGGACTGGCCTACCGGTTCCAGGTGCTGGAGAGCATTCCTTCGCACGAAACCGATGTTAAGACGGGCCGCATAGTCACGGAAGACGGAACCATCGACTGTCTGGAAAAAGAAGGAGACTGAAATGCAAGCACAATCAACATTAGTGTTCTTGCTGCTTTTCGGACTTGGATTCGCCGCCCATTTCATCTACAAGATGATCATGGAGAAAAACAGAATCAGCAAAAACCAAGAGCAGGCACGGAGCATAATCAAAGGAGCGGAAAAACAGGCGGAAGAGATAAAAAACAGGGCGGACAACAGGGCGAAAAAACTCGTTAAGGACAAAAACTCTCAGATGCAGAGAATGTCAAGCGAAAAACGCAAGGAGTTTTCCGCTACCGAGAAAAAGCTAAAGGCAAGGGAAGAGAAACTTGGCAAAGAATACGAGGAGATTGACAGAAAGAAGGCGGAACTAGAGAAGGTGCAGACGGAACTAGAGAGCAAGAACCTGGCTCTCGAGGAAAAGCAAAAAACTCTTGCTGAGAACATCGAAGATATAAAGGGAAAAATAGAAGAGGTATCAGGTTTTACCCGCGAGACAGCGAAGGCCGAACTCGTAAGCCTGGTTGAGGACGAGGCAAGACACGAAGCAGCGAAAAGACTCAAGCAGATAGAAGAAGAGTGCAATTCCTCGGCCGAGCGGAAGGCGAAGGACATAATATCCCTTGCCATCCAGAGATATTCCGGTAGCTACACGAGCGAGAAAACAGTGTCGGTCGTCAATCTTCCGAGCGACGATGTAAAGGGAAGAATTATCGGGCGCGAAGGACGGAACATCCGCTCCATAGAACTTCGTACCGGGGTAGACATAATTATCGACGACACGCCCGAAACGGTTGTGATTTCGTGCTTTAATCCCATCAGGCGGGAAGTGGCGAAAATTTCCCTTGAGCGGCTGATAGCGGACGGGAGAATTCACCCCGCAAGAATCGAAGAAGTGGTAACCGAAGTTGAAAAGGAACTAGAAAGGGAAATACAGAAAGAAGGGGAACAGGCGCTTTTTGATCTCGGCATAAGCGGTATGCACCCGGAACTGATAAACAAGCTTGGGATGCTTAAATACAGAACGAGCTATTCGCAGAACATACTCAACCACTCGATTGAGGTAGGGTTCATCTGCGGGATGCTCGCTTCCGAAATCGGATACAACGAGAAACTCGCCAAAAGAGCCGGGCTGCTCCACGACATAGGAAAAGCGGTTGATCACGAGGTTGAAGGCTCCCACGTAGATATAGGGACGAACATCGTCAAAAAATACGGCGAACCCCCCGAAATCATCGATGCGCTTGAAAAAACCCATGACCCCCAACCCCAGGGAGTCCTGCCGCTTCTCGTACAGGCAGCCGACGCCATTTCCGCCGCCCGCCCAGGCGCCCGGAGGGAAACATACGAGAACTACGTGAAAAGAATCGAGAGCATAGAAGGCGTCGCTAGCTCTTTTCCCGGCGTTGAGAGATGTTACGCGATTCAGGCCGGAAGAGAGGTAAGAGTGATAGTGGAAAGCGACCAGGTAAGTGACGAGGAAGGAGCTATCCTTTCGCATGAAATAGCCAAGAAGATAGAAAAAGAGGTCGTTTATCCGGGACAGATAAAAATCATGGTCATAAGGGAAAGCAGGGCTACCGCATACGCTTCATAGAAAACAAGCCAAACGCGGGATCTTTGTGGTATATTACACCGGAACTTAAAAACAGACCGGGAAGCGGGAGTTGCTAAAGGAGAAAGAAATGCGAGAACCACGAGAGAAGGAAAAACCAGAAAAAACACTTGAGCAGTTTAACAAGGAAGCGCTTGATTTCATGATTGAGAACCAGAACAAAATCGCCTGCGCGATCGTTTACGCCCTGTCTCATCTTAACCAGCCGCTAATCGCCGGATATCAGCGCTATTTCAACGATAACGTAATCCAGAAATACGATTCAAAGGCTGTATTCGCCCATAACTCTGACCTCTCAGATTTTCTGTGCGCGTATTTCATTTTAGTAAGAAAACCGGAAAAAACCGACAAGAAGGAAATTATTGAAGACTCCAAAGTCTACGTCAACAATTTCATGGAGTTTAACATGGAAATACTTTCCGGAATATCCTGCTTCATCTTTGACATAGAAAGCGGCGAGATAATCGAAAGAGTCGACCGCGGGAAAAAGGAAAGCATGGAATCTGTCGAGTTTCTCAATATCTGAAGTGTTACGGTACTTTTGCTTTTGCGGATTGAATAGACGTTTCAGAGAGCATACCGCACCATAATAAATTCATACGTCTCACAAATTAGGGGATGAATTAAACTTGGCCTCTTTTTTATGAACCTGCCGATGCTATTGATCTGGCGGGAACATCTACCCATAATTTTATAGGCAAAACTGCTCTTATTTCATCAAGATGTTGAATTAGTAATTGCAAGAAGTCCTTGGGAACACTGTGCGCAATAATTGCAAGTTTCTCTTCAAGCCACCTGCTCCAAGCGTCTTCATCTTCGTTTGCAGCAGCTGACTGCAACAAAATTTGAAGAACTCTCAGAATTTGTTCATCTCGCGAAATTTTTGCCGCTAATCTAATGAGTGCGTTTGCAACCTCATCCGCCAACATAGTGTTCCTGTTATATGCTGCTACAAGGCTTGCAAGTTCCAAGAAGTCAAAAGCTTTCTTCAGTTCAAAGTCGTCCGCATCTGTAGCAATTTGCTCTACTGCCTGCTGCACTTCTTGTATTTCTGATTTTTCATGAGTGAGAAAATCAGAAACAGTTACCGGTGTGTATAGATTTGAGGAAACTGAATCCTCTGTTTTTATGCTTGCAAGTTTCTCTATAATATTTTTCAGGGCTTGATCTTTGGGTTGTTTCCGATTTTCTTTTTGTTCAGATTTATGACTTGTTAATTGAGTCAGCAACTGGTCAATCTCTTCAGATTTCGGGAATTGATTTCCTTTTTCTTCGTGGCGAGATTTAAGTAGAGCAAGGCGTTGAATTAATTCTGTTCGTAAGTTCTGTGACGAAGCTTGTTGCAATATAATAAGCGTTGGTTCCTGCCTTGCATCGACTAGATTTGCGTAAAAACCAGCTGGAGCCATGTTGTTGAGAGCCCATATTAGAAGAGAGTTTGTATTGATTTTGGAGAATGCTCTGATCAAGGTTCGGGTAATCAGTCCGGCCTGCATCAATGAGTGCAACCACTTCCAGTGACAGGGTTGATTTGCTCCATCCTCAAGAAGATTGATTCGGTTTGCCACTAGCTTGGCAAAAATACTAAGCAATTCATATATGTCAGTGCCTTCTGGTTGTCCGAATTTTCCCTCAGCAAGTTTGCCGACAGCTTCAGCAGAAAATTCACGAAACCGCTTATCGTCTTGCCTGTAAAGTGCGATATCAAGTGCGCCAATCAATGAAAATGGGTTGCTACCAACATCGCATGAGGAAAGGGCTTCCCATAGGGGATCATTGTCGATGTCTTCAACCCATTGTCCAGGAAGAAGATCGTCCCGCAACGCTCCGAGACAGCAGAGATCAAGACCGGCTTGTAGATCTTGCTTAAGAAGGTTCTTACGATAAGGGACAAGCACTTCGGAGATATATGATTCGGCATTCCGTCCGTCAGGGATAGGACCGCCAAATTGTTCAAAATAGCGAAGGGACTGAGGAACTAAATCTTCAGCAGCAAAAACCCCTTGGTTGATTCTGCCGATCAGGCGGCTTTGCATAGCGGCGACTCCATTAGCCGTTTCATAAAAAATCTCCTGGAGTTCGTGATATTCTAAATCCCGCGTTTCAATTTCCTTAAGTAGTAAATAAAAATTCGGCGTGGCGGGCCCGAATTTCCTAATCATCTCGGCAAGTGTATTAGTCCGAACTTTAGGGTCGGGTGAAAGAAGCGTTAGGCGCTTATCCTTTACCTTTTGAGGTGACGAGTAGTCACCGGGTGACCATTCCAGCATTATGTTGCCGTCTTTCGGGTCGACGCTTACCGAAACATCTTTCCCGTCAATATCGCTAATACGCGAGACTTTCTTTGTCAAAAGAACTTTCCTAGCGGCTGCAAAAAGGTCTCTATCGACAAGCTTAATATCACTTCCGAAAATGAGAACCCTTATACGATGCTTTTCGAATTCCGGCTCGAGTGTCCAAACAAGCTCGTGCAAAGACGCAGGTGTGTGTTTCAGAAACAAGTATGTGCAGACTTCCTTGTCAATATCAAGCTTCAAAATTAGCCCACAGACAACCTTAATGGCTTCCTTGATTATATCGGCATTCGCTGGCCTGATATCCTTAAGCACCGATTGCTCGACCCAGTCAACATAACCCGCGTATTGCCCTTGTGGCAGTTCACATTGCGGCGGAGACAACAATAAAAACAAGCGTGTGGTTACAAGTTCTTCTAACCAATTTCCACGCACGCTTTGATCGGCGTGTTCGGGGTTTAGAAAAGGCAGCACCATGAGGCGGTACCAGACCCAGTCGGATAGCATCTTTTTCTGCTCGATGGTTGAAGATGTTTCTTGCCAAAGTTCACGGATGACCGTCACACAGGTTCTTGAAAAACCGGCATCAATAGTAGGGTTGTTTCCCATGTCGGACACGCTTTGATTATAGGTGCTGGCCGTTGACTGGCGAATGATTCGCATTTCCGCGCTTTCCCTCAATCGGGTTTCATGAAACGTCGCCGTCTTTAGCCAATGCATCAATTCGTCGACTTCAAGCGGTATTGAGGTAAAACCACCTTTTCGTAGCTTGTTCCGCGCAACCCAGTGGTTACCTTCATCCATGAGACCTTGAGAAACCAGGTAGCGCAACATGTCCAAGGTACAAACGATCGGCACTTCCCGGCCAGACGGTCCTTTGAAGATTGGCTGATGATTGAGAAAGCGGTCATCAGCGCACAAAACATCGTATTCAGTACATCCATTAAGCATTGATGCCATTGTCTGGATCTCAGTATCGTCTTGGATGTTTTGTTCTTCCTGCGGTACTTCATGGATAGCACTGGGTAGAAACGACACTTTTCCGGATTCCAGTGCGTTTCGCAGAGCGTCACGGATTCCCTCAATTTCTCTTGAGAGATAACTGCCAACATCTTCTTCCTGAATCAGAATGTCTTTGCTCTCAAGAACATGTGGATGAATCCGAATATCAAGCCCACAGGAGCATGCCGTTTTTAACATCCCGGCACTTTGCAGGTAATGCAGAGCGAGGTCATCTACATAGACGGGACCGTCAAGAACTGATTCCGTAGAGCTTGCGTATTCCGTCTGATTCTGGGAGTGGAGAAAGGCGACAGCGCGATCATGAATGTGAGATTCGATTTTTCCATCTTTGCGCAACAGTGAGCAAAAATCTACCACTGAGATGATCAGGTGGCCGTATTCCTTAATATCCGCCTCCTGCCCGGTGAGCGATCCCACTTTGTGAACTGGCAGCGCGCAAACGACTCTTCCGTTTTCCTTTCTGGCGGTCTGGAGCAATTCAGCCAGTTCAGGACCGATCTCATCCGCAATGTCCTGAGGAGGCGAGGCAAGATCAGAGGCAGTCCGAAGTTGCTTTTGGTTTACAAGTTCCCGTACTTCGTTAGCATCTCTGATGAGGGAAGGCTGATGAAAACAAACATTTTGCCTGTCTCGCATCAGCAATATCATGATATTCGGAGCAAGTTTTACTTGGGAAAAGGCCGCGAGGATTTTTTCGAGAAAACCGAGATGCCAAAGGACCATGATTGAAGTTATGTCAAGTCCTACCGTCTGTTCTTTGCTCAGTTTAACTGGACCATGTCCGCAAGAGACAATCGGTAGCACAGCTCGGCGTCTGCTATCGCGTTCATCAGTATTCTGCCGGGGAATCTGGAGGAAAAAACGCGCCAGTGACTGGCCAAACTCTCTTAGTGCAATAATTGTTGGTATCTCGCCGTTGATCAATTTCCGTTCCACCACACGCACATGGTCCTGTCTTTGGGGCATCAATTCTGTGACCATGTGTGAAAGGTCTGAACTCCAGATAGGACCCTTGTCGGGGGAAGAGAGTTCCAGTGCGCGTTTAATCCATTCTGGGCTGGCCTCCTCTTCTTTTCCAAGCCGGAAATGTAGGTAGTAGGCTGCTGCCAGAATATCAGGGTTGCCCGGCGCCTTCTCAGCTGCAAGCTTGGCAAGCTCCAGAGCACGACTGGTATCCTGACCATGGTAACCGGCGAATTGGGCCAAGCTCATCAGCATTTCAGGACTATGCGAATTTCGCTGCGACCACTCGTGGTTGAAGATTCCAGGGATTCTTTCCCATTCTCCAGAAGCTATGGCAAGATCGATGTCAAGAACCAAATCGGCGAGGTTTTTTCTTCGGTTCAGGAGGTCATTATTGATTGTTTGTGATTCTTTAAATCGGCCGAGTTTAAACAATGCCCAAGCCTTTAACTCCCTGAGTTTGTCGCTTTGTTTAAGGATGTCCGCATTATCATCCAGAAACTTAATAATTTCTCACTACTGTCCCAACGTTTAATCAAACAATTTCAATTGGTTACGATACACGGGATCGGAAGAAAAATCCAGCTCTGTTGTAAGTAGCTGATTTAACGGGATTT
>MKWU01004940.1_pt1 | contig 15123 bp, 9 predicted proteins | sample 809101 | NCBI WGS metagenome assembly MKWU01 (sample SAMN05860141, study PRJNA318959) | sponge metagenome | host: Aplysina aerophoba | place: Slovenia: Piran, Adriatic Sea, Gulf of Piran | collected 2013-05-07 | reverse complement strand
GACCTGACCAGCTTCACCTTCGGCAACGTGGCCCAGGCGAGTTCGACCGGCGCGGAGTTCACCCTTCGGTACCGCCCGGACATCAGGGCGAGCCTCGAGTTCTCGCACACCTACAACCGGACGGAGAACAAGGCGACGCGCAACTTGCTGGCCCGACGTCCGAAGAACCGCACGACGGCGGTCGCGCAGGTGCAGCCGAGGGACCGCTTCGCCGCGGCCCTGATGGCGGCGTTCGTCTCCGACCGCATCGACTCGGACGGTGCGGCCATGGATGACTACACGAAGGTCGATCTGCACCTCAGCTACACCCGTTCCCTCTGGCAACCCTTCGTCCGCGTGGAGAACGCCCTCGACGAGGACTACTTCGAAGTCCCCGGCTTCGTCACGCCGGGCCGTACTGTCGTCGTCGGCGTGAGGCTGCAGCGTCGTTGACACCCGCCGCAGGGTGGAAGTCGACGGTCCCCACTGGGTGCGCCGGCGTCCCCGCCGGCTCTGCGGGCGACGCCGCGGAGCGGCGGCGCCCGGCGGAAGCGCGCGGAGCGAAGCCTCGCTCCCTGAGTCCTCGAACGGGCTATCGTCAGCATTCGATGGTCAAGCTGCTGAGAACGATCTACCGCGGACTGCACGCGATGGCGTTCGGTGCTCTGCGCCGGCTGGGCTGGAACGTGGCGCGGACGGCGGACTTCTATTCGCCGTTGCCGGTCTTATCGGAAGTGGCGGCGACTCGGGAGTTGTGGGACCGGCCGAGCGAACTCGTAGGAGTCCGTTACGACCTGGAGGCGATGAAGGCGCTCCTTTCGGATCTCATCGACTCGTACGGCAGCGAGTTCGTGGCCCTGCCTCCGCATGGCGAAGTCAAGGGCCTGGGCTACGGGCCCGGGTTCCCGGTTGTGGACGCCCTGACCACCTACCTGATGGTGCGCGAGCTGTTTCCGCGGCGCTACGTCGAGATCGGCTCTGGGCTCTCGACCTACTACGCGTGGCTTGCCGCGGCGGCAAACGTGCGCGAGGGCCGCCCATGCGAGATGACGTGCATCGACCCGTTTCCCACCGGTCGGCTGCGTGAGCTGGAGGCTCCCGCCGTCAAGGCCATCGTGTCGAAGGTCGAGGCCGTGGACCTGCGGGTCTTCGAGGCGCTGGACGCCGGCGATGTCCTGTTCATCGACTCCACCCACGTGCTCAAGCTCGGCGGAGACGTTGCGTTCCTGTTCCTTGAGGTTCTCCCGCGGCTGCGGCCCGGCGTCGTGGTCCACGTCCACGACATCCACTTCCCGTACAACACGCCGTACCCGGCCGAGCAGTACATCTTCCGCTCCAAGTGGCCGCTCTATCGCACGGAGGCGATGGTCCTGCAGGCCTTCCTGAGCTTCAACCGCGAGTTCGAGGTCGTGCTCTCCGCGCCGATGATCCGCCACGCGGATGAAACATTCCTGGATCGGACGATTCCGGGCTACCGGCCGGTCGAGGTCGAGGACTACGACACCCACTTCGGATCGATCTGGCTGCGTCGCCGGCTACCGCCCGGCTGAGAGCTACTCCTCTCCCAGCGGTTCGACAACCAGATCGTCCAGTGCCGGCCGCAGCCGCTCCAGGTGGCGGTTGTCCATGTAGACGATCAGCCGGTACGGCGCGCAGGCCGGCGGGTCGCTGACGAACCACGCGGAGTAGTCGCGGGTGAAGGCGCCGTTCGTTCCCCGGTCGATCTTCTCGGGGGTCACCACGGAACCCTCGTGGAGGACGAGCACGGCGGGCTGCGTTTCGTGGAGGTGCTGGTAGTCCGTCTTGCCCCACTGGCCGTGGTACTCGCCGTGGCGCGCGTGGTGGGCAGAGGCGAGGCCGAGCGGATCGTGGATCGTCGTGTCCTGGAGAACCCAGCCGAAGAGTCCGATCGCCTCGGAAGCGGCGATGTCGCTCGGCTCGAGGTGGGGGCGCAGGCGCGTGGCCATGAACTGGTAGCAGTTCGCGATCGGGTGGTACTCGACACGTGGAGCGGGTGAGGGTTGCCATGGGCTGCGGCTGAGCATGAACACGGCGCTCAGGGCCAGCAGGGCGAGAACCCAGGTCGCCCGGCGCCGCCGGCGGCCAGGGTGATCCCAGTCTTCGAAGGTCGCAGACAGGCCGAGGGCAAGTGGGGCTGCGAGTACCGGCAGGAAGACGATGAGTAGCCGGTAGTGGGGCATCCAGTCGCCGCCGTTGACGAGCACGGCCGGAATCTCGGCCGCCACGACAAACAGGGACAACCACAAGGCCCGGTTCTTCGGCCTGAGGATGAGCGCGATTGCGGCGCCGAGGATGAACGGCGCGTGCGCGATCTCGAAGCGGACGGCGTACGAGAGGCCGGCGAGGAGATTCTCCAGCAACGTCTCAGGTCCCGCGGAGAACGCGGACTTGGCGGTGACCGAGTTCGGCAGCAGGGCTCCGTAGTAGGTGAGTCGCCAGATCGACGCGGCGCCGACGATCGCGAGGGCGGCCGCCGCGGTCGGGATGGCGCGTCGGAGGGCGCCGGATGCGAGCGAGACGCCCGCGAGCCCAGAAGGGAGACTCTCGGTGGAGGGCCTGACCGATTCGCTGTCTTGCCCGGGAGCACCAAGGGCCTGGTAGGCGAGAACGAGCGGAAGGATGAGCAGGCTCTCCGGTCGAGTAAGGAACAGCAGCCCCAGCAGAGCGCCGATCAGCCTGGCGTCGGCGTCCTCGACGGTTTTGCGAGCGACGAGGACGACCAGGAACGCGAACAGGCCGCCTTCGAGCCCGTTGGCGGCGACGAGCCAGAAGCGACCGTGAACCGCCACCAGGGCGACCGCCGCCAGACACGCGGCGGGTGAGGCGCCGAGGCGACGACCGAGCAGGTACGCCTCCCGCAGCGCGAGCAGGGCGAAGGACACGCCGAGCACGAGCGCCGTCCCCCCGATCGGCAGGCGAATCGTCTCCGCGGCCGCGAGCAGGAGCGTCCACGAGAGGCTGGTTGCCGCCTCGACCCGTTCGCCGAGGTTGAACACCAGGCCGTCACCGGAGGCCAGGTTGCGGGCGTATCGGAAGGTGATGAAGGCGTCGTCGATCGTGCGGATCGGCACGAACAGGAGGGTCAGCAGGGGCAGGGCCGCCACGGATGCGCCGAGGACGTGGAGCGCTCGGCGATCGGTCACGGGGGCGTTCCGCCGTCCGGGTTGCCGGTCGCACCCGCCGGTGCCGTCTGACCTCGCCGGAAGAACCGCCGGTAGTCCGGCAGGAAGCGAAGCGCCAGCAGGCCGCCGCCGAGCGCCGCTGCCGCGACACTGGCGAGCAACCGACTCCAGCTTCCTGTCGGCAGTAGTCCGGCAACGGCGAGGAAGAAGGGCAGCGGCAGCAGGTAGACCTGGGCCAGGCTGGAGACGAGCCGGCGTCTCCTTCCCGCGAAGATGCTGAGTACCTTGAGGAACATCAACAGGCTGCCGAGCCGCAGGAAGTTCGCCCAGGCCATGCCGATCGGGCCCCAGTTGTAGGTGAACAGGAAGCCGAAACCGACGATCGCCAGCATGTTCAGAACCACCGTGGTCAGCCACAGGCGGTCCCGGTTCTGTACCTTCAGCGCTTCGCCGCCGGTCGTGGTGAAGACGTCGACCAGGGGCACCAGGCAGAGAACGCGCAGCAGCGGAACCGTGCCGACCCACTCGGGACCGAGCACCAGTTGGACTGCCTTCTCGGCATTGAAGTACAGGAAGTAGGCGGACAGCACGATCCCGGACAGGAAGACCACCGTCCCGAGCCGCAGCGTCTCCGCGAACTCCGCCGCGTCGTCACGGAACTCGACCAGCGCCGGTAGCAGCGGCCTCGGGGTCACGGTCAACGCGACCAGGAAGGCGAAGTAGTAGGCCTGGTCGTAGTAGCCGACGGAAGTGGTCGTCGAGAAGATCTCGATGACGTAGATGTCGACACGGTGGAAAACCTGAGACGCGGCCCAGACGACGAACAGGTAACGGCTCGCGCGGAGCAGGCCCGGGAGTCGCTGCCAGTCCACGGTCAGCGGGACCTGGCCGCGCGCTCGCCACAGCAACAGGCCCGCGAACAGGGTCGACGCGAGAAGCTCGCCTCCGACGAAGGCCCAGACCCCGGCGCCGAGATTGGCCAGGCCGACCGCGATCAGGCCATACACCAGGCTGCGCAGAATCTCGAAGCCGGCGATCTCCCGGATCCGAAGCCGCCGCTCGAAGAAGGTGCGGTAGACCATGATGACGGCGTCGATGACGATCCAGATCGCCATCGCCCGCAACACCCCGGGCAGGTCCGAATTCAGGGTGGAGAAGACGTTCGCGAGAGCGACCAGCAGGACGGACATCGCTGCGCCGACGCCGACGCTCCAGGCCAGGACGGTGCCGTAGGACTCGCGTGGATCGCGCATCAGGTGATGCGTCAGGCCCACGTCGCGGATCGCCGAGGCCATGATCACGAACTGCAGCGCGAGCGCGAAGAGTCCGTGGACATCCGGCAGGATCAGCCGGGCCAGGATGGCCCGCGCGGCGAAGGCCAGCAGCAGCCGGACCAGCATCGAGCCGTAGGCGCTGATCGAGGAGTGCAGCAGCCGCTGCTTGGCGCCCATCGCTGCCGGATCTGGATTTGGGACGGGTCCCACTAGAGCGCGATCGTACGGTAGCGCAGGCAGCCCCAGAGCCGCCCCAACCGCCAGCCGGCCAGCCAGATCCACCGGCCGCGCGCCGAGCGGAACAGCAGTTGAGGACTGCGCAGCACGAGCGAGCCGAGCCGCAGCAGGCCCGGCAGCACCGGCAGCCGCGGCATGCCACGCGACCGGTAGCTGGTGTAGATGTATACGTTGTAGCGGCCGTAGCGGGCCGCCTGATGGAAGGCGCCGGCGAGCGTCGACGGAAAGCGGACGTGGACGACCGCGTCGGGCGCGAAGACGAGGCGGTGGCCGGCGAGCTGCAGGCGCCAGCAGAAATCGGTGTCCTCCAGCGCGACGTACGACTCGTCGAAGCCGCCCAGGGCTTCGAAGACGTCGCGTCGAACACCCAGGCCGCAACCGCCCGCGTGGTCGAGGAAGGGCGGGTTCGTGTAGCCGGGCAGGCCGTGCTGCTGGGCCGGGTCGCCGTGCAGACGGCGTGCCTGCTGGCCGTTCAGTCGTTCGATCTCATGCCGGCTCGCCGCGGCCTCATGATCGTGTAACTCGCTGAGCAGGCCGTCGATCCAGCCGTCGGCGACCTCGTCGTCCGCGTCGCAGAACAGGAGCACGTCGCCGGTGGCGGCCGCGGCCGCGACGTTCTTCGCGTGAGCGGGACCGCTGCGATCCGCCGCGGGCAGGATGCGAAGTCCGGGCAGCCGGTCGCGGTAGGACTCGACGAGTTCCACGGACCCGTCGGTCGAACCGTTGTCGCCTACCAGGATCTCGATCTCGCCCCGCCAGGTCTGCCGGGTCAGCGCCTCGAGCTGTGCCCCTAGCGTCGCCGCGGCGTTCAGGCACGGGATGACGATGCTGACCCGCTCGATCGCGAAAAGCGGCTTTTCCGTCAATCCAGGTAGCCCATCGCCTCGAGCGCCTTGCGCGCGGCCTCGGTCTGCGGCGTGATGCTTACTGGCGACTCGCGGATCCACTTGCTCAGCCGCCTTCCGAGACGGTCCCTCACGTCCGGAAACTCTTCCGCCACGTCGCGGAGTTGAAGCGGGTCGGACGGCAGGTGGTAGATCTCGATCGAGGACTTCTCGCGCTGCGTGTTCGGGGGGCGCAGGACGAGCTGCCACTCCTGATCCTGAATGCTTCGCAGGTGCCGCTGGTACGCGCCGGCGTCGGCGAAGGCCACGGATTCCGGATCGTCCTCGGTTGGGACCTCTCCAGTAAGGAGCGGCGTCCAGCTCCGGCCCTCGAAGCCCTCGGGCCTCGGCTCTCCGAGCAGGTCGACCAGGGTGGGAAACAGTCCGATCAGTTCGACCGGCTGATCGACACGCGTGCCGACGGTGACCCACGGCTCGCCGACGACGACCAGGGGCACGTGGACGCTGCTGTTGTAGGGCACCGGACCGTGCTCGAAGGGGACTCCGTGCTCGTTCAGTTCCTCGCCGTGGTCCGCGGTCAGCACGAACAGGCTTCCGTCTTCCATGCCGAGGTCGGTGATTTCGTCCAGGATTGCGCCGATCGCGCGGTCCGTCACCAGGACGTTCGCGTCGTACTGGGCCACGTAGTAGCGGAGTTCCCTGCGGTCGCCAAGCGCCCGGCCCTCGGCGCCCGTCAGGTCGACGAGTTCATCGCCCGTGTAGTGCTCGTCGTCGAGGAAGGGGTTCTCGGTTCCCGCCTGGAGTAGATAGGGGACGTGTGGGTCGGTGTAGTGCAGCCAGACGAACAGGCGCTCTTCGGACGCGAGCGAAGCGAGCAGGGGCTCCGCCAACTCGTTCACTCGATCCGCCCACACGTGGCGCCGGAACGCCATCGGCCGCTGCTCGACGGGAAGGTCGTCGATCGCATCCAGGGTCGCCTGGTCCTTCCAGGTCTGCTCGTAGTGGTCGAAGCCGCGGCCCCAGCCGAGTTCCCGGCTGAGGACCGGGTTCGAGATGACCGCGGCCGTGCGGTAGCCCCGTTCCTGGAACCAGCCCGGCAGCGCGACGTAGGACTCGGGAATCGTCTGCGCCGCTTCGTGGATCAGCCCCGTCGTGTGCGGATAGAGGCTCGTGAACATCGAGGCGAAGGATGGCCCCGTCTTCGGCCACTGGACGATGGCGCGCTCGAACACGACGCCTCGCTCGACCCATTCGTCGAGGCGAGGACTCGTGTCCCGCGGGTAGCCATGCCAGCCGAGGTGGTCGGCGCGTAGCGTGTCGACAGTGATCAGGAAGACGCGCCGCGGCGGTTCAGGGCCGGGTTCGGGCGACGGCTCGGGGCCGGCGCCGCAGCCCGGGACAAACAGCAGGAGCGCGAGCAGAGCTGGACACCGCATGGCAACCCAGTGAACGGAATCTACCTTCACGATTCCCGGGGTAGTCCTGTGCCGCACGCTCTCAACCTGCAGGTGCGGACGGCCCGTAGCATGCCAACAGTTCGTGGTTCACCGGCAGAAGCACATGGTCTTTCAACGGCTGACCCCAGCCAAAGATCCCGAAGCGGTACTCTCGCTCCCACCTGAATTCGTCGTTCTTCGTAAACAGGTGCTCGTGTAGTGCGAGTGGCGAGTTCTGCTTGCTGAGCGTCCTCAGGTGCTCGTTGCGCTCGGCTGCAGGCATGTATCGCACCGGGCCGTGAACAACCGTTATCGGGCTCATGGTGGCCCGAAGCGACTCCTCACTGTGGAGCGACTCATACACTTCCCGTATCCTGGGTTTCGACCAAAGGCCGAACGCAGCTCCGAGCATGTAGGCGAAGTGGTCGATGGGACACACAATCGGAGTGGCAGCCTCGACGCCATCGTCACGCCAAACCGGATCGTCAAGACCGTCGGGGGCACTTCCATCGGAAAGCGTTGTGCAGTATATCCAGCATGGGTTGAACGAGACGCGCCCCGGACCTGGCGCAAGAGGGATTTCAGTTCCGTCCGTAGTGCGAAGACTCCCGCCCGAGCGATGGTATGTGAACGACGCTTCGTTCGCGTCTACAGTGTCTTGATAATAGCTCAGCGTTCCGATGCTGAGTCTCAACGACTGAGACGGGGTATGCTTGTGCCGTGTCATCTTGTATAGCTGGCCGTTCGCCGGTGCACCATAGCGCATGTGCAGGACCGAGAAGTCGTGGTCCTTTAGAACTAGAAACTTGTTGTCGCAAGACAAATGGTCCGCCAGTTCGCGTGGCACGGCCGGGTCGTTGTTTATCAGGTCAGTCTCGAACTGGTCAGCCCGCCTCTGCCCACGATAACGCGGCTTCGCGCCGGTGGAGAATGACGTGCCGCGGTCCTTGACGTAGTTGAAGATGAACTCGTTGAACCCTGGGTATCGCTCGCGGGCCATTCGCACCGGAGTATTCACGGAAGCGTCGCAACCCAGGTAGCCGCTGACCACTTCAACGCCTTTGGCACTAAGGGGAAAGAGGTCGACCTGATCCGGGTGGTTGGGAACCTCGGCGACTTCGACATCGTGTGGCGGCTGATTGAGTCCTGGCATGTTCGACGCCGTGGATTCAGACCCCGAACACCTTCATCACTTCGTCGCCCAGGTGGTTGATGACCTTGACGGCGATCCGGCCGGTGGTGGGTTTAGGGAAGGGGCGGGAGGTGTCGCTGTGCAGAGTGGCCCAGGCGTCGGAGTCGATTTCGGCCTTCAGGGTGGTTCTAAGGGACTTGTAAGGGTCGCCGGCGCCTAGAAAGTAGGCTTGACGGACGAAGAAGCTCTCTTCGTTGTAGTCGGTGTCGACGAACCAGCAGGCGATGCCTTCGGGACCGTCGCTGCGGACTTCACCGGCGGAGGGGTCGAAGACGTCGACGCCTTTGATCCTAACCTGTAGCCAGTCGGACTCGCCATTGCGGCCGGTGGCCGGTTCGATGTCGATATCTGGCTCGCCGAAGATCACGAAGAGGTTTGCGGTGTTTGTCTTCTTGAGGTCTTCGGCCATGTGCAGGTCGGCGTTCATCCGGGCCTTTAGGACGGGGACGCGGCCGAGCTTCGTGAACTCGGTGGCGTGGGCTTCGAAGTTGAAAGCGCAGGCGATGAGGGCGTCGAAGCCGGCGTCTGCGGCTTCGCGGGTGGCGCTCACCAGATCCGGGCGGGAGACGGTGCCGAACTCCGGACCGATGAAAACGCCGGCGCTCTGTTCCTTGCCGTCGCCGTCGACGTAGCGGCCTTCGGCGCAGACGAGGTCGCCGGGCCACGGCTCAAGCGACGAGAAGGTGATTCGGCCAGCCTTCCTGGCTTGCTGAACGCCGGAAGTGCGGAGGTTCTCGAGAATCACATGGGCGAACTCGTGGCGGGACACGTCCGCCCCCCCATCGCGGCTGGCACGAGGCTCTGCGACGAGGAGTTCATCGTCTTCGTCCAAGGCGGCCAGGCGATGAGGCGAAACGCTCTCGACGGTAAAGGGGCCGGCGACGCGGACCTTCTTGTTGTCCTGGTAGGGCTTGTCGTAGAGGTGTTCGTACTCGGCGCTCGCGGCAATGCAGGCGTCGATTTCGCGCTGACGGGCGATCCGGGCCCGCCAGAAGCGCTCGTGGGCTTCGTGCGCGGCCTCGTTCCAGTCATTCTTCGGCTCTCGGGGTACTTCCCATTCGAGAAGCTCGTTTACGGGAGCCGACTCCCCCGACGGAAGAGCGACTGCGCTCCCCGGCGGGGCACGGAAGTCGATCTTCTGGCCGTCGCGCCCACCTGTTCCGACCGTGAATGGCGTGGCGTGATCCCGCAGGGCATGGTTGAGATCATTCAGCGCGGCTTCGACGTCTGGTTTCATCCGCTCGTGAATCACGTCGACCTCGGCGTTGTTGGCGATCGACTTGAGCGTTATGTGGGGGACGCGCTCGTACACGAATCCGTGGCGGACGTCGTTGTATGTGGGCGCTTCCGAAGGGCTCTTGCGGGCAAGCGCAGCTTCCTTGAGTTGGCCTTCGCGGCTGTCGGCGAGCAGGTAGTACGGGTAGCGCGCACCCATGATGCGGGCACGGGCGAGAGCGAGTGCGACGCGGGAGGTGTCGATGGTGATCCAGCGGCGACCCCACTGCTCAGCGACGTACGCCGTGGTGCCGGAGCCGCAGGTTGGGTCGATGACGAGGTCGCCGGGGTCGGTGGTCATGAGGATGCAGCGTTGAAGCACCGTTTGCGAGGTTTGCACGACATATACCTTGTCTGCCATGAAGCTGGCACCGACGTCGCCCCAACGATTTGTGACCTTGACTGCCGGAAAATCGTCAAGATAGCGAACATACCCGAGGCGGTTCTTGGTCGCCTCTAGACGTCCGGCGATCTTTAGGCGGTCCATCCCTCGTTCATTCGTCTTCCATCGAACAGAGATCGAAGGTTTGCGAATTCGGCCTGCGAAGGAAACGCCGAACCAGGATGAGGCGCCTTCACCCTTGTCGCGACCTGCACTCTGAGAGGTCAGGTTATCTAGTGAGTAGATCCGCAACTCGCCAGACGCGATTCTCGGATCGTCCGGATGAGTGCGAGAAAGGGGCCGGCTCGATCCATCCGGGTCACGGACTCGGTTGTAGTTCGTACCGCCCTTTTCTCCAGGTCTTTTACGCTTGAATATCGGTCGATACTTGACTCGTGACCTATCCCTCGAATACCACAGAAGGTGGTCAGTCGTTTGCCCAAGGTAGTCTCCTGTTGATCCAGAAGTCTTCGCGAATCCTATTGACGATACAAAGTTCTCGTCGCCGAACACCTCATCCATCAGCGCCCGCACCCGGTGCACATTCTCGTCGCCGATCTGCACGAACACCGACCCGCTCCCGGTCAGCAGATCGCGTGCCACGGTCAGACGATCCCGTAGGTAGGTCAGGTACGAGTGAATGCCGTCCCGCCAGGTATCCCGGAACGCCTTGACCTGTTCCGGCTCCCGCGTGATATGGTCCGCCTTGCCGTCCTTCACGTCCCGGCTCGTCGTTGACCACTGGAAGTTGGAGTTGAACTTGATGCCGTACGGCGGGTCGATGTAGATGCACTGCACCTTTCCCCGCAGACTTTCCCGTTCGGCCAACGACGCCATGACTTGCAGGGAGTCGCCGAGGATCATCCGGTTGGACCAGTTGGCATCGTGCTGGTAGAACTCCGTCCTGGCGTCGCCGTCCGGCAGGCCGTTGAAGTCGCCGAAGAGGTCGGGTTGGATGGCCCGGTCGGCGGTTTCCTGCTCGCGGGCCTGACGGCTCGTGCGTGCCAGGTCGTCGATCAAGACCTTGGGATGCACCTTCTCCTGGATGAAGAGAGGCGGAGCTGGCACGACGAGATCGGACCAGTCCCGCATGTCCTTGCCGCGCCAGACCAGTTGCGGGTCGAGGTCCGGATTGCGCCGTTCATAGGCGACGCGGATCGGGTCCCGGTCATACGCGTGCATCACCGGCTGGTACTCGGCGGTGGGGATGTTGCGGCGCGTCGCTTTGCGGTGAATCAGCGTCTCGACCTTCTTGCTCCTCTTCGGCATGTCGCTAGCGGTCGTCCGAGTCAGGGACGTGGGCGATGCCGAGTTCCTCCGCGAGCCGCTGGAGTTTCCGGTCGGCCGTCCACAGGGTCGCGTTCGCATCCGTCAGAACGGCGCCGAGGAGGTTGGCGTCCACGTAGCCGATGCCGCGCCCCATGAGTCTCCGTTCCTCAATCAGTTCGAGTACTTCCTTGCCTGCCAGCGTCTCGGCCCGGGGGAGAGCCTTCAGGTCGTGCAGTGCGCTGTCGCGGGCGCGCAGATTGCCCAGGGCGAGTTCTCCGATCACCATTTCGTGGCACAGAACGTTGCGCTCTTCGAGGTGCGTGCTGAGCGCCGGGATCGGCCGGCGCAAGTGGTCGATCCAGACTGACGTATCCACCAGGATCATCCGGCTTCCGCGCTGCGGCGTCTGGGGATGTACTCGGCATTCGGATCGGAACCGCCCATCGCTATCAATCCGGCAGTAGCCTCCTTCATCCGCTCTTCCTTGGCGAACGCCTTCAACGCGTCTCCGATCGATTCGTCGAAGTCCTCGTGCATCTGGTACGGGTCCTCAAGTTCCAGGAACGCCCAACGGCCGTGGCATCCGAGCGTGTTGACCGCGGGCACCCAGAAGGAGTCCATGGCTTCTTTCTTTGCCTTCGCGTCCTCCCTGCGCATGCCCTTGACCTCGACCACGACGTGCAGGGGCTTCTCTTCACCGAGGCCGTAGTCAAGAATCGCGATGAAGTCGGGAATGTAGCGGTGGGTGGCTCCGCCGAACCGGTACGGCACCTCGAAGCCGAGGTTGCGGTTCTTCACCCAGGCAAGGACCTGGGGGTGCGAATCGAGAATGCGGCAGAACTCGCCTTCCCATGTGCTGTCGAGGATTGCCCAGTTCAAGTGGCAGCGACGCCCGGTCGCGTAGCGTTGGGTGCGGGATGTGGTGAAGTTGACGCTACGGGTCGTGCCGACCGGATTGTAGGGGTCGAGCAGCGCCTTGACCGGCTGGTGATGTAGCTCCGCGCGGGTTACGGCAGACGCGATCTTCTCGCAGGCGTGGTCGGCGAGTTCGATCATCATCAACTGCGCGGGATAGGTGCTCCCCTTGCACGTGAGGCAGTCTTTGAGCCACATGCCGGCTATCCGTTTCAACTGGCCGAACAGGTGCAGTTTCGGCTCCTCGTTCGCGTCGCGCCAATGCTTGAAGAGCAGCCGCTTGGTGAGTTCGTAGAGGACCGTGGACTGGCGAACGCTCTCCAGCCTTTCGGGGGTGAGATCGTGGCCTTCGCCGATGATGCCTTGATTGTGTGTGATCGTCGGCCCCACGAGCTCCGGCGTGAGCTCGAGCACGGAGTCCTCCGTGAATGAGGCCGAGAGGCGGTCGTTCGGCAGTTCGACACGGTAGCCGGCCACTCGCGGGAAGCGGATCTCTGCGTCGTCTCGCTCCGGCGAGAGCGCCTTGACCTGCACCGTTTCGGCGGGCGGCTGCGGCGGCGCGACGACAGGCTTGGCCGTGAAGTCGAAGGGCACGCCGAACACATCGGCGTACTCGGCGTCGAAGAGGCCGCCATCGTTGAGTTCGTAGGACTGCCGGCGCAGAGAGCGGCCGATCACCTGTTCGCAGAGCAGTTGCGTCCCGAAGGCCCGCAGACCGAGGACGTGAGTCACGTTGCTGGCGTCCCAGCCTTCCGTGAGCATGGCGACGGAGACAACGCACCGGATGTTGCCGCCGAGCCGGCCGGCCTTGCCGACGGTGTTCATCACTTCGCGCAGCAGGTCCTGGTCGGTGAGCTTCTCGGCTAGCTCGCGGTCGCGGGTGCGTTCGACGATCTCCCGGCGGAAGCGGTCGATCTCGTCCGCGGCGGCCGCACGGAAGCTCCTGTCGAGCGCGTCGCCGGATTCAAGCTGGTGGCTGTCGATCAGCAACGTGCGGGGTTTCGGCAGCGGCGCGCCGGCCGCATCGAAGTTGCGGAACAGCGGCAGGCGACCGTTGTGGAAGGTCCCTGCGCCGTTCTCGGACTCACGGTGGAAGCCCGCGATGTAGTCGTAGACCAGCTTCGACGTGGCTGTGTTGTTGCACACGACGATGAAGCAGGGCGGCACGTCGATGCCGGCTTTTTCCCAGAGACGAAACGTCTTGTCGTAGTGGCCGTAGAGGGCCTCCAGGGCCGTTTGCAATTCCGCCGGCAGCGACATCGGGTCGGGCGTTGCGCCGCTGCCCCGGCCCTTCTTCGGCATCTTCTTGCCGATGTGCGCCCACAGGTTCCGATACATCGGCATCTCGGCACCGGGGACGTTGTCCACGACCGGTACGCGCGGGAGCTTGACGATGCCGCACTCGATCGCGTCCATCAGAGAGAAGTCGCTGACGGTCCACGGAAAGAGCGTACCCTCCGCATAGCCGGAGCCGCGCAGGAAGAACGGCGTGGCGGAAAGATCTATGACCCGCTTCAGGCCCAATCTGCGCTCGGCCGCCTCGAGGCCGGAGATCCACACGCGCGCCGCCTCCAGGTTGCGCTTCGCTTCGCGGCGGTCGTCGCCTTTCAGCTTTCCCTCTTCGTCTTCGCCGGCCTTCTCGCGGTAGCAGTGGTGTGCCTCGTCGTTCAGGACGAGGATGCCCTTCATGGTCATCAGTTCCGGCATCACGCGAGCCAGCATCTCGCCTTCCGTTTCGCGGGTTGCAAGCTCTGCACCGTGCCCCTGGAGCAGGGCGCGGCTGACCTTGGCCAGCTTCATCGTCTCCCGCCGCCCGAAGGCGTGGTAGTTCGTGATGACGATCTTCGCCTTGTCGACCTCTCGCAGCATGTCCGGGGGCACGAGTTCGCGGCTGGCGTAGTAGCTGTCGGGGTCGTTCGGCTTGAGCACCCGCAGGCGGTCCCGGATGGTGATTCCTGGCGCGACGACCAGAAAGCCGCGCGTGAAGCGCCGGCTCGCGGGGTGGCGAACGGCGTTCACGGTCTGCCACGCGATGAGCATGGCCATCACGGTGGTCTTGCCGGCGCCGGTGGCGAGCTTCAACGCCATGCGCGAGAGTCTCGGGTTCGCCTGCTCGCTGGCCGCCTGGATCTGTTCCAGGAAGCCGCGCCCGCGCTTTCCAACGGCGGGCGCGACTTCGGTCAGCCAGATGGCGGTCTCAACGGCTTCGACCTGGCAGAAGAACGGGCGGATGCCGCTGAACCGATGGTGGCGCCAATGCTTGAGCAGGCGCGCAGTTTCGGGCGTCACGCGCCATTGCGACTCCGGCAGTGTGCGCCAGGCCGCAATCTCCCGGCGCAGACCACCGATGAGGGCCGTCAGTTCGTACTGCTGACCGCCTGGCGTCTCAAGCGCATCGATGTTCTCGTCCAGGGTGAGCCGCCGTTGCGCCTTGCGCCCCGTCTTTCTGGCCGTGGGAATCGGCGAAATGAAAGACACCACGCGACGGCCTTCGCCGATACTCTCTGTCGGCTGACGGCTTTCGTCCAACACCCAGTGTCGCCTCGGCAATTCGTAGGGCGAGTTGAGGATGGGGGTCCGGTGGAAGGTCGTGGGGTCTTGCACGGGTTCTGGGAGTTTAGCCAGTGATCACCGCCAGGCTCTGGGCTCCCACCAGATCCTGCCGGCGGAGGGGTTCGCCACCGGGATCGACTGGTAATCTCGCCGGGCGCGGAGGGCCCCAAAGGGTCACTAGGCTGCCGGACGTCCAACGATGCACTCTCGACCCACCCAGGCCGTGATCCTGGCCGGCGGGCGAGGCACCCGTCTGGCGCCGCTGACGGACACGCTGCCGAAGGCCCTGATCCCGTTCCACGGCAAGCCGTTCCTCGGCCACGTCGTCGACATGTTGCGCGAGCAGGGCTTCGAGCGCGTTCTGCTGCTGCTCGGCTACATGGCGGACGCGATGATCGACCACTTCGGTGACGGCTCGGCGTACGGGGTCGAGATCAGCTATCGGGTGACGGACGCTGACGACCTGACCGCGTACCGCGTGAAGGAAGCGGCCGATCAGCTCGACGAGCGCTTCCTGCTCCTGTACTGCGACAACTACTGGCCGATGCAGTTCGACAGGATGTGGCGCGCGTACGTCGACTCCGGGGCGCCAGCGCAGATCACGGTGTACGCGAACGCGGACG
>MKWU01004939.1_pt1 | contig 15123 bp, 11 predicted proteins | sample 809101 | NCBI WGS metagenome assembly MKWU01 (sample SAMN05860141, study PRJNA318959) | sponge metagenome | host: Aplysina aerophoba | place: Slovenia: Piran, Adriatic Sea, Gulf of Piran | collected 2013-05-07 | reverse complement strand
GGCCAGACCCTGATCCGCCAGCACCTTGGTGATGGCCGCCGTCAACGTCGTCTTGCCGTGGTCCACGTGACCGATCGTGCCGATGTTCACGTGGGTCTTGGTACGCTCGAATCTTTCCTTCGACATGCTACAGATCCTCCAGATAATGAACCGTTATGCGCCGCCGCGAAACTTTTCAAGAATCTCTTGTTTGATACTCTCGGGTACTTCCGAATAATGCGAAAACTGCATGGTGGACACGGCCCGTCCCTGCGTGGCGGAACGCAACGCCGTCGCGTAACCGAACATCTCGCTCAGGGGAACATTGGCCGCGACGACCTGCGCGTCGGTCCGGGGAATGATCCCGCCGATGCGTCCACGCCGCGCGTTCAGATCGCCGACCACGGCGCCCACGTATTCGCTTGGAACCGCCACTTCCACGTCCATGACCGGTTCCAACAACGCGGGATTGCCTTTGCGCATGCCGTCCTGGAAAGCCATGGAGGCTGCCACCTTGAAGGCTACTTCGGACGAATCGACTTCGTGGTAGGAGCCATCGTAGAGGGTGACCTTGATGCCCTGCACCGTGTACCCGGCGAGCACGCCGTTATGCGCGGCTTCCCGCACGCCGGCCTCGACGGAAGAGATGAACTCCCGCGGGATGGCCCCTCCGACAATGCCGTTCACGAATTCGACGCCGTCCCCTTCCTCCACGGGCTCCATTTCGAGCCATACGTGACCGAACTGACCCCGTCCGCCCGACTGCCGGACGAAACGCCCTTCGCTCTTCACGGACGTCCCGATGGTTTCCCGGTAGGCGACCTGGGGACGTCCCACGTTCGCTTCCACCCGGAATTCTCTCAGCATGCGGTCTACCAGGATCTCGAGGTGCAGTTCACCCATGCCCGATATGATCAACTGGCTGGTTTCGTCATCGGTATGTACGCGGAAAGTAGGATCTTCTTCGGAGAGTTTCTGGAGGGACTGGCTGAGCTTCTCTTCGTCTGCCCGGGTCTTGGGCTCGACCGCGACGGACATCACCGGTTTGGGGAATTCCATCGCCTCGAGGGCGATGGGCCATTCCGGGTCGCACAGGGTGTCGCCCGTCACTACGTCCTTTACGCCCACGAGCGCCACGATGTCACCGGCTTCGGCGGCCTTGAGCTGTTCCCGCTTGTTGGCGTGCATCTGCAGGATCCGGCTGATTCTCTCTCGCCGGTTGGTCCGGGTGTTCAGCACGTAACAACCCGCGGGCAGCGTGCCGGAATAAATCCTGTAGAACGCGAGCTTGCCGACATGGGGATCGGTCATGATCTTGAAGGCCACCCCCGAAAGCGGCGCGTCGGGCAGGCTTTCCCGGGTCTCCGGTTCGCCGGTCAGCGTATTCTTGCCCGAGACGGGCGGCACGTCCTGCGGCGAAGGCAGATAATCGACCACCGCGTCGAGCAGCGCCTGGACGCCCTTGTTGCGGAACGAGGAACCCACGAGGACGGGGATCAGGCTGACGGAAAGCGTGGCCCGGCGAATGGCGGCCTGCAGTTCGGAAACCGTCGGCTCCTCGCCGGCCAGGTAGATTTCCATCAGTTCCTCGTCCACCTCGGCGAGGCCCTCGATCAATTTGTGCCGGTGCTCGGCGGCATATTCGGCCAGATCGTTCGGAATATCGTGCTCTTCGAAGGTGGCGCCCATGTTGTCTTCATGGTAGCTGCGCGCCTTCATGGCGACCAGGTCGATGGACCCGGTAAACAGGTCGCCGCTGCCGATGGGGAGCTGGACCGGGATGGCGTTGGCTCCAAGCCGTTCGTGTATCATGGAGACGACCTGGTGGAAGTCCGCCCCGACGCGGTCGATCTTGTTCACGTAGGCTATGCGGGGCACGCCGTACTTGTCGGCCTGCCGCCACACGGTCTCCGACTGCGGCTCGACGCCGCCCACGGCACAAAAAATCGCCACGGAGCCGTCGAGCACGCGCAGCGATCGTTCTACCTCGACCGTGAAGTCCACGTGGCCGGGTGTGTCGATGATATTGATCCGGTGGTCGCGCCAGAAGGATGTCGTGGCCGCGGACGTGATCGTAATGCCCCGCTCACGTTCCTGCTCCATCCAGTCCATGGTCGCGGCGCCGTCGTGTACTTCGCCCATCCTGCGCACCCGTCCCGTATAATAGAGTATACGTTCCGTGGTGGTCGTTTTGCCGGCGTCGATATGAGCCGTGATTCCGATGTTCCTGGTCTTTTCCAGGTTCGATTCGGAAGCGTGCCTGCTGGATGAAGTGGACATTTTCTCTTTTGGTTTGATCGTTGTTTCAGTCACTGCGTTATCTACCTCATAAAGTACGGATCATCGCGAGGGATGATCCGTTTTACTGTTTCGGATTGCTATCTAAACGCCCTTACCACCTGTAATGGGCAAAGGCCCGGTTCGCTTCCGCCATTCTGTAGGTTTCTTCCTTGCGGCGGACGGCGGCGCCCTCTCCCCTGGCGGCGGCGGTAAACTCTCCCGCCAGGCACTCGAACATGTTTTTCTCCGAACGGGCCCTCGCGGCTTCGATGATCCAGCGAATCGCCATGGCCCGCTGCTGGTCATCCCGCACTTCCACGGGAACCTGGTAGGTCGAACCACCCACCCGGCGGGATTTGACGTAAACGACGGGGCCGACGATCTTGATCGCCTTCTCAAACACCGGCAGCGGTTCCTGGCTCGTTCGTTCTTCGATCAGGTCGAGCGCCTGATAGAATACGCGTTCCGCGATGCTCTTCTTCCCTTTGCGCATCAATCCGTTAATGAACTTGGATACCAGAACGCTGTTGTATTTCCAGTCCGGTTCCGGTTCCCGTCTTACGACTTCTTTCCTTCTTGCCATCGTATGCTCCAGACCATCCAGCCAGGTTATTCTTCAGCCTACTTGGGTTTCTTGGTTCCGTATTTCGAACGGCTGTTGCGCCGGTCGGGCACTCCGCTGGCATCCAGCGCGCCGCGGATGATATGGTACCGCACACCGGGCAGATCCTTGACCCGGCCGCCCCTCACCAGGACGATGTTATGCTCCTGGAGGTTGTGGCTTTCGCCCGGGATGTAACAGGTGGCCTCGATGCCGTTCATCAGGCGGACGCGGGCGATTTTCCTTAACGCCGAATTCGGTTTCTTGGGCGTCTGCGTCTTCACCTGCAGGCAGTTGCCCCGTTTTTGGGGACTTCCGCGCAGTGCGGGTGATTTCGTCTTTCGCTGCGATTTCTTCCGACCGTGGCGAATGAGTTGATTTATCGTGGGCATTTCCGCCTAACCTTCCCTGTTGCAACGACCCGACAAGCCAGTGGCGCATGGGTTTTCGAGGTTCATATAAACCGTATTCCCCCCAAAAAACCATAGGTGAGGAAATTTAATCTGTTCCTCTGATGGTGTCAAGCGTTTTTGGAAAAAAACGAGCGTCGCCGGCATCAGCATCCCGGCGACGCCCGGTCATCGCCTTCTCCTGCCCTCGTCAGGCTGTTTTTACAGGAGGCGTCTCGGCCTCGGCCACCTTCGGCACGGTTGCGGCCTCCGCGTCTCCGTTCACAGATTCCGCGTCGAAAAGAGGCTCCACCTCAATGGACGGAGGCTCGATCTCATTGCCCTTTTCGTCAACAAGCCGCATCTGGCCGTACCGGTCGAGTCCGGTACCCGCGGGTATCAGGTGCCCCATGATTACGTTTTCCTTCAGACCGAGGAGCGCGTCTCTCTTGCCCTGAATGGCCGCTTCGGTCAATACGCGCGTCGTTTCCTGGAAAGCTGCCGCGGAGACGAAACTTTCGGTACTGAGCGCCGCCTTGGCGATGCCCAGCAGCAGCGGCTGGTTCGTCGCCGGGTCGCCGCCTTCGCGCAGCACGCGGTCGTTCTCCGACTGGAATCGGGTGCGGTCCACGGCCTCGCCCTTGAGAAACTCCGTGTCGCCCGGGTCGTCCACCTTGACCTTCTGGAGCATCTGGCGGACGATGACTTCCACGTGCTTGTCGTTGATGCTCACGCCCTGCATGCGGTAAACTTCCTGGATCTGGTTGACCAGGTATTCCTGCACGGCGTTCACGCCCTGGATTTCGAGAATGTCATGGGGGTCGATCGAACCTTCGGACAGGGGTTCTCCCGCCTGTACCCGGTCGCCGTCCCGCACGCTGAGATGCCGTCCCTGGGGGATCAGGTACTCCTGTTCCGAACCGTCGTCGGCGCGAACGAGGAGGCGATGGGAGCGCCGGACGATGCCGGCGACTTTGACGACGCCGTCCACTTTCGCAACCGTGGCCGGATCGCGGGGCCGGCGCGCCTCGAAGAGTTCGGCGACGCGCGGCAGACCGCCGGTGATATCCCGGGTCTTGCCAATGGAGCGCGGTATGCGCGCGAGGACCTCACCGGGCTGCACGTAAGTGCGTTCGGTATTGTTCTGGTCCGTGAACTCCGTGATGAGCAGGTGGGCCCCGGTGGGCAGGTTGTATTCGCCTTTCATCTTGCCCTCGCCGTCCGCGATGTAGATGCGCGGATGGAGCGCCCTCGATCCCCGGTTCTCCGTGATCACCTTCTGACGCATGCCCGTGGTGTCGTCCAGCTGTTCACGCAGCGTCTCTCCCGCCACGACGTCTTCCAGTTGCACGTGGCCGGCCTGTACCGCAATGATCGGTATATTGTAGGGATTCCACTCGAACAGGGCCTGGTTTTCCTCGACGACCTCTCCATCCTTCGTGAGCATGACCGCTCCGTAGGGGATGAAGAAATGGGCCCGGCGGTTTCCGTCGGCGTCGAGAATGGTGATCTCGCCCGCCCGTCCGATGACGACCGGGAGGCCGTTCTCCTGGGTGACGGTCTCGACCGCCGTGAAGACGGCCTTGCCCGCCTGCTTCGTGGTGATCTTGTTCTGCGTGGCGTCGCGGCTGGCGATCCCGCCGATGTGGAATGTGCGGAGCGTCAGCTGCGTCCCCGGTTCGCCGATGCTCTGGGCGGCCATGACGCCGACGGCCTCGCCCATTTCCACCATGGAGCCCGTGGCGAGGTTCCGGCCGTAACACCGGGCGCAAACGCCGCGCCTGGTCTCGCAGGTCAGGACGGACCGGATGTGCACGGTTTCGCTCATCTCGGCATCCGGATCGGAAGCGTACTGAACGCCGCCGCGTTGTTCGATGAGGTCGGCGACTTCCTCGTTGATCTCTTCGCCGGCGGCCGTTAGCAGTTCCCGCGTGATAGGATCGTAGATGTCATCCAGCACGACCCTGCCGAGAACCCGGTCGCCCAGCGGTTCCATCACGTTTTCGCCTTCTTTCAGGGCGCCGATTTCGATGCCGCGGATCGTGCCGCAGTCCACTTCGTTGATGATCACGTTCTGCGCCACGTCCACCAGGCGCCGGGTCAGGTACCCGGCGTCCGCGGTCTTGAGGGCCGTGTCGGCGAGCCCCTTGCGGCCGCCGTGGCTGGACGTGAAATACTCGAGTACCGACAGACCTTCCTTGAGATTGGACAGGATGGGCGTTTCGATATACTCGCCGATCTGGCCGACGACCTTCCGCTGGGGCTTGGCCATGAGTCCGCGCATGCCGCACAACTGCCCCACCTGGTCCAGCTTGCTCCTTGCGCCGGAGGCCATCATCATGTAGAAGGGATTGAAGCCGTCGTCCGATTCCGCCAGCGTGGTTTCGACGGCTTCGTTGAGCTTGGTCCGTGTGTGCTGCCACACGTCGATCACCTTGTTGTACCGCTCGCCCTCGGTGATGGCGTGGCCCTCGTACTGGTCCTGGATAGACCGCACCTCCGCCGCGGCGTCCTGGATCATCTGCGCCTTCTCGTCCGGGATGACCACGTCGTCGATTCCCGATGTCAGGCCGGAAAGGGTCGCGTAGTGGAATCCCAGGCGCTTGATTTCGTCCAGGAGGACGCACGTGCGGTAATTGCCCAGCCGGCGGTACACGTCGGCCACCATGTTCCGTATGGCCGCGCTGTCGAATACCTCGTTCTGGAAGCCGATCTCCGGCGGCAGTATCTGGTTGAAGATGACGCGTCCGACGGTCGTCTCGATCATCTTCCCTTCGAGCCGCAGCCTGATGATGGCATGAATGTCCACGAGGTCGTTGTCGAAGGCGAGCATCACCTCGGAAACGCTGGCGAACACCTTGCCTTCACCCCGGCAGTCCTTGAGTTCCTTGGTCAGGTAGTAACATCCCAGGACGATGTCCTTGCTGGGTGAGCAGATCGGCTGCCCGTTTTTCGGATCGAGGATGTTGTTGGAAGACAGCATCAGCACCCGCGCTTCGATCTGGGCCTCGAAGGACATGGGGACGTGCACCGGCATCTGATCGCCGTCGAAGTCCGCGTTGAAGGCTTCGCAAACCAGGGGGTGGATGCGGATGGCCTTGCCTTCCACAAGCACCGGCATGAATGCCTGGATACCCAGCCTGTGCAGGGTAGGCGCCCGGTTCAGCAGGACCGGATGGTCCTTGATGATTTCTTCCAGGATGTCCCACACTTCGGGCTCTTCCCGTTCCACGATCTTCTTCGCGCTCTTGACCGTCTGCACGAAGCCCCGGTCTTCCAGCCGCTGGATGATGAAGGGCTTGAAGAGTTCCAGGGCGATGTTCTTGGGAAGCCCGCACTGGTGGATCTTGAGCTCGGGTTCCACCACGATCACGGAACGGCCCGAGTAGTCCACCCGCTTGCCGAGCAGGTTCTGGCGAAAACGCCCCTGCTTTCCCTTGAGCAGATCCGAGAGGGACTTCAGGGACCTGTTCCCGTCGCCCCGGACGGCCCGCGAACGCCTGCCGTTGTCGAGCAGTGCGTCCACCGCTTCCTGCAGCATCCGCTTCTCATTGCGCAGGATGACGTCCGGCGCGCGGATATCGAGCAGTTTCTTGAGCCGGTTGTTCCGGTTGATCACACGACGATAAAGGTCGTTGAGATCCGAGGTGGCGAACCTTCCGCCTTCCAGGGGCACCAGCGGTCGCAGGTCGGGAGGAATGACCGGCAGCACTTCCATGATCATCCATTCGGGCCGGTTGCCGTCGGAGTCCGGTCCGTTGGAGTTCCGGAAAGCCTCGACCACCTTCAGCCGTTTCAGCGCGTCGTTTTTCCGCTGTACCGACGTTTCCATCCGCACACGGGTCCGCAGTTCGACGGAAAGTTCCTCGATGTCGATCTCGGAGAGCAGACGGCGCAGGGCGCCCGCGCCCATGTCCGCCTCGAATTCGTGCCCCGCCTCCTCGAGATCCATGAAGGTGTCCTGGTCGATGATCTCGCCCATCTGGTAGTCGGTGTCTCCAGGGTCCAGCATGACGTAGGACTCGTAGTAGATCACGCGTTCCAGGTTCCGGATGGAAAGGTTCAGCAGGTTGCCGATACGGCTGGGGGGCGACTTGAAATACCAGATATGGCATACGGGAACGGCCAGCTCGATGTGCCCGAGCCGTTCGCGCCTCACCTTCGCCTGCGTGACTTCCACGCCGCAACGGTCGCATATGACGCCGCGGTACCGGATCCGCTTGTATTTCCCGCAGTTGCACTCCCAGTCCTTCACGGGACCGAAGGTGCGCTCGCAGAACAGGCCGTCGCGTTCCGGTTTGAAGGTCCGGTAGTTTATGGTCTCCGGTTTCGTCACTTCCCCGTAGGACCATCTGCGGATCGTTTCGGGGGAGGCCAACTGTATCCGGATCGAGGCGCGTTTCTTGGGCTGCTTGTGCATTAGATCGACCACTGGTGACACCTCCTGATCGTTATCGTATCTGCATGCTCGGGTCGGATTGTCGGCGGCCCGAGTCCTGTCGGGAACTCCGTGGGTGAGGTGCTAACCGTTTCACTCTTCGAGCTGGACATCCAGGGCCAGGCTCTGGAGTTCCTTGACGAGAACGTTAAAAGACTCGGGTATCCCGGGTTCGGGCGGATTGTCGCCCTTGACGATGGCCTCGTAAAGCCGCGAACGGCCGTTGACATCGTCCGATTTGACGGTCAACATCTCCTGCAGCGTGTACGAAGCGCCATAGGCCTGCAGGGCCCAGACCTCCATTTCGCCGAAACGCTGACCGCCGAACTGAGCCTTGCCTCCGAGGGGCTGTTGCGTGACCAGGGAGTAGGGCCCGATCGACCGGGCATGTATCTTGTCCTCGACCAGGTGGTTCAGTTTCATGACGTACATGTAGCCGACGGTGACATCCTTGTCGAAGGGGAGGCCGGTCTTGCCGTCGTAGAGCGTACTCTTTCCGGATTCCGGCAGGCCGGCGTTACGCAGCGCCTGCTTGATTTCCTGGATGGACGCCCCGTCGAACACCGGCGTTGCGATAAAGGTGTCCTTTTCCTTCGCGACCCATCCGATGTGGATCTCCATGATCTGGCCGAGGTTCATCCGGCCCGGCACGCCGAGGGGATTCAGGATGATGTCTATGTGGCGTCCATCCGGCAGGTAGGGCATGTCCTCTTCCGGGACGATCTTCGCCACCACGCCCTTGTTCCCGTGCCGGCCGGCCATCTTGTCGCCCACGGACAGTTTTCTCTTCTTGGCCACGTACACTTTGACCAGCTGGATCACACCGGGGGCCAACTCGTCTCCGCGACGTATCTTCTCCTGTTCGCGTTCCAGCTGGATTTCGATATCCCGGATATTCTTGGACGAAGCCTGGATCACCTTCAGGATCTGTTCGTTCAAGGTCTTGTTGACGACCCACTCCTCGCTCTGGACGACCCGGTCGAAATCGAGTTCCGCCAGCCGGCTGTCCGTATACTTCCGCTTGGCCGGGATCACGACCTCGTCCGTCTCGCCGTCCCGGATCTCGACACACACCTTGCCCCTGAGCAATTCACTCAGCTTCTCGTTGCGCGTCTCCTTGACCTTGTCTATCCGCTGCCGGTAATCGCGCTCGAGTTCGCGCAGGGTTTCTCTCTCCTTCTCCCGGGCGACGCTGTCGCTGTCCTTGCGGCTGTACAGGCGGGTATCGATGACGATGCCCTGCATGCCCGGGGGCGCCTTGAGGGAGGCGTCCCGCACGTCGCCGGCCTTCTCTCCGAAGATCGCGCGCAACAGGCGTTCCTCCGGCGACAGCTCCCTTTCGCCCTTCGGCGTCACCTTGCCCACGAGGATGTCGCCGGGTCCCACTTCGGCGCCGATGCGAATGATGCCGGACTCATCCAGGTTGCGGACGGCGTCCTCGCTCACGTTGGGGATCTCGCAGGTGAATTCCTCGGTGCCCACTTTCGTCTCACGGGCGGGAAGCTCGAACTCTGTGATGTGGATGGACGAGAAGACATCCTGTTTGACCAGTCTTTCGCTGACGACGATGGCGTCCTCGAAATTGTATCCTTCCCAGGACATGAAGGCGGTCAGCACGTTGCGGCCCAGAGCGAGTTCACCCTTTTCCGTGGCGGGCCCGTCCGCGAGAACCTGCCCCGCCTCCACGCGCGCGCCGGTCTGCACGATCGGCTTCTGGTTTATGCAGGTTTCCTGGTTGGATTTCTTGAACTTGGTGAGCGGATACACGTCGGGGGGCGTGTCGAAGAGATCGGAATCTCCGGTGTCGTCAGGCGTCACCGTGATCATGTCGGCGGAGACCTGCGTGACGGCGCCGCTCTGTTTGGCGACCACGACCGCACCGGAATCCACGGCTACCTTCCGTTCCATGCCGGTGCCTACCAGGGGCGCCTCCGTGCGCAGGAGGGGTACCGCCTGCCGTTGCATGTTGGAACCCATGAGGGCCCGGTTGGCGTCATCGTGTTCCAGGAAGGGGATGAGGGCCGCGGACACGCCAAGGATCTGCTTGGGCGATACGTCCATGTAGGCGACCTCGCCGGGGTCGACCAGCTTGATGTCTCCCTTGTTGCGCGTGGGAATGCGGCCGACGATGCGTCCTTCGTCGTCCAGCGATATGGCGGCCTGGGCGATCATGAAGTCCTCTTCCTGATCGGCCGACAGGTAGTCGATCTGTTCGGTAATCCGGCCGTCCATGACCTTGCGGTAAGGCGTTTCGATGAAGCCGAACCGGTTGATCCTGCCGTAGGTGCCCATGTACGCGATCAGGCCGATGTTCGGACCTTCCGGCGTCTCGATGGGACAGATGCGTCCGTAGTGGGTGTGGTGCACGTCGCGGACTTCGAAACTGGCGTGCGACCGGTCCAGGCCGCCCGGACCGAGCGAGCTGAGCCTCCGCTTGTGCGTCAGTTCGGCCAGGGGATTGGTCTGCTCCATGAACTGCGACAACTGGCTGCTGCCGAAGAACGCGGCGATCACGGAAGAGACCGTCCGGGCGTTCACCAGGTCCTGGGGCGTGATCGAATCGGCGTCGTGAAGGCTGATCCGGTCCCTTATGGTCCGGGACATGCGGGTCAGCCCGGTGTTGAACTGCTGGGCGAGGAGTTCGCCCACGGTACGCGTACGCCGGTTGCCGAGATGGTCGATGTCGTCCGTGACGCCTTCGCCCCGGCGCAGTTTCAGCAGGTAGTCGATGATGGCGATGAAGTCTTTAGCCGTCAGGATAGTCGTATCGATCGGCACGTCCACGTTCAGGCGCTTGTTTATACGGTGGCGTCCCACGGCCGCCAGGTTGTACCGCTTCTGGTTGAAGAACATGCGGTCCATCAACGCCTGGGCCGTTTCCAGGTTGGGCGGGTCGCCCGGCCGCAGCAGGCTGTACATTTTAGACAGCGCGTCTTCAGTCGACGAGGTCGTGTCCTTCTTGAACGTGTTGGAAAGGACGTCCGGCTCCCGGGTCGGATCCATCCGGACGATCTTGATTTTTGCGGACTGCCTGGACCGCCCGGTATGGCCGTTTCCTTCGGCCAGCCGTTCCGCCAGCGCTTCCGTCAGCGGTTCGCCGCTTTCGGCAACGATCTCACCGGTCTCCTTGTCGACGACCGGCGCGCCGATGCTCCGGCCGACCAGTTCGGCAACCTTGTTGGTCCGGACGTCGTCGAATTCATAGAACAACTGGTAAATATCTTCGTTGCTTTCGTAACCGAGGGCGCGCAACAGCAGCGTTACGGGAAACTTCCGCTTCCGGTCGATGTGGACGAAGAGCACGTCGTTCACGTCCAGGCTGAACTCCAGCCAGGTGCCGTGTTCGGGTATGATGCGGGCGGAATAAAGCTGTTTGCCGTTGGGATGGGTTTCTTCGGAAAAGAATACGCCGTAGGAACGCTGCAGCTGGGACACGATGACCCGTTCCGCGCCATTGATGATGAACGTGCCCTTTTCCGTGATAAGGGGCAGTTCACCGAGGAACACGGTCTGCTCTATGATGTCCTTGACCTTCTTGCTGTCGGCCTTCCCATTGCCGCCGTTCCCTTCCTCCCGGATCACCAGGCGAAGCCTCGCCTTCAGGGGAATCGCGTAGGTCATGCCCCGTTCCTGGCATTCCAGGACCGTATACTTGGGCTCGCCGAGTATGTACTCGATAAACTCGAGCGAAAAGTGCTCGTGGATGTCCGTGATGGGGAATATGTCGGTGAAAACGGCCTGCAGACCCTGGTTCCTGCGCTCGGAAACGGGTACGTCGGCCTGGAGAAACGCGTTGAAGGAATCTATCTGGACCGCCAGCAGATTCGGCATTTCGATGATGGAGGGCAGTTTGGAATAGTCATGGCGTGTGATCTGGGTATTGTCCATCGGCTGACCACATCCTTTCGACAGGAAGGTTAATAGTACCCGCGGACGAGTGGGCGACGACCCCGCTTACATCGCGGGATCCACGCGCTCGCCACGCGGACCCGATCCGGTTTACCGTCCCGCCTATTTGAGTTCGATCGTCCCGCCCGCATCTTCTATCTGCTTCTGCACGTCGTCCGCTTCTTCTTTCGTCACGCCTTCCTTAAGCGCGCCGGGAACGCCGTCGACCAGCGCCTTGGCCTCCTTCAGGCCCAGACCCGTGATCGCGCGTACGACCTTTATAACCTGGATCTTCTTGTCGCCGAAACCGGTCAGCACGACATCGAAGGAGTCCTTTTCCTCTTCGGCCGGCGCGGCTGCATCGGCGGCGCCGGGTGCGGCTACTGCCATCGTCGCCGCGGCTGAAACACCGAACTTGTCTTCGAGCGTCTTCACGAGATCATTCAATTCCAGCACGGTCAGCTGTTCAATCTGATCTACGATATCGGACACGGCCATGATACATACCTCCATATGGAAATTAAAGGATGCTGCCTTTGTAGTTCTCGACGGTCTTCACACGATGCTAATGCACATCAGACTGCGGGCGGCGATACCGGAAAACCGGGACGCGGCCCTTAATCGCCGCCTTCCTGCGACGCTTTCTGCTGAGAAACGGCCGACAAGGTGCGGACCAGGCCGCTCAGTACACCGGACAGCGTGAATACCAGGCCCGTGATCGGCGCGGCGATTCCGCTGACGGCCTTCGCCAGCAGCTCATCTCTGCCGGGCAGCGTGGAAAGCGTCCGGACCTTCGCGGTATCGACAATCTCGCCGGTAAGGAAACCGCCCTTGATGCGGGGCCGGTCATCGTGTTCCTTGCCGAAATCGAATAAAACCCTCGCCGGCGCCACGGGATCGTTCGAAAAGACGAGCGCGGTCGGACCATCCAGGGGTTCACCCAGGTCGGGCAGGCCCGCGTCGGGGACGGGGGGCCGGGGGAGCCGGGTCAGCGTGTTCTTGATGACGCGGCATTCCACGGATTCCGCCCGCAACCGGCTTCGAAGTTCGGTAACCTCGCCGACGTCCAGGCCGGTGAGGTCCGCCAGGTATACGCTGTCGGTCTCCTTCAATCGCGTCGTCAGATCCTGGACGATCTGCTCTTTAACGGCACGCGGCTGGGGCATGGTTTCAAGACTCCTTTATGATCAACGGCTTCCGGTCCTGTATTCCGGTCCTGTGGTCCTTTATGCGTCTATGCCTCGACGGCCGCCGCCTGGCGGTCGACCGATATGCCGGGACCCATGGTAGAAGATACGGTAAGACGCCTGATGTATTGCCCTTTGGCGGATGCAGGCTTCGCCCGCATGACCGCGTCGATGAACGTCGAGGCGTTCTCCGACAATTGCTGTACGGTAAAGGACACCTTCCCGACCGGACCGTGCAGGTTTCCATTGCGGTCCACGCGGTACTCGATCCGGCCGGATTTGACTTCCCGGACCGCCGGGCCGACGTCGAAGGTGACTGTGCCGCTCTTCGGATTGGGCATGAGCCCCCGCGGACCCAGTACGCGGCCCAGTTTTCCCACGTCACGCATGATATCGGGCGTGGCGATCACGACGTCGAAATCGGTCCAGCCTTTTTCGATCTGCTCGATGTACTCGTCGGCGCCGACGTAGTCCGCCCCGGCTTCCTGGGCGTCCTTCTGCGCTTCGCCCCGCGTCAGCACGAGCACCTTGGTTTCCTTGCCCGTTCCGTGGGGTAACGCGATGGCGCCCCGCACCATCTGTTCGGCGTGGCGTGGATCCACGTTCAGTCGCATGACTACCTCGACGGTCTCGTCGAATTTCGTCTTCGAGGTTTCCTTGACGATGGACAACGCGTCCACGAGGGGATAATCCCTGCCCGCTTCCACTTTTTCACTGGCTTCCAGGTACCGCCTGCCTCTTTTCATGGCCCGTCTCCTTGCGACTTTCCCGGGTTATCCTTCTATTTCGATCCCCATGCTGCGGGCCGTGCCTTCGATCATGCGCATGGCCGCCTCCGTATCCGCGGCGTTCAGATCCGGCTTCTTGAGCTCGGCGATCTGCCTGACCTGATCCCGCGTGACCTTGCCGACCTTGTCCCGGTTCGGTTCGCCCGACGCCTTCGCCAGGCCGGCTTCGCGCTTGAGCAGCACCGCGGCCGGGGGCGTCTTCGTGATGAAGGAAAAACTGCGGTCGGCGTAGACCGTGATCACGACCGGTATGATCAGCCCCATCTGGTCCTGGGTCTTCGCATTGAAGACCTTGCAGAACTCCATGGGATTGACGCCATGCTGGCCGAGAGCCGATCCGACCGGCGGCGCAGGATTCGCCTGGCCGGCGGGTACCTGGAGCTTGATCACCGTAGATATTTTCTTTGCCACAAAACCCTCCTACGTGACGTGGGTTACCTGGAGGAAATCGAGCTCCACCGGGGTCGCACGTCCAAAAATGCTCACCATGACCTTCAGTTTCTGCCGGTCCGGGTGTATCGCCTCCACCACGCCTGTGAAATCGGTGAAAGGTCCGTCCGTCACCTTGACCTGGTCGCCGGTCCGGTAAGGGATCTCCACGCCTTCTCCCTTATCCTTGTGCGGTTCGTCCCGGTGCAGTATGCGGTTCAGTTCAGTTTCCCGCAGGGGCTGCGGCCGGGGTCCGCTTCCAACGAAATGGGTAACGCCCGGCGCGTTGGTTACCATGTGCCATGAATCGCGGTCCATCTCCATTTCCACGAGGACGTAGCTTGGAAACAGTTTGCGAATGGTAGAGGTTTTCTTCCCCTGTTTCATCTCTACGATTTCTTCGGTAGGGATGAGGATCTCGCCGATTTTCTCCTCCAACCCTTCGCGAATCTTCAGTTTCTCCAGGTGGGTCTTTACCTTGTTCTCATGACCTGAATAGGTATGAATCACATACCAGCGCTTGTCCATTGCTCTCCTCGTCATCTCTCGCTACGCGTCAGGCCCCGAGCAAACGGCTCAATATGATGGACAGAATGAAATCGATCACTCCGGTGAAAGCGGCCAGGATAAGCGTGATGATGATGACCACGGTCGTCGAACCGATCAATTCGTTCCGGCTCGGCCAGCTCACCTTGGAGAGCTCTGTCCTTACTTCTCTCAGAAAGTCTACCGTTCGTTCGTACATGATCCCTGTTTCGTGCTGAACCGGCCGCCTGTCTCTTAGACTGCTCGGAACGTGACGGCCAATCACTGGTTCATGGTTCTCGCTCAGCCCGCCTCACGCGTGCCTGCGCGCATGTGCGTACCGCATAAAAAGGCAGGCCGGAACTGTGGTATCCGCTCAGTTCGTGTCGCCGGCCTGCGATGCTGTGCGTCTTCTATGTCAGATTCATCCGGTCCAACCGGGTGAGGATCGCTTCGATCGCTTTGTCCCGTTTCTTGAATGTCGTCACCAGTCCTGTTACTCGATGACTTCGATGACGACGCCCGCGCCGACGGTTCTTCCGCCCTCGCGAATGGCGAAGCGCAGTTCCCTGTCCATGGCGATGGGCTGCATGAGATTGACTTCCATGTCGACGTTGTC
>MKWU01004938.1_pt1 | contig 15123 bp, 12 predicted proteins | sample 809101 | NCBI WGS metagenome assembly MKWU01 (sample SAMN05860141, study PRJNA318959) | sponge metagenome | host: Aplysina aerophoba | place: Slovenia: Piran, Adriatic Sea, Gulf of Piran | collected 2013-05-07 | reverse complement strand
CGGTCGCTCGCGGTGACTCTATCTCCTGCCGATCCGCCCGCCGCAGCCTCGCGCCCGGCTCGCCGCATTCGCGGCTTCACCGACCGCCCGTCCGCCCCCTATCCGGCCACGGGTGTCTCAGACGGTCAACCACCGCGCGCCCCCCCTCCCCCCGCCGCTCGCTCAGAACGCCTCTCCCTCCGAGGCTTCGCTGCCAATCTGCGCCGCGACCTTCGCCGCTTTCCGCCCCGGCAGCTCTCCCTTGTCCAGAAACGCCTTCAGACTGCGCTCGCCCAGTTCGATGCCGCGCGCCTTCAGCACGTCGTGCATCTGGGCCACCGTCACGCCCCTGGCCCGCTGCTCGAGCATGCGCTCTCGCAAGCGGTCCAGCACGTCCTTCAGCGTAAGCTTGGGCGGCGCCAGCTTCGCAAGGTCCGCATCGATGGCCTCGAAATCGATATCCGATTCGTTGTAGCGCCTGACCACCATGATTCCTCCGTCCGCAATGTTGAGCGAATTCAGCGTGTTCCGCATGATTCCCCGCCCCCTCCATCGCGTCAAGACCGGCATCGCTCTCGACTGAATGCGCGCCTCACCGGCCTCCCGCGGCGTCGCGATCCGGCAAAGGTCTCCCGTCCGAACGCAAATCCCCTTGACCGTCAGCGCAAATGCGAGTAAGTATCTTCTCACACCTATGCACTAAAGTGCGCTGTGCCGGGATGTATAGCGCCTTATATAGACGGTCTTGGTGCGGTCGATACAGCCGGTCACGGTAACAGCTTGATCGCTATGAAGAACTTGGCTTCGACAGCAACTAAGCCCGATCCGGTCTCAAGCCGGGAGCGGGAGCCCGACCGCGACGCCCGCGTCAGCCGGGCTTCCCTGCAGGCCGCACCATGGTAGCGACGCTCGCGCAGGCGGCGTCCGCCGCGTACTACCTGGAGAGCCAGCGCTCGTTCCGCCATCCCAACGAGTACTACACGGCGGGAGAGGAACCCGACGGGGTGTGGTTCAACCCCAGGGGCCTGCTCGGCCTCGAGAACGGCGGCAAGGTCGACAGTAGCGACTTCCACCGGCTCTATAACGGCTTCGCGCCTGACGGCTCCCACAAGCTGACCAGGAACGCGGGCAGCGAGAACCGCTCGGCCGGCCTGGACATGACCTTCTCCGCCGACAAGAGCGTGTCCGCGCTCTGGGCCGTCGCCGATCCCGAGTTGCGGTCACGGATCGAGGACGCGCACAACGACGCCGCCCGCGTGGCGCTGGAAGAGACGGTGCTCCGCTACTGCTCCTATACGCGGATCCGTGACCGGGAGGGGCGGATAAAGGTCCTGCCTGCCGATATCCCGGTGGCGATGTTCCAGCACGGCACCAGCCGTGAGAACGACCCGCAGCTTCACACCCACTGCGTCATCTTCAATGCGGCCCGGACGCAGGAGGACGGCAAGTGGCGGGCCATGCACCAGTATCCGGCCTACAGCTGGGCCAAGGCTGCGGGCGCGATCTACCGTAACGCCCTGGCCTGGAACCTCCACGAGCACCTCGGGATCCGCATGGAGCAGTACGGTCCCGACGGCGCGTTCACCCGCATCGAGGGCATGCCCGAGGACCTGCAGGTCTTCTGGTCCAAGCGCCGCAAGACGATCGTGGCCAAGGCCGGCGAGCTGGGCATTCCGTCGCGCGGCAATGCCTCCCGCCTGGCCGGCGTCAACAAGCTGACCAGGGCCGGCAAGTCCCACGACAACGATCCCGAGATCCGCCACGGTCGCTGGCGCGAGGAAGCGCTGGGCTTCGTCGAGCGCGAGGCGCTGATCGCGACCGTTACCGGCAACGAGGTGGAGACGAGCCGCGAGGCGATTCGTGAGCTGACCGCCCGGCTCGACGATCTTCCCGAACACCTGGCCCGGGAGGAGGCCGTGTTCCGGCGTCCTGACATGGTGGAGGCGGCGGCGAACGCGGCGGCCGGCCTGATCGGCCCCGAAGCGCTGAAGACCGCCATCGAGCGGCTCCGCCGCAACCCCGAGATCGAGCGGCTGGAGCCGAAGAAGCCGACGGCAGAGTCGCTGGCGGGCATGGCACACACCGAGGTCTATTCCACCCGCCACAACCTCGGGCTCGAACAGGCCGTGAAGGACATGGCGTCATCCATGGCCGCCGATACCGGCTCCGAGCTGCCGGAAGCGGCCGTCAGGAAGAAGCTGAAGACCCTGCTGGCCCAAGGCTATCCGCTGAGCCAGGAGCAGTCGCTGGCGATCCGCCATGCCACCGTGCAGGGCGGACGGGTGGCCGTGATTGAGGGCGCGGCGGGCTCGGGCAAGACCACCACACTCCGGCCCATCACCGATCTTCACAGGGAGCACGGCTACGAGATCGTGCCGACCGCCGTCGCGTGGCGGACGGCGGTGGCCCTCGGCGACGACTGCGATGCACGGCCCTACTGCGTGGACAAGCTTCTCAAGCTGGCGGCCAAGGGGCAGCTCGAGATCGGGCGCAACACGCTCATCGTGGTGGACGAGGCGGGGATGCTGTCGACCCGGCAGGCGCACCACATACTCCAGCTCTCCGAGCGCCACGGTGCCAAGGTGGTGTTCGCCGGCGACACTCGGCAACAGCAGCCGGTGGAGGCGGGACCGGGGCTTAGGCTGATCCGCGACGTCGCGGGCAGCGTCCGCGTCGACCGCATCAGGCGCCAGAAGGCGGACCTCGAGGACGTGCTCGTCCATGTCCACAAGGAGACGCCGGAGCAGGCCCGCTTCCGCGCGGGTCTCACGAACCCGCCGGAGCGCGATGCCATCCTCGCCGACTACGAGGCGATGGAGAAGAAGCCCTTGTTCACGCCGTGGCAGGTGGCGGTCTCGGAGGCGCTCAGGGACGGCGAGGCCGCGCAGGCGATCGAGGCGTGGCGGCTCAGGGGCCGTTTCCATCTCCACTACGACGAGGAGAAGACGTTGACCGGTCTGGTCAGCGACTGGGCGCGGCACGTGAAGGCCGAGCCGGAGAAATCCGCCGAGGTGCTCGCGCGCACGAAGGCGGAGGCCAGGGCATTGTCATGGCTCATGCGGGAGCGCGTGCTCGGAGGAAGAACGGACATCAAGCGCGCGGTGATCGAGGTCAGCCGCGACCTCGACGGGCGGGTGACGGAGCCGCTGGAGATCGCGGTCGGAGACCGGCTCCGCATCGGCGCCACGCAATGGGAGAAGCAGCTCTTCAACGGCACCGTGGTCACCGTCGAGGACATTGAGGTCAGGCACGAGGAAGGTGCTGCGGTCTCGCGCCAGGCTCGGAACCGGCTGGCCGGTGGTCGCGCGGGGCGGGATCCGGAGGCGGACAGGGGCGATCCCGAGTCAGAGATGTCGGTTCATATTACCGCGCGCACGGACGACGGCAGGCGCGTGAAGTTCCGTCACGACGAGATCCGCGACTTCCACGACAACATCCGCCTCGACTACGGCTATGCCATGACCATTGCTTCCGCCCAGGGGTTGACGGTCGACCGGGCTTTCCTGCTGGCGGACGACCGGCCCTCGCGCGAGACGATCTACCCGGCCGCCACCCGGCATCGCGAAGGAATCGACGTCTACGTCAACCGGTCTCCCATCGTCTTCGACATCGCCGACAGCCGCCCCGAGGACGAAACGGACATGCCGGTCACGGACAGCGAAGTGAGGGCGTATCTGGCCGAGCGCTGGTCGCGCTCCCGGCCCAAGGAGGCGGCGCTCGACTACGTCTCAGACGGCGAATGGCGGGATGCGAGAGAGCGGGTTCGGCGCGCAGCGAAGATGAAAGCGCAGCCTGGAGCGCGGCTTGGGCGCGGCGGCATTGCAGACGGCGGGACCCCGACTGCGAGTACCGGGCATGACGATCCTAGCGAACGAGCAGGACAGGCAGCCGCAGCGCAGGCGGCGGCGAACGACAACGCCATCGTGCGCGTCGCCCGGGAAATCCGTCACGCCGTCAACGGCTGGCACCACGGCGCCGCCGTCGACGCGTTCGCGGCGGAGAGCACCGAGGTCATGGCGGCGTGGGACGAGCTTCGCCGGCGCGCACGCGCCGAGGGCGAAGCGGTGGCGCTCAGCCCTGCTTTCCGCGAAACCCTCGACCGTCACGGCGCGCTGATGAAGCGGGCCGCATCCTTCCGTGCCAAGCCGCAGGTGTTCGAGCGCCTGCTATCCGAGCGCGCCGGTATCGGCGAAGGCGAAATCGAGGAGTTCCGCAAGCAGCATGCGCGCGCCGGCAGGTATCTCAGGTCCGTGTCGGCCAGGGCCGCCCACCGGACGCGACAAGACGAGAAGCGCCAAGACGCGCCGCGCGAAGAACAGGGAGTCGTGGAGGCGGTCGCGACCGGGGCCGCCGCTCCCGCCGTCGAGCCGGCTCCCGAAGAGGCCCTGCCCCCCAAGACCACCGAAGCGGCCGCGACCGGCCCGGAGCGCGACGCCCCGCCCGACTGGCGGACGCTCTACAGGGATTTGCAACGCGACTGGAACGACCTCGTCGTACGCTCCGAAGCGCCCGATCTTCCGCTACCCCTGATGGACGGGTACGACGCGCTGATCCAGCGCGTCCGCGCGCTCGCCGAACATTCCGATCTGTCCGAGCGCGCGCACAGTGTGGTCGACGGGCTCCTCAAGTACCATGACGAGGAGACCGCCGCCGGCGAGATAGCTGAGGGCTATCTCGCCGCGGCCGAAAGTCATGTCGAGGCGTACAAGTCCCTTGAACGCCATGCCGGTGAGCGAGGCCTTCCCGTCGCCCATCTCGACGCCTGGCCCGAATGGCGCGAGGCCGCCGAGATGCTGGCAGCCACCGGCAAGGCCGTCCTTTCCGACGATGAGAGATACGGCGCCTATCTCGACGCGATGACGATCGGCAAGGCCCGCGCTCGCCTCACGGTCGAGCAGCTGCGCAACCAGCTCGACGAGAACCGCACACGCGTCAGGAAGCCGAAGGCGCAGCAGCCCCGACCCGAGCCGACGGCCAAGCAGGAGCAGGGCTTCGCCCACATCCTCGAAGAGCGCCGCAAGTCTGAAACGCGGACAGGTCGGACGGACGAAGGGGAACGGCAGGGCTTCGCCCACGTCCTCGACGATCCGGAAAAGCTTCGGGAACTGCGCGAGAGGGCCAAGAAACGGGATCGCAAGCGCGGCAGGCACATGCGCAGGAGCCGGGGGTTGAGCATCTAGACGGACGGTGCGCGTTCCGAAGCGAAAGCGATCTCGACAAGGTGGACGCACTATCACCGGGTGTCACTATCGCTAGTGCCGTTCTCAACTAACGGTGGCCGCAGGCGCGGGCGATGCAGTTGACTGAGCACGGAGGATCTCGATACACCGCACACTTACCGTTGCCCCCCCGGCCTCGCTGCCGGCACGCGATCATGAGCGTCCGCACTCAATCCATTGCGACCATGCGGTGTTTACGTGGCCTCGCCTAGCAGGACCTGCCCCGGTCCGGCCCTGCCCTCGCTCAGGGTAACTCGATCCGCCCTGACCCCGCGCCAACCCACGCAGCGGATCTCTCCCGGTCTGCACTCCGTCAGCACGAGCAAGTACACCACCACGACGCAGGTCGGATTCTCGGCTTTGAGCAGGCGCACAGCCGCGCCCAGTTTCGCCAGATTATCCGCATATGCGAGCAAGCACGACGTTCTGCGGTGATTTCATTGCGCTTCAGGACCATTCTTGTTGAATGTGCGGGCGGAAGTCGTATCCACTCCCGCCGCTCTTCACATCGTGCATGTACCGCTCTCCGCCGCAGGAAATCTCCAGATCCACTAAACCTTTGTCTGATCGAAATCGGAACGTTCGTTCAGGACTACGGAAGGTATTTGCTTCGACCTTCAACCAAATCAATCCTGTATTTTTGGCGCAAAGTAGATACAGGTCATTCTCAAACTTAGGGGATTATATACCTAAGTCACATTCCGCTTGAATCTCGCCTCCCGATCCGTTACAGTAGAGTCACATTAGGGAGGCGGACATGGCACAGAAGGCACCCGGCAAGTCCCACCGCAAGGGCCTGACACTCATCCAGCTCGGGGAGATGTTCCCGACCGACGCGGCCGCGCAGGCGTGGTTCGCCGAGGCACGCTGGCCGGACGGCCCCTACTGCCCGCGGTGCGGCTCCTTCAACGTCCAGAGCAACATCAAGCACCGCACCATGACCCACCGCTGCCGGGAGTGCCCGGACAAGCGGATGTTCTCGCTCAAGACGGGAACGGTCATGGAGGGCTCCAAGCTCGGCTATCGGCTCTGGGCGATCGCGGTCTACCTGGTCACGACCAACCTCAAGGGCGTGTCCTCGATGAAGCTGCACCGCGACCTGGGCGTGACGCAGAAGACGGCATGGCACCTGGCGCACCGGATCCGCAAGTCTCTGGAAATGCCCGAGGCGCCGTTCTCCGGACCGGTTGAGGTTGACGAGACCTACATCGGCGGCAAGCGCAAGAACATGCCGAAGGCGAAGCGGAAGGCGCTCAAGGGCCGCAGCGGGGCCGGAAAGGAGATCGTGGCGGGGGTGAAGGACCGGCTGACCAACATCGTGGTGGCGGCGCCTGTCAAGGCGGCGGACAAGCCGACGCTACAGGGCATGATCGGCGCGGCGGCAGTGCCCGGCGCCACCATCTACACGGACGAGGCGAAGGCGTATCAGGGCATGCCGTTCCCGCATGAGGCGGTGAACCACAGCGCCGGCGAGTACGTCCGCCAGCAGGCCCACATCAACGGAATGGAGAGCTTCTGGTCGATGCTCAAGCGGGGCTACCACGGCACCTATCACCACATGAGCCCGAAGCATCTGAACCGGTACGTGACCGAGTTCTCGGGCCGGCACAACGACCGCGAGGCCGACACCGTTGACCAGATGCGGCACATCGCCGAGGGCATGGACGGGAAGCGGTTGAGATACCGCGACTTGATCGCTTGACCTCCGCGCCCGCAAGCCCCACCCTCCGCACTCCTAGTGCGGAGGGCCGGGAGATGGATCAGCTAAAGATGGCTTCGACATGTGATGTTGAAACGCCTCCCAAAGCAGAACCAACTCGACTGCCTCGTCAGAAGAAAGACGAGCCATTTGCGGATTACTTTGAGCGCCTGAAATCTTTTGCTCAAGAAGATGAAGGACCGCCTCCGGATAATCCATATGTTCTGGATGAGCGCGTGCTTGTCGAAGGGATGTCGCAAATGCCCATAGAAGATACCGAACGGATTTTACGGGGCAGCTTTGATCGCTCACGGTGATGTCTCCTTCTCGTGAGTGGTTAGCCTACCCGGCCGGCCAGGGTCGGGTAGGCCCTCATTTTACTCGGGTTCGCGCAGGGCGCCGAACACGCCGATCACATGCTCTTCCATTAGAAAAAATCTTCCAGCGGCTCCTTCATACTCATCCCCGTAAAAGGCCCCCGAGATGCTTGAAACGCCCGTGTGGGCTTGGTGGCTAAAATTTCCCTTTCTCATGCGCACTCCGGTCCATTCGTAGTTGAATGGAGCCATGTCAGTGAAATACACGTTCAGAGTGCCAGCGACCAGATCGGCCTGAAGAAGCGCTCGCCCCTCGATGGGGGCAAAGTCGGCGACGACTGCACGCGTATGACCGGTCCATACAGCAGAGCCGCTTACGGGATTCTTGCCGGTCTTTGTTCCTTCATAATGGGTGTACAGATATCCGCCAGGGAGACAATCAGAAGTATCTAGGCAAGGCCCTGGGTCTTCTGGCGTGCGGTGAATTCCCACTTTGAACAAAGATTCTTCTTCTATCGTGGCCCAAAATCCCCATCCATCGAAATGGCTCGCGGCACTCCAATTTTCATGGAAGGCCGCAATCTGACTCATGCAAGCATCTATTGTGAGTGTCCCCCTGTCAGAACAACCTCGCCTAGCCTCTTGTTCATTCCACGGCCTATGGAGGTGATAGTACGTGAATGTGTGCTCACCAAAGGAAAGGGGGGACAACCTGGACTCACCAGATTCGGTCATTTCCGGCCGTATTTGCGCCCTTTCCTGCTCCTCCTCCAGCGCCTCGAAGAAGGTATCCACCGCTGGCTGGATGGCCGCCTTCACGGCTTCGGTGAGATCGTTCTGCGGCACGGTGACGCACGCTGAAAGCGAAAGCGCGCCGGCCAACAGAGCCGCTATCGCACCCCGTTTATGAAGTGTTCGCATTGTCTGGCCTCCATCTCTTGCTAGATAAAGGCCTGTCGAACGTTTGTTCGGTGGGCATGTCAATGGGCCTCCATCGTTATGCCGGAGGCGGGGTGGCCCTTGCCGGCCATCCCGTCTCGCATTCTACGGCACCGGCTGGTGCCGGGCCGGTGTTGTCACCCACAGGATGTGTGAGGCTACCTGCCTATTCGCCAAGCGCGGGGAGCTACCCCGTGCCGGGTCGTGAGGCTGTTTTATTCAGCAGGCGACCCGACGAAGCGGAACCTGCAGGTGACAACGAAAAGCATTGTAGCGGAGAAAGCGAGAATCGTGTAGCTATGTATCATCGCTAGAAAGGCGCGATGGGAACCATGTCGTGACAGAGGCCGCTGGGGAGTTGCGAGAGCGCATCGTGGCCCTTGAAACCAACATGGGGCATGTGGCGACAAAAGCAGACATCGCCAACCTGAAAGTGTGGGTTTTGAGCGCGCTCGTTGCTGTGGCCGGAATCGCCGTCGCAGTCACCCGATTCGTTTAGGAGGAACCCATGCCTGACGACAAACCCACCGTGCGCGTGCGCCCCTACAGCTACCAGCCCAGCAAGGCCGAGCTGGAGGAAGACGTGAGCGTCGAGGCCAGCCCGGAGGACGTGCGGGCCGCTCTCATGCGGCCTGTCAGGGTGGAGGAAGAGACCGACGCCTAGGTCGCCGAGTCACGACTCAATGTGACTTAGGTATATAATCCCCCAAACTTACGAGGGTCAATATTGAACCACCATACGGGTTTTGAGGCGTTGACGTTCGAGAAATGAGTGTTGTCATGATTCAATAGTGCAATTCCTAGCGTTGTATTGATTCGCTCCATCGCCGATCTCTTGTCCACTGACCTCACGTCGTATTTCTTCTCTACTTCCCGCATTCGCACGTTGGTATACCTGCTTAAAGGATCCTTCGTAGGTTCCACAGAACAATGTTGACTCCACGTATCCTTCAAGACTCCAGTGACGTCCTTTACGCTCTCTTCATTCCATACGTCATCCGTCAGCATAAACTGCCACTTGTTGTCGTGCGCCACATGTTTGCTGCGCTTCCGAACGACTTCGTTTGGGATCAAGGCGGCACGTAATACTCCGTAGTAGTGATCGAAAAGAATTGCTGCCAAGATATCAAAGCCTTCAAGATCACGTATGGCTGACAGTTGCCGAGAGTTGGTGCGTTTATGTAGCCGTCGTCCCTTAATTCGATAGCGCTTACCTTCGCCGTCTTTGGCATCAAAGGCCTTCTCGGAATTGTTCGCCTGTGTCCATTCGTAGGAACAACAGAATAGAAATTCAGCTAAATCTCCCGTCGGAACATTCTCCCCGCGCCCGACTCCGCGGCGTCGCAGTTGCTCGCTGATGCTAACGTACAGGCGTAGTAGTTCGGCGACGGAGAGGTCATTGAGTTCTCTGTTTGCAACATTCATTGTTCCGCCAGTGTACTCCAGCACTCAGACGCCCCAAACGTCATAGCTAATGATGTGGAAGCATATGAGGGAGAGCCACGCCCACCCAGTCAGGAACGGTCTCGGCGATCCACCATGTCTTGGTCCTATTCTGAAGGATAGCAACTTCCCGGTGCGGCCGATCAATATCGGTATTATCGTATAGCAAGGCAACATCAGCCCACGCAATCGCTGGCGGAAGATTAGTGTGCGACCTCACGAATCGCCTTCGCGCGTCAGCTTCTGGAACATTGTGACCGCCGAGCGCGACGCGGTTGCGGATACGGTCGAGCGCTTGGTCGGGCGAGCCGACAGACACGAAGTGCAGGACGATCCAGTAGCCTGCCTTTCGCGCGGCCGCCATGTGGCGGAGCATGCCGGCACCGGCGAGGGTGGTTTCCACCAGATGCGCCCGGCCCGCGCCGAGCGCAGCCTGTCGCCGAAGCAGCGCCTCACGCGCCGCGTGCGCGGGACTGTCAGACGCAATGTCTCGCGCAATAGCATCGGGGTCGATTATTTCCAGCCCTCTGAAGCCGCTCATGCGTGTCAAGGTTGACTTACCGCACCCGTTAGGGCCGGCAACGACGAAGAGCGTCGGCATAACTGCGGAAGAGTGCCGAGTCAGGCGGACTCCCGGACAGACAGCCTGAGCACCCTGTCCCCATCCCGAGTGCGCGCCACATAGGCTCCATCCACCCGAACGCCGTAAAGCGTGCCGCCAGCCTCAAGCTGGTCTGCGAGATCGGCCTTGATCTGGTCGCGCCAATCCTTCGGGAATCCCGGGATATCGGGTGGTGACGCGGTTGTTTTCCTGTACTCGCTCATCTAGTCGACCATACATTCGACACTCGCGCCCTTCAACCCAATAGCGCACCCCATAGCGCGCCAGAAAAGACGGCGGTTCGAACATCCTCAAAGGTGAAGCGCTGCCGTCCAGGCGCTGCGATCACCTACAAGCCTCACCATCCTGCCGGAGCCTCCGTTGCGACGCCAGTGCCACCCCTTCGGCGGCGTGGCTAAAATAGCATCATAGAGATGGGCAGGCTGGGAACGCCCCTCTGCCCCGGAACCAAGAACCAAGAAGGGAGCGCGGAAGCGACGCAACCGAAGCTCGGTGGCGTGCACCGGCCTGCGTCTCCCATCATGGATATGCCTGGCCGCTACGCCTAATCCGATTCAGACAAGGCCACCGAACAGATGGCAAATGTCGACAACGGTAAGTGCCGACCGCAGCGTTCACTTGCAGCTGCACAGGAGAGACGCCTCCGAGATCTTCGCAGACTCGAATCTCGTCAACACGACCCGCATCCTCGCCAAAACTAATCCTGCTTATCCGTGACGCTCCGCTGAGTAGGCTGTATGTTCTCAATATGTTCTCAACAGGGAAGTCACGGATATGGCGTTCAGGGTGGCGTCACGCGTGCGCGGGATGAGCGACGAGGGGTTTCGCCAGGCAATTCGGTACGGAGGAGCAGTGCTGCGCGGCGCTGGTCCGGCTGCGCTGGCCGGACGGCTTCGGCTGTCCCTCCTGCGGCCATCGCGGGCATTGCGTGTTGGCCGGCCGGGGGCTCTACCAGTGCAACCGCTGCAAGAAGCAGACATCGCCCACGGCAGGCACGATCTTTCATGCAACCAAGCTGCCACTGACGCTCTGGTTCGCGGCCATCCACCTGATCGTGACGGCGAAGAACGGCGTCTCGTCGGTGGAACTCGGCCGCCGGCTCGGGGTCAAGCAGCCGACGGCCTGGGCCATGAAGCACAAGATCATGGCGGTGATGGCCCGGCGCGAAGGCGAGAGGCGGCTCGGCGGGCGGGTGGAGATGGACGACGCCTATCTCGGCGGCAAGCGTTCCGGCAGGCGCGGCCGGGGTGCCGCAGGCAAGACGCCCTTCGTGGCTGCGGTCTCGACGGGGGCCGGGGGGGGGTGTCCGCGCAAGCTCAAGCTGGCTCCCGTCAGGGGCTTCGGAAGGCGCGAGACCGCGCGCGGCGCCCCACACTGGCTGGCGCCGGGATCGGAGGTCGTCACCGATGGTCTCGGCTGCTGGCGTGTGCTCGGCGAGGGTCCCTGCAGCCATCGTCCAGTCCTCACCGGCTCGGGACCCAAGGCGGCTCGCGCGCCCTCCTTCAAGTGGGTCAACACAACCCTCGACAACATCAAAAGCGCGATCACCGGGACCTACCGCAAGCTTGGCCCAGACCATGCCGAGCGCTACCTCGCCAGCTTCGCCTGGCGCTACAACCGGCGCTACCAGCTCCAAACCATGATCCCCCGCTTCGTCCATAGCGCCGCACGAACCACCCCGGTGCCCTACCGCAGCCTTATCGCAGGATGAGAATCGTAGATAAGCAGGAAACTATTTGGCAACCTGCTGAACCATGCCATGTGCTGCAGACTTAGAATTTGTAACACTAAGGCGATTGACGAATTTTGGTCGCTACTTGATCAAAACAATTGGTAAACCCCTCAACGAATGACGGGTGCGAATCAACGGGAAAATCGTACCCGGCTGCAAGGGACTCTAGGAGTGCAATCAACTCGGTACGAACGTTAGCCTGCTTAGGAACTACGTGTGCTACGATCATTGGACATATTAACTCTAAGGCCGCAACCTGACCTTCAACATTCAATAAGCGTTTCTCAAGCTCCATTGGCGGTGCCTTCCTCCGTGCTGGCGCTCCTGACATGAGCACCCGAACGTATATTACACGAAGAGCAAAGAGCCTGCAAGTTACCAATATCGTCGCTCCCCCCGCGTGATTTTGGAATAATATGATCGAGGTGCACGGCGCTAACGGGTAAGCAATACAAGTAGCATCCACAACCCTTACCATTGTCGTCGCTGATAGGGTCTCCGCAGAGGCCGTGCTGTTTTTCTACTATCGGAAGAAGCGAATAGCCGTTTCTAATGGCAGTCCGCCACTTACGAGACCTGTACTTTACGATCTCTTCGCATCTATCCGAATAAGCAGACTGCTCCTCCCCCTGATACATGCCAACGGTTGTAGCACAAGAAATTTTCTCTTCCAAAGTTAAGCTTTCCCACTGAACTATAGATCTCACTTTATCCCTTTGAATTTGTAATCTTGCCGCATGCACAAAGTCTTTGGCTTTCAACATTGCCTGTCGAGTAAGAATTTCCGCTTTTGAGGCACGTTCATTTGCTTCGACCTCTCGTTTCTTGGAAGCTGCCACTTGTATCTCGGATTGTTCTCTTATCCTCAACGCCTCATTCATTAGCAAGTTTCCGTTCTTCTGACCCAAATGCCATGCCCAAAACCACCCAATGATCCATCCCAATAGACCCATACCTATTAGCGAAAACAATGCCAACGAAAATATGTCTCCAGAAAATCCAGCAAAAAACTCCATGAGCAAAAACCCAAGCACCAAGAACGATATCGAAATACCAAGTGTCTTTCTAGCGAACTGCTCTACTGAATCCTTCATCTTCTTCACAGCGCACATGCCTTAATTGGGAATTTCCTGCAACCTCCGCTGAATGGCATTCGCCACCCGCTCCGCAGCCTCACTCAAGGTCATGCCATCAAATCGAGCATAGCGGTTGGTGGTGGTCACGCGCCGCTTGCCGACTAGGAGGCCGGCCAAGTGCAGGTTCTCGCCGTTCATGATGGCATGGGAGGCGTGGCTGTGTCTCATGTATGGGTGCCCCCGTGGGTGCAAGAGATTTGTGAACTTCTTGGGCGTGTGATCGGGTGCGGTCAGGAAGTAGGTGTCTGGCGCCGAGATTGATCCACATCACCGCTTTCAGCCGATCGCCCGAACAAGAATTCAGACCATTGTTCCATGAGCGCCCGGCGACGGTCGAAGAGATCGGTTCGCCGATAGGCGGCCTCCACCCGATCCGAGTTCACATGCGCCAGGGCGAGCTCGCAGACCTCGCGAGGCGCATCCGTGCATTCCGCCGCCCAGTCCCGAAAGGACGACCGAAACCCGTGCGGCACCGCGTCGATCTTGAGCGCCTGCAGGAGCTTGGAGAGCGTGCCGTTGTGGATCGCGCGGGCGCGCTGCGACGGAAAGACCAGGCCCGACCCATCCCGCAATGCCCGCGCCTCCTCCAGAATCTCCAGCGCGCGTGCGGACAGCGGAACCCGGTGCTCGCGTTCCGCCTTCATCCGCCTCGCCGGTATCGTCCAGGTCGCCGTTTCGAGATCGACCTCGTCCCACGCCGCAAACCGGACCTCGCCGGACCGGCAAGCCGTCAACACCAGAAATTCGAAAGCGAGCACAGCAGGCCGGTACGCATCCGACGCCCTCACTCTAGCGAGCGTGGCGCCGACCTCGCCGAACGGCAGGGCGCGCTGGTGACGTCGCGCACTGCCGTTCTTCGGCAGCGCAGCGGCAATGGCGTCCCCGGCGGGATTGTCGTCCCTGTGGCCCTGGGCGACGGCCCACTTCATCACAGCCCCGATACGCTGGCGCACCCGCCGCATCGTTTCGGTCTTCGTGTGCCAGTGCGGGACGAGCACCGCCATCACGTCGGCGGTGGTGATCTCGTCGACGCCCTTGCGACCGAGCCGCGGCATGGCATAGTCTCTGAGGCTCGCACGCCACTGCATTTCGCTCTTGCCGCCGTCCTTCCAGCCGTCGCGGTGGATTGCGATCACAGCCTCGGCCGCCTGGGCAAAGGTCGGCGTGTCCGTCCTGCGCCTCAGCGTGATTGGGTCGCCGCCCGACCTTGAGATCTTGCGGTACTCGAAGGCCGTCTGCCGGGCCTCGGCCAGAGTGACATAGGGGAAGCCTCCGAGCCCGACGTCACGGCGGTTTCCGTTGACGGTTCCGCGCCATATCCATTGCTTGGAGATCGACCCGCGTTTGCGCGACTCGTAGACTCTGAGCCTGAGCCCGTGCTGATCGCCGTAGACGCCGGGCCGTTTCACGCACTGGACGAAGGCAGCGCTGAGGCGTCCCCGTTTGGCGGGGGCTTGGGAGGCGACCTGCTCCTGGAATTCCATTGCCATTCCACCCACATTGCGTCCCACGATTCGACTGATAATGGGTGAGAACGGCTTGGAACGCAAGGTCCAACTAATCTATATAAATTCGTGTGTTACAAAGCATTATAGGAAGCTAAAGGAATAGTCAGGAACGCATAGCAACGGACGCTCGCTCCGCTCGCTTGGCTACGCGCCATTCGGCGCGCGGCGCAGTCGCGCCGTCCGGCCTCCGGCCGACTCCCTACGTGTTCTGGTTTCCGCCTCGCTTGTCACGCGTCGTCGAAGTGTGCTGGCTTCTCCTTGCCGAGGCGGGTCCAGTATTCGGCCGGGATCAGCTCGGGCTTCTTGTAGAAGTGCCAGCGGCAGGGCTTCGCGTGATCGGGGTCGAAGTCGGTGACCCAGAGCGGCGCGCCGCCCCATTCGATGGGCAGAATCTCGTTGAGTGCGCAGTGGACGCAGTAATAGGGCACGTCCTTGCGGCCCCAGCTCCACCAGTGCGCCTCCTGGGTCGAGCCGAAGTTGTAGGGCGGGCCGAGGCGGGAGGGGGTCTTGTCCATGGGGTCGCCGCGCC
>MKWU01004936.1_pt1 | contig 15128 bp, 20 predicted proteins | sample 809101 | NCBI WGS metagenome assembly MKWU01 (sample SAMN05860141, study PRJNA318959) | sponge metagenome | host: Aplysina aerophoba | place: Slovenia: Piran, Adriatic Sea, Gulf of Piran | collected 2013-05-07 | reverse complement strand
CGATGCTCCGCCCCTGTCCCTAGCAGACAGGAAGCGTTCAAAATCAATCGGAACGGTGTTCAAAATCAACCGGAATGGGTGTTCAAAATCAATCGGAACGACTGTTCAAATTCAATCGGAATCTGCAGTCGGGGAGAAGACGTTCCCGGACTCCTGCTGGCAGCACTTCGGGATCGACCTCGGACGCTGCGAGCAATACCGCCGCGCCAGGCTAGGCGATTCAGTGCTAATTGCCACTCTCAGCCCAGTGAGTCAATTCGCTCGGACAGACTCCGTACAACTCCGGAAATACTGATCTTCCATGCAGAGTTCGTACTCGTCCTCGGCTTCCTGCAAGCAGTCGCTATGGTTGTCGTAGGCCTCGAGAATGGCAGTACGGGCGGTCATGGCTGAATCCTCGCTGCATTCCGCAGGTATTCCTGCTTCGCGGCTTCCTTGACGGGCGCAAGGACGGGCTGCGGGGGGGCGATGGTTGCAGGTATGCCGGTGTCCGGAAACTGCGTGTAATCGAGATCAGCAATCCACTGTTTCATCTTGGGCTGAATCAGTTCTAGATACTCTCGCCGTGACATGCCCTCTGCGGCGGGCGTCTCCAGAATGATCCGGTGCTTGGCCTCGTGGTACATGCGGAGCGGATCGGTAAGCTCAATCCGACCCTGGTCAACCGTGACACGAACCGAGACATCGCCAGTCAGCTCGTTGGTTAAACGGTAGTATTCCTGCGGGTCGAGGGTTTTGTCCAAGAATACGTGTCGGTGCTTGTTGCGCATTTCTCGCCGCGCCTGCGACAAGGCCCCTACGAATTTCGTACTGGAGATCAGACCCTCGTCGAAGTCCTCCGCACCGCGAAACCTGAGGAACTCGGCGATTCGGCTGTTCCCGTACCGGTAGGCGATCAAAAGAGGCGTTGCCGGCACCCGATCCTTTACCTTCTCGTTCACCGCGTCGATCTCGGCCCCGTGATTTGCCAGAATCTCAGCGACTGCCATGTTGCCGCTGTAGGCCGCGTAGTGCAGCGCCGTGTATCCGTGATCGTCAACCACGGTAGTATCCGCACCGTACTGGATGATCAGCGGTTTCACAATGTCAATTGCGTCGGCGGTCTTGTCCTTGGCCGCACGGCCAAGAATCGTCAGGCCGCTTCGCTCGTCGATCGCGTCGATATCCTCAACGGTGGATATCAGGTCAAGCACGCCGTTGTAGTTTCCGCGTACCAGTTCGTCGTGCAGCGCGTGGAGCCCGTGTTGGGCCGTCACGTCGTCGCTGTCTTCTGTTTCTTGTGACAGGCCGACCCATCCGGCGATGGAAGCCAGCGTGACGGTAAGTAGCGGCACAAGGACCGCTTTGGTGGTGATTGCTCGTTTCATTTTCCTCCCCGCCTCATCCAACGCCCCTACCACACCGTGATTAGTAACCACGGTAGGCAGGAAGAAACATCCACGTATCGCCCGTGCGGGAATCGACTAGAAGGGGCAACTGGCCGCCAACGTTCGTCCGCAGTTCATACCGCCCGTCCGGGCAGACCGCACCTCCGTTCAGATAGGAGCCGATCCAGAAGCAACCAGCCCCCACCGTACAACACAGCGCTGCTTTCAGGAATCTCACGTGTTAGGCTGCCTCCGACACATCGTCTCTGCACTCCCCTGTTGTGGGATCCGGCGGCCACTGGCCGATGCGATTGCGCTCCTGCACAAGGTCGTAGTGGGCTTGCATGCTGTTCCACATATCCGCCTTGCCCCACCCGACCGCTTCCAGCTTCAGGGCAAGCGCGGTCGAGATGCTGGCTCGTCCATTCAGTACACGGGACAGGGCCGGTTGAGAGATGCCCAGCTGGGCGGCGGCCGCGATGACGGTCATGCGGGTTCCGCCCGAGTCCTCCATCCAGTCGCTGATGTAGCCGCCAGGATGGGGCGGGTTGCGCCGCAGCCAAGCGTCGTACCTCACATTGCCGTCGCTCTCGCTCATGTTGTCCTCCTAGTGGTAGTCCGTCAGGTCCACGTCAAACACGTGCCCGTCCTCGAGACGGAAGACAATGCGCCAATTGCCAGACACACGCACAGACCAGAGACCCTTACGGTCGCCCTTGAGTGGGTGTAGCCGGAAGGTCGCCGCCGAGAGCACCTCAAGAGCGTCGTCACGGTCGAGGGCAGCAAGGATACGCCCGATGCGTGCCATGTGAGCTGGGTGCAGCCGTCGTGCATCACCTCGGTCGAAGAACTGCTTGATGCCACCGTGCCGGACATTCCGAATCGCCACTAAGCATATCATATCGTATTACGCATAGAAACTGAAATACCTCCGCTTGGCAAGGGCAGGGCTTCGCCGTAGACGGCTTGGGCGGCTCCAGAACACAGCCTCCGGACCGAAAACCCGTCTAGGGGCTCCCACGGAACGAGATCCCGCCCGTGCTTGCGATGGGGCTGCGAGCTATCCTATGACCGCGGCGGCCCTGCTGGAGAGCAACCGCCGAGGGATACGTGGGTGATGGTGACCGATGATCGCCCGCCATGCTCTAGGAGCGGTGGTCGGTTGAGAAACAACTGACCACCCCGGTCTTGGGTGCGGCAACGCCACCAGAACGCCCCACCGAGGCGACGGAAACGGCCCTCTCTCGCGTTCCTAGACGATCCGTGCGGGTTGGGGATCGAGAAGGGCACCGCGCCCTAGACCCAGGCCTGGTAGCCGGGCGAAAAGGCCCTGCCTGCCAACATGCTGACCGGCAAGGCCTACCGCGGGGCAATTCCGTGTCAGGGGTGTGCTGCGCCTTTCTCCCTGGAATTCTCAGAAGAACTCCCGCCACTGTTCTTGCTTCGCAGCAATCGCCGTGCCTCGATCCCACAGAGTATGACGCCAGGAGAAACTGCCACCCACCACACATGGCTCCCCAACACAGCAGCCAAGGCAGTAGCCACAACGGTGGAAGCAATGAGAGCGCCAGCACAGAACTTAGCAAATTCTTGCATGGTCGAAGAGGGAACGCGAGTCATTCAGCAAACCACATTTCGAGTGTTCATAGTCGGCAACTTATTCGGCAACCTTGCGTCGATCATCTTAGACCAGCCGGTCGCCGTCGTATCTGGAAGCCATCCCTCCAGCTTACGGCCAGCCCATTTCCCGCAGTTTGCGCGTCACGGCCAGCGGTCAGGGCGCAGCAATCGCCTGATCAGAGCTATTGGTTGTCTTGTCGGGATTGGAATTCCAAGATCGCCTTAAGCTGCGATTCGAATTCCCCGGAAGCCAGTTTCTGCTCAAGTAACGCTCTGGTTTGGTGATACCACTGCTCAGCGCTCACGCCTTCCGGTCGCGGCCGCAGGTATATTTCATCCGCCGCCTTGAGCAGTGCCTCCATGCCCGGCGCGGCAACCCAGGACCGCCCCTCTTCCAACAGCGCCTCCATGACGCCCTTCCTGAGCCATTCCTCTTGGCTGTAATGTTCCGGCTTGGGCAGTTCGAGGAGCGCATCGACCCTGTTTCTCATTCTTCCGGCATACTCCAGCATCTCCAGCTCGTCGCCTCTCGGAGCAACTGCGCCGAATGATTCAAGGTACCGTGCGACTCGAAAGTGGCCTTGAATATAGGCAGAATGCACCGGCGGGACAGCACCGTTCTCGGTCGCGTTCACGTCGGCTCCATGCCGTATGAGCAGATCAACCACGCCGAGGTTGCCGGCCATGGCCGCCATATGCAGGGCCGTGGATCCATCACCGCTGTGGCTGTTCGGGTCTGCGCCTAGGCGCAACAGCTCATAGACCACGTCGTATGCATCCGCGGATGCATCGCGGGCCGCAATGACAATCGGCAGCTTGCCGCCGACGCCCGGCTCGTTGGGATCAACCCCCAACCGCAGGATCTCGATTGCCTGCGTGTACTGCCGCCGCTCGAGGGCTTCGTGCAACGACACGCTCCCGTCGGGTGCCTGCCCGAGCAGCCGGAGGCCGATCCAGAAAGCCAGCACAGCCAGCCAGAGGAGCAGGAGCACGGCTCGGGGTTGCTTCACGCGGTGGCGCCCGTTGCTGTCCTTTTGGATCGCTCCGAAGTCGTGGCCTGCCCAGTTCATAGCTAGTCGTAACTCCTGCCTACCAGTCGTAGTCTCCCCACATCCAATGGCAGCTCTCGTTGCGTATCTCCTCCTCGTCGCGCGCAACCTGATGACAGTCGTAGCGTTCGGTTCTGCACTCAGCTTTCTGGTTTGCCAACGTTCGGGGAATAAGCCATTCGCTGATAAAGCAGTCGATCCCCTTAACTAGGTCTCCGGTCGCACTCCCGATTGTGTCTAGGTTATAGCAAACGTTATGACGCACGGAAGCGAGATCGTCCGCCGCGAACCCTTGGCGACGGGGCTGTCCGCCACCGATCGGGACCGCGTCCGCCGGGCCCTCGCGGCCGCCCTGGCGCCCAACACCCGGCGCGCCTACCTGGGCCACTGGGACGCCTTCCGGGCCCGGGGACGGCTTCAGCGGCCACAGCCCGCGCGTCGGCATGGCCCAGGACCTCGCGGCCGCCGGATCTGCCCTGCCCGAGTTGATGCAGGCCGGCCGTCGAGGCCCAAGGCTACGGCCAGCGGGTCGGACCCGGTGCCCGAACCTTCTCATTGTGTATCATGATACACAATGAGAAGTAGGTTGTGGAGCGCAACAGCGGCAGGCTTATCCGGATGCTCCTGCAGGACGCCTAGGTGCATGTCGCCACCAAGGGCAGCCACTGGCAGTTCACGCACCGCACCAAGCCGGGGCGCGTAACCGTGCCACACCCGAACAAGGACATCCCGCGCGGAACGGTGGTGTCGATCTACCGGCAGGCGGGCTGGAACGCGTAAGGAGGACGGACCGATGCGCTACGTATCCTTCATCCACCGGGACGACGCCGGCTACGGCGTCAGCTTCCCCGACTTCCCGGGCTGCGTCTCGGTCGGCGACACGGTTGACGACGCCGTCAGACTGGGCAGCGAGGCCCTCGCGTTCCACGTCGAGGGACTCCTCGACGACGGCGAGCCGATTCCGCCGCCCCGCTCTCTCGACGCCATCAAGGCCGACCCCGACCTTGCCGAGTGGCGGCGCGGCGCCGACTTCGTGCTGGTCCCGCTCCTCCTGGACCGCGGATCCTCGCGGCGGGTCAACATCTCCCTTGACTGCGGCCTGCTCGAGGCCATAGACGACGAGGCGAGGCAGCGGCGGGTGACCCGGGCGGCGTTCCCGGCGGCCCCCGCCCGCCCCCGAGACCAGGGCACCCTGCCGGAGGGGGCGGGGCAGGGGGGGATGACCCGGTCGGCGTTCCGGGCGACCGCGGCCCGCCACGAGATCGAGGGCACCTGACCGGAGGCGACGGCGAAGGCAGGCACGCCGCAGAGCAAGAGCGGGATCCGGGGTAGCTGTTCGAGTGAGCCAGTGAAGGACCGTGTACTGGTGATGTTGGTGCGCCCGGAGGAAACTGAGGCGAGATACTGTATGCCGGTTCTCAAGGGAGGACGGACATCGCACGAAGAACGATGCAGGAGGTGTGGCATCCGTATGAGGCGGTGATCGGCGACGCCCGCCTGAAGTCCAAGTTGCAGGCCTCGTGTTCTTTTTGGGCGCAGCATGCCTGACCTCTAGCCGAAGAGTGAATGCCACCAACGGTGTGCTTTCGCTGGGGCGCCATCCGGAGCCCCAGCGGTGGTCCGGTTTGTTTAGACAGCTGGTCGGTGAATTTACGGTGGACTCCGCTACTACGGCCAGGCCGTGTGCTCGGGAAGCGAAGCCGGTCCGGGAGCCGGGTATGATGGGTGCGAATCGGAATGTGAGTACTACTAGCAGTGGAGCAATCCCGTCCAACCTATTCCTCGCAGCTGCCGCCGCCCGCGTCTCCGCGCCGTGTGGCCGGAATGATGCTGGGGACCTTGGGTACGTTGGTTCTGGCTGCAGCATTCGGGATTTCCGGGCCGCACCCGTTGCATTATGCGGCACGGCTCGGAAGCCCGACCTTGGTCCGTGCGCTAGCGGGAATCTACGACGCAGATGCCACCACCAGGTCCGGTTCCACGGCCCTGCACTTCGCGGCGCGCGAGGGTCACGCGGAAGTGGCCCGCGTTCTGGTCGATGCGGGGGCCGACCTCGATGGCAAGGGGAGAGGGGGCCAATCCGCCCTGTATTGGGCGGCGAGGGGCGGCCACGTGGACGTCGTCCGCGTTCTGGTCGAAGCGGGTGCCGATGTCGATGCGGAGACCCAATATGGGTCGACCCCCCTGAGAGCCGCCCACTCCCGGAATCACCGCGAAGTAGTCGAACTCCTGGTACAGGCAGGAGCCCGCCAGTGATCCGCAATACGGACGGCCCGGTGAGGTCGAGCGGCGGACCCTGGAGCGCGGTGTCCGCTACGGAGAGTCGCTGAAACACGACAGTTCGGGGGCCTGTGGAGAGCCGTGCGGCCACAGCGTGTCGACCGCGACCCGTCCGAGCCTAGAGCCTTGGTTCGTGCGCGGATCTGTCGTATTTCACGGGCGCGATGCCCGAGTACGGAGTCTGGACGATCTCCGGACTCTTCCCACCCATGGTCGCCGCTGGCGCTGCGGTCCGAGCCGTGTGGGCGACGAGGCTGTAGCACACAAGGTCTACGTTTGGCCGAGGGTCGAGGAGATCGGAAAGGCATAGAATGGAAGGCGCCTGATCGCTCACGCCTGTGCGATGAATCCGTGTATGCCGCCGCAGCTGACCTCGGTCGCGATCACTGGAGGTGGAGCGACTGAAACACTGGCCGTCCGGGAACTCGCACTCCGGTCAATCACCGCCCTGGCGACGCCCACCCTCGCTCGCCGCCCGCGCCCCTTCAGACCTGCGGGTACTCTTGTCCGGCTCATGGGTGTTTGTTCCCTCCTGGGACTGGCCCTGACAGCGGTTCCGGGCATCGCGCAAATATCCGACGGCGCACTCGAAAACTGGGGCTCAGTCCTCACAACCGAAGCGGGTCTGGTAGTCGTTCCGCTGCATGTGTACAAGAACCGGAAGTCCGTGGGCGGGCTCGACGAGCCAGCGTTCGAACTGGTCGAGGACGGGGTGGTGCAGGACATCGCGTTTGTGGACGGCCCTGGCCGACGCGAAGATCCGGCCAATGAACGGGTCGTACCGATTGAGATTATCGTGCTCCTCGACGTCGAGCGCACGGTGAGGGTTGACTTGCTCGACACGCGAAAGATTCGGGACAGATTCTTCGAAGGGATCAGCGACAATGTCACGATTTCGGTCTATGGGTTCGCGGACAAGCTCCACCGCTCTATCGGACCGACACGAGACATCGCCAAGGTCCAGCTTGCGATTGAGATGCTGTACTCTTCCGGGGATGGCCGCATCCCCGTTGTCAACGCGGTCGTGTCAGTCGCACGGGACGCGGCGCACCGAACCAGAAACGCATCCCGACAGCTCGTCGTGTTCTCGGACGACATCAACTTCTGGACCCTTGGCGAGGCAGTACACTCGGCACTGGATTTCGAGATCCCCGTCTATGCCATCGATCTAGGCCTTCAACTACCAGCCCCCATGCCAGGGCAGACTAGGACATCAACTATTCAGTTCTTGGGCACACCTGTATTGCTAGGTCGTCCTAGACTTGCCTCCAAAGGAGCACAGCATGAGCAACTTGACAACCGGAATCAGAAGCAAGGATCGGTGCCCCTTCACAAGTGCTGCCCCTTGGGCATGGAAATGAGCCGAGAAGAAAAGCTGATAGGAATCGACGCTTTGAAGCAGGCCAGCAGTCATCGCCCCGACTGGAAACACCACCAGAGCATGATGGCGCGCGCCTACCTGAAGTCCGTTGCCAAAGTGGCACAAAACGAGTACTTCGTAGGCTACTATCCGAGCCGGGAGGGCGACGAACCCGTCGCCCGTCAGGTCGAGGTCCGCTTGAAGTCCAAGCGCATCGGCCAGCTTTTCGGCGGCAGGCGCGTCATCGTCTATTGACCCCTCGCCGCCTTGCGTTCACCCGGCGGTGCTCGACCGCGGACTCAGTTGACGCACGGGTATGGAGTTGATTCCGGGACGCTCACAGTGCCCCATCCGGCATGACCCACAGGGCTTGTCGAGGCTACCGGTCAACTCCTTCAAGTCCAGTGCGTGCGCCAGAGATTGCTGCACCAGGGTCTGCTTCGCTGACCCGGTTTCGGCCAGGTGAACCCTTCGCGCCCAGGCAACAGCCGTCAGATCGCCGGGCAGGCGGAACGGGCCCGCGGTCCATGGATGGCCGAGCAGTCTCCTGGTTCGCCCTCCCGGAGTGCATGGTCGGAGTACCTGCACTGGGACCACCCCGGATCCAACGCACATGCCGACCGCGAGGAAACCTCGGTAGCGCGTGCGCGCACGGTCAGCGCTTGTGTGGTCGGCGAGCCGTGCCTGGCTAGAGAGATGGCTTCTGATCGGCGGTCGAAGGGGAGTCCGGAACGCCTTGGCCGCTTCCCTCCAGTTCCCTGGGTTTGTTCTCCGGCGGCCGACTATCCGTGTCAAACGCTTGGGTGAGGGCCACCTCGGCGACTCCAATCAGGCCCTGAGTCTGCAATCGAGGACTGACAGCTGTCCTGACGATCCCCTCCAGGCGGCCAAGGTCGAGCCCTGGTGACGCGGAGAGTTGACGAATTGCGTCACGGATGTCTGTCCTGGGCAGGATTGGGGGCACAAGGCGGAAGCGAAAGGATTGGCGTCGTATGCCACTTGCGACTCGCGCGTACACAGAACGGCCTGCATCCACTTCGATGCTCAGAACATTGTCGGGTTGCCTCTCGGGTTCTTTCGCAGCGTTGAATTCCTGCACAGCGAGTTCGAGTGTAAGGATGGATTCCTCGAATTGCTCCGTGAGCGCCAGAACGCGTGCGATTCCCAACCGCAGAGCGGGGCGAACATGTGCGTTGACGCGCCCCGTCGCCGCACTGGCGAGATGGATGGCCTCGACCGCGGCGCGGACATCCTCGTCTCTCCGCCCGCCGTCCTCCTCGGACAGGTTCCAGTAGGCAGAGGCCAGACTGAGGGCAGCCAGGGCCAGATGGAGATCGTCGGTCAGCTTCGAAAGTCCGAGGCGAGCGGCTTCCAGGTCACCCTGCGCGATCGTTTCACTGGCATGTTGCAGGTCGATGATGGCGAGCAGGGGCTGACGGACCCTGTCCTCCAGTCCCGCCGCAATTCCGCGTGCCTCTTCCAATTTCCCCATCTGGATCTTCATGGTCGCCCAGTTGAATCGGAGACTCTCCTTGCGAGGCCCGTCAGGAGTCGATTCCAAGCGCTTCTCGAGTTCCGCCGCAGAAATGCGCGGATCATCGCGCGCAATGGGAGCCTTTCGCCGAAGGCTCGATTCCACCGCCGCCAGGACCTTGCCTGCGTCCGGCTGTGCGCGCTGGGCGGCCAAGAGGCTCTCGAGGACCGGGACTTGCCGTGGATCGTTCGACTGCGCCCAGGACGCAAGCTGCTTCGTCATCCCGAATGCAATGGCATTGTCATGTCCCACGGGGGCGTTGCCGGCAACCATCTCGCTCGCGGCTGTGATGAATTGAGTCGCCAGCTCGCCTGGAACGCCGGGCCTGGTCGCCGAATAGTCGAAAATCTCTTTCCTGGGAATCCCAGGAATGGGCAGTCCACCGACCGCGCCCGCATGGTCCTGCCCCTGTGGGCCAAAGACGTAGTTGCCAAGAGTAAAGAGATCTGCAACCGATCCCGAGGATTTGACGTCCCGCAGGATCTGCTGGTACACAGCGTCAGTCTCGGACGGCAGGTCCCGCCTCAACTGGATGAGCACGGCAACGAACGATTGCTGCTCCCGCAAGTCGGAAAAGCCCTCGGTGGCACCCTGCGCGAAGCCGACAGCCGCCTCAGGGTTTGTCGGCCAGGTCAACATCATGGCCCGACTGCTTGCTTGAGGCTCCAGCTCTGAGGAATCTCCTCTGACAGTCGGGAGTCGGAATCCCAGCTCGGGACGACACCTCAGCGACTCCGAGGCAAGCAGCACCAAGGGCCTGATCGAGGACTCCCGGTCCAAGTCGAAATCGATGCCATCGGCAACCGAGTAGGCCCTCTCGAAGATCCGGTTGCCAAGCTCCCGGTCATGCTGGCACGCTGCGGTTCCGAGTCCTGACAGGGCACCAACTACGCTCGGGCTCCACGGCATGCCCTGGATCCGCGCCGAAAGCTGATCAACCCAATCGATCGCCCGTGCCTGGTCGTCGCTGTACTGACTGTCAGTGCGCTCCGACGGATCCTCCGCCCCTTTCAGTTGCACGCCGACCGCGAGGAAGAAGATGCTGATAAAGGCAATGAAACGTGTCATGGTGATTGACCTCCCTGGTTGTCTTCCTCGTTGCTGCATCCCCTGGTTTTCATTAGTGCGCTGTAGGCATGTTCGGAGTCTCCTGTCGGCCCGTCACGAGCCACGCATACTTGCTGACGCTATCCCAGCGTGAACCGTGGAGACCGAACCCACCGTCAACGCAACGGCCACAGATTGCATTACCGCCAGAGAACTGAAGACCTTGTTGGTGCAGTCCAACTTGCCGTGCTGGATCCGAATGATCGGCTTCCAGGACGGGTGGCTGGCCACGCTCGCCTGAACTCGAAGCTCACTCGGCACAACGCACCGAGCGCCTCCTGAGCCCGTGGCCACGGACCGAGGCCGCAACACTCGGCCGGCACTTGGGGTTCCGTTCCCGCACTGCGCGACACGGCCCTATAGCGTCGATTTGCCGGCCCGGAGACAGTGAGCCTTTGGGAGCCCCTCGCAACGCCGGGAATGAAGGGCCAGCCCGAAACCGTTTGGCTAATTCGGCATTGCTTGATCGCCGGCTGCGGCCACGGCCTGTTGGCTTAGGCCGGTCCGTGGTTTCCCAACCCTCTTGCCCTGCCCGCCGTGGACCGCAAGAGCTAATTCGGAGAGGTAACCTTCAGCGACTGCCGCCAAGCCCAGAGCCCGCAATCGCGGATCAACGGCTCTCGCCACAATCCCTTCCAAGCGGTCGAGGTCAGGCTCTGGTGACGTCGAAAGTTGGCGGACAACATCACCGAAAGTGGTTCTCGAGGTTGGTGACGGCAGAAGCGGGAAGGACCGGACCCCGTGACCTCGAGTGACATTCGCGACTACATCGCCATCCTCAGACACACTCACGGAAACGGCGCCAGCAGCACGCTTCTCGGACTCTCGATCTGCATTGAACTCCTGCACTGCGAGTTCGAGCGTCAGAGTGGATTCCTCGAATCGCTCCGTGAGCACCAAAGCTCGTGCGATTCCCAATCGTAGATTTGGACGAATATGTTCAGGGGCCCGTGTTGCGGCGGCACTTGCGAGTTGGATAGCCTCAGCCGCAGCGCTGACGTGCTCGTCATTTCGCTCCGGAGCATTTCCAGCCAAGTTCCAGTACGCAGAGGCCAGTCCGAGGGCTGCCAGAACCACGTGCACATCGTTGCTCAACGTCACAAGACCGAGACGGGCTGCTTCCAGTTCACCCCGCGCGATCGCCGCATTGGTACGTTTCAGCTCGATAATGTCGAGCAGGGGCTGACGGATCTCGTCCTCCAGATCCCCCACCAGCTCACGCACGCCCTCCAGTTCCCCTCGTGGGATCCGGTTGGCCGCCTCATTGAATCGGATCCTGGCTCTAGTCGGCTCATCGGGTGCCGATGCCAACACTTCCTCGACCCGCCTACGGTTCTGGGGGACAACCCCGCGGAGAAGCGCTTCAATCGGTGGCGGGCTCTTGCCTTGGGCCAGTTGCTTACGCTGTGTGGCCAGAAGGCTCGCAAGGTTCGCTGATTGCTGAGGGGCGTTCGACTGCGCCCAGTCCGCGAGCTGCTTCGTCAACCCGAATGCAATGGTGGCTTCGGGTCCAGATGCGGCCTTGCGGAACAGCACCTCGCTCGCGGAGGCGATGTAGAGGTTTGCGAGTCCGCTGGGGATCCCGGGCCTAGTCTTGGAAAAGCTGTATATCTTCCCTTGGGGCAATTTGATAGCCGAGATTACATTTGAGCGGCGCCCTAGTGCCTCCGCATCTGGGCCGAAGACATAGTTGCCGAGAGCGAAAAGATCTGCAATTGATCCCGATGATGCGACTTCCAGGAGGGCATGTTGAAACGCAGTGTCAGCTTCGGATGCCACTTGCTGCCTCAGTCGCGTAAGTCCCCAAACGAACCTGTGCTGGCCATCGTCCCGCAGGCCAGAAAAATTTTCCGCAGCACTCCGAAAGAGACCGGCAGCCGCCTGAGGGTCTGAGCGTACATTGGCCCGGGCGGCATGAAGGCTTGCTTGAGGCTCCAGTTCTGACGAGTCTCCGCGGTCGGTCGGTGATCTGAATCCAAATCCGGGATGACACCGCGTTGCTCCGGACGCAAGACTCGACAAGACACCAATCGACAATTCCTCGCTCAGGTCGAAATCAATGCCAGCGGCAACCGAATAGGCCTTCTCGAAGACTCGCATGCCAAGGTCCTGGTCATGCCGGCACGCTACAGTTCCCAGCCCCGACAGGGCACTCACAACTCCCGGGGTCCATTCCATGCCCCGGAGGCGCTCCGAGATCTGATCAACCCGAGCGATCGCCTGCGCCCGATCTCCTCTGGATTCGCCGTCTGGGCGCTCCGCGGGTTGCTCTTGCCCATTCAGGTGAAGACCTCCGGCGAACATGATCGCCGCCAGCGCAATTGAACTGGAACACAGGTTAGGCATTCGGAGTCACGTCACGCAGTGCTACGTAGACGGCGTCGGATGACGGCTGCTGGAACCGAATTTCCATGAAGGACCAATATCCCCGCGGCGACCGTGCGTCGAGCTTGCTCAGTGTAACCGAACACTCGAACCGGGAACTCCCGGACAAGGCGAACCCGGGGCATTACACCCGCGTCACGGTCAGGAACGCCGAGCAGTCACTGGCTCCCGGGCTACGCCCGTCGCGCTGAGATGGGTCGAATGGCACCGTGCTTCCGGCCTCTCGTCGCGGCCCAGCTGGTGCTGCCGGCGCCGGCCCAGGACCCCTGCCTGGCCCTCGAGGACGTCGCGAACTCCACCCTCTCGCCCCCCACCTCCACTACGTGTGTGGCGATCCTACGCTTCTTGCCGGGACACCCGTACCAGGTAGCAGCTGCTCGACACCTGCCAGTCCTCGACTTGCATCGACAAGCTGTCGAGCAGGCGCCCAATTGTCGACTTGTCACGGTACGGCTGTGATTCCGGCGCCGCTTCGATGAAGGCGTCGGGGTCCCCGGACTGAGCGAGCACTCTCCGTAGAGCGAGGGCCATTGCGCGTTCCTGTTTCGTCGATCGAAGGCCCGTGCTGATGCACAAGAGGGCGGCCTTCAACGCGCTGATCTTGGCCGACTCCGCCACTCGTGCCAGCAGCGCACCGAACCCGAGGCGATGAAGCACCAATGCCGACCGCACGCGCAACGTGTCATCCCCCAGGAGTCCGAGCGCGGTCAAGAACCGCTTCTGCGCGGCACTGAATCTGTAAAACGCGACGAAGACGGTACCAGTCCCCGAGACGATCCGGTTCGCTTCGCGCATGACGGCGTCGATCTCCCGCAGATCGGCCACGAAGTCGACGACGCCGGTCGCCAAGATGACCGTCTCATAGGCACCATCGAGAAACGGCATCTCGCTCACATTCGCGCGAACAAGGGTCAGGCCTCTTCGCAACCTAGCGTTTTCGATCATCTTGGCGCTCAGATCGACGCCGTCGCATCGCAGCCCCTGACGCCGCAGCTCCTCAACAATCAGCCCCTGCCCGGCGCCGACGCCCAAGGCAGGTTGGCGAATGTCGCCGAGGAGCAGGCGCACGCTCGACAGGTTCAGGTAGCCATTTTCGACGCGGCGATGATGTGGTGCCAGCGTGTCCCAATACTTGCACGCGCTGCGCACGACAGGCTCTCCGTCTCCCTCGGTCACGGTCCATCGCGTCCTTGATTGCCCGTCATCGTCACGCTCCATCCCGACACCGCTCTGCCGCCCTTTCAGTCAACTGTCATGCTTTGCTGGCGAGGTCCACGATCACAGGAGCTGATTGAGCCCACAAGCTACCCTCCAGCTCTGCAATTGCGTTTCGATACTCCAGATCAACCCAAGCTTCGTGGATCTGACTGGCAACGGCAGTCGTGCCCAGGATGCGGTGAAGCCTCGTCGAAACTGGTTTACGAATGTTGAACTCGTAGTTGCAGCCCGTCCGGCTGTCGGGATGCCGACGGCGGTACAGGTCAACGAATCCCAGGTCAAGGAGCGCGTTCAACTCATCCCTTTCCCGTTCCGTCCAGTTCACGATTCTGTCTTGGGGAGGCCCGTCCGAAACGACATTGAAATCACCGGCCAAGACACATGGCCCTGATCGCGTGCATCGCTCTTCAACATGTTCACGCAATCGCTTCATCCAAGCGATCTTGCGTCGGATGGCTCCATCAAGTCCGTTGGTCTTGGGGGCCGCATAGGGTGCATAGACCGACGAGAACTCCAGACCTCCCACGCGCACGGTCAGAAACCGCGCGCCGCGATCCTCTTGACCAGGCAAGCCTTCCTGCAGGATCCGCGGCTTCGGAAGCGTCTTGCGACTCAACACGGCAACTCCCCATCCATTGTTGAATTCTCCGTCCTGGGTATAGAAGGCCGATTCGTAGCCAGCCTGCTGGAGTGCTTCCTGGGGGAAGCGATCGCTTCTTGCAAACGTCTTCTGCAGAGCGACGAGGTCGGGCCTGCGCCTATCCAGCCAGTGGCAGAGGTATTTCAAGCGAGGATTGATGCTGTCGACACACCAGGTTGCAATCCGCATACCTACGATCGTACGTTGGCTTGACTGGGAATCCCCCGACGTCGGGATCACCGCCACTGCGGGTCGCCTGGACCGGTCCGAGTGCGCTGTCGGCAACCCGCTGCTTGCCGAGCTGCCCACGGCCTTTCCTGGTGCAGTCTAGCCCCTGCTCACAGCGCCCGTCCACCGTGGTCCGGGAACACCGCTCTTCGCGCCGGGCAGTGCTAGACTGCACATGTCACTCGTCGGCAGCGCCGCGTGTCCCGCGCCGAAAGCAGCAAGCCAGCCGGGTGCAACGCCATGCACGGAGCCGACCCCTTCGAAGTCCAGGAGTTCGCCCCACAAGACTTGCTGGGGCCCCTCAACGAGGTCGAGAGAAAGTTCGCGCCGGAACGGCTCT